>JADEYI010001011.1_pt1 | contig 25713 bp, 26 predicted proteins | sample 8542331 | NCBI WGS metagenome assembly JADEYI01 (sample SAMN16510988, study PRJNA670497) | mine drainage metagenome | isolation source: biofilm near Copperflume 1 | place: Germany: Marsberg coppermine Kilianstollen | collected 2018-02
TGACTTGGTTTTTACATTTTCTGTGGTTCTCACCACTCTTCAGTTGTTAAGGTCTATAGCTCTTACGAGCCTCCGTTGCTCGCCGCTTTCCGGCGCAACGTGTTGGATTATACCAAAGCCTATAGCCTTTGTCAAGGCGATTGCGGAGCGTTCAAACGGCTTTTTGCTCGCTCAGCGAACAAAAACCGGTGTTTCACACCGGCGCAAAGATAACTACTCAACCCGAAGGTCTCTTGTACTTTGGCTTTGCGGTGGCATCTCCTGCTCTTTGATTTTTAACCCTTTACCTTGCGGCCTAGTTATTATACTCAATGCCACAAGCGATGTCAAGCGCTTTTGGGGCCGATTTCAGGGCTATTTTGCTACCGCCGCACGACAGATGCGTCACTCCCCAACTCACCGGCTTGCATTTCGGCGGTGGCCTTATCAGCGGACACTAGCGCCTTAGAGCCCTGGCGGCATCGAGCAGCCCGCAACTGTTAGGAAACCACAACACCGCGCCCTGGCTGGTCCAGGACCAGCCAGGGCGCGGTGTTGTGCTCGGGGCACTCGCGGCTTTTGCGGGCAGGTAATAGGCTTTTAGGCGAACATGTCTGCCCACTCCCGTATGTACCAGCTTTGAACCATGGCCCTGAGGACGAACGGGTCGCCCCTTGCGAACTCTTCGGCGGCTTCACGCGAGGTCAGAATGGCCATTGTGCTAAGGGGTTCCGCCGGGTTGTTGAGGAATGCGCCGCCCATCAGCAGTGTACCGCGAGCATGAAACTCTTTAGAGCGCGCCTGATGGGCGGCGATAACGTCGGGAGCCTGGGCGATGGCGTCTTCGAGCGATTTAAATTCGGTGGTGAAGAAGACGGCGTAGTTCTCGGCTGCTTTACTGGACATGTCAAACATCCTTCCGTGTCTGCATTCTGTCATCGTTAGCTGGCTACCTGGCTACCTGGCACTGAAAATAGAAGAACTCCTCAGTCCACAGGCACACCGTCGCGGGTTATGGCGTCGCGTCAAAGACCAGGATGACTTTGGAGATCACCCCGTCAGTGAGGCGGAAGTGTTCAGCTACAGTGAAGGTTCGACCAGTCGCAAGGTGAACATCGTAAACCAGAGTGGCTTCGGCCTCGCCGTACAGCTCGCTGATCATATCCACGCCTGTAACCCCCCGCCTAAACTTGGCCAAGACGTCCAGGTAGTCAGTGCGGCTGATGGGGGCCGGGGAGAAGCCGTTGAAGGGCGCGGGGTTAGGGATCTCATCGGCGAGGAATGCGCCAGCCGCGCTCACGTCGCCGGACACCCAGGCATCGTGATAGGATCGCACGACGCGGCGGGTCTGCTCCTGGCTGCTTTTGTTTGATAGGATTGGTTGGCTGTTCATTGTTCTACTCCTTTCAATATCCGAATTATGTACTAAATAGTCCACAATCAAAGCAAAAAAGAGGCCTAGGTGACGCTCGCCACAGCAACCTGCTTCTGGGGTGCTTCGCGCTCCACGCAGTTTTGACACTGCATCAAGGAGAAGACACCACCGCGAAGGGCCGCCATGGAGGAGGGGTCGTTGCGGCCTTTGGCGAGAAGTATCACGCCCTCGAAGTAGGCGAGCAATGCCCGTGCGGTGACCTTCACATCTAGGGTGGCGGGCACGACCCCCTCCTCTTTGGCATCATGTAGCGCTCTTTCGAAGTATTTTAGTGCTTCCTCGAAGAAGTGCTCTACCCGTGCCCGGAGCAGCTCGTCCTGCGTGCTCATCTCCAGAGTGAGGTTGCCGAATGGACATCCACGCATATGGCCCTCGGTCTCCTTCTGGACCTGCTGCCTCTCCAGCATCAGATCGAAGAACCCGAGGATGCGCTCCTGTGGGGGCAGGTCATCAGTAAAGGTAGGTTTAAAGATTACCGCTTCGATCCATCGCCACTGGCTCTCAAGGGCTGCGAGCACGAGATCCTGCTTTGAAGAGAAGAAGTGGTAAAAGCTGCTCTTGGTTACGTGCGCAGCCGCACAGAGATCGTCCACGGTCACAGCTTCGTAGCTGTGCGCATATATCGTCTCTCTTGCTGCTGCAATCAGCCTCTCCCTGGCATCGCTTGGTCGTCCCATACTCTTCTACTAAGCCTCTTCTCTACTTTGCTTCTCGATGTGCCCTTCAGGCGCAACTCCTTCTTAGATTGTGGACTATTTAGTACATAATAGCACAAAAGTGGAGAGTTGTCAAGGGTTTCCCAGGAGAATCCCAGGGTGATTGCATCTAAACTGAGGCGCAAATTACGCGCAAAGGCCACAAAGGATGAAACAATAGGGGCCGCAAAGAGGCAAAGGCTCTATTGTTGCTACGGATACCCCACTCCTTTTGGAGGTAAGAGATTACTCGCCTTACGCATGGCAAGCAGCGGCGGGCGGCGCGATGCAAAGAGCGCACTCATGTGTGCGGCATTCAAGTCGCAACGGGCACAAAAGCAACAGGGTACTCCCCGTGTATCATCGTGCCTGATCTAATAAAGTAAGTGTTCAGATTCAGGGTGGAGGGGCTGCTAAGCTAGCCCCCTCTCCCTTCATGGGAGAGGGGGCATGGGGGTGAGGGTGCGTAAGGGTACGCCTCCACAGCTACTCCTTCAAGATTGCTCCACCCTAAATCTGCACAGCTATGTAATAAACTCCGCTAGCTATTACTCGTGTAATCTATTATATTGAGGCCAGGTTATAGATCTTCGCGTGGAGGAAGTTTGTGATAGCTAACTTTAGGGTAGCGCGCCTGGGCACAGCGGCTATCGCCTGGACAGCCGGGTTCTTTGTTGCGATTCTCTTTTTTCTGGGGCGGGTCGTTTACGCTTCGACGAGCGGGGCCCCTTTTAGCACTTTCGATGTTGGAGCCGCTATAGTGCTTGCTCTTATGGTGGTATATGGCTGGCTGCGCTCGGTGCGTCGCTACAGTGTGACAGATGACGGCCTTGTGGTAGAACGCGCTGGCCCCGGCAAAGTAACTATCCCATCCGAGAAGATAGCAAGCGTAGAAGCAAACTCGGATCTCGGCTCCTTCTTTAATCTGGGCTTCTTTAGTATCGGAGGTCTCTTCGGCTGGGCAGGTAAAGTGCGGGTGAGAAAGCCAACCGACATTCAGTCGCTTGACGCGCTGGCTTATGGCACTAACCCACGCTACGCGGTGGTGCTTCACCTGAATAGTGAGAAGACGATTATCGTCACCCCTGCCGATCCCGCCGGCCTGGTCAACGCGCTGAGCCAGAGAGTGGGCAGCTCCACGAAAGCGATGACAGCGGGCCGCAAAAAGAAGCGCGGTTAGAGCCGCAGGAACACGATGACTGATCCGGCACTTTATGGCATCCAGCCCACCTCTGTCGGAGTAACTGTAAAGGTCTATGTCACTCCGAGTGCATCAGCCAACAAGATCGTGGGCGAGCACAACGGCGCGCTGAAAGTTTCGCTGACCGCACCGCCGGTAGAGGGGGCCGCAAACAAAGCACTGGTGGAGTTCGTCGCCAGAGTGCTCGGTGTGCCAAAGAGGAGAGTGAGGCTGATCTCCGGTCAAGCTTCGCGGCACAAAGCGGTGCAGGTAGCTGGGGTGAGTGTGGAGGCCGTGTTGTGGAAGTTGGGGCTGGAGACTAGGAATTAGTGTTACAGTCAATCAGGCGTGCTGCTTCGGAAGCTGCTGAAAGATGACTTTTCTCCATTATTGAGCCAATCAGGGTAAGTGTCTCCTGAAACAGACGCAGGGCTGCGACACCGCGCGACGTGGGATCTGCACCATTCATAGCCACAAGCCTGTGACGATACGTCCAGGCGGAGTCCAGACCCGCCGACTCTTGCACTTGTTGGTAGTAAGTACTGTCGCTCTTCACAAGCACCCCACGCTGCACAGCTACAATCTCCGTCAGCCAGAACAACAGCTTCGAGGTTGCATAAGAAGCCCCCAGTCGATTACCTTTGGAAAGCTCATTCATGATCTTGCCCACTAACTCGATACTCAACATCATGTGAAAACTGGCATAGGTATTAGCCTCTTGTTGTAACGACTCCCAGGAAAAAGCCCTAACATCGCGCAGGAGCCTGCCAATGGACCGATCCTTGTCGAGCAGTATGCGACAGTCAGACAAGCCGGGCACCACCCATATGGCTCTGCTGGGCTTGAGCATGTCAGCACGAACTTCTGCTTCGGTTTTCACGCTGATGCTCACCAGGCGACCATCCCGGTATGCCAGGCCTTTCTTTCGCTCGTCCTGCTCATCCCTTGTGAAGCAAGCTATGTCTACATCGCTGTATATAGTTGCCTCACTACGGGCGTAGCTGCCACCCAGAACAACACCCCTTACACCTTCATCATCCAACTCAGCTACGAGCGTGCCCAGGAACTGGTCGGAAAGGTTCACTTTAGCACACCACTCTCCCGCATACCTCTCAGCGTTTCGTGGAAGGCGGTGGCGGTCAGGGCTATGTCCTGGGGTGTGTGGGCTGTAGACATTATCCCCGAATGGCCCGACATTAAGTCGATGCCACGAGCCATCATGCCGCTCTGGAGAGCAGCTTTGACTTCCGGTTTGTTGCCCTGACGCAATGTGAGGGTGTCGGCTGAGCCGGAGACGAGGGCTCCGTCAGGGTTAGCCTTTGCTCCGCGCCCCAGCAAGATGTGGAAGATAGGGCCGTCGCCGTAGACGCAGCTCCCCTCTATCCCAAGCTCGGCGATTGCCCTGTTCATCTCCATTATCAACTGCTCGCCTGTGTTGGTTATCTCCTTCTGCGGCGCGCCTGTGGTGGCTATCTTAAGCATAGCCACGCCCGCTGCCGCGCTGAGAGGATTGGCATTGAAGGTGCCGGGGTGATTGATGCGATGGTAGCGGTTCCACTCAGGATCGCCGGGGCGGAACTCTAAAACCGCCATCACCTCTGCTCTGCCTACCACCGCGCCACCCGGCAGGCCGCCCGCAACTATCTTCGCAAGGGTGGTAATATCAGGAATCACGCCCGTTAGTTGCTGGATACCGCCGGGAGCATAGCGGAAGCCGGTAACAATCTCGTCAAATATGAGCAGAGCGCCATGCCTGCGGGTAGTCTCCTGCAACCCCTCCAGGAAACCGTCGGGTAGCGGTATGGTGCCGTATGATGCGCCTGTCGGCTCCAGGATCACACAAGCGATGTCGCCTGGCCGCTCGGAGAAGATACGCTCGACAGCCGACAGGTCGGTGGGCGCAACAACCACCCCTTCCAGAGTAGCATCCGCCACGCCCACAGATGAAGGCACGTTGAATGGAGCTTGAAACCCGGCGGTCATGGCGTCTGACCAGCCGTGAAAATGCCCCTCGAACTTGAGAAAGCGCTGGCGGCCTGTATACGCACGGGCGAGGCGCACTGCCATCATCGTCGCTTCAGTGCCTGAGCCGGTGAACTTGACGCGCTCGGCGGAGGGTACCAGACGCTGTATTAACTCTCCCCATTCCACTTCGAGAGGGTGCGCCGCGCCGTAGTGTGTGCCTCTCGACATCTGGCTCTGCACAGCGTCCACTATGGCCGGGTGGCCGTGACCTAACAGCAATGCGCCATGACCCATCCAGAAGTCTACATACTCGTTGCCGTCAACGTCCCACTTGCGCGACCCCTTAGCTCTGTTTATATAAACAGGCTCAAGCTCGCCAAAGTAGCGGTTGTCGTGCGTAACGCCGCTCGGAAAGAGCTGGAGAGCGCGCTCATAGAGCTTGTGCGAACGATCATGCGGTAACTGGACGTCGGTTTCTTCAGCGTGCAGGCTTGCCATATCTTCTAGATCCTCTCTAATTGGGCAACCGTTCGCTCGTTTTGTACGTTGCCTGTGTTCAGGGTTGATTTAGGCTCAAGGAGCAGTACCTCTGCTTCCTCTTCAGCAATGGGCAGATGCTCAATGCCCCTGGGGATCACCACAAACTCTCCCTCTTCCAGCTCGATGTCGCGATCCCGCAGCTTGATCAGCAATTTTCCCTTTACAACCAGAAATAGCTCGTCCTCAGCTTCGTGGTGGTGCCATGTAAACTCACCCTTGAGCTTTACCAGCTTGATGTATGAGTCGTTTAGCTCGCCCGTGATCTTAGGCGACCAGTAGTCACCAAACGAGCCGAACTTCTCGGCGAGGTTTACTTTGTCCATGAGTGAGCCTTGTCTGTCATAGCCTGCTCAAGATATTCACTAAGAATACACTCTACTGACATTATCGAACCTCCCGCAAGCGCCATCTCCGGGTCTATTTCTTGAGGAGCCGGGCGAGACGGCGAAGGAAGAGGAGCGCTACAACAGCAGCGGCGCCAAAGAGCGCCAGCCCCCGCTCGGTTGGTGGACGCTCCACGACAACGCCGCTGGGGGGCACGTAGCTGCGCATTCGCCACCAGAGGCGCAGCATTTCCAGGAAGGCGCGGAGCACTACCTTGATGCTCGCTCCCGATTGCTCGCCTTCGGTGCGGGCGTAATGGTTCACTCCTACCTCTACAAGACTGCGGCCCTGGGCTTTTGCCTTGGCGAGTATCTCGGTATTAATGAGCGCGCCCGGCGACTCCAGGTTGATACCCTTCAACACATCGGAGTGCATAACCTTAAAGGCGCAGTCTACATCCCGCACGCGTATATCGAAGAGGAGCATCACCGCCAAGCCAAAGAGCCTGGCGTTGAGGAGCCGGTGCGCCGGGTCATTGCGCTTGATCCTGTAACCGGCGACGATGTCGTACTCAGCGACGAAAGGCGTCAGCCTGTGAATGTCGTTGATGTCGAACTGCCGGTCCGAGTCCATGAACATGATGTAATCAGCCTGGGCAGCGTTGAAGCCACTGGTGAGGGCCGCGCCGTAGCCGCGATTGACGGGGTGATTGACCACACGTACATGCGGGTTCTCGGCTGCCAGTTTATGCGCAATCTCCAGCGTGCGGTCCTTCGAGCCGTCGTTGACCACAACAATCTCGTAGTCGGAGAAAGCGGTCGGCAAAACCTCTGCTGCTTCTTCAACAACGGCGCGGATATTTGGCTCTTCATTATGCGCGGGCAAAACCAGCGAAATCTTCCCACGCACCTCCGGTTCGGAAGAGGGCTTGTTTATCAGAGTATCAGGTCGTTCCAGGGTCTGGGCCAAAAGTGCCTCCATGCAAAGATCTAGATGGTGTGTCGGGCGCGAGTTGCGCCCAGGATAACAGCCCGGAAAGCGAGCTTACCTTCGTATCACGACAGGCCAGTTTAATAGATAGGCCAATCGAGCGTCAAGTATAGTGCAGCCCTTAGCAGTTACGAGAGCATATCTTCGTCTATCGCGCTCTTCACCCAGTTGACGGAGCTTATATCGCCTTCCGACATGGCGATAGCTATGAGGTCGAGCCGCCATGGGGTAGTGTCGGGGTCGAGATCGTGAGCCGACATATATGCGTAGGCTGCCAGAGCCATGCTGGCCGCTTTACGCCTGGAGATCGACTCCTCAGCCAATCCCGCTCGCCCATGCCTGGTGCGCACCTCCACAAAGACCAGCACCGGCTCCGAAGATAAATCCAGCGGCCCGCCCAGCATGCCAGGGCACTCCGCGATGATATCTACTTCGCCCGGATTCGCGTGCCAGTTGCGCGTAATGACCCGGCATCCATGACGCGCAAGGTAGTTGGCTGCCACATCTTCGCCTATCATGCCCGTCCGGCTGCTCGCTCGTGCATGCTTCTTGCCCTCATCAGTGGGCACATTCGTCTCCCAAGACACTTATCGCCCTCTCAGTCAGAGGCTGGCCTGATATCAGCGCTTTGATCGGAGCAAAGGAACGGCGATGGATTGGCAGCAGACCTAATTCTCCGAGCGCGCTTGCATGCAGCCGCGTACCGTAGCCCTTATGCCGCGCGAAGCCGTAGCCTGGATAGTATGCTTCCTGCTCCTCCATCATACGATCACGCGTTACCTTGGCGACAATTGAAGCAGCAGCAATGGTCATGCAAGTGGCATCTCCCTTGATGATAGGGCGATGCGGAACGTGCATCGAAGGTAGTCTGAAGGCGTCAACCAGCAGGAAATGGGGCTGCACCCCCATGTTATGTACGGCGCGTGACATGGCGAGCCTGTTCGCCGGACCAAGCCCAATCGCATCTATAAGCCCCGGCGACACAACGCCTACACCCACAGCCAACGCTACAGATTTTATCACTTCCAGCAGCTTCTCCCGCGTTGCTGCGGAAAGCATCTTGCTGTCACGCAGGTAAGCAAGCTCAGGAGCCAGCACGTCGGAAGCAAGCAGGTCTGGGTGGGGCAGGATAACCGCGCCCGCCACAAGAGGACCCGCCCACGCGCCACGCCCTGCCTCGTCTACACCCGCAATCAACGTGCAATTGCCTCGGTGTAGCTCAAGCTCATGGTCCCAGTTAGGCGCAATCTGCTGTGATTGGCGCATAGATGCAACACCGGCTGTCATGAAGCTATTGTAGCAGATTCAAGAGGGGATTAGTTATTCACCACCCCACGTGCCCCACACATCGCCCAAAGCCCATCCCTATCCTTTGGTATTTTATTTCGTTATAATACTCAGCATGGGCCATCTGCTTCGCGGATGATACCTGTGCGGCCCGTGGGGCGCTGGGGCCTGGTTCTTGAGGACTCTGAGAACTGGAGCAGATCGAGCCGATGTGGGACCGCACCTCTAGTAGTGGCAGTGAGCACAGGGCACAGGGTGCCATGTGTACTTCTCATTGCAGTTCACTGAAATTGAGGAGTCGCGGTGGCGCAACCGGACGACGAGCGTTCATGGGTCGAAAAAGCACGCACAGGGGATGCCGAGGCGATAGGCGTACTCTATGAGCGCTATTTTGAACGCATATATCGCTATGTCTATCTCAAGGTAAGCGACCCCGCAGAAGCCGAGGACATCACAGAGCAGGTGTTCCTGAAGGTAATAGAGGCTATCAGCGGCTTTCAGTGGCAGGGGTCGTCCTTCGCATCGTGGCTTTACCGGATAGCCCACAACCTGGTTGTGGATACTCTCCGCCAGCATTCCCGCCGGCCCCAGGTCCCTTTAGAGCCGCTGGGTGATGCGTTGCCCTCGGAGGGCAAAGATCCCCACTTCTACGCCGAGCAGAGCGATTTTCGAGACCATTTACGTGACGCGCTGACCGAGCTAACTGACCTGCAAGCTCAAGTGATCAACCTTAAGTTCGGAGCGGGCCTCAGCAACGCAGAAGTAGCAGATCTTTTGCAACGCTCGGAAGGCGCGGTGAAAGCATTACAGTACAGCGCCTTGCAGAACCTGCACAAACTGATGATGTTGAGAGGATACACTTCTCAGAAGGACGCCTGAAGTAGACGCCTATTGCGTACGTAAGAGATAAGGCCATGCTGCCCATAACCTTATGCCCTGAGCATTACGCAGTGAGCATTACGCAGTTGTGGATAATAGAGGAAATTAGGTAGAGTTAATAGTGGCAAGAGTAACAATACAAGAAGCACTTGATTACTGTCTGGCTAACCCGGAGGGCCTCAGCGCGGAAGAATTGCTGAAGAGGTTCCCCGAGTACCGTGACGAGCTTCAGCCGCTGCTTGCCATCAGCGCTGACCTTGCGAGTATCACACCCCCGCCCGTCCCTGATGACCGGCGCGCCTTGATGAAGCAGCGGCTCATGCGGGCCGCCTCAGCGAGGCAGGTTACAGCGTCTGTGCCTGTTACTCCCCTTCGCTCACGATCTGCAAAAGCAGGGCAGGTGCCAACACCCTGGCTCGTCGCCTGGCTGCGCCGCCCGGCTTTTGCTCTTGCTGCGGTTGTGATATTGCTTCTCGGCTCCGTCTGGTCGGCCTCTGCCAACTCTCTGCCCGACAGCCCGTTCTACAGCGCCAAGCTCACCTCAGAAAATCTGCTGCTCAACTTCGTAAGTAGTGCGGCTGACAAGGTGCGACGGCACATGGACCTTGCTAATGTTCGCCTCTCAGACCTGCAAACGATGCAGAACCGGAACAAACTGGCCGAAGCTGGCCCCGCATTCACCAACTACAGCTACCACTTGAGCAATGGTGTCGCCATCTGGAACAGCACAACGGGCGATACACGCACGGAGCTCGCCAGGATACTCTATATATCAAGTGTCGCGGGCCAGTACACTTTTAGCGCTCTCAGAAGCACTCTCTCCAACTCCTCTACCCAGCTACAGGACGATTACAACCAGACCGCAAGAGCGCTGAACGACCTCAACACAAATACTGCACAGGTGCTCGAAGCCGCCCGCGTAGACCCTGCTACGCTTTTGCAGTCGGGCGCACCTGAAGTTGCCGATGTGGCCGGCCGCGCCCGCATAGACGCACGAAATCTACTTACCCCTGTACCGGCAGTTGAGCTTTTCGCGCCCAACCAGAGCGGCACCACGACTGCTGTCGCAAGGGAAAGTGTTACCTCTACAGTTCAGGCAACACCCGAACAGACCTCCAGTGTGCTTGCGGCTACTTCATCAGTTGTGGCCTCTACAGTGCTACCAGGAACACCGACAGCCCCCACAAGCGTGACGCCAGCCGCAACAAACAGCCCAGCCGCTACTTCCACCTTGCCCGGGGTGAACGCCACCGCTACGCCTGCCTCCGGCAAGCCTACTCCGCAGGCAAGCCCTTCTCGCAGAGCCACCCCCGGAGCCACGCCGCCACGCCCCGGCGCTACAAGCACACGACCTGCCGCGCCAAGCGCCACTGCGCGGCCACCCTCACGTACACCTACGGTCTATCTCGTGCCCACAAATACGCCCCTACCAGCGAGCACAAGCATTCCGACAGCTACGCCCGCGTCCACGTCCACGTCCACGTCCACACTCATCACGGCAACTGTGTCGAGCGCAAGTAGCTGTGGTCTCACTGTACAGAGCGTGCTGACCTCTTGCAATGCTCAAGGCTGTTTGAACTGGATTGCCATTGTGGAAAATACCGGCTTCGACCGCATCAAAGCGACATGGATAGCCGAATTGCAGATTAAAAGCGGGAGTGGCAACTTCCACGCGGTGGCTTCCGATCAGAAGAAAGTGAACGTCGCACTGGGCGCTAACAGTATATCAGGCAATTTTTGCGTTACTCTCCCCGCCGACACCACCAGCGTCAGGGTCAAGCTTACTATTACTGCCGACGACAACTCTTGCTCTGTAGCTGCTACTTCGAGCGCAACTGCGCCATGTCTGGCGGCAACACCCACGCCTGTGCCTCGCCCCACGCGCGAGCCTACGCAACAGCCCACTCTCCCGCCCAACGCAACAGATGAACCCCGGCCAACCCGCGCGCCGCGTGCCACCCCTGAACCACGCAGAACGCAAGGCCCCGAAGAAACACGAGAACCTGACGAGAATCCTGATCCCTCTCCCCGCGAAACCAGGCAACCCAGACCGACCAGCGAGCCTCAGCCTTTTTCTGCGCCAACAGGCTTGTAGCCCCCGTTGCCTGGCGCTTCTTTTCACGTACGTTCTATCGAAAGGGAACTCTTCCTCTCAACGCCGCTTGAGGGCGCTTCTAAGTCCGGCTTTTTCAATCTGGGTGAAGGGCTGCATTGCCAGGAGCACGACTGCGTACACTACCAGAAGCATAAGGCCCGCGCCCATATAGAGCGCGAAGTCGCCCCACCCGCTATTCCACTTCTCCGTGATGGGCCAGAGGAACCAGCCCACCAACCCGGTGGCAGCGCCTGCGAACAGAGGCTTTGCCGCCAGTGCAGGCACAGCTACTCTGCCCAGTTCTCCGGTGGTCCAGAAGAGGAAAGGCCCAAGCAGCACAAGCTCGCTCAGGATAGTGGTGGCCGCCGCGCCGTAGATGCCGAAGGGCGGCACCAGTAGCAAGTTGGCAATCACATTGAAGGCCACCGTAGCCGCGAAGGGTCCTGTGATCAGCCGCTGGCGGTCCAGGGCTATAAGGACATATTGCGTTACACCGTTGATGAAGCTAAAAGGCAAGAAAAAGATAAGTATACGCAAGGCCCCTGTTGAGTAAGGCACATATGCCTGCCCCGCCATGACCCATATGAGCAAGGCGGCGTACCAGACGGTCAGCGCGATAATGGGCACAGCGATAATCAGCATCACCTTCAGGGTGAAAGCGTACTCATAAGCGAGGCGTGGCCTATCAGTGGCGGCATGGCGCGCCATGCGTGGAAAGAGCGCCAGCGTCACCGCAGGAGTAATAAGTAGCACAAAGTTGAGGAAGCTATAGGCTGCCTGGTAACGCGAAACGTCTACATCGCCCTTGTCAGCCCGCAAAATGAAGATGTCAACCCTGAAGAATAAAGTAACCAGCAGGGCGTTCAGCATCAGAGGCCAACCTATTTTCAGGAGCGATGAGGCGGCATTTCGACTTATCCTCAGCGCAGCCAGCCCCGGCAGGCTCATCTCCGGGAAGTCGCGCTGCAAAATATATCCAAAAGCAAGGGCAGTTACTACAGTCGAAGCAAAGGCGGCAAGCGCCAGGCCCACTATGCCCCAGCCCAGCAAGATAGCGCCCACACCGAGAGCTACATTCAGCGCCGATGTAGCCACTCCAATGCCTGCGGACAGCGACATCCTCTCGCGGGCATAAAGCAGAGCCGTAACCGATCCTGAGAAGGCTCCCGGCAGCAAGCCCAGCGATAAGACGATCGTGACCCAAACCCCATCGGCGCTTATCTGCGATATAGCCAGGTAAAGCGCTATGAACAGCGCCACAGGTACAAAGAGCGCGAGGCTGATCATAGCGCGCAGAGCCAGCGTTTGCCGGAAGATATCGGCCATCTGTGCGCTGGCGGTTGGCCCACCAACCGCTTTAGACGCTTCTCTTGTGAGCAGCGTGCCTAATCCCCATTCAGAGATTGTACCGGTGATGCTAAAAAGAAGGGCAGCGGTGAAGTAATTGCCCAGAGGCGCACCGCCAATCCAGTGGTACTGCACGATGGCGTATCCCAGCATCAGCACCTTGGTGGCAATCTGCGCCGCGAAAGGGTAGAGAGTGTTTATTGCTACGCGGCGCGCCGTGGAAGTTGCATATACCGTAGAGTTTGCAGATGCTATAGGGCCAACCTCAAGCGCAGCTTCCGGCGCGGGTAGTGGCTCTAAGCTCGCGCTCTGGCTTTCTTGCTCTAACATGGTTGGCCTGCGCCGGAAGCCATTATCCGTTCCACTTCAGGGCGATTATGAGGAGCACTGTAAGGGCCATCATGAGGATCGCCGCCATTCCCGCGCAGCCGATGATGATTACGCTCGTCTGGCCCTTCGCTGCCTTTGCCTTGCGTGTGTGCCAGTATTGATCCTGTGCCTGCACGATGGCATCATACCGCCCAAGCAGAGCGCGCTCCGCCATGAGCCTCCTCATCGAGCCGCGATGCTCCTTTTCGTATGCGCGCAGCTCAGGCAGTGTATGTACCACCGCCGAAAGGTTAGGCGTGTAAGGAGGCATCTTGCCCCACAGGTCGTATGCGTCCGATCCCAGACTCTCCGGTCCTGTAGCCTCCACATTTGTGTATCTGCGAACCCGTTCCGGGTCCTGGCTTGATAGGAGGAAAAGCACAGTAAGGTCCCACCGCTCTCGCGAGGGCGGAGCAGGATTCTTGTCGAGAGACAGTTCGGCCCAACGCTTGTACAGCCTATCAAAAGGGTCAGTGCCGGGCTCTGGGCCTGCCATCATGACCCCACCTCTTCATATACGCCAAGCACGATGCGCGCTGCCGCCCCCCAGGTGAATCGCTCTACCTGCGGTGGCCCACAAGCAGATAGCCTGGCTCTCAATTGGTTATCGGTGAGTAATTCCGCCAGCCCACAGGCTATCTCCTCCACCGAGCGAGCATCTACAGAAAGGGCGCATTCGCCCGTCACTTCCCGCAGCGCGCCATCATTCGACACGAGCGCAGGCACCCCGCAGGCGAGGCTCTCCGCCGCAGGCATTCCAAAGCCCTCATAGAGGCTAGGATAGGCAAAAACCGCAGCCGAGTTATACAGGAGAGGCAACTCTTCATCATGCACATGATCCACGAAGGCCACTTTGCCCCGACCCTGGTTTACCCGATGGGCAGCTTCTAATACCGGCTCGAAAAGCCAGCCTTTGCGTCCCGCCAGCACAAGCGCCACTTCACCAATACCAGCGTTGTTATTGACTAGCATTCCATACGCCTCTATCAGCCTTTTGAGGTTTTTACGCGGCTCCAGCGTGCCTACGTGCAGGATGAACCGCTGCGGCAACCCCAGTTTGCGCTTTAGCTCTTCTTTTGCCAGGTCGTTCTGTACAGGTCGAAACCTCTTCTCGACGCCATTATACGCCACAGTTATCTTAGAGGCGGGCACGCCCAAAAGCTCCATAAGATCGCGCTTCGTTTGCTCCGATACAGCGATTACGTGATCTGCCCGTCGCACGGCAGCAGGCACTGTCTTGCAGAGGAAGGCAGCCAGCTTAGGCTCGGCGCACTCAGGCACAACAAGAAAAGAGAGGTCATGCACCGTAATAATATCCGCGCCTGTCTGGTGGGGCGGCGAAACAAAATCGGGCGAGTGTACTAAATCACATCGCCCTGTAAAGAGTTCCAGGGGCAGCGGCAGCCTGAGCCTCTGCCAGATGGCAAACATCTGCCGCACAGATAGAGGTAGGGGCACAGGTTTGAAGTTGCGGTGCGACCTGAAGAGCGCCCTCGCCTGGGCAGTTTCGGGAGTAGGCCTGGGCAACCCGCGCGCCGCATAAAAGAGAGAGTAATAGTTTCTCTCATCAATCTGCGCCAGCGCCGCTGCCAGAGACCGTGTATAGCGCGCTACTCCAGCCCCAGGGTAAATGCCCGTTGTGTAGTCAATCGCGATCTTCATAATGTAGCGTGAAAGATTGATATTCGATACGAGATCAGATAGCTGACGACGGAACCACCGGCACCACAAAGAGCGCGTATGAACGCAAGGTGTCAAGGGATTTACGGCGCATTAGCATAGGTGATCAGGCTTTACCAGAGCAGGGATCATTGTACATACGATGAGTTCAACTTGTCACCAAAGGCGTTACCCCTGATTTCTAACGCCGTTTACTTATCGCGTAAAGAATGATGCCGCCGACGATCAAGCTCCAGTAGTTTATTATGCGGTCCAGGATAGCGATAGAGGCGGCAAGGTGCTCATCCTTCAAGAAAAGGAGGAGGGAGAGAGTGACCGCCCCTTCGACGAGGCCCGCGCCGCCAGGAGTAGCCGGTACGGTGGTGATGAGCGAGCTTAGAAGGGCGATAAAGATCACCGCTGAGATAGTTACCTCATGCGCGTCGAGCGAGCGAGTAACGAAGAACAAGCGCCCGGCTTCAAAGAACCATATCAGGATCGTATAGCCGAGCAAAGAAGGCAGGCTCCGGCGCTTGAATGAATGAAGTATGCCATACTGGAAGCGCACAAACATTTCGCGGAAGCGCTGTGGCACCAGCCCTAAGATAAGGGCCCCAAAGAAGCGCAGCCCGACAAGTCCAATGATCAAGGCAAGGACCATAAGCCCGCCGAAAAGAATGATCAGGTTGAGGTCGAGCCCCTTGTTGCTGGAGAGCCTCTGCCCAACCAACCCGAAGGAGGCTACCAGCAGCCCGAAAAGTATGATCAGGTCCACTATCCTCTCAGCAAGGATGGTGCCTATTGTGCTGGAGAAAGAAACCCCATAGTTGCGCTTGAGCAGATAGCTGCGATAGGCGTCTCCCAGCTTGGCGGGCACGATGCAATTTACGAACCAGCTCAGATAGATTATCTCGACCAGCCCATTTATGCTGGGGAACTCTTTTGCCTCATTTTCTTCGTAGCCGACGTTGTTGAGGAGGAGTTTCCAACGTGCGCCCCTGACCCAGAAAGCGGCGTAGTAAATAACAAAGCCCGCCAGCAGATAGAGAGGGTTGGCGGTGAGCATTATGCTCCACGTTTTCCCTATGTCTATATTGAGGCGGCTAAAGATAAATACTACTATACCGAAGGCAAGGACAAAGGAGATAATTGTGCGCGGGTTGAGCAGCTTATGGCTGAGCCAGGAGCGGTCTTCGGAGATATCCTCGACCGGCTTCGCCATGATAGGGGCTTCCGCCTCTATCTCTGCGCGCTCATCAAGGGGGATAGCGATACCGCCTGTATCTACATCTAATTCAGGTAGTTCTATCAGCGAGTGGTGCTCGTGAAGTCGAGGCGATGTACGCGTGGTAGACGGCAAATTATTTGCCGCAAGGCCAACAGCTTCACTGGCTTTATGACCTTCCTCTGTAGCTTCTGTCTCTGTGCCTGTACGTCCTTCGGGGTCTACTATCGTGGGGCCTCCGGGAATCCAGAGCGTGGTTTGCTCCTGCCGCTCAAAAGAGTCTCACGTATATTACCACAAAAGCCCAAAGTAGAGGAAAACGAAACGTGAAGGTAAGCGTTCAGATTTTAGGGTGGAGCAATCTTGAAGGAGTAGCTGTGGAGGCGTACCCTCACGCACCCTCACCCCATGCCCCTCTCCCTTCATGGGAGAGGGGCATGGGGTGAGGGTGCACATATACCTCTACTCTGAACGCTTACTTTGCTGGTGATTACCCACATCTCAGATTGAGCGCAAGGTTCCCGCTTTTGTGGCTGGTTCTATGGCTGGCGGCGTGCCATTGCTTATCCTGTGTCGCCTGGTAGCAATAGACTTTCAGGCGTGGGTTTGCTCTAAAGATGAGCAGTCTTGCTTGGATCCTGAGATGTGGGTAATCACCAGAAGTGGTGTTGGAACTGATCTCGCATACTACCACCAAAGAGGAGTTAGTAGTGACGGCTCTCAAGGAGAGCCATGCATATCCGACAGGCCTCAGGGTCACTGATGAGGAATTGGCTGCCCTCAATTTGTTCAAAGATGCCTTCCACGGGGAATGGAACTACACTATCAAGCCTCAGGTGCTTTGATCAACTTATCTGTGGAAGGCTGCTAAGATAGTGGGCAGGGCGAGTTGCCTTCTGCCGAACATCTGGCACAGGAGGTATACCATCTCGCCGATACACTCATTGCGCTCAATCCGGAATAGGGGCAATCAGCAGGTCCGCAGGATATTGCTTACAAGTGGAATGGGCAGGATTGAGGAACAGTTTAATCTTTCACTACGAGGGGATGCAATTCCTCCATGAGAGCCTCGGAAGCATGGTCCATCCTCAAACCCTCCACGGCGCGAATAAAGCGCGGCACATCAAACTGCTCGACCACAGCGCGGCGTCGCAACTCCACGGGAACGAGGTGGTGGTATGCCCCGAGAGCCAGCATCGGCTCGTAAGCGCGGTAGCGATCGCGAAGATAGCGCTCAACCTGTATAGCCGTAAATGCGGGGATGGAGCGAGGTTCGTCAGTGAACAGCAAGCATAACCCGACCTGGGAAGTCGGCTCTACGGGCAAGGTATAAGCCAGCAGATCGAGGATCGCCCGCCCGTAGACGTCTCCGAGCCAGTGGAACCATAGCCACCTGCTACCAGTTGGCACCAGGTCCGGAACCAGTGGTGCCGTCCCGGGAGAAAGCCCAAGCTGGGACGGAAATCGCCTGGCAAGGTCGTAACTCAGGGCCTGCCTTGTCGAGAGATAGCGCAAAGGCGCTGAGTAAGCCGCGTTTGCGCTTTCTCCCAGCCTGTTGTCTCGGTTGACCGAAACCCACAGCGACTCCCCATCGTACCATTCGATGTTCAGGGGTCGGCCTTCCAGCGTCAGTATGTCACCATCAAACCACTGGCGATCTATGCTTGCAACCACACGCTGGCTGTCGCGGTCGCGGATCTTGATGGGCGCGCCTCCCATCTCTATATTGCTGTGCAGGCTCAACGTGCTGTACTCAGCCGCTTGCATATCGACCAATCGGTTCAGGCCCTCGCCCGCACGCCATTCCCCCGGCCGGCCACTCGTCAGGTATCCCAGGGCTTGCAGAGTGCCCAAAAGAAGGCGCAAGTCCTCGGTTGAAAGCATCCCCTCGAACAAGCGCGACAGGGGATTGAGGCGTACAGCGCCTGTGGGGCTTTGCTTGAGTAAGCTGAATATCTGTTGGACGGCAACCGATGGGCGGAAGCCGGACGTTGCCTTTGCGTCTTGCTCTTCTGGTACCTCGGTGGTCGGTGGTCGGTGGTCGATGGTTGGTCGTCCCCCAGCGGCCTCGAGCAGCGCGCCGAATGTAATGCGCTCCAGCGGCGTGCGGTAGAAGCAGGCCACGCGCGAGACTTTCCTGCGGCGATTGGCGCGTCCCACTCGCTGCACGAACGAGTGGGTGCTGCCGGGCGGGCCGATGAGCAACGTCACATCTATGTTGCCCACGTCTATGCCAAGCTCAAGAGTGCTGCTGGCGAAGCAGAGGGCCGCTTCGGCCTGCGCGAACCCCTGCTCGATCTCGCGCCGCCTCTCCCAACCCAGGTTGGAGTAGTGCACGTACACAGCGTCGCCGAAGGGTGAACCCCCACTCCGAGCGTTGCGTATGGCGGCGGCATACCTCTCAACCTCGGCGCGTGTGTTGCAAAAAGCCAGGGCCTTTCTCCAGCCACGTGAGCGGAAAGTGCTCAGGTAGTCGAGCAACGCTCCGACCGTGTCTGCTTCAAGAGCAATTAGCTCGGCCTCAATCGCTCTTGCGCTCGTCAGATTCCCCTGGCTTCCTTGTTCGCCGGGGGTTTGCAGCCGTGTCATCTGTATTACTCTTGCGTTCTCGAAAAATCGCCCGGCAACGTCAGCCGGTTCCGAGAGCGTCGCCGACAAAGCTGCCAATTGCACGTGTGCATCGGTTGCGTCATCGGCATTCGCTGCATAAGCACGCATCTCACGCAGGCGATTGAGCAGAACACGCAACTGGTCGCCACGTACCGTGCTGTCGAAGGTGTGCAATTCGTCCAGCACCACCGCGCACACTCCCGCCAGTAACCTCGTCTGGTTTGACATGAGAGCGTCCAGCGACTCGGGTGTGGTTAGCAGAAGGTCGGCGGGGCGCTTAGGGTCAAAGGTATTGAAGTCGTGGGTCTTGACGGCGCATGACACTCGCAGCGTCTCCAAAGGCATACGGAGGCGTACCCACAGGTCACTGATCAAGGCTCGCGTGGGCAGAAGGTAAAGGATCGTCAAGCCGGGAGTAACGCGCTCTGCCGGAAGATAGCGCTCGATCAGGGGGGCAAGGGCGGCTTCCGTCTTGCCGCTGGCGGTCGGCGCGCACAGGATGACGTTGTCTCCCGCCAGTACAGGGGGAATGGCGGCAAGCTGGGCAGCAGTGAAGTTGCCATACCTGCGGAAGAAAGCTCCCCACGTGCGCGGCAAGGCAGCTTTTAGCGCGTGGGGCCTTACTTTGTTTAGGTGGGCTTGTTGACGCAACTCTATGCTTCAACTTTAGTGCTATGGCTAGCGAGTGAGATTAGCAAAGGGGCTGCCATAGACACTCTCGAACTCACGGAACAATTCAAGTTCCAGGTCTCTAGCAGTTTGTGTTGGCTCTGTTAATTTCCAAGCTATCACGAAATCTTGTGATTGCTCCACCTGCCACACATAGTGGCCACCCCGGTGACCAATCACGTGACCCTGACCGAAGCGGATGAACTGTCGCATTCTCTGATACAGCCCTTTGGCTCCACTACCTTTTCCTATGTAGATGACATGAGCATTGCTTACCCACCTCTCTACAAGCTCGTCCTTGCTAACCGTAGGGTCGCCATTGAACCAACCGCCAGGGTTCACGTCCAGGAATAGGGCTTTACTGTCATGTTCTCGCAACACCACATACACACCTGCTTTCTGTGGCACATCTCTTAGTTTTCCTTGCCCCAATGCTTGAATGGGCACAAAGCTTGTGAAACCTGCTTCCTCCAATGTGCTCCTCTTGAAGTCCATTTCCCACCTCTACACATCTAAGCCATTGCCTTTGACGCGAACTTGGTTTCGTCAACCTCTACGAAGCCTGCCTGTGTGGCGCTTACCGAAGGCAACGGTTGACCGCGCTCAAGCGCTACCTCAAAGTAGAGTTCGAGTGCTTCCTGCATGTTCTCCAATGTATCGGCAACGGTGTCACCAACAGTGCCCACGCCCGGTACGTCCGGAGCATAAGCAGAATACCCGTCGGGCGTCTTTTCTATTACCACCAGATATCTGTACATATCCGCCTCCTGAATGTTGGCAACCCTTCGGGCTATTTGCCAAGGTCAGCAATCTCAAGTAATGCCTTCAATGTCCCCGTTGCTAACTCTTTATTGTGCCTGGGGATAACTAACTGGCCGGATTTCGTGGGGTGGATGTAAACGTCGTGCTTCTTGCCATGCCGATAGAGCACCCAACCGTCTGCTTTCACTTTGCGTACCAACTCACTCGCTTTCACCCATTATACCTTTAACCCCCGCTTCAATTCCTCCAACATATCGCCCCGCTGGTAGTCGGGATGAAGGTATAGGAGGTCGCACACGGTGACGGCGGTGCGGATCAGTTGGCGCAGGTTGATGCGGTGCTGCGAGAGGGCGCGTGACAGCACCCCAGGCACGTTGGAGGCCACCTCAGTGTAGCGTTCAGGTGTGTCGGATGTGGAAGACCCATTGTAAGTATAATCATAGGCCAGCGCGTGGTAGCGCTGAAGTGTGCCAAAGAACTCTCGAATGTCCTTCTCGATGAAGCGGTCATCCAGCCGCACGATCTGGGAGGGGGCCAGCCACGAGCCGACGGGCATCCGGTCTGCGCTCTCTGTCAGCGCGAACAAAAAGAGAAGATGCGGCTCGGAGACGTAGCTTACAGGGTATTCGGAGCGGGGATTGTCCGGGATTGTGCGAGCATCGATGCGCCCGTTGTTCAGGCCGAGCGCCGATACAACCATCGCCTTGAAGAAGGCGTCGGCTCGCTCCCGCTGCGTGGTGCGCAGCAAAGAATAGTGCTCCGACTCGTCTATTAGCACGGCAAGCCCGCTGTATCCGAGCAATGTCGCCAGCGTGCTGATGCCTGTGAGCATGTAGCTGTACTGGCGTGCTGTCTCGCCCGTCACATACATGGGCGGGGGCTTCTTCAGACAGCTTCTCATCTCTGCCTGTGGTTTAGCCTGTCCGCTCAACCACTGCACGATCTGGTCGAACGCCAGTTGGCTGGCGCAATCCTGCAAGGCTAGCAGGGCCGACGCCAGGGGACAGTTCTTCGGTTCGCGTGGGCAGGCCTCAACCAACCACGCTATCGCTGAGGGATTTTCAAGAGCCCTGTTGATCAAGGGAAGAAGGCCGCGCTCCTCTGTGTCTGGGTAGCGTAGCGACGTTACGAGCGCCTCGTAAATCTTGTGCGCCTTGCCGGGGGGCACTTCCACAAGGTCGAGGCTGGCTGAGGCGACCAGGAAGTTCTCGCGCAGGCCGCGCCGCGCGGCAAGCTCGATGAAGTGGCTCTTGCCGAAGCCATAGTCACCGATCACGGCAAGAGCGTCTCCGCTGCGCTCGCGGCTCCTGGCGAGCGCCCTCTCCAGCGTCACCTGCTCGGCTTCCAGGCCGATGGTGAGGGTCTCTGCGTCCTGCACGGGCACCACGCCGACACGCAGCGCTTCAAGTGTCTGCTGGGCGCGGAACTGGTCACCTTCCAGCACCATAGTGCGCGCAGTCAGAGGATGTGCCTTCACCGCGGGCGCGTGGGGCGACTCGTCGAACTCCCTTGAAGGCAAGCGAAAGCGCCTGCCCGATTCGAACTGCACTTCCCACTCGAACCCGCCCATGAATGTTCTCAGGAGCGTGCCGGGGCCGAACTGTGGGTGATGCACCTGTTCCATTTCTTTGGCCTCTACAGGGACCACAGGGTCAATATGGTCCATATGGTCGTGGTAATCCAATACAGGGCCTCCGACCTAATATGGACGCTGCTGCTCGTCGGCCAGCAGTTCGAGGGCGGTACTCTCTCCTCTGATGCGGGCGTCGGCGTATTCGAGGGCGATGCCGGTCTGCCCCTCCTCTTTCTGCCGGAACCACTCTGTAACGAGCGCCTTCACGAAGAGGCGGCGGTGGCTGACCGCCAGGTAAGAGTTGACTGCTGCCTCCGCCAGCACGCGGATGTTCTGGCTCTGTATCTCTCCATCAAGCTTCACGTCGTATGCCACTTCGAAGATGGGCATGAGGCGATAGCCGATCTGCACGAGTAGCTCCTCGTCGGGCATGTCGAGGTGGTCCAGGTCGATCTGGGGGCTAAAAGGGTTGGTGCGAGAGAAGTAATCGGCGGCCTGCACTCTCTGTTGTAGAGCTGGGTACTTGGGCACCACGGTGTGCAGGAAATCGGGCGGCACCGCGTACATGAATAGCGCGCCCGGCAGGTCCTCCCGGCAGCGGTCGATCACCTCGCGGAGGTTGTCGGTGGCGGTCTTCTCGGCCTTGCCGCCGATTGAGAGCATCCGGTCGCCTTCGTCGAATAGGAGGGTGAGCCCCGTGTAGCCCAGGGCGCGCACCGCCTGGCACAGGGAGCGGAGCATCTTGAAGGCGTTGTTGCGGTTGATCTTCTCGGTCACGCCGATCGAGCGCAGATCACGCATATCCTCTGGGGTGACTTCCTCGCCGTGCAGCCAGCGTTCAAGCGAATCTACGCGGCGCTCTTGCCCTCTGAACAGGGCGGTGAAATACCCCTGCACGGCTTTGTGGAAACTGAGACTATCTATGTGAGTTGAGTCAATGGTGTTCAGGAAGGCGCGCACTTCGGGGACCTCTTCCGCACCCTCGTCCTGCAAATCGAGACCGTGCGGGGCGATTATCCGCCGGAGGGTGCCCTCCAGGAAGCGTCCCAACCCGTATTCATCTTCCGCGAGGCTGCCCAGCTCGTGCCATACTATGGAGGATGCCACCGCCCCGTACACCCGGCGCTGATCGTCGTAGGGGCTCTCTTTGGGGCTGAGGTCCACTTTGCTCACGGCGAAGTCGCGCTGCCAGGCGCGGTCACGCACGCAGTAGAGGAAGTGCGATTTGCCGCTGCCGTAGTCTCCCACCACCAGCTTGAACACGGCCCCGCCGTCTGCCAGGTATGAGCCGAGGTAGTGCGTATCGATGGCGTTGAGGAGCGATTCGTTGCCCACGTTGTAGTAGCTCACACCCCTGGGCATGGGGGTACCCGACTGCCCCAACGTCTCGATGATCTGGCGGGCCAGGCGCGGCTCAGGCAACATAATTCAACACTCCTTATTCCCTCGCGAACTCCACGTCCGCGATATACCGGCCATCGTAAGGTGTGTCCCCCTCAACGATCCACATGCTCTTGGTAGCATAGTCGGTCTGGGACTTGACGGCGCTGTGGGCCTTCACGATGTGACGATCGTAGGCCAGGTGCAGGCGGCTGGCGAACTCGTGGAAGTCGTACTCGAATTGCGCCCGCAGATAATCGGTGAATGTGTGCTTGCTTGGCTGGCTGGCGAAGGCTCTACCCTGGCGCAGCAGCACCATCTCTATATAGCAGTCCACGATATTCACCCGAGTTCCCTGTGCCTGCGTGCCTCGTTTGCGTCGGGCGGTCTGGTAAGCCTCGTGGAATTGCGCAATCCAGGCTTTCCCATCCTGATTTCGACCCATGATGGCCTTTGATGCGCTCGCGTAGGCTTTCATTGCGCCTTCTACCGTGATGGGAGCATGTGGCACCACAATGTCTTTGCCGTAACGCAGCACTATGAAGCGTTTGGCGAAGTTGGCCTCAAGCTCGAAGCGCCCGATCTCGAAGCGGGGTGCGCGACCGCCTATCTGTATCCCCTGCTCCGACAGGGCCGAGCGGAGCCTCCGGCCAAATTCATCGCCGAGCACGCGCTGGGCCACATCCAGTTCCTCACGTAGGGGCGGAAGCGTTTCGCGCACGTTCTCTTGTTTTGCCAATTCCAGTGCGGCAAGAGCTTTGTCCAGCCGCACTACGTCCACAGGCTCCGTGCGTAGAGCCGACGACGCATCTTTCAGCGCGCCGGTGAGGGTGGCCAGGCTCTTGAGCTCGCGGCGTATGTCGGGTAGCAGCGGATCCACTGCCTCTTCCTTCAACCTGCTTTGAGAGAACACTTCTTGAGCACCGTTCAGGCCGTCGGGGGAGACGCCTGACCTCAGCATGCTAAGGTCTCGCAGCGCCTTTTGTGCCTTGCTGTGGGCGTTTGTGACCCCCTTGAAAGCCGCCTGCAATCCGGCAACAGCTTTCTGCTGCTGAGTATATGTCTCGCGCAGCGTATCAAGTTGGGTATTCAGAGTTTCGTCAGGCATGATGATCACTCACCTAGTCAATAAACATACTTGGACGCAACCAGCAGATATTTCACCTTTTTCGTTATCTTGGGCGCGAGACCGGCTTGCTACAAGTTGAGGGCCAAACCAAAGGTCACAACGGAGATCCTGTCCTGTTCCTCCGCTTTCCGCAAAAGTGACCTGAGCTGTGTCAGTAGTGAAATCGCGCCTGTAGCAAATCGATCCTATCCGCGCGCACCAGGTAGAGCTCCTGAGTGATTCGCCTCGACCAGACGTTTGGGCCCAAATACTTCAACGGCTCAGGCTTCCCTATGCCTCCGAAAGGGTCTCGCAACACAGCCTCCACCAGGTTTAGCACTCTCAACGCTGTGCGGCGATAGCTTTCTACCCAGTGGCGCAGGTCTTCTCGAAACTCCGACTGAAAAAGCGCCTGGCGCTCACTCACGTTCCGGTGCGTCCTGCTCCGAAGTATCTCGCATTGATTTCGGCTCGGATTACAGCCCCATCTCTTTGCGAAGGTCGTCCACCGTGCCCGGCTTCTCGCTCCCATCGAGGGCACGACTCAAGGCTGCCAGCAGCCTTTGCCGCCTTTGCACCTGCGCACGATGATAACTTCGCGGTCATCGACAACCCTATCAAAATAGGATGCCAGATTCTCCCGGGCCTCTGTGTAAGTAGTTCCTACTGCCAACTTCACACCCCTGCTGCATAATCACCACGTAGAGCCTTCCTGTACGTGGTGATTATAGCTCAAAGGCACCATTCAGTCCAGCGCTAGTGCAGGTTCGACAAACCAGTTGTGTAAACAGTGTTGAAGTTGGTAAACCTGGGCATGAGACCTCCTATGTTTGTACGCACGCTGAGAGCTGAGGAGCAGTCACATTTACAGGCTGGACTGCGCTGTTCTGAGGCATTCACCATGCGTCGTTGCCAAATACTGTTAGCATCTAGCCCAGGCCAACGAGCCTCCGAGATTGCCGGCAACCTCGGTTGTGCGACCCAGACTGTGCGTAATGCCATCCATGACTTCCATGCCGAGGGGTTGCAATGCTTGTCTAAAGAAACCTCACGGCCCAAGAGTGTCCCGCCTCTGTTCGACCAATCGAGGTGTGAGGCTCTACGTGAGTTGCTACACCGCTCGCCGCGTTACTTCGACAAGCAAAGCAGCATCTGGAACCTGGAATCAGTGACCGCTGTGACCTATGATATGAGCAAAAGCTCACTTCATGGCTCGTCAGTAGCCAAACCATACGTAATGCCCCTGGGAGTTAGTTTAGACGTTGGCTGCAAACGCGCTAAACATTGGATCACCAGTCCTGATCCCGATTATGCAGCTAAAAAACGTTTGCAGTGGCTGACTGACCAAAACAGCAATCGCCCTGGTTGGGTAATCGGCTATCAGGACGAAAGCTGTTGGAGCAGGCTTAAGCCACCAACCACAGCTACATAGTTGGGTAGCGCATGATGAGCAGGCATGATGAGCAGTTAGGCTTGCACGAGTTAGAGCGCAATAAAGCTGATGAGGCAGACCCCGCTCCTATGGCATTGTGTTGCTACGGGATGCTGCGGGCAGACAACGGGCACCATGGTCAAATGCTCCTACTTAGTCCTACAGCCGCAGTTATATAATGTTAAAATAGATCTCCAAGAGAAAGAAGTT
>JADEYI010001012.1_pt1 | contig 25694 bp, 28 predicted proteins | sample 8542331 | NCBI WGS metagenome assembly JADEYI01 (sample SAMN16510988, study PRJNA670497) | mine drainage metagenome | isolation source: biofilm near Copperflume 1 | place: Germany: Marsberg coppermine Kilianstollen | collected 2018-02
CTTCCGCCCCAACCAAAGCTTGGCCGTCCTAGGTATTTTTACTACTGCGTCATTAAGATCATCTATTGTTATGCTTCCCAGCCGCTATCGCCTGGCCTCTGTCTCTGTCCTCTGGCCTCTGTCCAGAGCGCGGAAAATTTGAATTTCTGATTCTTCGTCGACCCCTGTGAAGGGTCGACGAGGAACGGAAATGGAATGGAGATCAGAAATCTCAGATTTCTGAAAGTGGAAGACGTAATTTATGTCTCATAAAGGATCGCACTTGTTGTCTGAGGGAATCTTGATCTTTCTGTGGGTTTTATTAGGGATTTACTGGGGTCAACCTTATACTGGACGCTGAAGGACCTTTCGAGTTTTTAAGCTCAACATATGCCAAGCAGCTTGCATTGGGAGGCACAACCCCTTACACAGAGGAATCCTGGAACAAACGCGCAGATGGTATCGTATTCGAGTATATGTACTGCCAGTGCATGTGCATGTTGTGCCGGTCTTCCATGGCCAATCATTGATTGCAGGTTGCTGACGATATTCTTTGGACAGATATAAGGGCGATCACTCGACTTTTATTGATGCACTTGCCGTCAGAATACCCTGACGACACACTGGTGACTTGACGTTGTCCTCCCTTACACAAAAGTCAAGGTGAGTTCTTTGAAGGGCTCCTTCCATGCTCACCTGTGCCGTGGTGAAGAAGGGTAGTCGACGAGTGCTTATCATTGATACCATGCCTTTAGATCATGCGCATCCTCTCAATGCACGACATCAATGCACGACAGCAATACAGAGATTTCTTGAACTCACAGGACGAGCCAGAATCCTCAGCATGAGGCTTGCGGCAACACTGACTTTTCTTCTCCTTTCTTGTTCTGTCACATTGTGCGTTGAAGACGGCCGTCTGAGGAGCTTTGACGAAGGCTGCACAAAGTTGCTGTGGTTTGTTGGCTTCCAGACAAAGTCAGAAAAAGGAGGTGATGTTTTCTACTTAGCGGACAGTAACGAATATGTTGAGCACCTCAAGGTTGCGATCATTTCAGCTAAAGCCAAAGCGCCATCGTTGGTTCCAGTTGTGGTACTCACTGGCGACAACAGAGGTAACTCGAACCTAACCGATTGGGTTGAGAAACATGGTGGGTACGTCGTACAACACAAGCTCTCATTCTACAATGAATTAAAGGCCCTGTCCTCTGACCCCGAGTGGTCATTTTCACAGAATCTTTGGGGCTCTTGGCTGAGGGTTGACATCCGAGCAATCATGTCTCGCGTCGAAAAGATGTTTGCAACTTTGAAAGAGGATGGCCACCATGTTCCAGAGTACAGTAAGGAATATATATTGTGGACTGACCCTGACGTCATATTTGAGGATGACATAAATTCCTGCACTCTTCCCAAACCACTCATCCTAAGCATTGGACCTGAAGCAGGCATGGGGGAAGCAATCAATTATGGTGTGATATACTTTAATGTTCGTGCATTCAGTGATCTGTCGCTTGGCATGTTGAAGTGGGCAAAGCAAGAGCGCTTTCACTTCAACCACGACCAGGAACTGATGTTTCAGTACATAGGGAGCAGGGTGACCAATTTACCAGATGTCTACAACTGGAAATTGTACTGGGGCAATGCAACAACTGCTAGAAGGCCTATTTACCCAGGCAGTGATATCGTAATCCTCCATTTCCATGGCGCTAAATTGAAAATGGCAATATGCTTCTTTGAGAAACTAAAGGCTTTTGCAGATCCCTTTGCAGCCCCGCTGGAAGAGCAATGGAAGATTGTAAAGTCATGCGGGCTGAAGACACCAACTAACGGCAACAAGGGGAATTATGGACATCTAACTACCAAACCTTACGTTGAAACATTGGCGAGCATTTTGTTTCAGTCCTTCCTCCTTGATCAGGGAGCTTTTTACAGCGACGTGCACAAGACCTTCAGCAGATATCTTTCTGAAGCTCAAGAACATGTGGGAGTGTCATAGCTGAGCAGCCATCTACCATGCATGGCCGCTGACCTATAATACTCCCCCATGTTCGTGTACTGTCAAGAGTGAGTACTGCTCTACAATATTCATACCTGACATGGTGGCAATGCGTCAGACTGTGACGGCAATGCCAATCACATTGGTTCAGTGGATAATCAGCACGATCACAGTCTTTGATGAATCAGACTGATTATCCATTGGGTCAACGAGATTAGCATTGCCCTCCGTCGCGCCCTCAGGTTCAACCAAGCTGGCTGTGTGGCCGCTGTGTCAAGCGTGAATATTGCTGCAGTATTCGCACTGGTGTATTTGCCATAGCGAACATAAGTAATAGGTCACCCTTAGTCACCCATAGTATCAGACCTTGAGTGATTGAGGGTGACATACGTAACATGATGTCACGGAGCAATACTTTTGACAATGGCTTAGTGAAGCGGCAATAACCGATGATTCAGACTCTGTTGGACTGTTTATCCATTAAGCCGTTGTGACTAATAACGCCATCGGCTGATGTGTCAACTAGCGACGAGACTGCAACATGTTCAGATTTTAGAAACTAGCTACCTGTAGGACTAGTCACTGGAAGCTATATAATTCTCCAATAAATTATAATTTAAAGGCGATTGCTTACCTTCAGTGTATTTACTAGTGCCATGACCACATGCCATGCCACAGTCTGGCTATCTTCGGCATTGCAAGCATTCAGAGCATCAAAATGATCTAATGACGTTCACACAACAATAAGTCTCCAGACTGAGTCAAAAGATTCCTACACATGCATGAGTCGTGTGCCTCCATCTGCCTGAATTTGGCAATGCTTCCCCATGGTATCGCACGTGCACATGCATCATAGATGACCTAGGTGCACACTAGCCTGGTGACCTAGCAGGTGACTTGTCTAGCCTAGTATGTCATGACCAGTGTTCCTTCCAAGAATTTGGGCTGAAATTGCTTTACTGGCAATCATTGCCATTCAAGCCATAAGGTGACTTTGAAGATGTCTTCGAACAAACTCTTTGAAGCCACAAAGGTGGCTGTTAATAGAATTTTGAAGAAATTCTGGGCTCAAACTGGTCATTTTGGGGGCAGATAGGATTCAGTGGCCCCTGTGATTTCATTGCCCCATGCATGATGCTTGCGCCTGCTGGCTATTACTATTATTATTTATTATTGCACGCTTTTCCTGCCAAGAGGCAAGGTGCGTCCTGCAGACAAGCTGCAGTTAAAGGCTGCCACAATCCTACCCCTTGTTGGACTCGCCAGATCCAAGCAAGACCCAATCAACCGTGGGTACGGTGCTCAGTATTTGTACCGCCCCCCCCCCCGCCAGCCGGGGCCAGGCCTGCTGGCTATGCCGTAGGGAAACACCCAACATAACAAGATTCCAAGGGGGAAACGAATGAGCCAACAATTATATGAGCCAACAAAGTACTACTTCTTTAGTAACCTATTTTGAAAGGAAAAGGCATGCATCATTGCTCCATGCAATGCCGCAAATGTCAGCGGGCATATATGTTGATATACATGTGATTTTCGTCCTGATCAACAATGCCATTCGGTCCTGCCCCAACGCCCACCGTTCCCTCCCAATCCTCGTCCAGGAGAGGCTCACCATCACTGCAAGAGAGGGCTTCCCACCACTGCGCAATCAAGGCATTTAGTGGTTTAAGTGATCAACGCCTTAAATTTGGATGTACGTCCTTCGTCACAGAATCCCAACAAATAGTTTGCCGTGGAAAGACCCCATGTTGAGCAATGGGATTGTGTCCCTCAAAGAGTCAGAGTCAGAGCTTTGCACACATGAGATGGAGCGGAGAGTTGCAGGGATTGATCTTAGTTATTGCAAGGCCGACTTGCAAAGTCTAAAGCAAATGAGTGCACAAAAACAGAGACGAATCATGTACATCGCATGTTCTGGCACATGTCTGACACATGTATGGCACATCCACATCAAAGAGGCAAATGTATGGGGCACACAGCTGCGGCTCGTCTGCAAGAAGGGCATAAAATACATTCTGCAATTCTTGAGTATATTATACAATCCCAAAGACCAAGATTTCGTGACCATAAAACTGCGTACAAGGTATTCCCATGATGTCAAAAAGCTCTCTAAAATATTGTTCAGCTCTTATGACCTTGGCAAATGAGAAGCTCTTGTTACAAAGTGTACCTGCCAGAAAGCCTTGGCAGCATCAGCGCCGGAGAGCTTGAAGGGGTGCAACATAAAAGCGCGCCTGGCGAGGCCATCTTGAACAAGGAACCTGCTTGGCTCGCGCATGACAGCATGTCGCGCTTCATTCCAGTAGTATAGTGGCTTAAATACCTGCATAGTTATGACACACAGAGGTTGCATTTGCTAGATCATAGCAATAGTTAGCAATGCAATGGCCGGCCAGGGAAGTCATCCATCACCAAGCCACTTTGTAGCCCATAATCAGTCCCGCTGTGCAAAACCCTCCTCTTGACAATTATGTTGTGCGTGTGAAATTATGATATCATTTCAGCACACCGCCAACCCTGAGTGCACGCCATTTATATGGCACCGCACTTTTACGCAAGAGTAGGTATGTGACAATTAGGTACAGCTGTCAGGGTCAAAATCCCCCACTCGGTAGATATGCACGGTGGAGATTATAATGAATGCCAAAGTGGAACACCTTGCTTGCAAAGGGACATGCTGTGGCATAAATGCGCTTCACTTGTGGGAAAATTGCATAACAACCAAAGGACAAGATGCTGCCTACCGATGCACAAGAGCAAAATCTCTCCAACGTGGCCAAATTTGATTGGCTAGATGACAAGAGCATGCTCCAGGAGCAGAAACTGTTTTGGGCAATGGCGAGGCATCAATCAAAATGGATCACCTGAAAATCATGGGGCCCCTCGGTAATGATGCCAAGTATGGCCGGGATTGCAATCTCTGCCAGCATGCTCTCATGTGCAAACGCCGCGGCTGCCACTTGAAAATCAGCCGACAAGTGTGTTGGGATGTAGAACACATCGGTGTTGTCCCCTCCAAAATGTGCCTGCAAATTGAGGACGGTGTTGTGAGTCTTCCAAGGCATGGTATAAGTCTGTATGCCAGTAGATTATCAAGCATATAGGCCCTGACATAGATGACAGTAAATAGATAATTCTTGCAAACCCCAGCAATTGAGTAGCACCAAATCTAAATGCCACTGTCAGTGTTCTGTTGAGTCCCTGTATGATGCTGGCAGTTAGCTTTCTACCCAAGAAAATATGAAGCACTAAATTCGGTCACAATGGATAAAATAAAATAATTAGAACACAGACGCCCTGATGAGGCCTAGGGCGTGATTAAGCTTTGATAAGGAGACAGAGATCAATCATGCTGGGGGTATGGTTGACCTCGCCACCGTGAGGGCATGGGCAAACCCGTGCCCCCTGTCAAAACGGATGGATATACTATTATTAGCTGACAAGTATAGAAGTGGTCGAAAAATGCCCAGGGATTTGCGTGGAAGGGGCACCTATACATTTCACCAGCTGGACATCTGCAGACAACATCAACACGATGCATCTCATGTCATTGACTAAGAACCTATAGGTTGAGTAATTAAACTTTCTAGGCTATTTTTAAAGTGTCGTTCCACTCATTTCTGGGAGTGAGACTGCTAGAGATTTAGTTGCCCAGCTTAATTAACTTTCTTTTGAAAAGCGAGGGTAGATGGTGTACTTTTCCAACATCTTGTTTGTCTTTGATTTGCCGCCGGTCACAACATCTGATTCATCCCTTTATTGAATTCAACTTTTCCAGCATGATGCGAGTAACGGTAGCATATTGTGGAGCATGACATTTCACTAAGGCTCAGATTGGTGCTCAAAGTCTGGGGCTCTCACCTCTTCCAAGTCCTCTCCTAGCTTTTGGCTAATTCGTTTGCCAAATCGATTCTGCAGCGGCCCCGTCATGAACCGCTTAAACACCTGTCAAGCGTGAACAAGCAAGCGTGAGACAATCTTCTATTTTGGTACCAACACGACCCAAATTGCTCTGGTAACTTGGGGAGCTCATGGCGTGCTTTTGAGTCAATGCCTCAGGCATCTCTATTTCTAATCACACGACACACAATCTAAAAACCCCCTAAACTCTAAACTCTTCATTGAATTCGAGTGACATGAGTGTCCTCAGTGTCAGAGGTACATAGAATCACCCTGAAATGGATAGAAAGCTGACTTGATTCACCAATCTGCAGCTCCAGCCAAGGCGGCTTTACGGCACATCCAATCTAAGCCTAAATTTGGATTTATGATATGACCCTAAACCCTGACATTTTTAAGCTTCCTGGCTTGAAGCTGAGCGTTGACGCACCCTGTGCACCGCGTTGATCTGGTCATGTGAGAATGCCCATGTACCTCCGTTGCCCAAGGCCGCCATGTCGTCCACAAACGAGCGTAAATTTTCTTTCTTTGCCTCCACCACACGCTGGAACCACACCTGTCACGTTGTGCAGCTCACATCAAAGTGATGCCGTATTTGACACTGCTCCGTATTGTACGGTATATTAAAAATCCGTGTGACCGAATGTTCGGCCTCCAAAACATTCCTGGCGTATGGTGCAAGTCTGGCCTCCCTGCAGTTGCGATGCTGGATCGCTCGAGTGCATGCAATTGGGGACCTCTACAATTCCCAAAGAAGCATATGGTATTGCAAAAATGTTGCGCGGGAAAGAATTCAGTTGCTCAGAGTCTCATCTTGCAACTATAGGAAAATTGCAAGAAAAGTTGGGGGTGGTGGCTGTAGCAGCCTTAGTCGACCCACACGGTGTAAACTGGACATTGTCAAGCAGAGGTCCAGGCTGCCTCAGTCATAATTCCGTGTTAAGAACGATTTGTCACCCGCCTTCTTGGGATCAAACGCTGCCAGCTGGCAGTGGGAGATGATGACATCATCACCCAGCATCAGGTAACCTCCACCATGCGGCGCTTCCACTTCCTGCAGAATACATTCAATTTTAAATGCGGCCGGGGTCCTGAATATGATAGAAAGGCTGGCAGACAATCAGATGTACCATGATGGTTTACATTTTAGCGTTTACCCTAAAACCTAAAATATGAGGCAATGCCATCACATGAAGTGTATCACTTCTCACGCCTTGCGCAGGCTGACGATGCTTTTTATGACTCGTGGAAACCCTAAAAGAGTTTTCAGGGTGGGTGCAGGGCTCAGGGTGGGTGTTGGAGCCACTAGCCGACTATGAACCCTCATGTGAAAAGGCAAGGTCTGCACCTGCATGACGTTGGCAAGGCAGGACTGCATCATGGAACCCCCGCTGCCTTCGCACTCCACCCACCGCTCCTCCCCCGGAAAAACCGATGGGCGAGTCCCCCCCGTGAAAATTATCCTGCTGAATATTGGCTGGTACGCTTCCCGCAGCAGCTCCAACACTTTCAGCATCCTGGTGCAGGCATGCAAAACGCCTGCTCGGAGGTGCTTGTCAATTTTGGGTACTATTGTATATATTTAGGGTTGCATTTAAGCATGCAATGCAATGCAAGTTTGAGATGATGATCCATTGTGCGTGTGATGCAATGATGGCCACCAGTCCATGCCAATTTGTGCCCTCAGAATTTTCTTCTGCTGTGGACTCTGCAATCAACTCTGTCACACAGCATGCATTCAGAATTGCATCGTGGCAATGGTTGGTCACCAAACCTGCGAAAGCAAGCAATTCTCATTCATGGGCGATACAGATGGCTGTGCTTGGCATTGCGCTTCCAACTCAAATGTTGCTCTGCCTCGTACCCTGCCTCGGCTGGTGCAATACAAGCTAGCAGCCAGTTTTAGAATGATACTTGAAGTTCCGACGCCCTGATGTCACCTGGGGCGTGATTAAGGAGACTCGCACCCCCATTGAGGGGTTGCATTACCTTTGGCTGGATCGCAAGCAACAACTTGCCCAGGGCCGCAAACGGAATTTATGTGGCAGCCAGTCACAAACCCCATGTGCAGGCAGCCGCATGAGCTTTGCACACAGGGGCGCACCCGTCGTATGCCTTGTTGAAGTTCACAACAAGGATTATGGCGTTGTAGCGCCGCCAAGAGGCAGGCGTGCGCGCTCGTGCCACTTCAACTGATGCCGGCCAGGCCGGCCGCCGCTTCTGGCGCTTCGGAAAGCGGTAGCCAACAGTTTTGAGGTCCTCCACCCATGCTCGTGCCAGATCAGCATCGCCCTATGTAGGCAGCCCACAGGGGGAGCCTGGTCAGGAAACTGGGGATGAGCCACATCTTCAGAGGCTCTGTAAAACATGTGGAGCCCAGGTCCGCTACAGCTTCACGGACGTTTCAGAGTAATCTCCGTGACCCAACAAAGCTGGGACCATCTGAGGGCACCCTACTGCAGAATTACCACTGTCAGCTGCAGACTCCCATAAACTTTTTGCCTTTTTGCTCCTGGCTGTGCTACCCTAAAATTAGCTAGCCTGTCCAACGCACGCAATCATCATGGCTCCTCTGTTTGATGGCCCAATGGCAGTGCAGCAGAGGCAGGCAAGCAGGTGGGTACCGACTCGGTGTTTCTCATTAAGATTTTGGTTGGAAGCCAATGCGGCTACAAACATGTGCCTGTTTGAAAAGATTGCAGCCAAAAAAGCAGCTGAAAGCTGATAATTTCAAAAAAGAGATTCTCCTGAGACGGTGTTTTTGGGCGCAATTTTGCTGAAAAGGTCTGAGATGCGGCTTCCTCCACTGGTGAGTTAATCTTTAGGAGCCAATTGGTGGCTTCAAAGTGGGACACCCGGGTACTTTATGCGCCACAAAAGTTCCCTGTTTATTTTTCCAGAGACACAATGGCTTCAGAACGCCACTAAATGTTTCCGTGGTAACGAGATGTCACCTGCTCCCAGAAGCCACTGTCGGCCATGATTTGAGCCAGATCACCAATGAGGTCGGGCAGCTTCTTGACACTTGCCGCGCGCCAGCTGCTGAGAAGCTTCACCAGGTCCCCCGCCTTTGCGTAGAGGTCCGCCTCCTCGGCCATGTCATGCAGCAGGTTGTGTGGGTTGCGGAACTGCGAAGCAGATCGGGGGAGCTTTTCAATTTGCAAGTTCTTGATCTGGGATGCAAAGTAATTGAGATGTATCATTACCTTTTGCCAGCAGACCTCTTAAAGTGGGTGCAAGTGTCAGCTGCGGGGATGCATCCGCAGAGTACGCCAAGTTCCAAGATTTGCTTTTCCACAACCCGAGCTAATGATGGGTGTGTGATTGTCCTGAGACACTGTAACACGTGTGAAAAAGGGCATATAAATTCTAGCAGGGGTTGCGTCACCTGGTTGACAGTGGGAGGCCCAAACACCAGATTTCCATCAATCTCCCAGAGTAGTCGCTGCACCCAATACCCCCTCCAGATATCGCACACCCTGTGGTGATGCGCCATTGCTTAGTGAATGACACACTTCCATGCGCACCAATACTATAGTCAGCACCATTGATCCCGCACCCCTCAAATGCGCGGAATGCTTGGACATGCTTTTGAGAGTCTTTCCTTCCTTGAGTTGATGTTTCATCATCACCACTGGGTCGGGCTCGGCAAGAGCTCTCCAAAACTGATCTCAGAATTGTCATAGGGTTTATGTTTTGCATTTGAGCGTCTTTGACCATTTAACAAGAAAATGAAATATTATATAAAATGAAATATGTGCGCGAAGTATGGTGCTGAATACGTACAATACTGCTGGGCGTGTGGACTATTGGAATTTCTCTTTCTCAAGAAGGCCTTTGCACAATTAAAAGGCGGGTTCTAGTCTCAAGCTGTGGTACCTAAATGTTGTGGTCACTGGAATCAGCAGGCCCCAGAGCGCGTCCCTGGCAAAGAGGGTGTTCTGAGAGTTGAAGGGTGCCATCACGCCACGGGGAAACACAACCATAGGGACATGTGAATCAAACGCAATTCCAAGCGGCTGTGTCAGGCGATATATAGCGTCCACGTCAGGGTCCATGTCAGCCAATCCCTGCAGTGGTTTTTGCTTTTTAATTTATTTTGGATTTAATTTTTCTCGAGCAATTTCTTAACGTTTCAGAAGTGAAACAGGAAGATCCATCTTTCTGTCCTACAGCATTTCTGCGCAACACTCTCACTGAAAAGAAGCCCCTCTCCCAAAATCGCTGAGATGCATGACAGGCACCCTGCTGAGCGTTCATGCAGGAATGTATACGTACACTCGTGCTAGAGCAACCCCCATGCATCCCTTTTATTACAGGGAAGGTCGCTGGCACCAATGCACCTGCAAGATGAGAGGCTGTGCGGGCTGGCGTGAAAAATTGGTGCAGGAGGGAGCGCCTTTGATGTGCTCCAGAGGGTATCCGCGAGGCCATATCTGGGGCTGCCCATAGAAGGCGTAGGGGTTGCACACCTCCACCCCTGCAGAGCCAAGGAATGGAGTCAAAACTTCTGGTGTCAGGAATGTGCAAGCTAGGTGGAGGAGTGATGGTGATACTGAGTATCATGAGCTTTAAGGGTGTCGGTTCAGGAGAGAAAGCTTCTGCAGTGTGCAACCAATGGTCGCCACAAAGTAAATGATCATGATGGAGGCCCTTGCATTTGTTTCAAGCATCTCACGGCCTATTTGCCTTAGGGCCACTGGCTGGCTGGCAGAACTCTAAGATTGAAGGATGCCGAGAAAGCATTTCAGGTGGTCAGTAGTGCGTCATTACAGAGACATGTCATGGACCACTGCTGCATCGCACATTGCTCCTTGCCTCCTGCATGAACGCTCAGCAGTGTTTCTGTCATGGATTTCAACGTTTTATGGAGAATTCCTTTTCAGGGAGAGGGTTGTGCAGAGATGCTCTAGGGCTTGGTGTGCCCTAAAGGAGTTGCACCTGAAGTGTCGTATACGTAGTAATTCAGGCCTGACAAAGCAGGGGGCCCTTCCAACTTCAACTGGTTGTCATCATCTGTCTCGTACACCTGAGTCGCCCCATGCTGTATGGCCCACAGGTACCCCAGATTCTTCCTCCTGCACACAGCGAGAGGGGCAACCTAAACATTCTTCCCATGGCAAGTGCCAGAGGAGTCATGCTTATATGCACATTAGAGCATCACCACACCTGACTGCATGCAACACACTTTTGACTGAACCCTGCCACAATCCTAGGCGCCCAAGGAGCAACACCCAAATGCTATTGCAAGGGTCCAGAGTCTCTAGTCAAATAATTTCTGGAAGTGGTGCCCGCAGGATGACAGGTGGGGTTTTTTAGACACACCCGTAATGGTTATAAGGTAGGAGCGCCAGAATTTTGTAGTCTAATTCCTTCTGTTTCTCCAGGTCTAAGATGTCCACGTTGTCCAATTGCCAGTCTCTCGGCGTTTTCTGATCGGCTACGACCACCACTCGCCATCCTGGTGCTTTTGCAAGCCTCTTCACGGTGTCCGTGGGGTAGTTTATAGTTGTGATCACCACCCAGTTGCTGTGCTTGTCCCTGGCGAGTCCTGGTGCTGAGGAGGTGACGTGCAAGTTCTTGGCATCAGCTACAATCAGCAGCACGGCTGCCAAGACGATCCCTCTGACGTACAGCATTACGATCACTCATGGCTGCAAAGCATCCAAAGAATCTGCCTGCTGGAGCTGGTGCGCCAACTTGGATGATGTAAAGATGTGTCAGACCAGCCAGCGAACGAAGCAGACCTCACATCAATGTAAGCCAGTATGGAACGACAGGTACGACATTATGTCGATGCACTTCGTGGCTGCTGATCACTGATTTCACTTGAGCTAGTCGTTCCACCTTACAGGCTGGCGAACACAGTGAAAAAGGACACAGTGTGGTTGGTTGAAGGTCCTTGCAACTGACTGTAGGGGACACATTATCCCTTTATGCCATCTTTTGGTGTGTGCTTAGCAACATTTATCCCTTCGGGTGAAGAACCAAATCTATTCTGCTAATAAAGATGTCATCCAATATTTCAAAAAGTTTGAAACGACTCAGAAGACGAAGTGCAAGCCCTCGACAATTCGTCACAATTGAGCTATTAACGCTGCTCCTAGACTCGAAATGAATCTGGAACCTTGAGATCGATTTTTGAACACAACAAACTAGGTTTCGGTACATTTTAAATTGGGACTTGGGAACATCTCCCCTGCTTGGGTATGTAACCTAAAACAAAAAGTGGAGTCCTGGCTCAATGATACAGAACGTACATTCACTGCCATAGATGCTAGAGCCAAGTTCGTGTCTGCCATGACGAACAGTTATAAACAAGCACATGCACGTCGTTTCTCTACCGGCTAGATTTATACGAATATCTCAACAAGACAATATAGTTTTAAACCCCTAATTGTGAGTACAGAGCACGTCTTGAATGCACGTCTTGACCCCAATCAGAAAATTTTCACACCAGTGTCGACCTTTAACACGCTTTCCTAAGGGAGCTCAGGCATTTTATTTGCTTCTATGCTTCGTTCACACTAGCATCGCATCACCTGCCTGCAAATCCTTGTGCTCTCCTTACCACAACTACGCAGACGGGTCATGGGAGCGTATATCAGATCCAGGCATACAATCTGGTGGCGATATCGCGAGGTTCAGTGGGTACAGAGACATCATCTCCGCTCATCTTTGCTACAAAAGTGAGGTAAACTACCGTGGCTGTCCTTGGGTGACATAGACCAGTTACAGACAGCCTGATGAAGCACTTTGTGTCAAAAGGAATAACGATCATTTTGATTCATGTCTTCGTCTTTTTGTCCTGAATGATCCTGCATTTAACTTATTCGCAATTACGGCCGGTAGAACCCATTTCATATCCACCAACAGTCTCGCTGACGAAGGGGGTGTGCAGAACGAGGTGGAAAGAGCAAAGAAGGCATTTTTGTGGAGATGGAAACCACGGCATTGTCAGCTATTTGATTTCCGGCTGAAGCCAGTGGGTGAAGGGTGCGACGTCCAAGAGTTGTTACAAACACTAAACGGCAAGAAGCTAGTCTATGTTGGGGACAGCATTACTGAACAGCAATTCTATTCCCTGAAGGTACGCAAGTTTCAATACTTAGGCCACTTGCACTGTTCATGTCAACATAAACGAGCAGCTTAGAAGTGCCCTTGTCAACAACTGGTACTTGATTGCCATGTAACACCATGACATTTTGAGATATATGTTGACAGGCACTTCTAGGAGAGCATGTGAAGGTGTCACAAACAGAATTTGTTACTATAAATGGGCAACAACACCACTTCGGATACGAAAAGTTTGAAACAGACTCGGGATTCGAGGTAAATCTTATTGTCCGTCCCGGACTCGACTTGACGTTCTGCAAATGTCACTTCACAATGTGAATCATTTGGGGCTCCTTGGCGGCCTTTGCTCCTAGCGTTTTCCTTCCTGGCTGTGCTACCGGCACCTTTGACCAAGGGTAGACCTGCCTGCTTGACAGTGTCATTGTGCATTACCATAAGGCCAATACTGGCATAGGGGGCACGGGTTTACCCGTGCCCACATGGTGGCGAGGTCATTTGTGCCTTCGGCATGGTTGATCTCTGTCTCCTTAATCATGCTCCAGGTCTCATCGGGGCTTCGGTATTTTATTTTATATTCTAACACTGGCCACATGGCATGCATGTGACCCGGTCACATGCATAGTGGGCTGCTGAATTCAAGAATTGCCCAATTTTGGCCTGTATTGTTATTATTACATGTACAGGTCGGCACCCCAAAGCCAAAGGCCATAGGGCATACACGCAAGGCGTTTGCAGCCAAGTCTACGGGGCCTAGGGAATTAAAGAATTGCCCATTTTTTAATGATCTTCTTCCAACAATACAATATAGAGTCTTCTAGTAAGACCTACTGGGTCTAGTGCACTCCTTTTGACGTCCTTGAAGGACTGGTGAAGGTGAAGGTTGTGAAGAGCATACTCACGCCGGATATTATGCAGCTCCTCAGAAACAAGCTGTTTGCTCATCCAGGTGTTTTATTGCCGGAATGACAATCTCATCGATGTCGCCACATTGGAGATAGAAGCTCCCATACTAGGACCAGACGGTGTCGCCACGAAATCATACAGCCTCGAGCGGACGCATCACCTGGAAACTAGCACCCCATATGCGCATCTCATCATGTCTCCAAACACGTGAGTGCATCTGTCCAAACGAGGAATTCTGACGTTTCGTATCGGATCAGGACTAATCCTGATCGGATCAGGATTCTTAAAAGGTTTTAATCGCTCATTTTATGCATATGCTTGTGACTGGTTCTCGAGCTGTTCCGAGTTTGAGTCAAAAGCTTTAGATGACATTTCCACCATCTCTTTGTTGTTGGCAGGGTGTTACTTATATCAACGTCAGCACATTGGGCGGATCAGAATCATAAATTGAATCTGACGGACTATCACGCCATGACTAAGAATGTCCTCGGGTACCTGAAACGGAATTTCAACGGAGACTACGTATTTGTGAGGGGAATGTCGCCAGGTCATCCTGAATGTGAATTGTCCACAGAGCCTCGCAAATCTTCTGGAAGCGACATATTGCATCCGAAATCTCTGTACAATTGGGGAGACTTTGAAATACACAACAAGATGTGGAAGGCTAGTTTAAAGGAGGTGGACGATGACAGATTTCTTTATCTTGACGTTGAAGCAATGACAAACGTTCGTGCCGATGGACACTCGAGTCCAGGGCATGATTGCTTACACTATTGTCAACCAAGTGTTCCAGATTATTGGAACTTCTTGCTTGGCAGCTTGTTGATGTCCGATCTCAGGCAAAACACTAGCTAATATTTTCTATGTGCACTGGAGCTTGCAAGTCGAGGTTGAAGTCATCACTATGGGGACTGGCACTTTCACAGGTGGTTCCCATGCCTGTGGGAACCACCTCCATGTGATCGGTTGATCACATGCCTTCACAGTCAGTTCCCCAGCCAAACCAAGAATTTCACACTCAACTAACGACGATGTGAATTGGATGTGAAGACTTCCCATGTACCGCCTGTACACATCATGTCGGACAAATGCAATGTGAAGACATTGGGAAGTGTTCTCATGATATGCACATATGCATCACATGCCACGTGACAGGAAGGAAGCGGTTGAGAAACTGCAGCCGCCGAGGTAGTATTCCCATTCATGACCTGAATAACTTCACCGATGGATCACAGCCGCCTCCTATAATGGCTATTCCCAGCAATTCACAACAGGTTCCCAACCAATACATTACAGGTATTAAGTACTTCCTGTTTGATTCCCCTGGGCTACTCAACCGTGTCCTGCACATTCTACTCCAGTTCAGCACTCCTCTTGGTGTAGGTGTTGCTATAGGCTGCAATACACCATCTATTGACCCTGAATCTGGTGGAATTGGTGGCATCGAAAAAGACAAGTTTGTGAGCGATGTGGCCTACGGCCATTGGATAATCCTTCCTATGCGGGCGCAAATGCTGACCCTTCACCACAATCAACTGACCTTGGTACTGTAATCATTTTAGTTTTCTGTCTTGAAGAGATCAGCTATAGCAAGCCTTAGCACTAATTCACTGCCGTCCTCATTCCTCCTGCTGGCCTTCAAATACTTGCTGATGCGCGCCAGGAAAGTACCCTCGCCCTCATAATCCACCCTCACAAAGTATGAGACCCTGGTCCTCGCCATCAGGTACGCCTCAAACAGCACCGTCTCGATCCCCTTGACATCCACAGCTTTGTACAGCGTGTATTTTGCTGTGTCGCATGCGGCTTCCGTCCACCCCTCTTCAAGCCTGTCAAAATACCTCAAGTGGGCCTTGGCCAACCCCTGTCACACGACCATTGCAATGAGTACCAATACGTGTCTCAATTGGCCGGCCGCAACAGAATCAAATGCAAGTATCAGATAACAGCAGCCTTACCTTACCTGCCTATAACTCCACCCCTTTGGGATGCCTGCCGTTGCCAATAAAGCCAGTGTTGTCAGCATCATAGGGCACATTAAGCAGCTTGCCCCGGTCCGCCACTCCAGCGGGACTGCCATGGACCAGCTCATTATAGTCCCTCAGATGTGGCCAGACACAGGGAGCCTTCTTGATGGATTCCCCTAGCAATACTTGGTTGACCAGCAAAATTTCAGGCACTCCCGTGGTCCTGCAATGCAATACAGTAGTCTCTTGTTATGACCTGCAGCTGTCAGGACTTTCCATGGCCACCACCAGAGACCGGCCCGGCCGCGCACGCAAAAAAGAGAAGTACCTGCGGCCACCGCCAGAGACGGCAGCGGCAGCGCAGCAGCGCGCGGCCAGACCGGCCTGCATGGTGAGAAGACAGGAAGATCTGTGCTGCAGAATTCTCAAGAGTTTTCAGAGGCAAAGTGCACCTGAATTTCGTGGTGCCCTTGCCCAGCTGAACCATGTTCTCCACCCACATTTCCAGCTCGAAGGTGCTCTGCCCCCTAGCCTTTTCCTGATCATACGCCCTGCATGCAATAACTGCAGGGATTGCACATTGCTTGCCCTTGGCAATATGCTTGAGGGCAAGCGAATATTGTCCTGAATGTTGTGCCGGTGTTGTGCAAAATTCGACCAGTCTGCGCACACTCATGGTCAGCCAGGATAAAAGGGGACCACGCCTCCGTCCAGTGGATCCATTACCCCATGGTCCAAGGCCCCCGCTTGTCCACAATATCCCTGTATGGTCTGTTGAAATCACGCGTGGCAGTCACGTGCGTCGCCCTGTCTTTCATGATGTTCCTGTTGATCTGCGGCAGGAGATACCATGCTGCAGCCGTACCTGTGTCAGAAACTCAATTTATTCAGACTACGTACGGCTTTGTAAGGACAATAAAGCAATGATTAAAACGGCCGCAGCTGCAGCGTAACCGCGGCTAACTCTGCCACACCATATGAGCATATATTTCAGAAGGAAGCCAGTGCAAGTTTCTCCCATTTTAATGTCGTGGCATCCGCAGCAGGGGGACAAACTACTTGCCTGATGGGGCAGGAGTGAGCAGCAGTTTCCAAAATTGTCTTAATGCCCCGTAGATCAATGCATACGACATGGGCATGATCCATATGTTGTTGTAGTCCACATATTCCAGGTGTTTCAGCATGTGTCTATGCATGTGAAGTACTACGTAGTATGTTGTTTACTAAAAGGTAGCACCTAACTTGCAGATCTGCGTCTAGACATACACGCAGATCTGCGTCTTGACATACATGCAATACGCTTCCTCCTTATAATCATTGTTTGAGTGTAGATTATTGCAGTGTCACACAACAGTCCATTTCTGTGGGATAGTTTAGAAGTCATTGACTGCATGCTTAGGAAATTTCAAGGCTTTGTTCTGTTTCCGGAAAATGCGTGTTCTACTATAGCATAGTATGCTATATGTGGGCACGTGCAAAATGAAATTGAAAATCCGACGCCCTGATGTCACCTCGGGCGTGATTAAGGAAACACGCTCCCCCATTCTTGGGGCTGCGATTGCGTCGATTGGGTAGATCGCGAGCGGCTACTGCCCCAGGGCCGTAAACGGAACGACCGGTGGCTTTGCCATTCCGGATAGCCCCGCCGAGGGCCCCAGCTTAGACGTTGCCGGTTCTTTTCCGTGGCCGGAATAGATTGTTCATTCCCGGGACAGAGCCCGTACCTACGTAACCCCAGAGAAACGACAAATTCCCGAAAAAATGGCTGACCACCTCGCCGGGATTTGAACCTCTGATCCTCCGGTCGAAGTAGACCCCCAGGCTAGGTGAACCTGGGGAGGCCTCTGGGCAGGTGCACACAATCCTCAGGCTATTTTACATGATCACCTGGAAAATGAATTGGTTTCATTATGATGTAAATTGATAAGGTAACTTTTTACGCCCAAATGGAATTTTTACTGTCATGGTCACCACCAAATGGAAAATATAAGATGCATACTATTTCGGTTGGATTTGGGCAGGCTACAAACCACTGATCATTAAAAAGAACGTTCATCTTTCAGAGATTAGTGTAGAAAAGAGCGTACTAATCATTGCTCAAAAACGGAGCTGCGCTATAACCTGGTACTTATATTTATGTAATAACATCATATGTTGCTTTTAAATTATCCGAATTTAAAAATTTCAGCATTGCACCTTGTACGCATCCCTGCTTTGCATATATGCAAATGTTGTAAAAGGGTACCTCATTTTAAGGTCATCTGATTACTAACGACCTGAGGAGTTCAAAAGACGAGCCTGGCTCGGTATGGCTCGCATTTTATTTTCCCCAATATTAATAGGGTTTCTCTCGGGCACTTAAAGCCTATAACCCCTAGATTCATGCCAGCAATGCTCAACGCAGCGCGCCCCACGGGGCGGGGTAGAGGGAAGCCGATTGCTGCTTTTTATATAAGGCGTTCTTCTTGTCGCTTCCACTTGTCACAGTGTGTACACTGTCTTATGCTCATTTCCAATGATCGGTAAAGAACACTGAGAACTATGCACTTTAAAAACCGCCCTTTCAAACAACGTTTTGATCATTAGCTCTACTGATCAACGAAGTAATAAGGAAGTCATCACAAATCCCAAGCATGATTTTGAGATACTCGGCAAGTGTTGCATTTGCACGGGGACATACATATCGACCAGCTGCACATTTGCTTACGGCGTTATATATAGTTTCTTTTTCCCTATTGTGCTTCCACACGAGCGACGCATCAACTTCCTGCAATTCTATATGTTCCACTCGCCATAATTACGCAGAAGGGTCATGGGAGCGAATACCAGATCCTGGCATACAAACAGCTGGCGATATTGTAAATTTCAGTGGGTACACACACATCCAAGCCGCAGAGGGGACCTTGTGCTACCAGGCTGAGGTGCATTCGCGTGGCCCTCCCGAGGTTATGATGATGAAGGACTAGACGTCGGGGTGTTCTAGGCCAGATGAAGCCTAATGCTGGGAGGGATCACACGTCGTTTGCGCAAGAGTTTTGGTTTAGCCACCACACCGTGGCTCTAAGAGCGTTACACGTATGACCGCTACTTGAGCAGGCCTACCACCATTCACCGTCGCGAAGTGGGTAGCAGTCGTCTTGCGCAGGAGGAACTGGAAAGAGCAAAGGATGTGTTTCTATGGAGGTGGAAACCACGACACTGTCGTCTCTTTGATTTTCGATTAATACCAATTGGTGAAGGGTGCGACATTCATGATCTGCTGGAAACGCTCAGAGGCGTCCAGGTAGTTTACGTAGGGGATAGTATTACTGCACAGCAATATTACTCTTTCAAGGTGAGGGATCCACTGCTCATGCTGTCGGAAATGAATTGAATATTTTTGAAAGTGTTCCCGTTGACTTTTTGCGTGTATTTGATGCACGTCATTTCTGTCACACACACACTTGCCATACAGGCTCTTCTCGGTGAACACGTGAAGGGTACACAAACAGAGTATGTTACTATAAATGGGCAGCAACACCACCATGGATACGAAAAAATCGAGACAAACTCAGGACTCGAGGTGAACTTTATACCACTCTTGCAGTCATCTAAAGTGACATTCACTTAAATGAGCCGCATCGAAATGCGTGTCATTTGCACATTGATGCTACGCCAACACACAAAACATTGTTTCTGGAAAATGGATGTGAAGAATATTTCTTTAGTAGCATGATGAGGTCCAATGTCCGTAGTATAAAACACTGCCAGTATGCACGAGTTACTGGTGGTATACGGCCTTGTGGTAATCATGGCGGTGGTAGGGCTGCAAGCTGCTAGAATCAGGGGCTTCAAGACTTGTCAATTGAAATGCACCCAATGCCACCAATCATTGTCATTAGTTTGCCCCAACGATGGGCACATTCTACAATGTTCCAAAGGTGGCGAATGCCATGTATTGCCAATGTAGGTCTTTTATTGCCGGAATGACAATCTCATCGATATTGCCACATTGGAGATTGAAGCTCCCATACTAGGACCAGACGGTGTCGCCACCAAATCTTACAGCCTCGAGCGGACGCATCATCTGGGAACTAGCACGCCATATGCGCATCTCATCATGTCTCCAAACACGTAAGTCAATCTGTCCACACAAAGGGTCACCAGATCAAAGTCCCGTTAGACTGTAGTCTCTACGTAATATAAATTTTTGATGTATACTGGTGTATTATTAGTAGTCGCGAACATCAAATGACTCAATGAGTCCAAATAAGCCATGGTTGAAATTGTGCAAGTCAACTCAGCAGGGCACCAAGCGATGGAAAATGTATCCACCCCCACTTATCGTGTATGCTTTACATATGCTTATAGTACAAGCATCATGAGAGTGCTGTACTCTCTTCGGAGGTGGTTAAACCAAGGAATTTTTCAGTTCTTTGTCACAGGCAGCTTGCAACGCATTGATTTGTTCTAGCACCATCAGGGATGTGACTGGATAATGTTTTCAAAGTCACTTGCACAGTGCTCTGCTTACTAACGCTTGAGCCTGTCCCGTCACCTTTAGACTCTAAATTCGGAATTCCGGTGGTTTGATGTGTCGCATCTTGTTGCCAACAGGGTGTTGATTTTGTCGACGTCAGCGCATTGGGCGGATCATAAATTGAATAGTTCGGATTACCATAAGATGACTCAACAGGTCCTCGGGTACCTAAAAAAGCGCTTCAAGGGACATAAAGTATTTATCAGAGGAATGTCGCCAGGACATCCTGACTGTCATTCATCAATTGAGCCACTTAAATCTTCAAGCAGCGATATATTGCATCCACCTAATTGGTACAATTGGGGAGATTTTGAGGCACACAATAAGTTGTGGAAGGCTAGTTTAAAAGAACTGGACGATGACAGGTTTTTGTATCTTGATGTTGAGTCAATGACCAGTTTGCGTGCTGATGGACATTTAAAACCATTCGGAGGTGATTGCTTACACTACTGCCAACCAAGCATTCCGGACTATTGGAACTTCCTTCTTAGCAGTCTGTTAATGTCAGGTCTTAGGCATGACTAGTTTTCTCCATACTTTCCTCCCGGAGGGCCATGCCTATTAACCCATGTAGAAGGTTTCTCACGTGCTTAGTGAGGTTGTTTGACGCCTTGTGCATCAGGCATCATGATGAAGATCTGCCAGTGTAGAGGCCACTATCCACGATAGTCCTATTGTGGTGTGAGCTCCTAGCCTTTGAGAGCTTAGTAAGCTCTCAGATTCTCTGCATGCTATCGTGTCTGCCTGTCCAATCTCTAGGAACTGAAATGGCTGTGACTGCCAGATTAGGTGTAATTGCCATATCAGGAACTTGTATTTGAAATGTACTAGAAGGATCTGGGATCTTCCAGGAAGCCAAATTGAAGCTTCCATTAGATTCTTAGAAGCTTCTGAGAATATGCTTGTGAAGTGACATGCAATTTCATGTGGCTTCCAGCCCATGTGTATATAAGCGGCCTCAGCCTCATGATCATTTCTTGTGACACAAACAACTTCAATGGATCCTACCAGAAGTGACAGAGGCAACTTGGACCAGAGGGGCAGTACCACCCTGACAAGACCCTGCACTATCAAATGGCCATAAGTGATGTCGTTCCCGTTCTCGCGGTCATGCGCATACTTCCAACAATACTCTGGTAACTTGCATATTGCATACTCAATAGACTCTACCCTCCTATCAACTATCCAAGTCGACTGCCAATCTTCTTCACAGTGTGAACTCTAGCAACGACGACTCTACTACTTCGACCAAGCACTACAGAAAAGCAAAGAGGAAATCCCTGCCTCGCACCCCTAAAAAGGTGTCCCCGGGCCCAGTACCTAAATACTCTTCCCTAATATCCTACTTGCCTGAGCTAAACTCCTGAAGGGATCCCCAGTGTTGTTGGCGAAAAAAGTCTGTCGACTTACCAGCACGGGTGTCACCCGTGCCATTCGACACTATTCCAAATAACTACCGGGATAGTCACTATTGATGACATATTGATTGTGTCGCCTATGGACTTCACAAAACTTGGTTTGACTTGTTTTGAAGCTAAAATCTATGTCACACATCATTGCCACGCCCTTGTGCGATAGAAACAGTAAGAATGTGCTGATTATTATATAATTAGCTTTAAAAAAAATTCTTTAGTAAAACTGTGGCCCAATGGCCCTACCAGTGGTCCGGACGATTGGGACAGAATCTGTCCGACAACTAAATTTGGCGTATATGCTGATCGATGGATATCTTCATACCCTTTCATGTCATGGGTCTAGATATTATGGTCCTATCAGTGATACTGAAAACTGGGAGCTTCTCTTGTTGTCCAAGCCTAACAACTCTCCTGCTGGTAGGTATTACCTACCATACCTCTCATATCCTTCTTACCCGTCACTGACGACAAACTATCATACGTCTCTGCTTGGGAGCTCAAGGATTCCTGAGATATTGACCGTCCCTGGAAAATCACAAATGTTCCGCTTGGCCCGGGACTTCCTGGGGCAACCCAGTCCTGAGAATTTCCGGGCTTCTCTCCTACTTCTGCGAAATCCTAGGAATGTATTTTCCTGGGAATCCCTGGGCTCGACTAAATCCCGGGAATTCCTGGAAATGTGTACTTGTCTAGTGCATGCTGCGAGCACACCACTGTGCAAAAATGGATGAAAAAGCGAACGAAAAAAAAGAGGCAGAAGGAGGAACCGAACCGGCAACCACCCCGGCTCAAGGGAACAACATCGTGCACTGTAAGCTTCGTACAAATGTCACCCTATATAGTTGTATATAGTTATATATATGTCTAATCCTAAATGTCTTGACAACAAAGTATTTGTACTTGTTTATGAACAGTGATATCTGACCCAAAAAATAGCATTCTCGCCGGAACATAGCTCTTCGAGAGCTTTAAGCCTCGAAGTACGATGAAGGATGATGCTTCGACACTCATGGCAGGATCTGGATGCCGCGTGAGGAGGTTTACAGCCGGGACCTTTTGCGCAGTCCCGGAACACATGGCATCTCGCACATCCCTTGAGTCACGAACAGGCTTTGGCTTCGAAACATCAAGAGAAGTATTATTGTGGCACATCCTTAGGATTTTAGGACGGAGCCGGGGCCGTAACCCCAGTATAATTCAATTGATTCGGATTTTTGGTAGCCTCTTGGGTGGACTTAGAATTGCGACTTCCCGAGCAGGCGACGGGAACCGGGAAATCTTGGGCCATTCAAGCATGAGAAGTCCAGTTTTGATGCTTATTTCAATGATTTCCCAGTCTGACCATGCTCAGAATTGCTCACTGGCAGCACATCCCGGCAATTTCTGCGGTCAGGGGCTCCTACTAGGAATCCTAGCAGGATTTCCCAGCATCAAGAGCAATTATGGGAGTCCTATGTGCCGGTCAGACCCAGGATTTTCCAGCGCTAGCCCCTTTTCCAGGAAATCACGAGGCTAGGTCGTATGCGATTTCCTGAGAGTGGGGTAAATGTTGGAGATCTCTGAAAATCTAAAACAGAGACGATACCCATCCTACCTGTCACAGCTGTCCAATCCGTCGCTGCCAGTTGCGCTGCACCCCTCGATTGCTGTCTTTTATAGAGCAAAGCGGCAGTTCGGGCGCATGCCGGCCGCAACAGCCGCCCCGGGTGCCTCTGCCGCAGTTTCGCAAAAATTCGAGAAAATACAATGCTCGAAAAGAGGACTTCACGACAGACTTTACAGAAGGCTACTGAAGTTTATGTCGCACGCCACACTTCTGATGATGAAGAAACACTAATTGACACTTACATTTCTGTGATGCCTATTTTTAGAGACTAGAGCGCCATTGTTTCGCTCTGTTGTCACCTCACCAATGAGAGGATATTGTGAGCAAATTGATAATTGTTCTGGACACAATTCTGCAAAAATGATTGCCAATAGCTGATGATTGTGAGCCTCTGGGACCTCATGATCAAAGTGGACCAAAGCGCCACCTGGGGTTCTCTCGGTGTGGTCTGGGCTGCCAATTGTACTTTGAAAGCCATCAATGATGTGCCACCCTGCCTTCTCAAATAAAGGTACAGCTAGTTGGTTAAATTTGACCACCGAAAACCAATTGGATATGAAAATTTGTTCGTCCCGTTTGTCAGGATCAAACCAATTCGCATGGGAATTGCCAAATTTGAGCCATGCAGCAGTTGTTGTTCTAAATATTTTCACACCTTGAACCCTGAACCTACCACATAATCTATAACCTCCTGAAGCAAAGTCACATAGCTGGTTTTACAATCAAAATCTTCTCCTAGACCAGCATCTTGCCGATAGCGTATTTGGTGCCCAACGTTACCACAATACTTATCAAGATCGTGCAATCCACAGTTGAAATGGAGGACTGGGATGCAATTGCCTTGATGCTGGCAATCAACTAGGCGGTCTATACTTTGCTTAATTTCAGACATGCGGGATATCATGCCATTATTTGTGGCTTGAAATGTACGTCAAATATGGTGTTGTGGGTCCGCTGCACGTAGATCTCACCTTCCCCATCAATCTGTTCATCTAAAATATTTGCCAACGATTGCGCTTGCACACGGGTCACAGAATCCCCTATTGCATAGATCATCACTCTATGGCCAGACGGAAGACATTTTGCAGATCCTGTTGAGCTAGTGACAATGATGCATTTCAGGTCCGGCAAATTGCAAGTACTTGGAGCCCAAGAGAAATTTGCCGTTGAGAAACTCATGGGGCCTTCAATGGCAATCGGTGGGTCCTTAAGAACCCAAGTGCCTGGTGCGGTACCAAGTGCTGCATCTCTGCAGAGTTCCCGAAGTGACTCGTGTTGACCATTTGGAGCAACATTGACCTCAAAAGGGGATCCAGGGATTGGCCTGCCTTCATAAGTAGCTTCTTGCTTGTAGAAACTTAAATCGTTGTTCATATTGATGGACGAGAACTCCACGACAATGTCAAGCATGTAGAGCCCAACCCTGCAAGCAAATGTGCGATCTGCAACTTTCTTCCGCTAACGCTATGACACGTTCACTTGTTAGAGTTCAGTTTGGCGCTACTGAAGGTTGCGCTACTACTGTCACTTTCACAAAGTGCATGCAAGAGCAAGAGTATGCGACAAACTTCTGTGGCGTAAATGACACGGTAAAGTTGTGGAGGGTCTCCCTCTTAACTTCACCGATGATGATCGCTGGGCCAACAAACCGCGCATACAAAAGGGGGTCGAGTTCAGCCTGCACGAACATGCAAATTTCATAGATGCAGTCAATTTGTCAAAGTTGTTGTGGACTGGACTAATCAGAGTGAATTGAAATACATCTATCTTGTAAATATCGGGATATGGGCTCGTCTTGCTGTATAGATCACTGGCGCATTCCTCGTTAAGCTGAATAGATATCCAAGCAGGGCAGCCTTGTTTAAAGCTCAACTCACTGGACATTCGAAAACACGGTGCAATCGAGTACTGAGGTCGAATCCAATGCATCTCTCCCGGAAAGTAGGAACCTGCAACAGTAGGACACTGTCCATGCCTTGTTCTAATTAGTGGGCCTTGGCCTCTTTCTTCACAATACTGGTGATGCTCATGCAAAACGAGTCCCAAATGAATAGGAAGACTCACGACAACAGTGAGAACAAAGAAGGGTCCTGCCGTGTTCATGAGACCACCGTAGTCTATTGGAGTTCATCAAATCAAATGCATTGCCATGTGCCTGATTGGGAGGTCAAAATCTCTGCAATGCAATAATCCTTGTGTATAATTCTCAAATGAAAACCGAGCCACGTTTTCCCTTGAATTCATTTCTGAACTTCGTTCACTGGATTACGCCAGATAGTGTAGCGCATGGGAGGACTATATGCCCTCCACATTACAAATATCCATTGACTAG
>JADEYI010001013.1_pt1 | contig 25693 bp, 22 predicted proteins | sample 8542331 | NCBI WGS metagenome assembly JADEYI01 (sample SAMN16510988, study PRJNA670497) | mine drainage metagenome | isolation source: biofilm near Copperflume 1 | place: Germany: Marsberg coppermine Kilianstollen | collected 2018-02
GGGCAAATACCTGCTCCACTACGATGGCCCCGCCAAACAGATAGCCCACCTGGATACCCACCACCGTCACCAGCGGAATCAGGGCGTTGCGCAGGGCATGCCGATAAATTACTGTTCGCTCGGAAAGCCCCTTGGCCCGTGCGGTGCGAATAAAATCTTGGTTCAAGATGTCCAGCAAAGAAGAGCGCAGCAGCCTCGAGAGCCCCGCCAGCAGGGGTAGGGCCAGGGTCAGGACGGGGAGAATCATCCTGAGCAGGTGTCCGCCGGGGTTTTCGCTGAAGGGCACGTAGCCCAAGGTCGGCCAGGTGGGCAGCAGCTTGAAAGCCAGAAAGATAAACAGCGTGCCCAGCCAGAACGAGGGCAGGGTGACCCCGGTGATGGACAGCATGCGGATCAGGTATTCGGCCCCGGAGTTGCGCCAATAGGCGCTCAGAATACCCACCGGTACGGCCAAGCTCAGGCCAAGTAGCAGGGAAAAAAAGGTTAGCTCGAGGGTTAGGGGAAAGCGCTGCACGATCTCCTGAGTGACTGGAGTGCCTGTCCACACGCTCTGGCCCAGGTTGCCGTGGAGTGCCGCCCACAGCCAGTGTCCGTATTGCACCGGCAGGGGTTGGGTCAGCCCTAGCTTTTCGCGCAGAGCCTGTAGACCCTGAGGGGTGATTTCGGTGTTGGCCCCCAACATGATTTCCACTGCATCGCCAGGAATCAGCCGGATCATCAAAAACACCAGTACCGAGACCCCGAACATCACCAGGAGCAGGTCGAGGCTGCGTTTGAAAAAATAGGAAATCATGGGGTTAGGGTTCCGGGGAAGGGTACACAGCAGAGAGTAGAGAGCTTAACGCTAAACGCAAATAGATAATCTCCAACAGCTTTTCTCTCTACAAAGCAGGTTCCCTCTCCCAGAGGGAGAGGGCCAAGGTCAGGGAGTAAGACCATGCGTAAAAAACTAAAGGCGAGACACTGAGGGCTTTAAAGCTACACCAGGACTGCATAATTGCCCTATCGAAAAACGCTGTCTGGGACGTAGTTTTGTGTTTTAGCCCTCAGCCCTTACTTCGCCAGCCAGGTGTCCCGCAGCGAGGCCAGGGAACGGGTGGGGGTCGGCCTGAAGCCCTGTACGTTGTCGCGGGCGGCCGAAAACAGGGTTCCGTAGACCAGATGGGCGATAGGCCCCTGGCAGGCCAGGATGACCTGAAGCCGGGCATAAATCTTGCGCCTGGCCTCGAGGTTGGTGGTAGTGCGGCCCTGGTTGAGCAACTGGTCTACTTGCGGATTGGAATACTTGAAAACGTTGGTGGAGCCACCGGTAGAGAAAGTGCGGTAGAAGTAACCGTCGGGGTCGGAGCTGCCGCCGTTGAGTGAGGCAAAAGCCTCGAAGTTGGAGTTGCGCCATTCCTGCACGAACTTGCCCAGCTCGAGCACCTCGATTTTGGCCCGGAAACCGGCCTGGGCGATCTGGGCCTGTACGACTTGAGCCGCGTCCACCACAGTTTTTACCGAGCCCAGAGTGAGTATGGTAAAGTCCACCCCGTTGGGATAACCGGCCTGGGCCAGAAGCTCTTTGGCTTTGGCCGGATTGTAGTTGTAGCAAGACCAGGCGCTGGTGGGCGGCGACCAGCTCTTGAGGCTGGGTGAGAGTGGCCCGGCAGGCGTGCCGTTGCCAAAATACACCGCTTGCACCAGGGCTTTGCGGTCAATGGCGTAGTTGAGGGCCTCGCGCACTTTGGGGTTGTCAAAAGGTTTTCGGCTGGCGTTCATGCCAATCAGGCTGTAGGAGAGGTCTTGGGATTGATACAGCTTCACGCCGGGGGTTTCCTTGAGGGCCACGGCCAAGGTAGGGTCTATATTGGGCAGGAACTGATAGGTTCCACTGGCTAGACCCACCTGACGGGTGGCGGCATCGGGCACGATGTTGAACTTCAGTGCGTCCAGGTAGGGCCGCGACTCGCGCCAGTAGTGGGGGTTACGCTCGAGCAAAATATAGGTGTCGGGAACCCACTCCTTGAGTTGGAAAGGTCCGGTGCCTACGGCCTTGCGCTGCAAGTCGCCGCCCCCTTTGACATATTCGCTGGGGACAATCACCAGGTTGGATAGCTCGCTCAGGAAGGGCGCAAAGGGCTGAGAAAGCTCGAAGGTCACTTCGGCTGGCCCAGTCGCCTTAACCTCTTTGACCAAGGTGAAACGGCTGGCTAGCGGTGAGCCGGTTTTGGGGTCGCGCACACGATCAAAGGAATAGACCACGTCGGCACTGGTCAGGGGCTGGCCGTTTTGGAACGTCACCCCAGGGCGCAGCTTGAAGATATATTTGAGCCCATCATCGCTAATTTTCCAGGACTCTGCCAGCGAGGGCTGAACTGCCAGCCGCTCATTGACTTCTACCAGGCCCTCGTAGATTTCTCCGGTGATCAAAAACGTGGCGAAAGCCGTCGCTACTTGCGGATCGAGGCCCGCAGGCGAAGAATCTACGGCAATTTGCAGCGTGCCACCCCGCACCGGGGTCTGCGCCAGAGCCAGACCCAAAGCCAACATTACCCATAGAGCTAACCCCAACCTACGCTGCATACCGCCTCCTGTACTGCCCAACGCGCTTACGCCTGTTCAAGATATACTACGGCTCGAGGATATGGTATGCAACTGGTATGCATAGCGCTTTGGTCTGAGCGGGCCTTCTCGAAAGACCCTGCCAAGCTCCTTTATGCCGCCAGGAGTAGCCGGAAAAATAACCGAAACCGCCATAAAGGCTGAAAGCCAAAAACCGCGATAGACTGTTGGTCATGCGTATTCTTATTGCCAACGACGACGGTATCTTTTCTCCCGGTATCAAAGCCCTAGCTTTTGCCCTGCGAGAACTGGGCGAGGTGAATGTAGTAGCCCCTGATGTGGAGCAGTCTGGGGTGGGGCATAGCATCACTTTTCGGCGACCCCTGCGCTTTAAACACACTGCCTCGGCGGGCTTTGGCGAGATTCCGGCCTACCGCGTAGATGGCACCCCCGCCGACTGCGTGGTGCTGGGGGCACAGTTGTTGGGGCAGCCCGACTTGGTGGTTTCGGGGATTAATATTGGGTCGAATATGGGCCTGGATCTGACCCACTCAGGAACCGTAGCCGCGGCCCTCGAGGGGGCTTCTATAGGGGTTCCCTCCATCGCCTTCAGCCTGGATGCGGCTGGGGAGGAACTCCGCTTCGAGGAAGCGGCTCGCAACGCCCTACCCATCGCACGCTGGGTACTCGAGCACGGCCTGCCGTCCAAAACCCTGCTCAACGTCAACTTTCCCAACCATCCCCCGCTGGGCATCCAGCTTACCCGGCTTTCTACCCGCCGCTACGAAGATTCTATCGTCGAGCGTGAAGACCCCGATGGACGGCCCTATTACTGGGTAGCCGGCAAACCCAGCGGTGAACTCGAGGAAGGCACCGACTTTTGGGCGGTGAGCAATGGCTTCATTTCGGTCACGCCGGTGAGCCTGGACTATACCAACCACACCCTGCTCAAAAAGCTCGAGGCCGAAGAACCTTTTTCGGGGGAGAAGGGTGGGATAAAAACCGATTGAAGGTGGGACTGCTCAAGCCCGATGCCAGTGTTGCAGCGACTTGACCGCTAACTCGGTGTCCTCCCTGGCCCGCCGGATGGCCTCCAAGCTCCAGCGTGCGCCCTCGAGGGTGGTGATGAAGGGTTTACCGGTCTCTACCGCACGGCGCAGTTCGGGGTGTGGCTCTAAGGCAATCAATAGGTCATAGTCTCCGCCGGAGACCTCGAAACCGGCATCGGCCCATTCTCGCCTTAGGGGTGATTCCTGAATCGCTCCCAGACTTCCCTCAATGATGCGCACTTTGCCGCTCAGGGGCAGTTTTTGGTTGACCCCCACCTCGGCGCGGTAGTAGGCCAAGTAGGGGTCGGAGTCTAGGCCCATGCTCTCGCCGGTCGAGCGCATTTCCGGCCCCAGCACTGGAATCACGCCGGGAAACTTGAGCCAGGGAATCAGGACTTCCTTAACCGAATAAAAACCGGGGGTGGGGTCTTGGGTAAAACCAATATCCTCCAAGGTCTTGCCCACTGCGATCAGGGCGGCGTATTTGGCCAGCGGATGCCCGATAGCCTTGGAGACAAAGGGCACCGTGCGCGAAGCGCGGGGATTGGCCTCGAGGATATATACCGTGCCGTCTTTGAGCGCGTACTGCACGTTAATCAGACCCCTCACCCCCACCGCCAGGGCCAGCTTGCGGGTGTAGTCCCTGAGGGTCTGAAGCTGTTCTTGCGACAGCGAAACCGGCGGCAGAATGGTGGCCGAGTCGCCGGAATGCACCCCGGCCCGCTCGATGTGCTCCATGATGCCTGCCACCACCACTTTTTCGCCATCACACAGTGCGTCTACGTCTAGCTCGAGGGCATTGTCGAGGTATTGGTCGAGCAAAATCGAGGGTCGCTCAGCCAGGGCCGCGTAGATGCCGCTCAGATACCAACGCAGCTCCTCGGGGCTATGGACGATTTGCATGGCCCGTCCGCCCAGCACGTAGGAGGGGCGGGCCATCAACGGGTAGCCGATGCTCTGGGCCAGTTTGAGGGCTTCGGCGGGGGTGCGGGCTACGGTTCCCTTGGGCTGCGGGATGCCCAGTTCGGCACATAACTTGTTGAACTCGGCCCGGTCTTCGGCCCGATTAATCGCCTCCCAGCTCGTGCCCAGTAGGTTTACCCCAGCATCTGACAGCTTCTTCGCCAGCTTGAGCGGGGTCTGACCCCCCAGCGTTGCGATAACCCCCAGCGGTTGCTCGTGGTCGGTCAGGTTGAGCACGTCCTCGAGCGTCAGCGGCTCGAAGTAGAGGCGGTCGGCGGTGTCGTAGTCGGTGGAAACCGTCTCGGGGTTGGAGTTGACCATGATGGTTTCATAGCCCGCCTCGCGCAGGGCCCAGACCGCGTGAACGGTAGCATAGTCGAACTCCACGCCCTGCCCGATGCGAATCGGCCCCGAGCCCAGGATCACCACTTTGGGCTTGTCGGTAGCACGTACTTCGTCCTCGAGTTCGTAGGCGCTGTAATGATAAGGGGTGTAGGCCTCGAACTCCGCAGCACAGGTGTCTACGGTCTTGTAAACCGGTCTACTGCCCGCTGCTAGACGCTGTTTGCGGGCCACACCCTCGGAGACTCCTACCAGATGCCCAATCTGGGCATCGGAGAGCCCCAGCCCTTTGGCATAGCGCCAGTCTTCGGAGTCTTCCAGGCTCCACTTGCCCAGCTCGAGCTGCTGTTCAGCTTCTACGACCTCCTGCATCTGGTTGAGAAACCACTTCTCAATCTTGGTCGCGTCGTACAGCTCGTCCAGCGAGGTGTTGCGGCGCAGGAGTTCGAGCACTGCATAAATACGCGCTGGGCTAGGGTAGAGTCGGGCCCGCAACTCGTCGGTGGTGAGGGCGGAGAACTCCGAGCGAACATCCGCCTCGAGGCTGCGCAGGGCCTTCCCGAAAGCCTCCTTGAAGGTGCGACCGATAGCCATCACCTCGCCCACACTCTTCATCTGGGTGCCCAGGTGGTCGTTGAAGCCGCTGGGGTTGGTGTTGGGCAGGGTGTTGAACTTTTCGAAAGCAAAACGGGGAATCTTGACCACTACGTAGTCTATCGAGGGCTCGAAACTGGCGGGGGTCTTCTCGGTGATGTCGTTGGGAATCTCGTCCAGGCGGTAGCCCACCGCCAGCAGCGCGGCGATTTTGGCGATGGGGAAACCCGTAGCCTTGGAAGCCAGGGCTGAGGAGCGGCTAACCCGTGGGTTCATCTCGATCACGATCATCCGTCCGCTTTTGGGGTCTAAGGCAAACTGGATGTTGGAGCCGCCGGTGTCCACCCCAATCTCGCGGATGATGGCCTGGGCCGCGTCGCGCATGCGCTGGTATTCCACGTCGGAGAGGGTTTGGGCCGGGGCCACGGTGATGGAGTCGCCGGTGTGAACGCCCATCGGGTCTAGGTTTTCAATCGAGGTGATCATCACCACGGTGTCGTTGTGGTCGCGCATGACCTCGAGTTCAAACTCCTTCCAGCCCACGATGGACTCTTCGACCAAGGCCGAGTGGGTAGGGGAGAGCGAGAGGCCACGGGTCAGGGTTTCGACGAACTCGGCCTCGTCTACCGCGATGCCACCGCCAGTACCGCCCAAGGTAAAGCTGGGGCGAATTACCGCCGGATAGCCCACCACGCTGCGGGTGAAGTCCAGACCCTCCTCGAGGCTAGTGACCATGCGGCCCCTGGGCACGTCCACCCCAATTTTGAGCATAGCCTCCTGAAATTCCTTGCGGTCTTCACCCTTTTTGATGGCGGCGGCGTTGGCCCCAATCAGCTCGACGCGGTATTTCTCGAGAATCCCCGCTTCAAACAGGGCCATGCTGAGGTTGAGCGCGGTCTGCCCGCCCAAAGTGGGCAGCAGGGCCTCAGGGCGCTCTTTGGCGATGATTTTCTCCACGAACTCTACCGTGAGGGGCTCGAGGTAGGTTCCTTCGGCGATGTCCGGGTCGGTCATGATGGTGGCGGGATTGCTGTTTACCAGCACCACCTGGTAACCCGCGCCGCGTAGCGCCTTGACGGCCTGGGTTCCCGAGTAGTCAAACTCTGCCGCCTGGCCGATGGTGATGGGGCCAGAGCCGATAATCAAAATCTTTTTGAGGTCGCGTCGTGCAGGCATTCCAAGCGGCTAGGATAGCACGGGTGGAGGCGGGTGGCTAGATGGCGAATGTATATAAATGCAGGGATGCAAATAGCCCCCAGCCAAAATCCACCAAATCACTGCGGGGTCATGTTGAGCCAAACCAGGGGGTGTGCGCAGTCTTTGTTGAAGGATCTCCCTGGTGCAGCTCAATTTGATACTGGTTAGCGAAGCTGCAGGAGTGCCCTTATCGTGCTGGGGCACTCCCGCAGTTGGGCCGACATCCTGGTCTGCCCTTGAGAAGATTTCTGCGGAAATATCCGGCACAATAAGAGACATGGACAACGACAGAGTGTTGAGAGAGCATATCTTGCAACTCCTGCGCGGTGGGAATGCCCACACCACCTTGGAGCACGCTGTAGAGAATTTTCCCCTCGAGAAAATGAATCAAAAACCCCCACACCTACCCTACTCGGCCTGGGATTTGCTCGAGCATTTGCGCATTGCCCAGCACGACATTTTAGACTTCATGGTCAACCCTGACTATAAAGAACTGACCTGGCCCAAGGACTACTGGCCCAGCAAGGAGGGCAGCTCGAAAAAGTGGCGTGAGAGCCTCCGGGCCTTGGAGGATGACCTCGAGGCCATATGCGCTTTAGCCCGCGACCCCCAAACCAAGGTTTACGACAAAATCCCCCACGGCAGCGGTCAGACCTATTTGCGGGAATTTCTGCTGGTAGCCGACCATAACGCCTACCATATCGGGCAGTTGGTAGTCCTACGGCGGCTCTTGGAAGCCTGGGGCTGAGGCTTTTTTATCGCTGCTCTCTGCTCAGACAGGTACAGTAAATAGACTGCTTGCAGAAGTCGCGGATAAGTACCCCCGAATCTGACTAGCGCTATATCCGCAGTTCAATGGCTTGGTAAAGGCCCGTTCCTGAAGGCCCGAGCGTCAGATTCGGGGAACCCCCTAAAGCGCAAATCTATGGTGGAGATACTTAGCTCCTAGTTGATAGCCAATAGCTGCGTTCGAGACGACCGCTCGAGCTAGTTTTAGATAATTTCGCAAAGGATAATACAACTCAGGCTATCCCAAGATTCAGGTAAGCCGCTTTATCGCGGTTCTCTGCTCAGATGAGCCCAGTCAATAGGCCCAGGCTACCCCAAGATTCTTTTCGAAAAACGCTCTAGTCTGCTGCCAGCGAGAGTTCGGGCAGTTGGGTGCCCACGTTCGCCCCCAAGCTGCGCAGGCGGTTCTCGATATCGTCGTAGCCGCGCTCGATCAGGCGCATCCCAGCGATGTGGCTTTCCCCCTCTGCCGCCAGTGCCGCGATGATTAAGCCGCCGCCCGCGCGGATATCTCTGGCTTCGACGGCGGCACCTGTCAGGTGGCGGCCCTGAATCATCAGGGTGCGCTCTTTGAGGGTTACATCGGCCCCCATACGAGCGAGCTCGCTGGCGTGGGTGAAGCGGTCGGGGTAGATGCGATCTGAAACCAGCGAGGTTCCACCCACCGTAGCCAGATAGGCCGTAGCGGGGGGTTGCAAGTCGGTGACAAAGCCGGGGTATTCGCGGGCCTCGAGGTTGAAGGGTTGGGGATTAGGAGTGGACTCGAGCCTGACCCAGTCTTTACCGGTAGTGATTTGGTGGCCGGATTGGGCCAGCTTGTCAAGGACGGAATCCATGTGGAAAGGCTGGACGTGGGTCAGGGTGATGGAGCCCCGCGTAGCCGCAGCGGCAAACAAATAGGTTCCGGCCTCGATGCGATCAGGGATGACACTATAGCTCCCCCCGCCCAGTTCGGCCTTGCCCTTGACGTGCAGGATGCTGCTACCACAGCCCTTAATCTGGGCTCCCAGCAGGCTCAGGAAATTGCACAAATCCACAATTTCCGGCTCCTGCGGGGTATTGACCAGCACCACTTCGCCACCCAGCGCAGCCGCCATCAAGGCTTGTTCGGTGCCACCCAGGGTGGGCAGGTCGTAGACCACCCGGCCCGAGGCAGGTTTGTGGCGACGAGCGGTGTAAGCCACACCCTGCTCGGTGATTTCGGTAGTGACCTCGAAGCCCAAAGCCCGCAGGGCTTTGATGTGTTGGTCTACCGGACGCTCGGCGAAGTTGCAGCCGCCGGGCAAGGGAACTGTGCCCTCTCCGGCCCTGGCAGCGAGTGCGCCCAGCACGTTGAAACTGGCCCGCATCTTGCTGACTAGCTCGAAGGGGGCATCGGTGCGAACGATTTCAGGCGTATGCAAATGAAGGCTGCGGCCCTCCCATGCGTGACGGGTTCCAAGGTGCCCCAGAAGCTCGAGCAGTACGTCTATATCTCGCAAACGTGGGACTTCTAATAGGGTGATGGGCTCGGCGGTGAGCAGGCTGGCAGCCATCAGCTTCAGGGCCGAGTTCTTGGCTGGGAAAATCCGCAGCTCGCCTTGTAAAGGCTGTCCACCACGAATGGTTAGGGTTCGTTCCATAGGCTTATGAGGTCGTCTCCCGAGAGTGCAGTATTTATCAGACTTATGCAAAAGATGTGATATAACACGTTACACATATTGCTCAAGTTGAGTATGAACAGTATTACTCACATTGTCAAGCGCAAGCGTCAGGTGCTAAAGTGTAGGCAGAAGCGCACTTGAGTATTACTGCCTTACCATACTCAGTGCCCACTCATACTATGCCGAAAAAAGAGAAAAAAAGGCTACAAGTGGTCATCAGCGACGAACAGGATGCCCTGTTGACCAAGCTGGCCTATGAACTCAGCAGTCCCGAGCAATTGGTTTCCAAGTCGGAGGTAATCCGGCTCTTGATTGAGTCGGGCAGCCAAGAAACCGACGGACGCAAGGAAAAGTTCAAGGAACTGCTGAAAAAGCTCGAGGCCGAAGGCTCGAGCGACGAAGAATAAGCAAAGGCCTGAAGGGTACTATAGCTAAACGCAAAACGTTGAAGGTCGAACGTCGAAAACTCAAAGTCGAAAACCTAAAAACCCAAACTGCGGTCTAGACGGTGTTTCTTGATAGGACAATTATGTCGTCCTGGTGTAGCTTTTTGGCCCTTTGCTCACTTTCCCTTACCCTCGCACGGGCCAAGCCCGGCCCTGTGGGCCTAGTGCTCGCACGGGCTAAGCCCGCCCCGTTGGGGCTAGTGCCACCCTCTCCCAAGAGGGAGAGAGAACTTACTTTCTAGGAATTATTTATTTGCTTTTAGCTTTTGGCATCTTGTGTTTAGCTCTCTGCCCTCCGCTTTTCCTACACTCCTCACCCAGTTCCCAATCCCCTCAGCTCCACTGCCCGGTCACAGCGTGAAAGCCAGCTTTTGTCGTGGGTAGCGAGGATAACCCCGCCCTTGCTGCGGGCCTGGGCTACTAGCGTCTCGAGCAGTTCCCTTCCCTGTGTGTCCAGGGCGGCCTCGGGTTCGTCGAGTAGCCAGATATCTGGCTCCAGCAGGCGCAGTCTGGCCATCGCCAAGCGCTTTTTCATGCCGCTGGAGTACGAGAGCAGGGTTTTGCCTGTGGGCAATCCGACTTGAGCCAGCGCCGATTTAAGCATCGCGGGCTGAGCAGTTCGGTTGTCCAGTCGCAGGGCGTAGTGCAGGTTTTCTTCCCCGGTGAAGTGCCGATGAAAAGCCGGAGGGTTGCTGAGAAACCCGGCCCGACCTTTGCGCTGGAGCAGACCTTGTGTAGGCCGCACCAGCCCGGCCAGAATGCGCAGCAAGGTGGTTTTCCCGGCTCCATTGGGGCCAAGCAGGGCCACCACTTCGCCCTTTTGCAAATGCAGCTCGAGGCCCTTAAACACCCAGTCCAGGCCATAGCGCTTGCTCAGGCCGGAGGAAGTAATCAAAAAGTTCGACACGGCTCAACCCGATTATAGAGAGGTTTTCGAAAAGAACCTTAGGATAGCCTGGGCCTATTTGCTAGGCTCATCTGAGCAGAGAACCACGCTAGGGCTCGAGGTGAGGAGCGATGAGCCACAAGCAGGGGGTTGTAGTGGTGGAGATAGCCTCTGGATTGGAGGAGTAATTAATCTTCCCGCAGCACGTACCCTACGCCACGCACGGTGTGAATCAGGCGGCGCTCGCCGGTGCCCTCGAGTTTCTTCCGCAAATACCCTATATACACGTCCACCACGTTGCTACCACCCTGATAGCCGGGCCACACCTTTTCCTCGATCTCGAAGCGGCTAAAAACCTTGCCAGGACTCTTAGCCAGCAGCTCGAGCAGCTCGAACTCCTTGTTGGAAAACTCGATGCGCCGTCCGCCCCGGTACACCTCGCGGCCCTCGAGGTTGATAATCAGGTCGGAGACCCGAATCTCGCCGGTGATGGCTGGAGTCACCCGCCGCAGGTGGGCCCTTATGCGGGCCAGCAGTTCCTCGATGGAGAAGGGTTTGACCAGATAGTCGTCGGCTCCGGCATCCAGCCCTTCTACCTTGTCCTCCACCCGGTCTTTGGCGGTGAGGATGACGATGGGCACATTGGAGGTTTTGCGCACCCGCCGCGCCACCTCGAGGCCGTCCATGACTGGCAGCATCAAGTCCATCACCACCAGATTGGGGTTGGTCTCGCGGAAGCGTGAAAGCCCGGTGATGCCGTCATAAGCCACCTCGGTGCGGTAGCCCTCGGCTTGCAGCTCGAGTTCGATAAAACGGGCGATATCTTTCTCGTCTTCGACAATCAGAATTAGGGGTTGGTCTGTGCTTTCCATAACAAGCTCAGGGTAGCCGGGATTCTCATGAGAAGCATGGCTCAAACCCTAAGATTTGGCTCATTCACCACTCCCCAACCCAGCCGGGTCTCGTCAGGAAAAGCAAGAATAGGGCTCATGGGAGGTCTTAATGCAGGCTTTGTCCAGCCTCGCCGAAGTAGGCGGGTCTCCTTAGCGGGGCAAGTGGCTATCCAGCAGGGTCATGCGGGTGGGGTTGGGGAGGCTCATGCGCTCCTCGCCTTCGACACGCACCACGGTCTCGAGGCCCGATCTTCCCAAGACCCGAATCAATTCGCTGCGGCTGACCACACGCCCCTGAAGCATATAAACCAGGCCCCGCCGCTGATGGGTGATGACAAAGGGAAGGCCAGCTTGATAGCGCACGATGGTGTTATGCCGCTTGGCTTGTCGCGCCATTTTAGCCAGTTCGCGCACGGCCCGATCTTGGGGACTGGTAAAAGTCCAGAGTTCCGGGCCTTTCCAGGCCAGCGCGAGCAGACCTACTACCGCACCCAACACCAACAACCACACCAACATTTCCGGGCTGAATCCTAGCAAACTGGTCATTTTGTTATTGTAGGCAAAGTTAGCTAAAGGGTTTCTTCATGTTACGCAAGAGAAGCCCTTTTCAAAACGTTTCCCGCTCCAGAATTGAGAACCACGTCCCAGACGGCGTTTCTTGGTCAAGCAATTTTGCTGTCCTGGTCTAGCTTTTGACCCTTTGGCATTTTGCTTTTAGCCTTTGGCATTTGAGGTTCGACAAGTTTTTAGGGTCTAGCACCCGATCCTCTGCTTTCTAGACTTTGCCGCCACTGGTTGGCTCGGAGGTTTTGCCCGGCCAGCCGTGCGGTTTCCTCGATACGTTTAGCCCTGGTTTCTGGCTTCTTGGCCTGGGCAATCCACTCGAGTATGGCCCGTTTGACCGAGCGCGGAAAAGCCGCGAAATTGGCCTCGGCGTTTTCGACCTTTGCCAAAGCTCGAGCCAAATCGGGGGGAACCTCGAGTCGCTCCACCGCGTCCAACTTTGTCCAAGAGCCATCTTTCTTCGCCGCCTCAATCTTCGCCAAACCCGCGGGAGCCATCAACCCCGCTTTGATGAGCTTTTCTACGCGCTCCTTATTGGGCTTCGACCAACCACTTTTAGCTTTGCGCGGGGCGAAGTAGAGCATCGAGCGCTCGTCGTCGAGCTTGCCCGGCCTGCTGTCCACCCAGCCGAAGCACAGCGCCTCCTCGACCTGCTCGTCGTAGCTGAGATGATGTTTGCCGCTGGTTTTTTTGTTATAGACCAGCCAAATACCTTTAGAGGTGGTGTGATTGCGCTCGAGCCAGACTCGCCATTCTTCGCGGCTGTGAGCGAAAAATTGCTGGACTGATTTCTGCAACCTGGGCATAGTCCGCGAACCCTGTGATCAAGGCCGCATGCGGGTATACATGCGGGGGAAGGGAATCGCCTCGCGCACATGCTGGAGCCCACAAATCCAGGCTACCGTGCGCTCCAAACCAATCCCAAACCCGGCGTGCGGCACGGTGCCGAAGGCCCGCAAATCCCGATACCAGTCGAACACTTCTTCTGGGAGTCCGTGCTCGCGGATTCTCTTGAGGAGTAATTCGGGGTCGTGGATGCGCTGCGAGCCGCCGATAATCTCGCCGTAGCCCTCCGGGGCCAACATGTCATCGCTTAGGACTAGCCGGGGGTCGTCCGGGTCAGGCTCCATGTAGAAGGCTTTGACTGCTGCCGGATATTTCTCGAGCACCAGCGGACGGTCATACCGGGCCGACAAGGCGGCCTCGTGCGGGGCACCGAAATCCTCACCCCAGGCTAGGGGCTGCAACTCGAGTTCCGGCTGCTCCTGAGCGATCTTTTTGACCATCTCAATGGCCTCGTTGTAGTGCAGGCGCGGAAAATGGCCCTGTGCGGTGGGCTCGAGCTTGGCAGCGTCGCGCTCGAGAAGCTTCAGCTCCTCTCCCCGCCCCTCCAGTACGCGCCCCACCAGGTAGGCCAGCAGGTCTTCTTGGAGCTGGATGTTCTCCTCGTGGGTCATGAAGGCCACTTCTGGCTCGATCATCCAGAACTCCAGCAGGTGTCGCCGGGTTTTCGAGCGCTCGGCCCGGAAAGTCGGGCCAAAGGTATAAACCTTGCCAAAAGCCAGCGCCCCGGCCTCGGCGTAGAGCTGACCAGACTGCGACAGGTAGGCTTTTTCGCCGTCGAAGAGGTCTACTTCAAATAAATCCGAGGTGCCCTCGACGGCGTTGGGGGTGAGAATCGGTGCGTCCATGCGAATGAAACCGCGCCCACCGAAGAAGTCGTGGATGGCGCGCTCGAGTTCATCCCGCACGCGCAGTACTGCCCAGGGGCGGCGGTGGCGCATCCACAGATGGCGGTTGTCCATCAGGAAGTCCACCCCGTGCTCTTTGGGGGTGATGCGGTATTCCTCCGAGGGTAGGCTGATTACTTTCAGGCTTTTTATTCCCAGCTCGTAGCCCCCCGGAGCGCGGGAATCGGCCTTGACCAACCCCCTCACCTCAATCGCGGCTTCCTGCGGCAGATGGTCAGCCTGCTCGAACTGCTCGTCGGGCAGCTCCCCTTTGAACACCGTGGCCTGGAGATAGCCGCTGCCGTCGCGCAGGGTCAGAAAGTGAATCTTGCCCTTGCTTCGGCGGTTCGTCACCCAGCCCCGAATCAGGGCTTCCTGGCCGTCGTATTTGGAGATTTCATCAATGAAGGCACGTTGCATACCTTCAAAAGTTTACGCCCTCGAGTTGTCCCTGTTCCAACTTGGTGCGCGGACAGCCTGCAATAGCCCAACCCTGGACTCTCGAGCCCCTGCCGAGCCGACGGTGCGGCCTGTGCCATGAGTTACCGCTCGAGTCCGGCCAGCCCTAGCGGTGTCCCACCCGAATCACCGCTCTCGCCGACCCCCATATCTTGGTACACTTGGGGCCATGAAGACCCTGCTAATTTTGTGCGTATTGATGGGTATGGCCTTGGCTCAGGGCATGACTTACAAGCTCAAGGTCAGCGAATGGAGCTGCCAAATGGTGCGGGGAGAGCTGGTCGCCCAGGGCAGCGTGCTCAATCAGTCGGGTGGGATGCTGCGCGCGGTGCGGGTCAAGCCCTCTACGCTGCGGCAGGTTACCTGCCAGATATGGTTTCGTAGCCCCGATAGCGTGCAGATTCCGACCCGTGTCCCGAGCTTTCGCTAAACCTGCCATGCTGCGAATTTTGGGTGGGAGTGCCAAGGGGGTTGCGCTGAAGGTACCAGATTCGGCCAGGCCCAGCCCGGTGCGGCTCAGGAAAGCCCTTTTTGATTATCTGCGCTTTCGTTATCCACAAGGAACCCACCACCGGGGCCGATTTCTGGATTTGTATGCCGGTAGCGGGGCAGTGGGCCTCGAGGCCGCCTCGGAGGGTTTCGAGGTAACGCTGGTGGAAAAAGACCCCCAGGCTCTGAGATTTCTACGGGAAAATGCCCGCCAGGCCCGGCTAAAAGTGCGGCTCGAGGGAATCCCCGTCGAGCAGTATCTTTTGCGGGCTAGCCGGGAAGGGGAGCGCTTTATGGTGGCGTTCATGGCCCCCCCCTACCCCCACGACCTGCTGGCGGATTTCGAGCGGCTGTTGCAGGCCGATATCATCGAACCGGGGGGCTTGCGGATTCTCCAGCACCCCAGCGAACTTTCGCTTCCCACCGGCCAGCGGCGTGAGTATGGCTTCAACACCCTGACCTTGCTCGAGGGTTGAGGGTAGAAACAGATTTCGCCCATAGCCAATAGCTACCTCTTAGGTAAACTTGGTATTGCTCGCAACGGGTGCGGTGCGATATTCGTGAAAACCGCTCGAGGCTCGTGCTGGGGTTGCTTTCCCGGCTTACCCTTGACTCTAGACCTCAGACCCTAGACAATTCCCCTATGCACGTAGTCTATCCCGGCAGCTTTGACCCTTTGCATAACGGTCACTTCGATATCATTGCGCGGGCTTCCAAGCTCTTCGAGCGGGTTACGGTGGCGGTGCTGGAAAACCCCTCCAAACGTGGACAGTGGCTCTTTAGCCCGGAAGAGCGCGTAGAAATTATCCTCGAGGCCGTTCAGAATGCCAAACTGACCAATGTCGAGGCCGACACCTTCGGGGGTTTGTTGGCAGAGTACACCAAACAGCAAGGCTCTAGGGTCATTGTGAAGGGCTTGCGAGCCGTTTCCGACTACGAGAGCGAACTTCAGATGGCCCACCTCAACCGGCAGTATGGCAACCACCCCGAGACCTTCTTCATCATGGCGGCTACCCGTTGGTCTTATGTCTCCAGCACCATGGTCAAGGAGATTGCCCGCTACGGCGGCGATGTGGGAAAACTGGTTCCGCAGGCCACCATCGAGGCCCTCAAAGGGAAGTTGCTGGTGTCGCAATAACCAAGGCAGGCTAAAGTCAAAAAGTACGTCTCGAGAACTCTGTTCTGTAGGCAATGCGCTTAGCGGCTTGCTTTTCCCAGGAGGTACAAAAACCCTTATGCAGACCCTGAGTAGCAAATACGGTAAGGCCCTCGAGGTTGGTCATCTGGTGGGGAGTGAGGAAATCTTCGACGGCGAGGTACAAGAGCGCCGCAATCCCGCCGACCACCAGGATCTGGTTTGCCGCTTTCCCACAGCCTCCAAAGACATCGCCCGAAGAGCGGCCCAGGTTGCCAAGAAAGCCTTCGAGGATTGGTCGCGCAGGCCTGCCCCGGTGCGCGGGGCGGTACTTCTGGAGCTGGCTCGAGTCCTCACCCGCGAGAAAGAAACGCTAGTGCGCCTGATGGTGCGCGAGGTCGGTAAAACCTTCAAGGAAGCCGGTGGGGATGTCCAGGAGGCCATAGATACCGCGGTGTTTTTTGCCTCCGAGGGCCGCAGGCTCTACGGTCAGACCGTGCCCAGCGAGATGGCGCACAAGGAACTCTTTACCTTTCGCCGCCCGGTGGGTGTGGTAGGGATGATAACAGCGGGCAACTTTCCCATTGCTGTGCCCTCCTGGAAGCTGATTCCGGCGGTTCTGGCGGGAAACACGGTGGTCTGGAAACCCTCCGACGACTCACCTGCGCTTTCTTATGTCTTCACCAGGCTGTTCGAGGAGGCGGGGCTACCGCCGGGGGTGATTAACCTGGTGTTTGGCGGGGGTCAGGAGTCCACCGGGCAGTGGCTGGTCGAGCTGATGGACGAGGGCCTGCTTGGCAAGTTTGCGTTTACCGGCAGCACCGCGGTGGGGTGCTGGATTGGCGAGGTGGCAGGGCGTAACCTGCTGCGACCAACCCTCGAGCTGGGCGGCAAAAACCCTTTGGTAGTGCTGCGCGATGCCGACCTCGAACAAGCCGTCGAGGGAGCCTGGTGGAGCAGCTTTGCCACCGGCGGTCAGCGCTGTACCAGCGCAGGCAACCTGATTGTAGACGCACCCATCTACGAGGAGTTCAAACGCCGCTTCCTGGAAAAAACCGAAGCCACCCTGGTGGGCAACCCCTTTGAAAACCCCAAGAGCCTGACCTATGGCCCCTTCATCAACCAACGCTTATTCCAGCGCTGGAACGAACATTATGCCTGGGGCGAGGCTGATGGGGCCAAGCTGCTGTGCGGTAAAGGTCGCATCATGGGCTCGAACCTTTATCCGCTGTTCAAGGGCAACCCTGATGCCGGAATTTTCGGCTGGCCCACAGTTTGGGAGGCCAAACCAGGGATGCGCCAGTTCGAGCAGGAGATTTTTGGCCCAACCATTAATCTGGTCAGGGTCGAGGGGATAGAAGCGGCCATCCAAGCCGCCAATGCCCATTCCTACGGATTATCCAGCGCGGTCTACACCAACCGCCGGGACTGGGCCTACCGTTTCAAGACCGAAATCAAAGCCGGTATGACCAGCATTAACAATTCCACCGTGGGGGCCGAGGCCCATCTACCTTTTGGCGGGGTGCGCGGCAGCGGCAACGGAACCCGCGAAAGTGGGGTGTGGGTGCTGGACGAGTACACCTATTGGCAATCGGTCAACGAGGAATATGCGGGCAAACTGCAACTGGCCCAGATGGACACCGCCTACACCGACGCTAAAACACCTACCAACTGGAGTGAGTTGCTGGGGTAAGTGCAAGCTGCAAAGTACAAGCTCGAGGTCTCTCTTTTCACCCCTGGTTTTTTTGCTGGGTAATTCTCCACCGGCCTGCTGTAACCCATGCCGTAAGATTTAGGGCAGGAGGAAGTTTATGCGCAACCTGTTTGCTACTTTGCTACTGGTGGGTCTGGCAGCCCTGACGAGCTGTGCGCCCCAGGTGCAGGCCAATCCGGGGGAGGTGGTCTACGACGTTCCGGCTGCGAAAGACTTCAGTATGAACCTGGCCGCAGGAAACCCAGTCTTGACCGCACTGGCCCAGTCGGTAGCCACCTACTACGCCCTCGAGGCCCAGCCTCTGCCCGGCTACGGACGCTGGACGCAGCGCTTGAGCCAAGGGCCTACGGCCGTCTATGTTTCGCAGAAGCTAGACCCAAGCGGAAAAGTTGTGGCGGTAATCGAGATGCGCTGGAGTTTCGCGGTGCGTCAGGATGGCTACGGGGTAGTCAAGCTGCAAACCCTATCCTCTGACAAGATTGATGTGGGTGCGGTGGAAGGCCCGGCCTTCAGCCGACTGGATCGGGATTTTACTCGAGTAGCGGGTTCACGATAAAGCAGAAAGCCCCAATATCTCGAGTCGAAAGCTACACCAGAACGACATATATCGGAAAGGTCGCTTAACTTGCAGGAGAAGACCGATGGGCCAATACGCCCCCCTAAGGCATCGTTTCCTGGCCAACTTAATTGACTGGGGGGTAAAAATCCTGATTGAGGTGGGCATAGTGGTTTCGTTGGAAACCCTATTTCCTTCCAGCAGCTATGCCGCATTGGATGGGGCCTTGATTCTGATTTTCTCTGTCCTGGCGGTTGTTGCCTACGATATCGTGCCACTCTCGAGGAGTGGGGCCACGGTGGGCAAGCGGATGATGGGCATTCGGGTGGTAGGTCAAGATGGTCGCCTAATCAGCCTGGGGCGCTCCTTCTTACGGGAAGTGGTGGGCAAATGGCTGAGTGGACTGGTGTTCAGCCTTGGCTATCTTTGGGCTCTCTGGGACAAGGATAAGCAAGGCTGGCACGACAAGCTGGTCGGCACCTATGTGGTGCGGCGTTAGAACGGTTTTCAGAGATAAACGGCAGTCCCCATGGAAAACCCTCCAGGCCAAATCCACGTCACAAGACCGCGCTTGGTGAACGGCCAAGCCAGTATTTATGCGGTAGTCTAAAAGCTGTGGAGCCAAACCCCGAACGCATGACCGGCGAGTTTCGTGTGGACTTGACCCCCCTCGACATCCGTTACCAGGAGTTCAGGCAAGGGCTCCGGGGCTATTCGGTGGCCGAGGTGCGGGAGTATCTGGGCCGTATTTCCGACAAGATGAGCCTGATGGTCGAAGAAAACGAGCGCCTGCGCAGTCAGGTACGCGACCTCGAGACCCAACTTGCCGGAGCCAGAGAAGGTGAAGCTGAACTCAAGCGAGCGGTGGTGGCCGCCGAGCGAATCTCCCGTGAAATCAAGGCCCAGGCCGAGCGCGAAGCGGAAATTATCAAGCGCGAGACCGAGTCCGAGCGCCAGGCCGCCCTGCAAGAAGCCGTAGACCAGATCAGGCGCATGAAAGGCGACATAGACCAGGCCCGCCACGAGCGCGACCTGTTTTTGAGCCAGTTCAAGGCTCTGCTCGAGGGGTATCTCACCTCGCTGGATCGCTACAAACGTTGACTGTAAAGATGCAAAGAGCAGAGTGCTAAAGGTCGAACCATTAAGCCGAACGCTCAAAGCCGAAGGCGGAATATAAAGGGTTGAAAGCTACACCAGGACGGCATAATTGTCCTATCGAGAAACACCGTCTGAGACGCGGTTGGTGTTTTTGGGTTGTTGTGCCTTTAGCTTTCAGCTTTCGACGTTCGACATTTTTGCCCTCTGCGTCAGCTCGAGCCTCGAGCGCAGCTCTTATCAAAAGGGTGTACACTCTTAACCGAAATGCGCTGGCTGACCGTGTTAATTGCACTTGGAATCCTGAGTTTGCTGGCTCTTCCGAGCACGCTCAGCCTGGTGCAAAAGCATTTTCAGCCCCCCACCCTCTCGTTGGCCCGCGCCCAGCCCAGTTATCCGGTCAAGGCCCAGTGGATTGTGGTGCTGGGTGCGGCCCAGTTCAACGGGCATCCCTCGATCATTCTGCGCAATCGCCTCGAGGCCGCCCTGAGGCTATACCAGCAAGGCAAGGCTGCCCACATCGCCACTACCGGTGGATACGGCCTGGGCGATGCCTACAGTGAGGGCGGGGTGGGTTGCCGCTATCTGGAAAGCCGAGGAGTGCCTAAATCGGCCCTCTACTGCGAACAAAAAAGCCGTACCACTTGGGAAAACCTTGAAAACCTCGGCCCGGTGGTGGGCAAAAGCCCCATAATTATCGTCACCGACGAACCCCATCTGCCCAGAGCACTTATCTTTGCCGAACGCCTGGGGCTTCAGGCCAGCGGCTATCCAGTGCAAGGGCAGTTCAAGGAGTCTTACCGACAACGCGAAAGCCTGCTGACGTTTTTAGCCCGACTTGGGTTTAAGTAGAGCAGAGAGTTAGATGTAAGAGCTCGTCTTACGTCGTACGTCTAACGCCAAAAGCTAAAGGTGCAGAGCAGAGGACAGAGAGCTAAAGACCGTCGAAGGACTAACGTCGAACGCCAAAGAGCCTTAAAGCTATACCAGGACAGCATAAAAGGAGAGCGACATGATGAGGTTGCAAAATATCCTCCCGGCAATCTCACCATGGAGCGACTTATAGGCTGTGCCGCTCTGAGCCGAGAACCGCGATAGCCATCGGCGGAATCTTCATGAAAACTGCTCTAAAAGTACAATCCTCGAGCAGGCTTTTTATCAATCGGGACGTGCGAGCAGAAAGGGTTAGATATGACTGAGGTGGTGATCGTGAGCGCGGTGCGCACCCCTATCGGGCAGATTCGGGGAAGTCTTTCGGGGGTTCGCCCCGACGACCTGGCAGGCATCGTCATCAAGGCGGCCCTCGAGCGAGTAGGGGTCGAGGGCTACCGGGTCGAGGAGGTGATTTTTGGCTGTGCCAACCAAGCTGGTGAGGACAACCGCAACGTAGCCCGCATGGGCGCATTGCTGGCCGGGCTGCCCCACTCGGTAGCGGGCGTGACGGTCAATCGTCTGTGCGCCAGTGGCCTGACCGCCATCAACCAAGCTGCACGGGCTATTCGAGCAGGCGAAGGTGAAGTCTATGTTGCCGGTGGGGTGGAGAGCATGACCAGGGCTCCTTATGTGTTTGCCAAAAACCCCATGGGCTTCGGCCCTTCGGGCAACATCACCGGTTTTGATACCACCTTGGGCTGGCGTTTCCCCAACCCCGCCATGGAAGCCCTATTTCCCCTCGAGACTATGGGTGAGACCGCCGAGAACATCCTGGAGATGAGCAGGCGTGGCGAAATCAGAGGTGGGGAAATTACCCGCGCCGACCAAGACCGTTTCGCCCTACAAAGCCAAACCAGGGCCGTCCAAGCCATCCAAGCCGGGCGCTTCAAAAACGAAACCGTTCCGGTTCTTGTGCCAGGCCAAAAAGGCAGCCAGAGCTATTTTGAAACCGACGAGTTCCCCCGCTACACCAAGACCGAGCGGGGCTATGAGCTTTCAACCAGCATGGAACAGCTCGCGGCCCTCAAACCTGCCTTTCGCAAGGGTGGCAGCGTGACCGCGGGCAATTCTTCAGGACTCAACGATGGGGCTGCGGCGTTGGTCTTGATGTCAGCCCCAAAAGCCGCAGAACTGGGCCTCAAACCACTGGCTCGCTGGGTAGGTTCAGCCGCCACCGGGGTTAACCCCAGGGTGATGGGTTTAGGGCCAATTGAAGCTACCCGCAAAGTGCTGGCGCGTACTGGTATGGCCCAATCAGACCTCGATTTGGTCGAACTCAACGAAGCTTTCGCGGCTCAGGCCATTGCGGTACTGCGTGAGTTGGAAATCTCCGAAGAAATCACCAACGTCAACGGTGGGGCCATCGCGCTGGGGCATCCCTTGGGTTGTTCGGGCGCACGCCTCAGCACCACCCTCATCCACGAACTGCACCGCCGCGCCGCCCTAAACCAGCGTGCCAGGTACGGCTTGGCTACCTTGTGTGTGGGCGTGGGTCAAGGTGAGGCCGCCATCTTTGAACGCTTCTAAAGAACTCGAGCTACCTCCCGGACGACCCTAGCTCTATCGCGGTTTTCATAAACATAAAGACCTCGAGGATGATGGACGCTTATTCATGAAAACCACTCTAAGATACCGGTGCGATTTGTACGAAAGCCCCCTCGCTGGCTTTTTCAAAAGCCTTGGCTAGCGTAAAGATTCGCTCGTCCTCGAGGGGCCTGGCGATGAGTTGAAGGCCGATGGGCAAGCCCCCCTCGAGGCCCGCCGGAAGCGACAAAGCCGGAAGCCCTGCCAGGTTGATGGCGACGGTATCAATGTCCGAAAGATACATCGAGAGTGGGTCGGAAAGCTTGTCGCCCAGCTTGAAGGCCGGGGTGGGGCTGGTGGGCATGAGGAGCAAATCGGCCTGGGCAAAAGCTGCGTCGAAATCGGCTTTGAGTTTAGCCCTAGCCCGTAGGGCTTTGCCATAATAAGCCTCGTAATAGCCCGCCGACAGGGCAAAAGTGCCCATCAGGATACGCCGTTTGACCTCTGGCCCCAGCCCAGCCTCGCGCGTGCGCATCATGGTGTTGCCCACGTCTTGCCCGGTTACACGCAGCCCGTACAAGGTGCCGTCGTAGCGGGCCAGGTTGGAGCTAATTTCTGAGGTGTCTACGATGTAATACGTAGCCAGAGCGTAGTGGAGGCTGGGAATACTGACTTCCACGAAGCGCACCCCTCTTCTTTCCAGGGTTGCGCGGAAGTTCTCGCAAGCGGCATTGACACCCGCACTGTTGCCCGAAGCAAAGGCTTCCGCGACGATGCCAACCGTAAAATCGGCGGTCTGCTCGAGGGCTTCTCGAAATTTGGGCAGGACTGGCAAGCTGGTCGAATCGAGCGGGTCGGGGCCGCTCAGCGCGTCGGTGAGCAGGGCTAAGTCCTCCATAGAACGGGCCAGGGTTCCCACCTGATCCAAGCTGCTGGCATGGGCAATTACCCCATAGCGCGAGATTCGTCCGTAGGTGGGCTTGAAGCCATATACCCCGCACAGCGCCGAGGGTTGGCGCACGCTGCCACCGGTGTCGGTGCCCAGGGCAAGTGGGGCTAAGTCTGCGGCCACTGCTGCCGCCGAGCCACCCGAAGTGCCGCCGGGCACCCGTTCCAAGTCCCAGGGGTTGTGGGTGGGGCCAAACGCCGAGTATTCCGTAGACGAGCCCATAGCAAACTCGTCGAGGTTGGTTTTGCCCAGCACTATAGCCCCGGCCTGATGCAACTTTTCGACCACGCTTGCACTGTAGGGCGGGACGAAGTGCTCGAGGATTCTCGAGGCACAGGTGGTTTGCAAACCTCGAGTGCAGAGGTTGTCCTTGACCGCGATGGGCACACCGGCCAGTGGCAAGTTTTCACCGTCTGCAAGGCGTTTTTCGATAGCTTCTGCCTCGGCTTGAGCCCTGGGGTTCAGGCGGATAAAAGCATGAACTTTGGGCTCGAGCCGCGCGATGCGCTGTAGATATTCCTGAAGCACCTCACCCGGTGAGGTGCGGCGAGTTTGGACGGCTTCCACGATTTCCTGAGCCAACATACGCGCACAATCATATCGTGCCTGGCTACCCACCTGGCATCAGACTTGAAACACGCCAAGGCTCATTCGCTCGCGCACCGGATTGAGTGAGCAGGCCTCCAAGCTCCGAATCAGCCGCTCTCGCGTCTGGTGAGGGAAAATCACTTCGTCCACCCACAGCCGCGCGGCGGCATAGCGGGGGTCTAGGGTTTCCTCGTAGCGACCCTTGATGCGCTGGTAAAGGTCGTCCAGGTCTTTATCAATGGGAGTCTGGCCTTCACGCTCCAGCTTGGAAACCTCGATTTCCAACAGGGTTTTGGCCGCCGAAGCCCCGCCCATCACCGCGTATTTGGCGCTGGGCCAGGCGTAGATAAAGCGTGGCCCATAGGCTTTCCCAGCCATGGCGTAGTTCCCTGCGCCGAAGGAGCCACCGGTAATCAAGGTGATTTTGGGGACTACAGAGTTGGAAACTGCGCTCACCAGTTTTGCCCCACGGCGGATAATCCCGTGCTGCTCGGATTCTTTGCCCACCATGAAGCCGGTCACGTCCATTAGGAACAACAGCGGGATGAAACGCTGGTTGACCTCGAGGATAAACCGCGCGGCTTTGTCAGCAGCCTCGGCATAAATCACCCCCCCGACCTCGATTTTGCCAGCCCCGCCGGAAGGCGCGGGCTTTTTGATAACCGAGCGCTGGTTGGCCACAATGCCCACCGGAAAACCGCCCAGCCGGGCATGACCGCAAACTAGGGTCTCCCCGTAGTCGGCCTTGAACTCGGTGAACTGCGAACCATCCACCATTCGGGCGATAACCTCGCGCACGTCGTAGGGTCGGCTGCCTTCGGGAGAGACCAGACCATACACATCTTCGGGTGAATAGACCGGTGCAGTTTGGGGGTGGCGTTCCCTGGCCCAGGGTGCGAGTTCGGGGGCGGCGTAGAGCTCGGCTAGCAGCCGAATGCGATCTATGGCAGCATCGTCGTCGGGTTCGTAGAAATCCACGGTTCCTGAGACCTCGGCGTGCATCCGGGCTCCGCCCAGTTCTTCGGAACTGACCTCTTGCCCGATAGCGGCTTTCACCAGGGCAGGCCCGGCCAGATATAGCCCAGAGCCTTCGGTCATGATCAGGGCATCGGTCATCAGGGGCAGATAGGCTCCGCCCGCCACACAGTTGCCCATGATGGCCGAGAGCTGCGGGATGCCCAGGGCGCTCATCCGGGCATTGAGGTAAAAGATGCGCCCAAAGTCGTCTTGATCAGGGAATACCTCGTCTTGTAGGGGTAGGAATACCCCCGCTGAGTCCACCAGGTAGACCGTGGGAATGCGGTTCTCGAGGGCAATGGTCTGTGCCCGCAGGACTTTCTTGGCGGTAATCGGGAAAAAGGCCCCGGCCTTGACCGTGGCATCGTTAGCTACGATCATCCAGTCGTGCCCGGCGATTTTGCCGATACCGGTTACGGTTCCCCCACCGGGAGCCCCGCCCCACTCGGGGTACATCTCCCAGCCTGCGTAAGCGAGAATTTCCTCGAGTTCCGATCCCCCGTCTATCAGCTTGGCAATGCGTTCCCTGGCGGTCAGACGACCCCTGGCGTGCTGCCGCTGGATGGCTTTGGGGCCGCCTCCCAGGCGCACTTGCTCGAGCGACTGGTGGAAGTCAGCAATTAGCCGCACCCAGCCGTCACGGTTCTGCTTGAAGAGGGCCGACTCCCGCTCTACTCGACTTATAGAACTTTCCAGCATAAGCAAAGTTTACTGTCTCTCCAAGAGGCTCCCAGGTCAGTCCTTACGCACCAATGTCCTGTACAGCGAAATACCATGGGTACGGGATAATTTCCGCTCTCGAGCCGAAGTGCAAAGGTGGGAATAGGGTGAGATACCCCCGCACTCAGATGTGAGCTAAATCAACCTGGGTGGGGGGCTAGAGTGCTATACTCATAGGCGAGTTGAGACCCTCAAGCGCTCTCCTTACCGTGAAACTAGCGGCGGAGGGCGTTTGTCTTTGGTCCGGCTCGGTGATTGCTTAGTGGAGAAAATCTTCGGACGCATCCAAGGTCTCAAGCCCAGTGCAAAAAAGCGTCTCGCCAACCTGTACAACCGTCGTGTGGGAGCCAGCCGACTGCTCTCGGCGGAACTGGCCCGTACCCTGGCGAGCCTGTCGGGTGAGCTGGAAAAGCCGATCAGCCTGCTCCTGGATCGTACGGGCCGGGTCTTGCGGGTGGCGGTGGGGGATGCCAAGGAAGTCCCGGTGCCGCAAACCGCACAGGTCGAAACCCGGCTTTCGGGCTACCGCCTGATTCACACGCACTTATCGCGGGGCCGCAGGGCTCCCCGCGACGACGGCACGCGGGGCAACGGCGGCCTGTCGCGCTCCGACCTCTCGATGCTCTTTTTGAACCGCCTGGACGTAGTCGCGGCCCTCGAGGTGGTCAATGGTCAGCCAGACAAGCTGGATTTGGCCCTGCTTTCCCCACCCAAAGCCGAAGAAGAAGACTGGCAGGTATTGCCCTCCAAGCCTTATTTTGAGTATCTGGACTGGAATGTTTCGGAGGCTGTAGCCGCCCTGGAAGAAGAACTCTCCCGACAGGCTCGGGTGCTGGATGTGAAGGATGGTTCAGGGGAGCGGGCGGTGCTGGTG
>JADEYI010001014.1_pt1 | contig 25673 bp, 21 predicted proteins | sample 8542331 | NCBI WGS metagenome assembly JADEYI01 (sample SAMN16510988, study PRJNA670497) | mine drainage metagenome | isolation source: biofilm near Copperflume 1 | place: Germany: Marsberg coppermine Kilianstollen | collected 2018-02
GCGTCCGCTGCGCTCAGTGCTATGCAAAACACGCGGCACGGGCAGCGGACGCGATTCATCGCGTCCGCTGCGCTCAGTGCTATGCAAAACACGCGGCACGGGCAGCGGACGCGATGAATCGCGTCCCTACATGATGAGAAATATGGTGAGGAATGTATCTGGCGGAGGAAAATAGATGGGCAAGGCGTCAAACAATCGGTGGAGTTGAAGGGATCACCGAATAGAGAGAACACCGCACGGAGAGACAAAGATGCTTCGCTCTATCGTGCGAAGATGATACTTGTCCAGGCCAGCTCATGAGACACATGGTAGGGTCCCGGTTCCTTTCCATGTATGCGCTGACTTATCATCCTCACCGGTAATCCATCCACCCAACAGGCTGTTTGACGCCCTGCCCACTATACTATGCACTATAGAAGTTAAAAACACATCAGCACTTCTACCTAACTTTGCGCTTCAGGATGCATTAATCGGCTGATTGCTTATTGGAAGCAAGGAGAGCACCAATCGGCAGCGACAATTGGATGTGACATCCGTTACCGGGGGACGAAATAATCTCAAGGGTAGCGCCAATGAGCGTCGCGCGTTCCCGCATGCCAGGCAGTCCCAGGCCACCCTGTGTATCGCGCGCGGCATCGAGGTTATCGTCAGGCATAAATCCTTTGCCATTGTCGTGAATGGTCAGGCGCAATTGCTCAGGCAAGTAGGCGAGTTCAATGGATGCTTGAGTCGCCCCGGCGTGTCGCCAGATATTCGATAATGCTTCCTGAGTTATGCGGAAAATAGCGATCTCATTTTCAGAAGAAGTAGGAATAGTAGCTCCCCGGCTACTAAAATTGCAGGGAACGCCACGCGAGGAAGAACTATCACTCAACCATTCTAGCGCGGCGCGCAATCCCAGATCGTCGAGCACGGACGGGCGCAGGTCGCGACAGGCGCGACGCACCCCTTCCAGCGTATGGTCTGCCAGGTTTTGCAGGCTCTCCAGCCACTCTTTATCCCTTTCCGTCAAATCGAGATTGCCTATGGCTCGTCCCAGGCCATCCAGTCCCAGAGCAAGCGCGATCAAGGCTTGAGCCGTATCATCGTGCAGTTCGCGCGCCAGGCGGCGGCGTTCTTCTTCCTGCACGCGCGTAATCAGCGTGGCGTAGTCGCGAAGTTCATCCTGTCGGCGGCGCGCGCTGCTCAGATCCGCCAGCGTCTCCTGGAGCGTGTCGGTGCGAATACCGAGGCGCGTACTCATCAGGGCCAGGTAATAAATGGCGCAAAGCGGAACCAGGAAGAACAGCCACGCGACTTCGGCCCTGCTATCATCAAAGATATCAACAACCGGCAACAAAGGACCGACGCTCAACACCATGGCCTGGAAGAGCAGCGCTGGAGAAGTTACAAAGGTTCTCCAACGAGAAACAGTCATCGATGGCAAACCGTCCGATTGAGGTGGGGAGGTTACTGCATCGCTTTGATGCGCTACCAGGGAGAGTAACGAGATGAGTGTTAATAACAGCAACATCACCAACGCGGCAATAATACAACCAAGCAATTCATTGGATTCGGTCAGTTTGCTATAGGTATCAACTATCTGACCGTTTTGAGTGCCTGAAATCGAGATAAAGACGCCATCGGCGACCAGAACAGCCAGAGCAGTGCCGGCGATGCGATAACTCGCCTCCGCCAGCGACACAAAATGGCGCGCGTAGGTGAATAGCTGGAGAGCCGTTTGCGTCACGAGCGCGGTCAGCACCGCGGCTGAAACACCGACCAGCACGCCAGCAGCGAGGTAAATGGGCGCAGTGATATCAAAGAGAAAAAGCATCTGCCACGCTAAAGGCAAGCGGTGATACAGGATACGAGTCATACCCGATTCTCGTTGGATCATACGTAGCAATAAATAGCGGCCCAGCAGGGCAAGCACGATGGAAAGTAGCATCATGCTGTACACTGCACGCGGCCCATAAAAAATACGTGGCCAGCGGTAATTGTTAAGAGACCAAACGAGCAAACTCAGAGTGATAGCCAGGGAGAAAAAAACCAGCAGGGACTTTGTGAGCTGGTAAGTTTTGAACTTGAGCGCTGATTCAGGTGTCATAGGTGTCCTGCAAAGAGATCATGCCTTGACGCAAGGCCAGTAAAACTGCTTCTGTGCGCGAGCCGACCTGCATTTTCATGAAAATATTGGCGAGATGACTATGCACTGTACGGATACTCAAACTCATGCGGGCAGCAATTTCTTTGTTTGGCAGGCCGCGGGCAGCCAGGCGCAAGACATCAAATTCGCGTTCGCTGAGCAGGTTTGTCACATGCTGTGTGACATCCGGGCGAGTAGAAAGTCGCCGCATCATTTTTTCAGCAATGGATGGCTGTAACACCGATTCGCCGCGGGCGACCGCCCGGATAGCCTGGATGAGTTCCTGTCCATGCACATTTTTGAGCAAAAAACCCGCCGCGCCCACGTCAAGCAGGGCCAGCAGGTACGGTTCATCGTCATATGCCGAGAGAATGAGAACCGCCGTCTCAGGACAATCCTTTTTAATAGCGCGGGTTGCTTCAATGCCACCAATACCCGGCATGGAAATATCCATCACGGCAATATCGGGCAGTAAACTCCTGACGAGTTCAATGGCTTCTTCGCCGCTCGATGCTTCAGCCACCACCTCTACATCTTTCTCCATCTCTAAAAGACGCCGCGTTCCTTCGCGCACCAGCGCGTGATCGTCTACCAGCAGGATACGAATCACATGTCCCTGCTCATACTCGCCACTCCCGATCCGTTGCAACCTGTCCGTATGCATACTGTGCAGCTACTTTCTTCCTTATACTAACGCGATGCGCATGCGCTTCTCAATCTTCGCCGCTTCGAGATAATGATCTGCTTGCATTGACTATAATACACGATACCACCAGATGCCACAGCAATTCTACTGAATACCTGCATTATGGCATGTTACCCTGTGGAGAACAAGCGCCTGACGATTGTGCATCTTATTATCGCCCAGAATGGCGCGAAAACTCTCTACACAATGGAGTTTTACCTCTTTTTGTTCAAGAAACGTGTATTGATACATTGACAAAGTAGGAGGTTTTTCGCTAAAGTAGAGACAACTTATAAGCGAGGTGGATCAACCTGCCATTACGTGTTTATGGAAGGGGGGACGGTCACATGATACTGTGTCTGGATACCGTAGATTGCCGGTATCAAAATCGAGAAAAATCGCGCTTTTGCGCAAGCTGCGGCATCCCTGTGCGGGGAGCCTTGTTGCAGGGTCGCTATGAAGTACAATCGCTACTTACTAAGAATCGCAGCACGGTGACATTGCAGGGCAACGACCTCCACCAGGGAATTCCTGTAACGATTCGCGCATTACTGCCAAACGAAATCAGCGACAAAGAACGCGAGGATTTTTTACAGGACGCGGAACTGGCGATGATGCTCTCAAAACAAGTGTATGAGCCGGGCAGCGTGCGCGTCATCGATTACGGAGAAGATGGATCGCTTGCCTTCCTGGTCAAGACCGATAGGGATGAAGAAATTACCGGAAAGCATCTCTCTCGCCCCCGCATGACGGTACGTGTCGAGCATGAATTTTACGATTACGCGCTGCCAACTACGCACGCGGCACATGATAACGATGGAGACGTACTCACCGAACTGCGACCGGTTATCTCTTCAAGGGCAAATGATGGTGATGCGGCGAACGCTGCCGCAGAGTATCAGAACATAGCCACACCCATACCAGCGCAAAGGAATGAGTGGCTGGCAGACGGTGACCGCGCCTACGAACAGGGGAATTACGAGGAGGCGCTGGCGGCTTACGAGGAAGCTATAGCCGAAGGGAACGACACCGTTGAAGTCTGGAGTGGCAAGGGCGCGACGCTGCTGCAACTGGGACATGCGGAGGAGGCGCTGCCAGCGTATGACTATGCGCTCTCCCTGCAACCCGACGACCCGGATTTATGGAACTCGCGGGCCAGCGTGATGCACGAGTTGCGCCGCTATGATGAGGAGATGCACTGCTACGACCGGGCGCTGGCTATCGATCCGAAGTATGTTTTTGCCTGGAGCGGACGCGGCATGACGTTGGTCGAGCAAAATCACCCGGACGAGGCATTGCTGGCTTTTGACCGCGCACTGGTGCTGGATGCCACGCAGGGCATTGTCTGGCAGGCCATGAGCGATACCCTCTACAGTTTGCAGCGCTACGATGAAGCATTAATCGCCATTGATCGCGCGCTTGAGCTTGAGCCTGGCAACGCCATGATGTGGGATGTGAAGGGGAATATCCTACGTCGCTTGAAAAAGCCAGCAGAGGCGCTGGCCCTGCACGAGTACGCCACGCAACTTACGCCTGAAAACGCTATCGCCTGGTTCGATAAGGCCAATGACCTGCGCGATATGCAGCGTTTCGGCGAGGCGCTGGCGCATTACGACCGCGCCCTTGCGCTGGACCCAACGATGGCCGGAACATGGTATAATCGAGGGAACGTGCTAGCAGCTCTACATATGTACGAGGATGCGCTGGAATCCTATGACTCGGCCCTGCGCTATGACGATGGACTTGTTTCCGCGTGGTATAACAAGGGAAGTCTTTTACACGAGCTTGGGCGCGACCAGGAGGCGTTGCTGGCTTTTGACCAGGCGATCACACTGGACCCGCACTATATCGCTGCCTGGAATAACCGGGGACTCGCGCTATTCAAGCTTGGCTTTCTGGAAGAGAGTCTGGTTGCATTCGATCAAGCAACATCCTTTGCTCCCGAAGAACCTGATGCCTGGCACAACAAAGCCATTGTGCTTGAAAAACTGGGAAGAACAGAAGAGGCTATCGCATGTCAAGACTGGGCACGTTCACTGGAAGAACTAGCCGTGCGGTAAGAAGGAGGATCAATGTCCCGCTGCGCCGATCTTGTTGATTGTGGATATGATAATCGGGACAGCGATCTCTTTTGTCGCGCGTGCGCATTGCCGTTGCTGTATACTGCGTTGGCCGGACGATACGTAGTTGAGGCGTTAATCAGCAAGGGCGGGTACGCGGCTGTTTTTCGCGGCATCGATCAGAACCTTTCGCGCCGTATCGCCATCAAGGTGCTGCTTCCCAGCAAAACGACTCCCAGCGAGCAAGAACATTTTCTGCGCGAAGCGCGTATCGCGGCCACGCTGGATCATCCCAACATCGCGCCTATCCTGGATTATGGCAAGGACGGTCCGAGCGCATTCCTGGTCATGCCCCTGTATACCGCAGGCTCGTTGCGCACGCGGCTGGCGAAGGCCAACGGCCCGTTGCCGGCCAATGAGACGATCATGAACTTTCGTCAGCTCGCGAGCGCGTTGTACTATGCTCATACACGCCCGCGCCCGGTGATCCATCGCGACATTAAGCCGGAGAATATTTTGATCCACCAGGAAGATCACCGCCTGGTGATCACCGATTTCGGCATCGCGCGCTCGCTGGAGCCGGGAGCGCGTGTTGGTAAAACCATCACGGTGCGCGGCACCGTTGGCTATATGGCCCCGGAACAGACCAGCGGGGTTGTAGACCCGCGCAGCGACCAGTTTGGCTGCTCGGTCGTACTGTACGAGATGCTTACCGGTTATCATCCCTTCGATTCTATGGGCGGTGGGCCGGTCATGCCGCCATCGAGCCTGAACCACGAGTTGCCTACAGCCATTGACACTGTCGTGCAGCGCGCGCTCGCACCGCGCCCCGATGGTCGTTTTGGCGATATGCTGGAATTTTTGCACATGTTCGAGGCTGCCTCTCGTCCGAGCGGCGGGATGCGCCTGACACCACCCGGAACTCAACTTGATGCGCGCAATGCTGCGCCTGGGCGGCGTGCCACTAACCCTTCAACGCCTGCTGTTCCCTTGCAGGGCGAAAAAGGCGATTCGACGGCCCGGCAACAGGCCATTCGCCCCAATACGACTGGCGCGCGCGAGAAATGCCAGGAGGGCGACGCGCTACTCAAACAGCAACAATACGGGCAGGCCCTGCAAGCGTATGAAGATGCGCTGCGCATGGACGCGCGTAACTTTCACGCCTGGAATGGCAAGGGTACCGCGCTCTACAGTCAGGGCAATTACCGCAAAGCCTATGAAGCCTACCAGAAAGCGACCGAGATCGAGCCGGACAATCCCGTCGTCTGGGTCAGCACGGGCCTGGCCTTAAATCGCCTCCAGAGATATTCGCAGGCGCTGGTGCATTTTGAACGCGCCCTGACGCTTGATCCAGGCTACGTGGCCGCCTGGAATGGCAAAGCCGATGCGCAGCTCGACATGAACATGCCCGAAGACGCCATCACCTCGTATACCCAGGCGCTCGTATATGAAGCCCAAAGCTTTCAGGCCTGGAATGGTCTGGGCAATGCGCGTTCGTTCATACGCGATTACGCGGGGGCTGTCGAGGCGTATAGCCGCGCCCTGATCGTCAACCCGCGCAGCGCGGTAGCCTGGTGCAACAAAGCGGAAGCCCTCATCCACAACGGCCATAGCCGCTCCGCCCTCGACGCCCTCAATGAAGCAACAGAACTGGATCGCAGCTACGCCCGCGCCTGGACGCTCAAAGCCGATGTCTACGAGTCGATAGGCAATCACCAGGAAGCGCAGAAAGCCCGCAAACGCGCCCGACCATGGGGGTTAGTGAACTAATGAACATATGCGGGTTCCACATCTGCTGGATGTGGAACCCGCATATCGAAACACAGCTAGAGATCGCGTAACGCTTCCACTACCGGGCGTCTTGAGGCTATCTGGGTACTCAGAACGGCGGCTACCATGGAAGCGATTGCGGCTAGAGTCATCACGACCAGGTAAACCCACGGAATGGCTAGAACCTCTGGCGGGGGATCGAACACCCCGGTGAGGATGGTGACGAGCATCTGGGCGATACCAAAGCCCAGCGCAATCCCAATGATACCCCCGCTTATCTGAATCACGGCACCTTCGCTCCACAGGAACGCTCCCAGTTGGTTTCTCTTTGCTCCCAGAGCAGCGAGAAGCGCAAAGGTGCGCCGTCGTTCAGCCAGGCCAAGCGCCAGGATGAGACCCGTTGCCCCTGCTAACAGGAGAATGGCAAAGGTGAGTTCGAGACTGGTCAGACCGCGTAAATCTACCGAGGTGAGGCTGGAACCGATGATCTTTTGTGTCGTGCCAATGTCGGTAACTCTGGCTCCAGCAAGCGCACTTACGACATTCCGGACCTGTATCGCCAGGTCTGCCGGGTTAGCTGTAGTATGGATCAGCACAATTTCCGCCGCGCTACTGCCCGTCTGCTGCGCGATATAGCTGGCATTGGCTACCAGAAAGGAGTCTTTCGGCGCGGTAGGAAATTCTCGCACCACCCCAAGGAAGTGGAACTTCACGGCGTGATACTGGTGATCGCTGGCGCTGAGCAGGCGCAGGTTGATTTGATCTCCCACGGCAAGCTGGTAATTGGTTGCCGTTTCCTGAGAGACGAGTACACCGTCAGGACGCATTGCTAGCGCGGCCAGTGTTGCCTGCGCATCCCCATTGGCGAAAAAAGCATTGGACATGCTGGTAACATCGCTGATACGCGCGGGATCGATGCCATACATGTCTTGCAGATCGTTGCCAACGTAGGCAAATCGATGCTGCATCGGTTGCACAACGGTAGCTCCTGGCAACGCTTTCAACTGTGAGAGCATACTACCGGGGGCAAACGCCGTTGAGCCAGTCACCGTCACATCCGCGCCATTGGTCAGTACCGCGTCCACGCGCGCCTGCGCATTGTACGTCGTGTTGAAAACAGCCGTCGATGTGGCGAAGGAGAAGGCCAGCGCAACCAGCACAATGCCACGCGCCAGGCGCACGTACTGCCGGCCGAGCGATGCCGAAACGATTCCCGAAAGTTTTTTTGCGATTGGGCGCAGCATACTTGCGAGTACGCGGCGGCCATGCTCAAGACCACCTCCACACAGGCGCATAGCGAGCAGGGCCACGCCGACCCACAGGCAAAGGGGCGCGAGAAATGTCTCATACGCCACCGAGGTTTGTGGCACACCTTCGGGTGCCAGAACAACCTGGTAGCCGGTGCTGGCCGTGCGCCAGAAGATAATGGCGGACACAACCAGCAGGATCACATCAAGATAGACGCGCTGCCATATGGGCTTGCGTCCGCGTCCCACGACAGCACGAGCCGCCATGACCGTCGAATTACGCGCCTGTAACCAGGCAGGATACAGTACAGCGACCACCGCCAGGATCAAACCCACAAGTGAAGCATTAGCCGTCCAGATGATGCTGGTTATGCTCGCGAACAGGCCAACCGACGTAATCGTCCCGGCAGCAATAGAGGCTATCGCGATTCCCAGCGCCACGCCACCAACCCCTACAATCATGGCTTCCAGAGCCGCCAGACGGAGTAATTGTGAAGTAGCAGCGCCACGAGTGCGCAACAACGCCTGCTCCTGGCGACGGCGTTCTACGCCCGAAGCCGCGACAGCCATAGTCAGCAACATCGCGAGGATGGCTCCCGGTATTCCCAGGAACAAGAAGAGCACAAGGGCATACAGCGAGTCTTTGCGCACGCTATCCAGGCGAGCCGCCAGGTTATTGCCGACTAGAGCGCTGCCTGCGACGCGAGCCTCAAGGTTATTCGCCATTTGTTGCACATAGACAAAAGCCGTATTAGGATCTGCCGGCAAATTACGGGTGATGCGAACGTGAAACTGCATACGCACCGAATCGGGGCGCACCGCTATTTGCGGATCGAATACCTGGCGCCACTGGGTGTCAGGCAGGATCAGGACGTTATCAGGCGGCGCTTGCGGCGATGCGCCTGCAGGAACACCCACCGCCTGGAAGAGCGAATCGGCGTTGGGAAGGTCAACGACGCCGCCAACTATGACCTTGACAGGAGGCAATCCTACGCGCTGAATCGTCACCGTATCACCAATAGTGACATGCAAATTAGACGCCGTTTGCTGGGCTACCAGCACACCATCCAGCGACCCGATGAGCAAGCGCAGTTCGGTTGGGAAATGCTGGCGATAATTCGGACTCAATCCAACTACCTTGCCGGGGCCGGTCGTCTGGAGCGTTCCCCCGGCATTTGCGCTGAAACCGGCGGTACTGGCATAGCCCACTTGCTCTAATGCCGTATACGCGGTAGATTTGCCAATGGCGTTCGCAATTCCACTGGCATCGACGCCCGGTGATAACTGAACCTGCCAGTCCACTGGCACATCTGCTGCTGCTCGACGGGTCATGGTCGCGGAACTCGAAGCGATGAATACGCCTATCGACGCCAGCAGAGCAACCGTGAGCGCAACGCCTACTATCGCTCCCAGTAAGCGCCCGGAGCGATAGGCGAATAGGCCTTTAAGCCAGAGTATGGTAAGCATTACGCAGCTACCTCCAAAATGCCATGTTGCATGTGCCAGACGGTATTCAACCGCTCTGCCACCACCTTATCGTGTGTCGCTACTACGAGCGCGGTATCTGTGCCTCGAAGCGATTCCAGCAAGACATCGAATAAATGCCGCGCAGTAGCGGAATCGAGCTGGCCTGTGGGTTCATCCGCGAGAAGAAGTCTGGGATGAGAGGCAAGCGCGCGAGCAACCGCGACACGTTGCGCCTGACCACCGGAAAGTTCTTCAGGCAACTTGTCGGCAATTGATCGCAACCCTGTGCGCTCAAGCGCGTCAAGCGCTGCTGCTCGCGCCTTATCTGCGCTGCCCGAACCTAGCAACAGGGGTATTTCTACGTTCTCAACAACCGTGAGTGGAGCAAGCAGGCTGGGCATCTGAAAAACTAACCCTACCTTCGCGGGGCGTAAGGTCTCTCGCGCACCCAGGGCCGGCCAGGTGAGACGGCCGGATGTGAGGCTATCCAGTCCGCCAATCAGGTGCAGCAAGGTAGATTTCCCACTGCCTGAGGGACCCATCAGGGCGATGCGATCTCCAGGCATAATGGTACAGGTGGCCGAAACTACTGCTGCAACAGGCGTCTTACCGCGTGAGTAGGTTCGCTCGCCATTTTCCATATGGACCAGCATTTCATCCATTGACAACCCTCCCATCGAATAAACGCACAACGCGATCAGCGCGCGCGGCCAGGGCGTCGCTATGCGTAACAATAAGAGTTGCGCCCCCCTCCTGGCAGCGCGATGCTAATAGACGCAGGATGTCCTGCTCGGTCTCCGCGTCAACCTCGCCGGTTGGCTCATCGGCCAGCAACACGTTTGGATTGGTAGAGAGCGCGACTGCCAGGCCTGCGCGCGCGGCTTCGCCGCCGGAAAGCTGCGCTGGTCGCGCATGACGACGATTCGCCAGACCAACTTTCTCGACCAGGTCGTCAAGGCGCTGCCTGTTAAATTTATGCGCGAGATGCATCTGCAAACGCATATTATCGGTGACAGAGAGATGCTCGAAGAGATTGCGCGACTGGAGCAGGATACCAATTTCGGCCGCTCGCATGGCGGCTCGCTCTGCTTCGGGTCTGCGTGTCAGCCGCTTGCCCAGTAACTCAACATGCCCGCCATCTGGTTCGTCCAACCCGACAAGGCAGGACAGTAGCGTAGATTTCCCACTGCCAGAAGGCCCCATCACGACCACCATTTCGCCTGCATCAACATGCAGGCTTACGCCTCGCAGAGCCAACGTTTCATCTTCGCCAGTGTGATAAAAACGGTAGAGATCAAAGGCTTCCAAAACGCTCATAATTTACACCCACTTAAAACTATTGGCAATACGTAGCCATTGATCGCGATTGTCCGCACCCACCGGCGCGGAAAGGATCAGGGTCGCGAGTTTGCCATTCTTATAGAAGAGATAGAGATTATTTTCGAGGCGCACCTGCTTACCCGTAACTGCATTAGGCTCGGAGTTCGAGGTATAGGAAATCAGGACGGCTGGCCCGCCATTAAGCTGCACATCCTGCACCTTAATATCTTGCACGGCCCTGCCGGTTTGTTGCAAGGTAACTGCCTGGTTGGTACGCACGCTGCTGGCCGTTGGTTGTGTGGCAGCGCTTGTGAGGGCGACCTGCAACCCATCCAGGTTACTGACGAAGTTTACATCTGTCGCGCTTGCACTTTGCGCCCATCCTTCTGGCACCTCCAACTGATATTTGCCCTGTGAAGAGACGTAGGTTACGAATGCCTGCGTATCGGGTATATCGCTTCCGGTTATCTGCGCGCCGCTGCTAACCGGTACGGGTTGTTCCGTCGATGACGTTGTTGGCTGCGTAGAAACGGGGGTTGACGAGGACTGTGTAGAGCTGGCTCCCCCGCATCCAGAGAGGATGAAGATACCAGGAGCTAGCACCACAATGACTGTGTACTTTTTCATGTAAATCACCTTTCGACAATTCTGCTTTTCTCACTTTCACGCTTGAGCTTCTCCTGACATGACGGTAAACATCGCGTATAAGGATGAGTAGAAGTTTTAACATACAGCACATTTATGAGATGGAGATGAAATTTCAGATCAACATGAAAATATTTAGCATTTCATGCAGGTCTCATCTTCTACAGGTATGCTTAGGGTTGGGTGGTGAAGCGTTGACAGCAACACGCGCTGCTACCGGGTGCGAGCAGAGAGCCAAAGCAACGTCTCGTCTTGAACGAAGCGCGGCCTTTTTGCACCGGCGAGGAATCGTGCTGGATACATATCGTTCCCTTTACGCCTTCAAAGCAAAGTTTCAACCGGCATGGGAGCCTCGCTACTTAATCGTCAGCGAAGGGCAGGCGCTACCACGTATCCTGCTGGCTCTAGCATGGGTGCATGGCACTGGATGGCGGAGTATACTACACGAAGCCTGGGAACATACGATGATGAAATCTGTCGCCAGGCTGTTGCGCCCGCGCCAATCCGTTGAAGAACATCAATACGAAGAGAAAAAGAGCCATATCGAGAGCCAGCCTCTCAGATGCATCGTCGAACAGTCAGGAGAGAACTATGCTAATGGAGCAAGTCTTACCATACAAAACACTGGCTCAACAGAATCGCCAATTGAAGCTGACCGTTGGAACAGGTTTGAACCCCGGAATCAGACGGCAACTCAGTCCAAATGAGGATAGCCTGTTTGCCTTCCAGGGTACCCAGACGTATGTAGAGCGACTTCAATCATTTGGCGTGTTGATGGTCGCCGATGGCATGGGAGGCCATATGCGCGGAGAAGAAGCCAGCAACCTTGCGCTGCGTGTGATCAGTAATAGCATTGTACCATTACTCCTCGGTAATGCCGCGTTAAGCCCGGATGCGCTTCAGGAGTTACTGATGGACAGTGTACGGCGAGCGAATGAGATCCTCTACCGGCATAACCAGCAAGAAGAAACGAATATGGGGACTACTATAACTGCTGCATTGGTGGTTGGCTCAACAGCGTATGTGGTAAATGTAGGTGATAGCCGGGCTTACCTCTACCACCAACCTGGCAGGCTACACCAGCTAACGCGCGATCATTCGGTTGTGGCACGCCTGGTCGAAGCGGGAGTCATCACCCCGGCTGACATCTATACGCATCCTAAACGCAACCAGTTGGTACGCTACCTGGGTGAGAAGGCAACGGTGGAAGCTGATGCGTTTACAATACCTCTGGAAGCGGGTGATAAACTGTTGCTCTGTTCGGATGGTCTTTGGGAGATGGTGTTCGATCTCGATCTCGAACGGATCATGTGCCTTCCCGTAGCAGAGCCATCACAGGTCGTTGAAGCGCTGATCCGGTGCGCGCTTGAGGGCGGCGGCAAAGATAATGTGAGTGTTATTGTGGCGTTTGTGTCATAATGAAGATGTTATAGTTTATCCTGTGGATAATGATACCGGCTCTCATAGATAGAGTTCATGTGAAAGGTTGAGCTATATGCGTATTCTCGTGGTGGAGGACGACCCACGTTTAGGCCCCAGTTTGAAAAAAGGGTTAGAAAAGCATCATTACGCCGTTGACGTGGTGAGTGATGGAGAAGACGCTGTAATGATGGGCACCACTACACCATATGATCTCATTGTGCTGGATGTGCTCCTGCCCAGTCTGAATGGCTTCGAGGTCTGCCGCCAGTTGCGCAGTAACAAACGGACAATGCCCATTCTCTTGCTGACCGCGTTGGGCGAAGTAGATCACCGCGTAACCGGGTTGGATACCGGCGCGGATGACTACTTAACGAAACCTTTCGCCTTTCGCGAACTGGCGGCGCGAGTACGCGCCTTGCTGCGGCGTGAGAGCGCGACCAGGACGGTCGAATTACAATTCGCGGATATCACTCTGGATACTGGGACGCATGAAGCGCGGCGAGGCGAGCGCGTCATTCCTTTGAACAGTAAAGAGTATGGGCTATTAGAATATCTGATGCGACACCCACACCAGGTACTCAGTCGGACGATGATCGCAGAGCATGTTTGGGACTGTGATGCCGAGCATCTATCTAACGTCATTGATGTGTACATTCGATACCTGCGGCGCAAGCTCTGTGAATTTGATGAGCCGGATGTGATTCACACGATTCGTGGGTCGGGATATCAACTCAAGGAGCCAGTATCATGATGGAACACCTGCGCCTGACGCGCTCACCTGGCATTCGCATCCAATTGACACTCTGGTACACCGCTATCTTCGCGCTTCTCATTCTCCTATTTGGCCTCATTTTCTACACCACGCTCCATGCATTCCTGGCCTCCGGCGTAGACTCCGCGTTACAGCTGCGCGCAGAGCAAATTGCTGGAGGCGTTTCCAGCGAAAGCGGTAAAATCGTTATTCAGGATGTCACCGGGGAATTACCGGGCCTTGACACCACTGCGACCCCTGGGAACCAGAACACGAACTCCACTGGAACAGATGCGACCGGTGGTTCTAACGTTACACAGGGTACACAGTCAGATGTGAATATCGGTACATTAGTGCGCATTCTCGATGCGCAAGGAAAGACGACGTATATTTCTCCCGCGTTTCACGCCCTGAAGCTACCATCCGCGAGCTTCACAAGGCCGCTACAGGGCACGTCCTGGCAAGGAACCGTGAATGCACAAAACGGGCAAGCTGTGCGTATGATTAGTGTCGCGCTGACCGACAATGGCGCAATCTATGGAGTGCTGCAGGTCGGAGAGTCGCTGTCACAATTAGACGCCACGTTACAAAGTATCAACCTGGCCTTACTCGTGATTACTCCTTTTGTCCTGCTGCTTGGCGCGTTAGGCAGCTACTGGCTGGCAAAGCGAGCATTCAGGCCGATACTGCATCTCACCCGCACAGCCCGCGAGATCAAAGCGGGGGATTTACACCGGCGTGTTCCTGTTCCCCGCTCTCGGGACGAAGTGTACGACCTCGCTTTGACTCTCAATGAGATGATCGGGCGACTGGACCAGGCGTTTACGCAGCAGCGCCGCTTTGTCGCGGATGCCTCTCACGAACTGCGCACACCTGTCACCGTCATTCGCAGTATCACTGATATAGCATTGGAAGAGCCTGTCAATCTCGATGACTATAGCGAAGTGCTCCATGAAATCAATGCTGAGGCTGAACGATTGGGCGTGCTGATTAACGATCTGCTGGTGCTGGCGCGAGCTGACGAGGAACAGATGCCGCTCGACCGCGAACCGGTGCGCCTTGATCTGCTGGCCTTTGATGTGGCAGCCACGATGGAGCCCCTGGCGATTGAGCGCGGCATCGAACTTCAGGTTCGCGCGCTTGAACCAGCTACCGTGTCGGGTGATACAGCGAGACTTATTCAGGTGTTCATGGGCCTGGTGGATAACGCCCTCACCTATACCAATGCAGGTGGGACAGTCGAGCTGGGCGTCGCGGCGCGAGGCGCTGTGGCCTGTTTGACCGTGCGAGATACGGGCATTGGGATTGCCGGGCAGGATGTTCCGTATATCTTTGAACGCTTCTATCGCGCTGATCCCGCGCGGTCGCGCGCAGCCGGTGGCAGTGGATTGGGATTGTCGATTGCTCACTGGGTGATACAGGCGCATGGCGGATCGATCACGGTGGAGAGCCAGATGGGGCAGGGTTCCACCTTCATGGTAACGCTGCCCCTTGTCCCATCAATATCCACACACTCAGGGCATCTCACACCTGCGCAATCGACAATTGCTGAAAGATAACCTCGCCGTTATTAATACCGCGCAGACCGACAGAGCCACGCGCGAAGGTTGAAAGCGTCGCCTGTCCGACGGGCGTGCCATTTACCAGCAGGGTGATGACCTTACCCCTGGCGATCACCTGCAAGCGATTGATGGCATTGGCCCCACTATGGATGGCGGCATTGGGGGTAAAGGGAATAATCGTATGACTGACATCGTTGATGACAGTCGTAAAGGTAAAGCTGCCTTTGCCATCAATGCCGAAAAAGTAGTAGTTCTTTGGCGCAGCATGGCGAAAAGCAATCCCAAAGGCGTGGGTGGAAGGACTGTTCATCTGCTGTACCGTCACGCTTACTGAAACATCCGTGAGCGGAGCTGTAGGCGCGAGACAGATGTAGGCCTGGCCGTTATTGGGCCGCACCACCAGACCATTGACTGTAAAGGCGCATTCAAGGCCTTTTGCCCACCCTGCCGCCGGCGCGGTAAGCGCATTGCTATAGAGCGACTGCGCGCTGGCTGGCGTTGGATAAGGCTTCACGACCGAGGTCGATATTGTTGCCTGCAAAGGTGGGGGTGAGGTTACTACCGCGCCGCAGCCGACCAGCCAGATGGCGATGATGCCAATGAATCCGGCCACTCCAGCGCGCCGGTACCACGAGTAGTTTTGCATTGTTCTATTTCTCCTGCTGTTCTTTGCTCTATGTTTCCCGTAATGAGAAAGAGTATTCCAGGCACTCACGCTCGCCCTGATTCGCTACCATCACGAGAGTGCCGGGGGAAGAGGAATACCCTGTCAGTAACTATAGGTGACATCAATGAGATGACGATGAAAAAATCCTCCGGGATACTCTGCTTTCTACTTCTTTTCATGTTGGCCTCATATTGCTGCATTATGCTATGCGTATAGCCAGACTGATAGCAAAGGCTAGCACGACTTTCGGGTTATAATTTGGAATGGTTAGTATATGCGTGGTAAAAAAGGCTTTTCTGACATGCGCCTGTGGTGGCGTTTCCTCTCGTTACTCAAACCTTATCGCGGACGCTTGTTCGTCACCTTCCTGGCGACGTTGATCCGCCCGCTCCTCAACGCGGCCAAGATATACCTGCTCAAGCTGATTATCGATAATCTCGCGCAGTCGCCCACCAGCCAGCTCGCCCTGCTGATTTGTGGAGCGTACCTGCTGATTGCGCTGGTCAAAGGCGCGGCAAACTACGTGGATCAGTACTACGGCGCGTTCGTGGGAGGGCGCATGGTGATTGATTTGCGCCATCACCTGTATGATCGCTTCTTGCGCCTCTCTCTGCGCTATCATGGCGAACACCGCGTCGGCGAAAGCATCAGCCGCCTGATGAGCGATGTTGGGGCCGTTGAAGACCTGCTGGTCTCCGGTCTCACGGATGGTCTGACGCAGGCGCTGACGGTGCTGGTCTTCGCGGGTATGCTTTTCTACCTGGACCCTGGCCTGGCGCTGGTTTCCCTGCTGATCCTGCCTTTCCTCTTCGCCGCGCTGGTCATGTACGCGCGCAAAAGTCGTACTGCCTCGCGTGAGGTACGCGCGCGCCTGGCAGAGTTGACTTCTACCGCAGAGGAAAGTTTCTCTGCTATTGGATTGGTAAAGACCTTCATGCGCATGGAACACGAAGAGACGCGGCTACGCGAACGCGGGATGCTACACTGGAAGGCGCGGCTGCGCGTGGCGTGGCTGCGCGGCCTCTTCGTTCCGGTCAGCGACGTGGTAGCCACCGTTGGAACGGTACTGGTCGTCTACTTCGGCGCGCAGGCGCTGGCCGCGGGTACGCTGACCATTGGAGGACTGGTGATCTTCCTGGCCTACCTGGGGCAACTCTACACGCCACTGCTCGGTCTGAGCCGGCTGGGCAATACCATGCAGGGAGGCTTCGCGGCGGCAGAGCGGATCGCTGAAACACTCGACTTGCCGGAGAGCGCGGACGAGCCACGCGCCGCGACGCTACCCTGGCGTGTGCTTCCACCGCAAGCAGGCCCTGTTCCCGCGCTCATTTTTGACCATGTTTTCTTTGCCTACAAGTCTGGACAACCCGTTTTGCATGATTTTTCGTTAACGGTGCCTTCAAGGGCCATTGTGGCGCTGGTTGGAGCCAGTGGCGCAGGCAAATCAACGGCGGTCGCCCTGCTCCAACGGTTCTATGATCCGGACGAAGGGCGTCTCCTGTTCTTTGGGCATGACCTGCGCGAATTTGATAGCGGTGCGTTACGCAAATTGCTGGCCGTGGTGCCACAGGATGTCGCGCTCTTGATGGGCAGCGTGCGAGACAATATCATATACGGTCGCCTCGATGCGAAAGAAGAGATCATTGCGCGAGCTGCCCGGCAGGCAGGCATAAGCGAGATGAAATTGCCAGATGGATTAGATACGAAGATCGGCGCACGTGGAACCCGGCTCTCCGGCGGGCAACGCCAGCGAGTCGCCATCGCGCGCGCCCTTGTGCGTGAAGCGCCGCTGCTTGTTCTGGATGAGGCAACATCGGCGCTCGATGCGCTGGCGGAGGAACGCTTGAGGACGACGCTTGAATTGCTACGGAAACGTCATACTATCCTGTTGATCGCGCATCGTCTTTCAACCGTGCGCTCGGCTGACATCATCGCGGTGGTTGACAACGGGCACGTAGTCGAGGTAGGCAATCATATGTCGCTGCTCGCGCATGGCGGAGCCTACGCAGCGCTGGTGCAGGCTCAACTGTCAGTGGATGTGGCGCACCAAAGCACTACGATGTTACCGCGCCAACCGTCACCATTTCCAATCTCATCGTAAATTTCATATTCATCTCATGCATGTATCGTATGCTCTAAGTGCGTAGACGAAACAGTTACGCGGATATCCTGAACGAAAGGAGGATACACTCATGGAAGCAGTAGGTCTCGAAAGCGAGAGCATCGAGGTCGAGGGTCCAGATACCGATGGACCCGGTGGGCCGAATACCCAGCAGGACGGCAACTTCGAAGGCACCTTCTAAGTTGCTCTTGCTGATATAAAAGCGGGGTTTGGAGACAGTTATTCTCTCCAGACCCCGCTTTTGTTTGAACAGCAGAAGCATCATTCTGCGACTTTCATGGTTTTTCCATCATCACCCGCGATGGGTACTTTTCTAAACAACATATATAAGAGGAGGTCGTAGAAAGTAGAGAGGCTGCCGGCTACCAGAAATGGCAAACCAGGCATAAACAGAGAATTTGCCAGCAGCGCGCTGGCTGCAAGTGGACTTATCGAGGTGGCGATACTGCGAGCCATTGTGGTAATGCCAGCGGCGGCGGTTCGTTCTTCAGGGCTTACTAACTCTATAATGTAAACCTGTCGTGTTGGCACATCCATTTTTGAAAGCGATTGACGGCAGAGTAAAAAGAGCGCCGCCAGCCAGAAGGTTGGCATAAATGGGACCAGCAGAAGCAGCAATTGCGATGGCAGATGGGTAAAAACCATGGTCTTGAGCAATCCAAAACGCCTGGAAAGCCGGGCCGCGATGGGAAGCGAAAGAGCAGACGCGAGATTTGCTCCAAAAAAGAGTAGACCCAACGCACTGAGCGAGACACCGAAGCGCTGCCGAAACCAGTATGCCACGATAGTCTGAACTACAAGTCCGCCTGCGAAAGCATCTAAAACAAATAGGCTTGACAGGCGAAAAACATTCGATCGTGATTTTTTTTGTAATGGTTTATGGGTTCTGGTCCGAGAAGGATTGCTTTGAATAGTCGCGGCTTCTACCTTTTCAGTCAGACAGATAAAAAGAACTGCAGTGAGAACCCCCAGCAATGCATACAGAACAAACATCGTATCTACACCCTGGCTGGTCGACATTCCCAGGAAGCGGTGCAATATATCCGGCAGGGCGACGACCAGGCCACCGGCGGCGCCTGCCAGTTGCGCCCACAGGTTATAGCGAGAAAACGCATCCGTAAGGCGTTCTGGCACACAGGTTTGCGGTAGTATGGCCTGCTCAATAGCAATAAACGGCGTATTTTCTGATGTACTCGAGGGATTAATGGTACCAAAGAACGCGGCTATCAACAGCACAATAAGATTATGCGAGAATGCGAACGCCAGGCCGCCTAAAGCCATCAACACGGCAAAGCCCACAAGGGTACGCCGCCTTCCCAGGCGATCAGCAAAGAGTGTGGCAAAGATTATTTCGATGACGCTGCCAGTAAGCGCAACACTAAGTAGAAGGCTCACCTGCGCAAATGACAACCCGGCCTCAGCCAGGATCACACCAAGGAGCACGCTACTAAAACCAAAGCCGAACATCCGAAGAATGCGGGCCAGGATGATGAATCGGCCATTAGTGGTAATCCAGGCCCCTGTCCTGCTGTGAGCAGGAGCAAGAGTTGGAAGAGCTATCACGTGTAATCGGAGCGTATCCTCTAGCTCATCATCCAGTACCGGTAATACAACCTTGCTTCTGGGAATAGTGTCGAAGTCAAAAAAATATGCTTCCCTGTCAACATCGTCCTCTAGAAAGATCGGGCGCTGCCTGTTAACGATAGCATTCCCGCCTGGACCGGAGATTCTACCTGCTACAGGTAAACGGGCCGTATCATCATCTTCGAATTCTTGCATTGGCTGCACCCCACGTTTCAAATCAAAATGAGCATCGCGCATCTAACACCTCATCCCCACAACAGGGCAGCGAGCAAGGTACTAAAACCAAAAATACGTAGAAGGTCTCCCGTTGTCTGAATAGTTTCCTGAGGCGGAAGGATATAGCGCGGGAAAATCATATAATAAGCAAAAGCGACTATCAAAAAACCAGCGCCCATTAGTAAGCTGAAGCGCGTCTCCTTAGTAAAGAAGGCAGCAATATAGTAGAAGGCGATAAAAAAGCAGGGAATAGACCGGCCACTGCTCAAAATTGCTCGTATTACGCCCAGGCTCGGAAATGAGTGTGGCATGGAAGGTCCGAACAATAATAGAAGTAGAAGTAATGCAGAGAGAACGATTTGCCAGCGTACCAGGCGACGCAGGTATTTTTCCGAACTGCTTAAGAGACTCAAGAAAAAAATGGTAAAGTTCGTGGTCTGACCAAAATAATTGAACCAGTAGGAGTTAAGGCGAAAAGTGATATTTTCGCCAATTGTATCTGCTGTCGTGGTTAACGCAATCATGATCATTGTCAACCCAAGAATTAGCAAACGAGTACTGCGCGTCTCGGAATAGACCCGGAAAGCGCGCAGCATGATAAACAAGGTTATGATTACTATCACTATGGCACGGATGTTAGCATATGTATTGGCATTCATCGATATAAGACTCCTACTTTCGTCTGGTTACTACCATTACACTACAGTTCATTAAGTAGCGATGAAGGATCTTCTAGCAGCCCGGTTGAATCGATCAGCTCAATACGTCGCTCGTTTAATAAAGCTCGCAGAGCTGCGCGGACCTCTTTCATGTCCAGGTGGGTTATATCACACAGTTCTTGAACATTTTTACCGCCATCTATCTCTCTATAAAGACGGCGGGCTAATTTATCCGCAATAACACTGTGACTGGCTAAGGGGTTACTGGTTGTCATCAGGTCTGTGTCTTCCGCGCGCCGGGGAACCAGGTCAGCTAGAGGCGATGCACTTTTTTGCGCAACCTGGTGCCTGTAACCTGACACATTACTTTGAGCATTCGAGGGAAGCAATAACATGCCGTTCGTCTCAGCAAGCTGTAGAGCCAGTCTCAAAACATAGCTGATACTTTTGGGGATATCCGTATGAGGAAGCTGGTTGTAAAAGAGCAACGCTACAGCTTCCAGGGGCATGAATGTGGCCTGACCACTGGGAGGAGGTTGGCCTTTACTGCTCAGGTACTCAGCGCAGCAGTAATATAATCCATAGCGCTGCAGGAGACTTGCCTGGAAAGAAGAAAATACATTCCCGATGAGACTGAGAGGAAGCTCGGTTTGCCAGCTTCGTATTTCTCCTGCCAGATCAGCAAACGGCTTACTGAGAGCGACACGATAAGGAATTGAGTTGTCCCGAGAGGATAAAACGTGTAGTTTCATAAAATATTGACCTTGATAGTCAACCTGGGCCACCCAAATTTGCGCAACCTGCGTACTGAAGTGTTGCACCAGAGCCTCGGATAACCATTGAAATAGTTCATCAACGTGCCGCATATCTCGTATAACACGCAGGAGTTCGTTTGTCACAGCCATACGCAATTTGCCCGTGTTTCCTCGATAGGGATTATCACCATATCCATCGCGGTTCATTGTATATGATGCTCCTATCGCTGAGCCTGCTTTACAACTGATCTAAAACTAAATCCCTTCCTAACATTAGGAAACGGCGCAAAGATTGTTTCGTAACACAAGCAGTATTATTACGTAGCAATTTCTGCTCGAATGTTCTATTGAAAATGCGTATTAGTTGTGAAGAAGCGTATCAGGCAATGAGAGCACCGGCCGCTTCAACACGGAATCGCACAAAACCGGGGTTATTTCGCATCTTCCATGCGCCGCAGTCGTTCCATAAAACGTTCGCGCAGCGGTTCCGACATGGTTTTGCCGGTTCCGCCGTGACGCAGCATGGTGATTTCGGCCAGAATGCCCAGGGCGATTTCTTCGGGGGTGGAGCTGCCAAAATCGAGGCCGATGGGAGCGCGCACGCGCGCCAGTTTCTCTACCGCAATGCCCTCGTCGTGCAGCAGTTTGAAGACAGCCCACACGCGGCGCTGGCTGCCGATCATGCCGATATAGGCGGCGGGCGAGTCGAGAATGGCGCGCAGACCTTGCACATCGTGCGAGTGCGCGCGCGTGACCAGCACAATGTGGGTGCGCGGCGTTATGGGGTAGTTTTTCAAGGTCGATTCGATATCGCTCACCAGTAGTTGTTTTGCCGAGGGGAAACGCTCGCGGCTGGCAAACGAGGCGCGATCATCGGTGACGCTGACGGTATAGTTCATGATGTGGGCGATAGCTGCCAGGGGAGCGGCGATATGACCCGCGCCAGCGATCAGTAAGACAGGCGGTGGCACAAACGGCTCAACGAATATCTCCGCCCAGGTGTTTCCCGCGCCAGGGGCAGCAATACGCTCAAGGTGTGGTTTGCCGTTTTTGATGGAGGTGTGCGCAGATTGCGCGAGCTGTGATGGAGCGAGTTCAGCAGGCGCTCCGGGTAAGGTAAACATACCCATAGTTTCGCCGTTTTCATGCGTGAGTATGGAGCGTCCAACCAGCCCGCGCCAGGCGCCGCCAGCCGCGATGATGGTTGCCAGCGCGACGGCGCGTTCGCTTTCCAGCGCGTGAGTTATAGCCTGCGCTATCTCAAGCATCGCTGGCCGTTCCGCTCCGGAGGCTGCGTGCCAGGGCTGCACAAACACGTCGAAGATGCCGCCGCACACGCCCTGACTCTCCATGGCAATCTCTTCGGTGAGATCGACCTGCACCATGGTAGGACGATGGGTATCAATGACGTTGAGCGCGGCACGCCACACGTCTGCTTCGCCACAGCCGCCGCCAACGGTGCCGCTGATAGCGCCGCCGCGACGCACCAGCATCTTCGCTCCAACCTCGCGTGGAACAGAGCCTTTGCGCCTGACAATGGTAGCAACGGCCACCGTCTCACCTGCACTCAGGTGGTGGGTAAGTTCGTGATTCAGATCTTGCATGATATTGACTTCCTGATACCCGAAAGTAGCGACACCCCTTGTGGGTGTCCCGTGTACCTTACCCAATCGAAAGATACACGGACGGGACACCCACAAGGGGTGTCGCTACTGACCTTTTCATCTATCATACCAGACATGCAAGGTTATTACACATTTTTCCACCCGGTGAGAGGCTAATTCTGCATCCCCGGCAGATTCCCGCTTTCGTAGCGGCGCAGGCCAAGCGTGAAGATGCCGGTGGCAAGCGCGCCGATCAACATAGTAAAGCCAACCATAGCCCCCAGCAGGGGCCAGGTGAATTGTTTCAGCAGTTGCAACGGCACAAATGAGACGAAGCCTGCCGGAATGATGGTAAAGAGCAATAGTCTGACTACGCCACTGAAAATCGTCATGGGATAGGTGCTGAAGGTAATCAATGAGCCTAACAGCTGGTTGGTCAGCCCGTCGGTGTTGCCCATGAAGAAGGCCAGCGAACCCAGTATCACGACGAAGGACGCGAAGATCAGAGCGACCATGCACGCCAGCAGCACGAACAGGCCCAACTGCAAGACGCCCGGATGCAGCACCAGCAAGAACGCGCCCACCGCGAACAGCACATCACCACCGGCGGTAGGATCGGTAGCCGAGATGCATACATGCAAGAGCGCCGCGCGCGGCATACCCAGGTAGGCGTCTAACCCTCCATTCATGATGAGCGTCGCCAGGCGCGGCGCGTTGCCAAAGATGCCCATGCCGATGCCAAATCCGCAGGCAGAGACAGCCCAGATGATCACGATATCGGTATTCTGCCAGCCATGCACAAGAGGGAACTGGCGGAAGTACGACCACCAGAAGAACAGCCACAGGCTATCGTTCGCTATCATTGAAACAACCTGCAAAGCGAATGCGGAACGATATTCCATAGCTGCCTGTAGATTCGCGACCATGTAGACTCCCATAAAGCGCAGCACGCTCCAGGTCTTTTTCAGCAGTTTCATCGTCTTCTATCCTCCATTGATATTCACGCGACGAATAGCAACACGATAGATCGCCCCCAGAATCAGGCAGCCAACTCCCAGCGTAACGCCCTGTTGCAAAAGCAACCCGCCAAAACTTGCCAGGTCAAAATGTACCAGGGTGCGCGCAGGACCATACAGGATTGCGCTGAAAGGCAGCGCCTGGGCAATGCCGCGCAGAGGCTGCGGGAAGATTTCAAGCGGCACCAACACACCGCCCAATACCAGCGTCAGCCGGCTATAGATGATGGTGAATGAATTCGTGTCCTCCGTCCAGAAGGCCAGCAAGCCAATACCAAAGTAGGCCACGAAATCGATGCACAACGCCAGGAACGTCACCAACGGCCAGGCCAGCGCTCCCATCCAGGTGAAATGCGGCGGTCCGACTAACAACAAGGCTATTACAGCTGCGATAACTCCATTGATGCAAAAGCGCACCAGCCGCTCACCCAGGTACTGCGCGAAGTTGTAGAGAACGTAGCTGTTGGGCCGGCCCAGCAAGTACGCCAGCCGGCCAGTGCGCACATCCTCATCGATACGCCTCGTTAAAGGCGGTATCGAGGTTGCCATCGTCTCGGCCACAGCCAGGTACCAGATCATGGCATTCATACTAAAGCCGCCCAGCACGCTCACTCCACGCGCGGAATAGGTAGTTCTCCACAACTGCCCAAATACGAAGATGAGTACGATCAGAAAGAGAGAACGAAACATCACTTCGTAGATATACGCCAGGTTATTGGCAACGCTGACGCGCATTACGGCAGTGTATTTCCGCCATGACCAGTACACGCTATGCCGGGCACGATGACGCGAGCCAGTACGCTCAATCGTTGTTTCCAACATTTCATCCTCCTGCATTCTTTGACGACGATCCGGTTTCAGGCGCGGACACACCATATTTTGCCCCGGAATGTTCGGTTGCGCCATGCACTATTGCGCGTTTCTGACCATAGATGTCGGCGATAATCTCTTCCATCGGCGGGTCGGCGATGGTCATATCGACGATGTGGCAGCGCTGCATGATAGCGGCAATCACCGGTTCGAGCGGCGCGCGGGCGGTGTCGATCTCCAGTTTCAGCCCATGGCCTTTGGCTTTCATCACGCGCACGCCGCCTGTGTCCAGCAATTCTTCGTGGATGGACGTGGTCGATTGCACGCTCAGATGCTGCTCCCCGCTTTCACTATCGACTTTCAACAATTGCTCCGCCGGTTCTTCTAACAACAGGTCAACCGATTTCACGCGCAGGTATTCGCGTTTCAGGCGGGCGACGGGCGTATCGAGGATCACCTCTCCGTGGTTAATGACGATGGCGCGGCGACACACCTGCTCGATATCGCCTGCGTCGTGCGAGGTTAGAAAAACGGTGACGTTCTCTTCCCGGTTCAACTGGCCGATCAGGTCGCGGATGCGCTGCCTGGCGATCACGTCCAGCCCGATGGTCGGCTCATCCAGGAAGATCACCGATGGTTTGTGTATGAGAGCCGCCGCCAGTTCGCAGCGCATTCGCTCCCCCAGGCTCAGTTTGCGTACCGGCGTGCGCATATACCCCGCGATATCAAAAGCGTCTATCAGGAATTCGCGGCGTTTGCGATACTCTTGCCTGTCCAGTTCGTAAATCTGGGCCAGCAGGTTGAAGGTATCCTGCGGCGGCAGGTGATACCACAACTGCGATTTCTGCCCGTAGATACTGGCTATATGAAATGCCAGGTGGCGACGTTGCCGCCAGGGGATATAGCCAAGCACCTGCGCTGTGCCAGAGGTAGGATGCAAGATGCCCGTCAGCATTTTGATGGTAGTGGACTTGCCCGCCCCATTCGGGCCGATGAAGGCCAGTACCTCGCCTTTTTCGAGCGCAAAGCAGATGGGCTTGACGGCTTCACGCTCGCGATAGCGGGGAGCCACGAACGAACGCAGGCTGCCCGCCAATCCTGCGGCGCGTTCGCGCGTCCTGAACGTTTTGGTTAATCCCTTCACCTCAATGATGGTCATTGCAATTCCTCCTCTTTTCGTAGT
>JADEYI010001015.1_pt1 | contig 25658 bp, 31 predicted proteins | sample 8542331 | NCBI WGS metagenome assembly JADEYI01 (sample SAMN16510988, study PRJNA670497) | mine drainage metagenome | isolation source: biofilm near Copperflume 1 | place: Germany: Marsberg coppermine Kilianstollen | collected 2018-02
GGCGGTGGGCTCGAGCAACAACAGCCTTACGGTGGCCCTGCGGGTTCCACAAAACGGCGACCCGGCCAACACCGCCTACCGCTACTCGATGACCTTCCTGATTTTCGAGGATAGCATCACACGGGTGACGGAGAGCCTCGACGAGCAAGCCGCTTCGGGGGCTGCCACACGGGCTAGCGCCATCAGCGCCACTCAGCTCGAGGTGATGTGTGGCAGCAGCTATAGCGGCACTAATCCAGCTGCAGTGTTCGTGCCCAGCGTAAAAACGGCTGGGGTCGGGAGCGCATACTCGGCCTGGATGGGCGGGAACTTCGCCATCATCAACGAGACCCCGCCCAGCATCAGCGTCACCGGCAACGTACCCAAAACCTTCTCCGACAGTGCTTTGCTAGGGGGCTACCAGGCCCTAGGTGGAGCCACCCTGAGCGCTAATGGTTTTGCTAGCACCGATACCAACCTCATCACCGACAACACCGGCAGCTTTACCTTCACTACCCAAGCCGGTAAACGCACCAGCACTAACTTTACTTACAAAGTCTCCGACGGCACCTGCACTTCCCCGGCCCAGCCCGCGACTGCGAATATCACCGGGATGTACTGGTTTGTTAACAACAGCGGGGTCAATGGCTCAGGTCGCTTTGGCAGCCCCTTCAACACCCTAGCTGGGGCACAGACCGCAGCGCAGGCAGGCGACGTGATTTTCGTGTACCGCGGTAACGGTAGCAGCAGCGGCCAGAACTCCGGCATCACCCTCCAGAACAACCAGAGCCTCTTCGGGGAGGGGGTGGGCCTGAGTGTGGATGATGTAAATATCGCTGCTGGAACCAACCCGGTCATTGGCAACTCCGGCGGGGTGGGGGTTACGTTGGCCCAGAACAACACCGTTCAGGGCTTGCAGATTGCCGGGAACACCTTCGGGGTGAGCGGAACCAACCCGGTCAGTGTGACCCTCAAAAAGCTGGTGGTCTCGGGCGGTAGCAAGCTCGGCAGCGACGGCGTGAACATCGGCTCGAGCACCGGCTCCAACGCCATCACCCTGCAAAACTCCACCCTGAGCAACTCTGGTGGCTACGGGGTATATCTCTACAGCAGCTCGAGTGCCGCCGTGACCCTCTCGGTTACGGGTAACACCTTCCAGAACAATGCCGGGCTGGCCCTGAACACCCTGCTTCAAGGCAGCGGCAACAGCACCTTCGATTTTAGCAACAACACCATTACTAACACCACAACCCTTTACGGTGGTATCGGTGTGCTCGCCCAGGCCAGCGCTGCTGGTACGCTCTACCAGGGCCGGGTTAACAACAACACCATCACCCTGGCCCCTGGAACCCTTGCCAATAGCGCGGGCAGTGTGGGCATTGACATCCAAAGCCTGGGGGCCGGGAACACCCACCTTCAGGTAAACGGTAATACTGTCACCGGCTACGATTCTTACGGTATCGGGGCCGTGACCAGTGGAACCACTGGTGGTCGCCTCGACCTGACTTTGACCAATAACACCACCACCTACGCCAATGCCAATACCCTAGCCATTCGGGGCTTCAACCTTTCGGCGGGAACCAGCGGCTTTGGTGGCCCCAGCACCTTCTGTCTGAACATGAGCGGCAACACTACCACCACTGCTCTCCCGGCCCGCTTGCAGCAGCTCAATCCCGCCAACACCACGGTTCCCAACCACGCCTTCTTGCTGAATGGCTTTAGCGGCAGTGGAACCACCGTCAGTGCGGTGCAGAGTTTCGTGGCAGGGCTCAACCCCGCCGCCACCATCAGCGTGCGCTCCGCGACCAGCCCGCCTGGTGCTGTGCCTTTTGTGGTGGTCAACTACAGCACCGGCACCTGTACTGCCCCCAGCTTCTAAAGGAGGTTTTCGTGTCTGAGCCTTTTATCGGTGAGGTCAAGATTATTAGCTTCAACTTTCCGCCCAGGGGTTGGGCCTTCTGCAACGGCCAGCTCCTGCCCATCGCCCAAAACCAGGCGTTGTTTTCCATTCTGGGGACTACCTTTGGCGGTGATGGGCGGCAGAATTTCGGGCTGCCCAACCTGCAAGGCCGGGTTCCCTTCCACCTCGGCAACGGCTTCGTGCTGGGGCAGGTCGGCGGCGAGCAGGCCCATACCCTGAACCAAAGCGAACTGCCCACCCACACTCACGCTCTCCAGGCCAGCAGTAGCGCTGCTACTAGCAATCTGCCGACGGGCAATGTCCTGGCTGCACCCAAAACCCCGCTCTATGGCCCGGCAGCCAGCCTTACCGGGCTGATCCCGGCTAGCCTGGCCCCGGTGGGCGGCTCACAGCCGCACAACAACATGCAGCCCTATCTGGTGCTAAACTTCGTGATTGCCCTCCAGGGCATCTTCCCCACGCAGAACTGAGGTGCGTATGAGCCAACCGTTTGTTGGTGAAATTCGTATGTTCGGCGGGAACTTTGCTCCCGCAGGCTGGATGTTTTGCGAGGGCCAGCTTCTAAGCATTGCAGCGAACGACATCCTTTTCAATCTGATCGGCACCACCTACGGTGGCGACGGGGTGAGCACCTTTGCCCTGCCCGACCTGCGCGGTCGGTTGCCAGTCCATGTAGGGCCAGGCTTAACCTTGGCACAAACTGGTGGCTCCGAGACCGTCACCCTGGCCGCACAGCAAATCCCTGCGCACACCCACACCCTGGCAGCCAGCGGTGCTGCTGCCACCCAGACTGCCCCTACCGGGAATCTGCTGGCCCAGGCTGACAGCGGCCAGCTTTACCTGGCTGACACGCCTACCGTGGGCCTGAACGCGCAGTCGGTAGGGAGTGCAGGCGGCAACCAGCCGCACAGCAACCTGGGGCCGTATCTGTGCGTGAGCTTCATCATCTCGCTGTTTGGGATTTACCCGAGCCAGTAAGGAGGCCCAAGTGGATCCTTTCGTAGCCGAAATTCGCATCTTCGCGGGTAACTTCCCGCCAAAGGGCTGGGCCTTGTGCAACGGCCAGCTTCTACCTATAAGCCAGAACACCGCGCTGTTCTCATTGCTGGGCGCTACCTATGGCGGGGATGGCAAGAGCAATTTTGCCCTGCCCAACCTGCAAGGCAGTGCCCCCATGCACCCTGGTCAGGGGCCGGGGCTGTCCCTCCATAACCTGGGCGAGTCGGGCGGCTCGCCCACCGTGACCCTGCTGGCATCCGAGATGCCCGCCCATAGCCATGCGCTCCAGGCCATCAACGACATCGCCGATAGCGCCACCCCCAATCCGAACGAGGGGCTGGCTCGAGGGGTCAACCTCCAGCCGTATGCTAGCGTCGCCCCCAACTCTGCCCTGTCGCCCCAGGCTGTCGGGGTAGTCGGAAGCAGCCAGCCCCACAACAACCTCCAGCCCTATCTGACCCTAACCTTTATCATCGCTTTACAGGGTGTCTTCCCCCCCAGGAGCTAAAGTGCATACCCGTCGCCATTTCTTCAAAACCGTTTTGGGCTTAGGTCTGGGTGCTTCCGGGATTGGTTTGGCGCGGGAGGTACGCCCCAAGCTGCGGGTGGGTGTGCTGGCTTCTTCGGGTGCGAAGGGCTTTTTGGCAGCCCTCGAGGGAGCCGGTGGCGAGCGTGTGGAATTGCTGCCTGGCCGTCTCGGCACTACTCCGGGTTCGGCTATGCGGGAGGCTAGCGGGTTGCTCGCCTCCAAAGTGGCGGTATTGGTAGTGCTGGGAGACGGACTCGAGGACACCTTACGCCCCCTGGCCGAACGCTACGCGGTGCCCGTCCTTCTGAGTGAGGTTGGCGTGTTGATGCCCCGTGGGGTCAGCTCGAGCCCTTTCATTTTCAAAAACTCGCTGCGGCAGTGGCAAGCCGAGTGGGCGCTGGGAGCCTGGAGTGCGGAGCACCGGGGCCGGACGGCGGTGGTGGTGACGGGGCTGCTCGAGGCGGGCTACGACCTGCCCTATGCTTTCAGGGCGGGCTTCGAGGCTGGGGGTGGGCAAGTTTTGGCGACCCTGGTTAGTGACGGGTCAACGGGCAAGCACGACTTTAGGGCGGTGGTCGCCCAAATCCGCGATTTGAACCCTGCGACGGTGCATCTGCTCGGGAGCAGTCGGGAGGGACTGGAGTTCGCCCGCTACTACCCCAACCTGAGCGTGAGTGGCTTCGGTGTGGGCCAACTGCCCCCTGCCCTGACGGGGGCTTTCTGCGCGACCACTGCACCTGCGGGGGATGGCCTCGAGACCTTGGGGCGGTGGGCCGCAACATGGCTGAAGGCGGCGGAAAAGCCGGACTCGAGGGGATTGCTATTGGCCCTGCATGATGCTGTGAGAACCGAACCGATCTACCTCAGTAGGGTTCAGGGGAGTGTGCGGGTCAAGCTTGCCCTTTTGCCCGAGCCCCCAGCCCACCACCCGGCCCTGCTGAGCCTGGTGGCTCACCCCCGTAGCGGCTGGACAAACCTCTACCCCAATGTTTGAAACCGTCGCCGGAACCCTTAATCTGCGCCCCGAGACACCCACCGACCTGCCTTTCCTACAAGGCCTCTACGCCAGCACCCGCGAGCAGGAGCTGGCCCTGGTGCCCTGGACTTCCCAGCAAAAAGCGGCCTTCCTCCAGTCGCAGTTCGGGTTGCAACGCCGCCATTACCTCGAACACTACCCTGGCGCACAGTTCGCAGTGATTGAGCTGGAAGAGCGAACTGTCGGACGAATCTACATCTACCGAGCGTCGCAGGAAATTTGCCTGATGGACATTGCGCTATTGCCGGAGTACCGAGGCCAAGGCATCGGTGGAGCGCTACTAGCGAAGTTACTCGAGGAGGCCCAGCAACAGGGGCAGTGCGTCACCCTGCATGTCGAGGAGAACAACCCGGCCCGGCAGTGGTATCAGCGGTGGGGGTTCGAGCGGCTCGAGGTGCGCGGGGTGTACTGGTACATGCGCTGGAAACCACTCTAGCTAAAAATCGCCTCGTATCCCATCCCAGAGCCATCAGGGCCGATGGGCACGATAAAAATTTCTTGTCGGCCCAGTGTGGGGTGCTCGAGCGGATAGATTCGCTGGGGCAAGACCGGCGAGACCGGCCCATGAAAAAGCAGGGCGAAGGGATGGTGCGGGGCACTCAGCACCCTCGAGGAAAGAGGGCGCACCTCGCTCAGCGTGAGTTCAAGGTGGCCTTCAATGAAGGGGATAACAAACACCGAGCCCAGGTGGGGGCGGAAGGTCTCGAGGGTGAGTGCTTCAGCAGGCACACCCGGATTTTACCCGGCTACGGCTGTAGCAAGTAGGTCGGGGCAATGCCGATGCGGAGGTTGGTCAGGCGAACCACGCTGAGGCCACTCTGAGGTGGCACGGGATCGCTGCTGAGGAGCACCAGTTGAACCATCTGGCGGCCTGAGAGTAGTGCTTCGGCCCGTGCTAGGGCTTGGCTGGTGGTCTCGCCCAGAGCTTGGCTGACCCGCAGGGTAGGGCTGGTAGTGAGGAGAAAGCTGAGCTTGAAGCGGTAGGGGGTAGGGGAGGTGGAGAAGGTTCTGGGCAACTTTACCGCGACGTTGATTAGGCTGGTGGCTCCGGGGTTGATGGTTCGATCCGAGGCTGCGAAACCGTAGTCGAGTACCTGTTCGCTCCCTGCGAGCAAGCCCTGAGCCTGCGCCCCGCGCTCGAGCCCCGTGCTTTCGGCCTGGCTAAAACCCTCGAAGTTGCTGGCTTGGGGGTCGGGCTCTGGCCCGGCAGGCCCGAGTTGGGTGCCTTGGATGGGCCGAATGCTTTGGGCTACCAGAGGGTCGGTAATGGCCGTGCCATCGGGATGGCTGGGGCTGGGGAAAGCCCTAACTGTACCCACCGCCGTGCCGCCGAGGTTGGCGGTAGCCGCGTAGGCCCGTAGGGTCAGGTTTTCCAGCGACCCAGTACTTTGGTTTTCCACCCGGAAGGTCACGGTGAGGTAGCGGTTGCCGCCTTGTAGGTCGTCGAGATCGGTATAAGTCAGAGGGGTAAGGGCCACAGTGGCGCTCGAGTCAGCGAAGCTGGCCTTGGCCCCTACATCCCAGGCCACACTCACCGTACCTAGCGGTCTGCTATCGGAAACCGGGGGCGCAGCACTACAGCCCACCAGCAAAACCAGCAGGAAAAAGACCCGCATCGGCTTCAAGCTCCAGTACCAGGACGCGGTGGGTGACGGAAGGTCTCTTGGTAGAGGCTGGGGGACTCCTCGTCTCCTAGCAAAGGGAGACCGTCAAGTTCCACCCAGGCGTGTCCCTCGAGCTTTCCTTGTACCCGCCGCACCCCGCTGACAAAGGCCACGTTTCGGCCCTCGGCCCTCAGGGCGACATAGGTTGCCAGGGCTCGGGGTACACATCCGTTTTTGCGCCGACCCAGTAGCCAGCGCACCCCCCGTACCACCTCCTCGAGGCGGCGACCCGACCCGTCAGGGTAGAGCTTTATCGGACGCTCGAGGCGACTAAAGGTTTCGGGCAGGTTTTGCCCATCGCGCAAAACACGCTGCATCCGTACCACTCCAGGCAACTCGTGCAGCACGTCGCTTAGCAGCCCTGGAAGTCGTGAAAGCCGCCCGAACCAGCGTTCGAGAGTCCACGAACCCAGCTCGCCCACAGTTCGCAACTCCCAGACGAGTCGCTGAAACACGGGTGGAAGGCCCACTGTGCCGCGGCCTTCCCAAGGGTCGCAGCGCGGCAAGAGAAGCTCGAGGGTCCGCGGACAACCCAGCTCGAGGGCTCGGCGCTTCAGGTCGGTTCGCGTCAGACCGAACTTTTCTACCAGAGCCTGGGCATCTGCTAAGTCGTGGGGCTTGGCTCCCCATTGGTCGTTCCACCCTCGGTTGAGCAACAACCCGACCAGCAGAGCATCCAGGGGTTGCATCAAGCGGATCACGGCATCTCCCATCGGCTGAAGCTCCGAGCTATCCCAGACCGCCTGGGTAAAGCGCTGTCGCCTATCCAACCCTGGCCCAGGGCGCTGGAGCACCTCCAGATGCAGGTCGAGTCGCACCAGGCCGTCCGGGGTATAGAGGTGGCTGGCCTCGTGAGAGAAATGAATTACCGTATCGTGACGGCTCCAGCGCTCTTGCCAGCCAAGTCGCTGTGCGATTTCCGCTGCCGCTTCGGCTTGAGCAGGCCGAACCAACACGTCCACATCGCCATAAAAGCGCATTCCTGGCCTTGGGTAGACAAACTCAGCCAGCGCGAAACCCTTGAAGAGTAGGGTCTCGATCCCCATGTTTTTCCAAGCCCCCAGCAGAGGCAGGAGCCAGGCTTTGATCTGTTGGTGGCGCAGCTCCTGAGCTAGATAGGCCCGCTTTAGCTCCGGACGCAGAGGGTGATGTAGGGGCAGACGGGTGTAGAAATAGCCCTCGAGGCGGGCTGAATGGGCTTGTTTGATGGAGATGGGCGGTACTCCCACATATGTCAGTGTATATTCCCCAGCGGCCTGAACGAATACCTGTTTTCGTGGACATATGGGGTTTGGCAATCCTGCTTCACGCATTTGATGCCTACAGATGAGCGTTTTTCACTTGCCGGAGGGCTGCCCCAGGGTCAACGTTTATGAAGACCACGATAGGCTGGGATGGTTGGCCTTCTCGAGGTTCATCTGATATACTCTGCTCTTGCGTGACTTTGGGGTCGGCGCATTTTTTGCTGACCCAGCAGTCATGTTCTGAAAGGAGGTGAGCATGGCCCAATACGACATCAGTGTTATCCTTAACCCCAACCTAGACGGTGCCCAATCCGCAGCGGAGAAAGACATCATCAAGGCGGCCTTAGAGCGTCATGGTGTAAACATCAAGAATACCGACGACTGGGGCAACCGCCGCTTAGCCTACCCGATCCAAAAAGACCCGGAAGGCAACGTGTTATTTTATACCGTCGAAGCGAGTGGGGAAAGCAACACCGCGCTGGAGAAAGAACTTCGCCTGCGCGATCATGTACGTCGCGTTACCATCATCCGCGACCGTCCCGAATGGCGCAAAACCAAGAAGAAGAAGTAGCCATTCAAAGCTGAGTTCTAGAGGTTAGAGCAACGACCGCAACGAACTCGAGAAGTCTGTCTCAAGTCTCAAGACACAGGTTCCAGGTCAAAAACGTTGGTTTTGTCATGTGATATGAGACTTGCGACCTGCGACAAGGCAAACGAGACAGCTTAGACTAGACCAAGACTCACACACAAAGGACTGATTATCATGGCTCGAGGCCTCAACCGCGTAACTTTAGTAGGCACCCTTACTCAAAACCCCGAAATGCGCTACACCCCTGGCGGGCTCGCCGTGCTGGAACTTAACCTGGCGGGCAACGATATCGTCACCGACGAGCAGGGGCAGACCCGCGAACTGGCCTGGTATCACCGGGTCAAGCTGCTGGGCAAGAGCGCAGAGTATTGGGGGGACTCCCTCAAAGCCGGTATGGCGCTATTCGTAGAAGGGCGGCTGGAGTACCGCTCCTGGGAACAGGAGGGGCAGAAGAAGAGTAGCCTGGATATCCGCGCCGACCGTGTAGAAGTGGTCTCGCTCGAGGGTAAGAAGGGTTCCCTCACTGTCACCGATGCCCGTGGACAAGAACGTTTGCGCGACGGGCTCAATCATGTGATGCTGGTGGGCAACCTGACCCGCGATCCCGAGCTGCGCTACACCCCGCAGGGCACCGCTGTAACCCGCCTTTCGCTGGCGGTAAACGAAAAGTACGTGTCCAAGGGGGCCGAACAGGAGAAGGTGCACTACGTCGAAGCTCAGGCCTGGCGTGACCTGGCCGAGTTCGCGGCAGAACTCAAAAAAGGGGACGGAGCGTTCCTAATCGGGCGCTTGGTAAACGACTCCTGGACCGCTCAAGACGGCACCCGCCGTTACACTACCCGTGTAGAAGCGAGCCGTTTAGAGCAACTTACCCGTGGAACCGCAAACGCAGGTGGAGCCGGTTCCCAAGTGGCAGCGCAGCAACCAGTCGCTGCCCAAAAAGGCCGTGCGGGTAAGGTAAACATTGACGAGGGCTTGGAAGACGATTTCCCACCTGAGGAGGACTTACCGTTTTGAGCACCAAAAAGATGCAGAGCCGGGGCGGCAAAGACCGCAATGAACGGGGTGAGCGCGGCGAACGCGGGATGCGTCGCAGTCGCAAGCCCAAAGTGGCCGCAGCCGTTGGGGCTTTTGACCTCAACGACTTCAAAAACATTGACATTCTCAAGCGTTTCCTCTCGGAGACGGGCAAGATTCTGCCCCGTCGCCGCAGTGGTCTGAACGCCCAGAACCAGCGCAAGTTGGCGAGAACCATCAAGCGAGCGCGGATGATGGGGCTGCTTCCCTTCACCGACAAGCTGGTGCGGAAATAGGGGGCACTATGAAAGTAATTTTGCTCGAGCCCCTGGAAAACCTGGGCGATGTGGGGGCCGTGGTGAACGTAAAACCCGGCTATGCCCGCAACTTCTTGCTGCCGCGCGGTTTCGCCACCGTCGCTAGCGAGAGTAACCTCAAGACCCTCGAGGCCAAGATTCGTGCTCAGGCCAAAAAAGCCGCCGAGCGCAAGGCCGAAGCCGAGCGCTTGAAGGAACTCTTGGAGCCCATCACCCTGCAACTGCGGGTGAAAGCTGGCGAGGCCAAGATTTATGGTTCCGTCACTAGCCGCGAGATTGCCTCGGCGCTGGAAGCTCAGCACCAAATCACCATTGACCCCAAGCGTCTGGTGCTGGACAAGCCCATCAAGGACTTGGGCGAGTACACCCTATCCTATAAGCCCCACCCTGAGGTGCCCATCAACCTCAAGGTGAACGTGGTGGCAGACAAGGCTTAAGCCGAAAAGCTGTGTGAAGGGCAGGCCCGAAGGCCTGCCTTTTCTTATACTTGGCTTGTGCCATTACCTCCGCTCCAAGGCGACGACCTACCCGCCGGGATTCACTGAGCCGCACTAAACGAAGTTTTGGAGCGGTTTGGTAAAGGCTCCCTTCAAAGGGAGTTGGTGACCCGTCGCTTGGTTCACCTATATGCTCTGGTTCAACAAACCCGTCATCTCGAGCGCTTTCTCATGTTGGGAGGTTACGTCTCGTCCAAGCCAGAGCCGAATGATATAGACATCATCATGCAGGATAGTTTTGACCTCGAGACCTGTCCGCCCGAGTCTGAAGCTCTGTTCGACCATTCTCTCGCTCAAGCCCATTATGGAGCGAGCATCTTTTGGGTAAAGCCCAGTTCGTTGGTGCTTGACACCCTCGAGGAGTTCATCGCTTACTGGCAAACCAAACGAGATGGTACGAAACGTGGCATTATTGAGATAGTCGAGGAACAGCCATGATACAAAATGACCAACAGTTAGCTGTTACTCAAGAGCGGATAGCTAAGTTTCAAAGCTGGCTCTTGCAGATGCGACAAACTGCTTTGCCTAAAGAGTTTGAAAAGATGGCTTCGGGGTATCGTCTCGAGATCGAGCGGATGCAGTCGGAAGTGCTGGATTACCTGTTGCGCCCGGCTAAGGTGGCCTGAAACTTTACTTCGTTCATCTCGAGCGGTGAGAGTTCGCTGCTGTTCAGACCTTGCTGGATTTCAGTGCGTAGTTCGGTGGGGCGATTTTCGTACTCGAGCACCAACTTCTATACGACCTCGAAGTCATCGGAATACCGACCACTCTCAACAAGGCCACGTATGAGCGGTTCTTGTTGTTTGTTGAGCGTCACTGTCATGCCTCGAGGCTACCCCGCTGCATACTCAGGTCGGGCTCTGTTTGGATTGCGTTCCCTCTTATTTTTTGAGCGCTTCCGCTCGCCAGGAGTTCTGCGGTTCATAGCCCAGCACTCGGCGGGCTTTCTCGATGGAAAGCAGGGTTTCGTTTGGCCCCACACCTTCCCTTAGCGGAGTCCCCGGAAACACCTCGTTCATCAGCTCGGCATTGGGTCTTTGCATTACCGTATCGGCGTTGGCAATAATGAAAACCTCGGCTCCAGTGAGCGGAGCCTCGAGGGCCTTGCGGATCGCCTGAGCCGCATCGCGGGCATCAATATAGGCCCATAGGTTCCACTTGCGTAGCCTGGCATTGGCATCGAAACTTGGGAAACGGGCATAGTCGGAGGGCTCCATCACATTAGAGAAGCGCAGCCCGATTATCTTGAGCTGCGGGTTCCAACGACAAAACTGCTTGGCCATTTCCTCGCCCAAAAACTTGGATAACGAATAGGCGCTCTCGGGCCGTCCGGTATAAGCTTCGTCCACCGGGACATAGGGCGGGGGCACATCGAAGGGAAGCCCCAAGACGGTCTCGCTCGAGGCCCAGACCACATTGTGGATACCCAGCCGCCGGGCAACCTCGAACACGTTGTAGGTGCTCAAGATATTGTTCTCGAAGATGACCGCATTAGGATAGCGTCCGGGCGCGGGAATAGCCGCCAGATGCACCACCGCATCCACCCCGCGAAAGCGATCGTCCACCTCGGACAGGGCCTCGAAGGTCTGTCCGAAGTCGGTGAGATCGAGCTGGGTGAAGGGACACCGTTCTTGGGCCGGAGCCACCGCATCCACATTGACCACCTCGTAGCCGTGGCCCAGCAGGTCTTCCACGCAAGCCCGCCCCAGTTTTCCACTACCGCCTGTCACCAATACCCGCATCATTATCCTCCTCGCTTACACAAACTCAGCTTATCGCGTTTTTTTGTCGAGGCCCCACAGCCCTTGTCGCGCGTACAGTAAATATCCTCAGGCCATCTCGAGGTTCCTTGCGGAAACCGCTCTAAATAGACAAACTCGAGGCCCCGTACCTCGAGTTTTTCCGGTTGTGGGTTTGGAGCCGAAGGTCAGGATTGAACTGACGACCTACTGATTACGAATCAGTTGCTCTACCGCTGAGCTACTTCGGCAACAGCGGCTCACTTGCCGCGAGAGGTTATTTTAACGGTTCTCCCGTAGCAGAGCAAGCATGGTAGGATGCCGGGACTTATGCGCAAGGATGGCCGAGGCCCCAGCGACATACGCCCACTCTCGATTCGCAGCGGCTACGTGAGCTATGCCGAGGGTTCGGCTCTGGTAGAGCTGGGGCAAACCAGGGTATTGGTCAATGTATCGCTCACCGACGGGGTTCCACGCCATGTCTCCGGCCGAGAGGGCTGGCTGATGGCTGAATATAATTTGTTGCCGCGCTCGACCAAAGACCGCAAAGAGCGCGAACGGCAAAAGCTCTCGGGCCGCACTGCCGAAATCCAGCGTTTTCTGGGGCGGGCTTTCCGAGCGGTGCTGGACTTGAGCCTGCTGCCCAACAAAACTGTAGTGATAGATGCTGACGTAATTCAAGCCGATGGCGGTACTCGAGTGGCTTCACTGCTAGGTGGTTATGCTGCTTTGCATATCGCTATGGATCGGATGGTCAACCTGGGCAAGATTGATGAGTGGCCCCTGACCGAGTTCGCAGCGGTGAGCGTGGGCTGGCTGGGGCCGGGCCCACAAGGGCAAGACCAGCTTCTGCTCGACCTCTCCCAAGGGGAAGACGAGGCAGCTTGGGCCGACCTTACGGTGGTAGCGACCCAGAGCGGCGACCTGATCGAGGTGCACGGTGCAGGTGAGGGACATACCATCCCCAAAGCGATCTACTACCGAATGCTCGAGCTAGGTCTGGAAATGGTGCCCCAATTGGTGCGTCTGACCCACAATCAACTCCGCGCTAGCGTATCCTAGAACCCAGAATATATGCGGGTCGTCGCAGCCACCACCAACCTCAAAAAACTGCGCAAGCTGAGGGATTTGCTCTCACCTTTGGAGTGGCAGGTTCAGTCGGTTTCCGAGTATGCTCAACCCGACCTCCAACTCCGCGAGGGCGAACATCTGCTCGAGAGCCTGCGCACCGAGGCCACCGCATTGGCAAACCGGCTGGGCCAGGTGGTACTGGCTGATGCCTCGTTTTTCGAGTACCCCAAGGAAGGCCAGACCGAATACTTTGCGCTGCAATTCGGGGAACCCAGTAGCGACTGGGAGCGCAACTGGAGCCTCATCCGCAAGCTACAGGGCATTCCCACCGAGGAGCGCCGGGCCCGCTTCGTCACGCTGATGGTGCTGGCGCATCCCGGCGGCACTACCGAGGTCTATCAGGGCCGTACCCTGGGGATAATTTTGCCCAAGCTCAAGGGCCAGGGCGGCAAAGGTTACGACCCCCTCTTTTATGTACTCGAAGCAGGCAAGACCTTAGCCGAGATGAACACCCTCGAGCGCGAGCAACTTTCTCCCTGGGAACGTGCAGCCCGTCAGCTTGTGAGCCACCATGCGCTTTTGTACCTGCGGCAAAACCAAGATAACCTGCCTACCGAAGGCGGACTGGACAAACTCATAAGGAGCATTATGGCCTCGGTTCCGCACGCCCCTCAAGCCCCTGGTTCGCCTATGCGCCTGCTAATTGCTACCTCCAACCCCGGCAAGTTTCACGAACTCAAGGAGGGGTTGGCCTCCCTGGGCTGGGTTCTGCTTTCCCTGCTGGACTTTCCCTTCAAGCTGCCCCCCGAAGAGGGCTCGACCTTCGAGGACAACGCCATCCTCAAGGCTGCCTATGCCGCCAAGCATTCGGGCCTGGCTACCCTGGCCGACGACTCGGGCCTCGAGGTCGAGGCTCTGGGCGGCGAGCCTGGCATCTATTCAGCCCGCTTTGGTGGTAAGAAAACCGACATGGAGCGCAATGTTTATCTGCTCGAGCGTCTCAAGAACGTTCCGGCAGCACAGCGTAGCGCCAAGTTTGTGGCGGTGCTGGTCATCGCCCACCCCGATGGCTATATGGAAATGTATAGGGGCGAGACCAAAGGAGAAATCCTCGAGGCCCCCAGGGGCGAATGGGGTTTTGGCTATGACCCCCTGTTTTATGTCCCTGAGACCCAGCAGACCTTGGCCGAGATGAAGCAGGAAGAAAAATATGCCCACTCCCACCGGGGCAAGGCCATACGGGCACTGCTCGAGGCCCATAAAGCTGCGGGTAAGCGCGAGCAGCCTAGGCGCGAGTAGATGCACAGCACCCCTTACAAGAACAGCAAACTACGGTTCCCCTGCCTTTCCATGAATAAGCGTCCATCGTCCTCAAGGTTTTTGTGGTAGGAAGGCTTAGATAACTCTGCCACCTAGGCAGAGTTATTATGAAAACCGCGATAAAGAGCATTGTTGTGACCCTGGAGGTGATCCGATAGCCTCGAGGCATCAAAGCCTTTGAATCCAGCCATGCTGCCTTTGGCGTAGCGGGGTATGGAGGTTAGAGCGGTTCCCACGAACACCCCAGACAGTCCTCGCTGGCTTTTTGTGTGTCTGGGGTGATTTACCCTGCACGCGGTGCAGGGTAAATGTGGGAAACGCAATAAGTTACAAAGATGCGACCAGAGCTTACTACTCTCCTGAGGACACAAAGCCTTTTAGGGTCGGCGAAAACGAGGTGTCAAAATGCGTATTTTATGGGCCGGAGCACTCGTGCTCACCCTGCTGAGTTGTGGCAACACAAGCACATCCAACCCTTCAGCCTGCACTCAGATTCAGATGGTGAGTGTGGCGGTTGGGTTTAGTCCCACCCCCATCACGGTGCAGAAAGGTGGCTGTGTGATATTCAAAAATGCCGATCCTGCCATCACCCACAGCGTCGGCAACGACCCCGCCAAAACCAGTGTACAGACCATCAGCGTCAGTCTTCTTGCCCCAGGGTATTCGTCTACTCAGATCACCCTCAACCTTGCTGGAGAAATCGACTATATGTGCACCATCCATAACTCCATGAAAGGGGTCATTAACGTGCAATAATCTCCACCAAATCCACTGCGTGTTAGTCTTGAAACAGAGGTAGCTATGCGCTCACTGATTGCTCTAGGACTCTTGATAACATTAGCCAGTTGCGGCGGAAATAGCTCCAGTTCTAATCCCCAAGCCTGTACGGAGATTCAGATGCAACGTGGAAATGTCTTTAGTCCCAATGCCGCCACAGTCAAGAGGGGCGGGTGTGTGGTGTTCAAAAATGTGGACACCACCGATGTTCATAACGTCGGCAAAGATCCGAGCAAGCCTAACAGTGTGCAAGATATTAGTGTCAACACTCTATCCAACGGTCAATCCTCTTCGCCGATCATTTTGAATATCGCGGGCGAGGTGGATTACCTCTGCCAGATTCATTTTGGGATGACAGGCAAGATCAATGTTCAATAGCTAGTTCCCCCTCGAGGTGATTATGCGCAAGTTGGGTTTGCTGTTCCTGGTCTTGGTGTTGGTAGCCTCGGTAGCGGTTGCGCGTCCTGCTTATCGCCTGGCATTAATCGAGCAATTTCATCTCGTGCCGGATAAAGATGGTGTTCGCACCATAACCTGCCAGTATTGCCATATCAACCCAGGGGGTGGCCCAGGCTGGAACCCCTTTGGCGAACTGGTGCGTTCCAACCTCAAAACCAGCATCAACCAAGCTCTCTATGATGCCCTGGCGGAAATGAAAGATTCCAGTGGCGACGGTTATCCTGATGTATTGAAGGTTTTCGCGGGTTTTTTGCCGGGCGACCCCAACTCCAAACCTTTGGTCTCGGTAGATTTCCTCATGCAGGCTTTTCTAAAGGCGGGCGGTTTGGATATCTACAAACCCAAGTAGGATTAGGATTGCAGCACCGTATACACTTTTGCGAAAAAATAGCCTTGGACGAAGGGCCAACTGGAGCAGCGTGGCAATTCATGTAGGACGCGAAGGGTGGTCGTAGGCCATTCCGGTTTTGCCGGAACAGGTGGGCCTAGTGCTCTGCGGCTACCCGAGGGCGGAGTGCGCCATGCGCATAGCCGCTCTGCGGCTACCCGAGCGGAGTTCTTCAAGTGTCCACCCTCGAGCCTCTTGCGGATATGGTGGAGGCTTGTTGATGCAAACCGTGATATTTTGTGCGGTCTGGTTCCCTCGAGTCCCTGGCTCCGGCGCAGATTTTTCTGGCGATGAGACAGCCTTGGTCGCGTTTCCCACATCTGCACTCTAGAACGCTCGTTTAGATATACTTCGGGCGGGAGGAAAATTTTATGAATCGTCAAACCCTTTATATCGTGGCAGCTATCCTGGTGATCATCGGGCTTTATTCCTGGTTGGGCGCACATCATCCCCTTCGCAGCATTATCTTTTTCGTGCTGGCTATTGCCGCGGGGCTTTGGGGTAGTCGTCAAAAGGCTTGATAGCAGGCTCCTTGCTCGAGTGGAAAAAAGCGTCCTTGATTGCCCCAGCACTCTGGCTGCTGGGGGTTATTTGCTAAGTACCCCCAAATCTGACTAGCGCTATATCCGCAGTTCAATGACTTTGTAAATGCCCGTTCTTGAAGACGCGAGCGTCAGATTCAGCGCAAATCTATTGTGGAGATACTTGGAGTGGTTTTCGCAAAGAACCTTGGGGTAGCCTGGGCCTATTTACTGTGCCCATCTAAGCAGAGAACCACGATAACGTAGTGGAGGTCTACCAAAGTCCGGCAGTCTTTACTTAGCTTTTACTTTGTACGCCTACCCTGTCGGAGGTATGAGAAGCACTTCGCATCCCCCGGTGAAACTTTCCCAGATTCCTCTTCAGCCTACCCTGTGGTTGGCTGTTCTGGGCCTGCTCCTCCCCCTGATGGGGTTTGGCTGGTTGGCGGAGGACGTGTGGAGCCATCAGTCGCTGGCCTGGGATAACGGCCTCCTGCTGGCGATTCATAGCCATGCCAGTGCCACGCTGGATAGGTGGATGGTGGGGGTCAGTTTGGTGGGCGGGGCCAAAGGCATGTTTTTGTTGGTGGCAGGGGTGTTGGGCTATCTGGCCTGGCAGCGGCGCTGGATGCAGGCGGTGTTCTTCGCTGTGGCAACTGGGGGCGCAGAAGCCATGAACCTTGGGCTCAAGGCCATTTTTCATCGGGCTCGCCCCGACCTCTGGCTCTCACCCACCCCCGAGCACGACTATAGTTTTCCCAGCGGCCACGCCATGGGTGTGGTAGCGGTGATGACGGCCCTGGTGGTGCTGGCCTGGCCTACTCGCTGGCGCTGGTGGGTGTTAGGGCTGGGCACCCTGTTTGCCCTCACGGTGAGCTTCTCGAGGCTCTATCTGGGTGTACACTTCCCCTCCGACGTGCTGGCGGGCTGGGGGGTATCGCTGGCCTGGGTGACGGCACTGCTGCTGGTGTTTGGCACAAGGGGCCACCACCTCCTCTCGAGGAAACCATGAGTTGGGGCCAGCCTCTTGCTCGAGCTTGGAAATGGGTTGGGTTGGGAATGGCGGTGGGACTGCTGGCTTTGGGCACGCTTTTACTGGTCTGGAGCCAAAACTTACCGGACGTGGCCCAGTTGGGTGGCCTCAAAACCTTGGTGGGCTTGGGTACTACCCAACCTAAGCCCCTGCCCGAGCCTTTCACTACAGCCCGCCCCGACCTGCCCGTAGCCCTCCCGGATATTGCGCCGTTCGCGGTGGCGGCCATTATCAGCAGCGAAGACCGCCGCTTTTATCAGCATCCTGGCTTCGACCTGCGCGCTCTGGCGCGTAGCCTCTACGAGACCCTGCGGGGCCACCGCCAGGGAGCCTCGACCCTCACCGAGCAACTGGTGCGCTCGACCTTGCTGGCCCCTGACAAAACCCTCGAGCGCAAGTTTCGTGAGATGCTGCTGGCTTATCAAGTCGAGCAGCGCTACAACAAGTCGGAAATTTTGGCGGGCTATCTCAACACGGTGTACTGGGGAGCCAACCTCTCGGGCATTCGTTCCGCTGCCCTGGCCTACTTTGGCAAGCCCCCCGCCGACTTGACCCTGGCCCAAGGGGTGTATCTGGCGGCCCTGCTGCCCGCACCTAACGCCCGCTTTGCCCACCTAAAACTGGCCCGCCGGGAGATGCAAGTGCGCCTGAAGGTGATGGTGCAAGACGGACTTATCACCCCCCAGCAGGCCAAGGCAGCCTGGCTCGAGCCCCTCCAGCCCAGAGGCTGGCAGGCCCAGTACGACCGCAACGGCAACCTGCTACAAGCTCGCTTGATTGAAGCCCAGGCCAACGTGCTGGGTCTGGGGGGTAATTTGTGAGCGCACTGATTACAGCGGTTCTGACGGCCTCGTACTTGGGGCTATTGGGGGTGGTGTTTGCTGAAACCGGGCTGCTGTTAGGTTTTTTCCTGCCTGGAGATAGCCTCTTGATTACGGCGGGGCTGCTGGCGGCACAGGGCTCGCTCTCGCTGCCCCTGGTAATGCTGGCCTGTACGCTGGGGGCCATTTTAGGCGATAGCCTGGGGTATGCCATCGGGGCCAAGTTTGGCCCGCAGGTGTTTAACCGGCCCGGCTCGAGGTGGCTCAAGCCGGAGTTTGTAGAGCGCACCAGAGCGTATTTCCAGCGCTACGGGGCCAGAACCCTGGTGATTGCCCGCTTCGTGCCGGTGATACGCACCTTTGCCCCCACCCTGGCCGGAGTCGGCCAGATGCCCTACCGCACTTTTTTGGCTTATAACGTTCTGGGCGGGGTTTTGTGGGGAGCCGGGGTTCCGCTGGCGGGAGCCGCCCTGGGTAAACTAGTACCCCACCTCGATCGCTATATCGTCCTGGTTATTGCCGTGGTGGTTGTGCTTTCGCTCATCCCGGTGCTGCTGGAAGCCCTCCGCAGCCGGGCTTGGGATTCATCAGGCCGCTAAGATGCGTCCTGAAGGAGGTTCTTTGATAGGGTAATTAATGCATCACCGACCTAAGAAATGCAGAACTCGAGCGCTGCTGCTGAGTTCGTGTTGAGGTGAGGCTCGAGGGTTTCACATCCATATCATCTGCTGACGTTAGCGTGCCAACTTAGGAAAAGTCTGGGAGGAAGAACCGAATGCTGAGCTTTGTCCAACTCGTTGTGCTGGCGGTGCTACAAGGGGTTACAGAACTGTTCCCGGTGAGCAGTTTGGGCCATACCATTCTGCTCCCGGCGCTGCTGGGCTGGTCTTTAAATCAGAAGGCTCCGCAACTGCTGCCGTTTTTGGTGATGCTGCATCTGGGCACGGCGGTAGCCCTGGTGATCTATTTTTGGCGAGACTGGCTCGAGCTGATTGGTGGCTTCTTCGCCAGCCTGCGGGGCCAGCAGACCCCACCGGGCCGAGTGGCCTGGCTGCTGATTGCCGCCACGGTTCCGGCGGGCCTGATTGGCCTGATTTTCCGCAACACCTTTGACCGGCTGTTCCACGACCCCAAGCTGGTGGCCGGGGCCTTGGTGGTCAACGGGCTAATTCTGCTGGTAGGCGAAATCCTGCGCAGGCGGGCCGCCCAGACCGAGCTTAGCCGCATTAGCGCACTCAGTTATGGTCAAGCCATCCTGGTTGGCATCGCCCAGGTTGGGGCCTTGATTCCAGGGCTTTCGCGTTCGGGCCTGACCATGACCGCGGGACTGGCGGTGGGTTTGTCGCACGAGGCTGCCGCCCGGTTCGCGTTTTTGCTGGCGACCCCTATCATCCTGGCGGCAGGGGTGCTCGAGGTGCCCAAACTGCTACACAACCACCAGCATCTCTTGCAGGCCCTGCTGGGCGGTGTGCTCACCGGCATCGCAGCTTATTTGTCCACGGCCTTTCTGGTGCGCTATTTTCATGTCGGCAAGCTCAACCCTTTTGCTTATTACTGCATCGTAGCCGGGCTGCTGGCCCTGGTGCTGGTACGCTAAGGTCTGAATGAAAGCCTTCTGGTCTATATGCATAGGATTGGGTCTATGGGGGTTAGGCTTGGCCCAACAACTTCCGGCCTCGGTGAGCGTGCTGGGCTTCACCGCTCCTGATGGGGCTTCGCAGGATGCCCTGACCCTCACCACCCTGCTGCCGCAAACCCTGTACGTGGTATTGCAGCGCCAGGGAGTAGCCCAAGTAGACGTGCAGCCAGTTTCCACCCTTCCGGCCCTCGAGGCGGCTACCATCGGCCTGGCCCAGGGCACTCAGGTGGTGATTGGCGGGAGCCTGACCCCGCTTTCGGGCAATTTGGTGATTACTGCCTATCGCTATCAGACTGTCGAGGGTAGCACCCAGGTGGTGCGCACTGCCGTCCTCACCACTGGCAGCCCCTACGACCCCGAGGTGCTGGCCCGCAAAATCTTGAGCCAGCTCTTTCCCCGCAGCCTCAGCGACCTCCAGCCGCAGGTGGCAGCCCAGATTGTATTGCAGCCGTCTACCCTCAACCTGCCGGTGGGCGGAACCCACAAGCTCGAGGCGCTGGTACTTTCCTCCTCAGGAACCCCCATCCCCAAAGCCCAGGTGATGTTTCAGTCCACCAACCCTTCAGTGGTGCAGGTGGATGCCAATGGGCAAATCCTGGCCCTGTCTCCTGGTCAGGCCACTGTCGAGGCCGACGTGCTGGGTCTCAGCGGCAGCAGCGCACTCTCGGCCCGCACCAAAATCAATGTGGCTGCGCCCTATCTGGGTTTGCGGGCGGGATACGGGGTGATTGGAGCGGGTCTGAGCGGCGGCGTGGAGTTTGGGGTGCGGCTTACCCCGCAGAGTGCCTTCACCCCGCCCGACTTGCCCCAGGCCAGCAGCAGTGGCGACGTGCTTTCCATCGTGGGCAGCTTCGTGGGCAAGATTATTTCCGGTGGCAACGTGAGCCTGGGGCTGGAGTTTTTTCAGGGGGCAACCGCGCTCACCCTGACCACCACCCAGTGGGCCGGGCAAAACTACCTGGGCACCGGTCTGATTTACCTGCCTGGTTTTAGCGGTGGGAATGCCACCTTGGGCCTGGATTTTTATCTAGGTCGAGAGCTGTTTGTGCCCTCCCAGGCCAGCTTGCCGCTCGAGCTGGAGTTCCAGTTGCTCTTTCCCAGCGTGGGGCCGCAGATCAAGCTCTCGCTCATGGCCGGGCTGGATGTATTTCAGTAGACTTCCGTAGAAGTTGCCGCTGGCTGCCAATAGCTACCCACTGGTTTTTGCAAGAGGTCTACAGCCATTACTTTCCCGGATAGAAGCCTAATATCTCGCACCTGTCGTGGGAAATGCTCTACAGGGCTCTTCAAAATAAACAGCCGTTGTAGGGATAGGCCCCTCACCGACAGGTTTTGTGGCCTGCGGGGGTTGCCCCACCAAAGTTCCATCATCTTGAAGGTGGTTAAGAGCAGTTTTCGGCATTGCCCGGTGTGAATTGCGACCAGCCCAATGCTCGTGAAAACCGCGGCAGCAAAGCCTTTTGCCACCATAGGCCAGAACAACCTAGCTCCCAACTGTGGGTCAGGCCGCAAATCTTGAAGCCTGAAAAAGAGTATTTTCATGCAATCATTGGTCTGACCACTCGACCAATCCTTTATGCTCGTTCGCCGCACCCGCATTCCCGAGCAGCTCGCCCAGGAGCTGGAAAAGCTCTTGCAGGATGGAGTCTGGCAGTCGGGCGAGCAAATTCCGCCGGAGCGTGAGCTGGCTTCGCGGTTTGGGGTCAGCCGGGCTTCGGTGCGAGACGCGCTGCGGATTCTCGAGCTGCACGGCTGGCTCGAGATTCGCCAGGGAGAAGGCACGCGGGTGGCTCTGCCCGCCGAAAGCTTCGCCCAGCGCCTACACACCCGTTTGCACGAGCCCGCCTTCGTGGTCGAGCTGTTCGAGCTGCGCCGCATTCTCGAGCCGGGGGTGGTGGTGCTGGCGGCAGAGCGGGCCACCGAACAGGATTTGGCGAAACTGGAGCGACTGCTCGAGGAGCAAAAAGGAGCTTCGATAGACTTGCATAAATTCTTAGAACTCGACCTGGGCTTTCACAAAGCCCTGGCCGAATCCGCTCATAACAGTCTGTTGGCCGAAGTTTTGCAGCTCCTGGTGGTCGAGTTGTGGCAGACCCGGCTTTCGGCGACGGCTCGGCGTTTTCGCCCGGCCAACACCCTGCGCGAACATCGGCGCATCTTTGGGGCCATCCGCAAGCGAGACCCCGAGGAGGCTCGAGTGGCGATGTTGGCGCATCTTTCTACGGTGGAAGGCTCTGCTTTAGCAGAGCACGAGGAGGTGGCTCGAGGATGAAGAAATGGGCAGCAGTGACTTTGGCAATCTGGGCTTTGGCAGGGATGGCGGGAGCTAAAACCACCCTCACCGTGGGTTTAGACTCCGACCCCCCCAGCCTCGACCCCCTGCTTTCTTCGGCGTTGGTAGACCGCCAGGTACAAAACCAGATTTATGACAAACTGGTAGACCTCGATGCCAACCTCAAAATCGTGCCGATGCTGGCGACGAGCTGGAGCGTGGAGGGGGGTGGCACGGTCTACATGTTCAAGCTGCGTCAGGGAGTGAAGTTCCAGGATGGCAGCGACTTCAACGCCGAGGCTGTGAAGTTCAACCTGGATCGCTACCGCACCGCTCCCGGCTCGCGCAGGGCTGGGGAGTTGGCCCCGGTCAAGGACGTGCAGGTGGTGGATACCTATACTGTGCGGGTGGTGCTCAAGGAGCCCTTCTCGCCCTTGCTGGCGATTCTTTCAGATCGCTCGGGCATGATGGTGAGCCCCACCGCCGTGCAGAAGCTGGGGGCCGATTTCGCCAACAACCCTGTGGGTAGCGGTCCCTTCAAGTTTGTCGAGCGCCGCCGCCAGGATCGTATCGTGCTGGCCAAAAACGAAAACTACTGGATGAAGGGCTTTCCCAAGGTAGACGAACTTATTTACCGCCCTTTCCCCGACGACGACGTGCGCACCGCCAATCTGCTCTCGGGTGCGGTGAATATCATTAGCCCAGTGGCCGCCAAAGACCTCGAGACCCTGCGCAAAAACCCCAACCTTAGCGTGAGCACCTTCCCCGGCATCGGCTATCAGGGCATCTACCTCAACGTGAGCAAGGGAGCCCTGGCGAACAAGGCCCTGCGCCAGGCTTTTGCCGCTACCATTGACCGCGACACGGTGGACAAGGTGGTCTTTCTGGGTACGGCTCAGCCTGCCAACGGCCCCTTTCCGCCGGGCAGCGTGGGCTACGACAAGAGCATCCCTGCTCCTAAGCAGGATCTAGACCTAGCCAAGAAGAAACTGGCTGAGGGTGGGAAGCCGCAGGGCTTTAGCTTTACCCTCTCCATCGCCCCCGGCCCGGTGCTGGCCCAACTGGCCCAGGTCTATCAGGCTATGGCGGCCCAGGCGGGCATCCAGATCAAAATCGAGCAGGTCGAGTTTGGCACCCTGCTCGACCGGGGCACCAAGGGCGACTTCGAGGCGATGGCCCTGGGCTGGAGCGGGCGGCCCGACCCCGACGGCAACATCTACGACTTCGTACGCTGCAAGTCGCCCAACAACTACTCGCAGTACTGCAATCCCAAGGTGGACGCGCTTCTCAACCGGGCTCGGGCCATCCGTGTGCCCGAGGCCCGGCGTGCTATCTACAGCGATGCTTTGAAAATCCTGCTGGACGACCTGCCCTATGTCTACACCTACGTCCCACAGACCACTATCGGGATGTCCAAGAAGCTCAGTGGCATCCCCACCGTTCCCGACGGCATCCTGCGCTTTAGGGCGGCGGATTTGGGCGAGTAGGACAAGACCAGCCGTATGGTGGAAGAATTCCCGGCTCTGGTAATTGAGATTTCGGCCTGGCCCCTCTTGCTAAAGGGGGCCAGGCGGGGTCGTCTGGGGGAAGCGGGTGGCAGGCCCTCGAGGGGTCATAGCCCATGATTCTTTTCGTGCTGCGGCGTTTGGTGGGGGGACTACCCACCTTGCTCTTGGTCACGCTGCTGGTGTTTGCCCTGACCCGCGTGCTGCCCGGCGACCCGGCCACCCTGCTGCTGGGTGAGGAGGCCAACCCCCAGCTTGCCGCCAAGCTGCGCGAGCAGTTGGGCCTCAACCGCCCGATTCTGGTGCAGTACGGAGCCTGGTTGGGCGGCCTGGTGCAGGGGGATTTGGGCCGCTCAATTCGGGACAACGAAAAGGTCAGCCCGATTATCTGGCAGAAACTTCCTACCAGCCTCGAGCTGGCCTTTTTCGCACTAGCCATTGCTCTCCTGCTGGGGGTTCCGGCGGGGGTAGTGGCAGCTTTGCGCCGAGGCTCGGCCACCGATGCCGGGGTGACGGTGCTGGCGCTTTCCGGCATTTCCATCCCCAACTTCTTTTTGGGCATTTTGCTGGTCTATTTGTTCAGCATTCGCCTGGACTGGATTCCACCTTCGGGCTACGTCGAGCCCTGGGTGGATTTGCGCAAAAACCTGCTCCTGATGCTGCTGCCCGCTTTTACCCTGGGAACCGCCCTGGCCGGAGCGATTGCCCGCTTCACCCGCAACAGCCTGCTCGAGGTGCTCTCGCAAGACTACGTGCGTACCGCACGGGCCAAGGGCTTAGGGGAGCGCATCGTGGTCTGGCGGCATGCCCTGCGTAACGCGGCGATTCCGGTGGTGACGGTAATCGGCTTGCAACTGGGCGGGCTGCTGGGCGGTGCAGTCATCACCGAGCAGGTTTTCTCGATACCGGGCTTCGGGCGGCTGGTGGTGGACTCGGTGTTCAACCGCGACTTTCCGGTGCTGCAAGCAGTGGTGCTGATTTCGGCGATATCGGTGTTTCTGGTGAACGTGCTGGTAGACCTGCTGTATGCCGCGATAGACCCCAGGATTCGCTATGGATAAAGACCAAGGTAAAAAGGTGAAAAGTTGAAAAGGTCAAAAATAAAGGCCAGTAGTTAACTTTTCACCTTCTACCCTTTTGCCCTTTTCACCTTCTTATGACTCGCACCCTCCGCTCCTTTCTCTCCAACCGCCTGGCCCTGGCGGGCCTGGTGATGGTCTTGCTGCTGGCCCTGGGCGCGGTGCTAGCTCCCTGGTTAACGCACTATTCGCCTACCCAGACCGATTTCACCGGGTTGCAGCAAGCTCCTTCGTCCAAGCATCTGCTGGGAACTGACGAGCTGGGGCGGGATATCTTCTCGAGGGTGCTCTTCGGGGCCAGGGTTTCCTTGGTGGCGGGCCTGATTTCGGTCAGCATCGCGCTGGTGTTGGGTGGCTTAATTGGGCTGGTAGCGGGTTTCTACGGCGGCTGGCTGGACAACCTGCTGATGCGTCTGACCGATGCCATGCTGGCATTTCCTTTCTTGGTGCTGGCTATTGCCCTGGCGGCGGTGCTGGGCCCCAGTTTGCAAAACACCCTCATCGCCATCGGCATCGTCACCACCCCGGTGTTCGCCCGGCTGGTGCGGGGTCAAGCGCTGGCCGAACGGCCTCGAGACTACGTGCAGGCGGCGGTGGCGCTGGGTGGGGGAGACCTGCGTATTTTGCTGCGTCACCTTCTGCCCAATATCACCGGGCCGCTAATCGTACAGGTCAGCCTGAGCACCGCTGCTGCCGTGCTGGCCGAGGCCACGCTCTCGTTTTTGGGCCTGGGCATTCAGCCTCCCACGCCTTCCTGGGGCTCGATGCTCAACGCCGCGCGGGGCTATTTGGCCTATGCCCCCTGGATGGCAATTTTCCCTGGCCTGGCGATATTTCTGGCGGTGCTGGCCTTCAACCTGATTGGTGACGGCCTGCGTGACGCGCTCGACCCGCGCACCAAGAAGTGAAAACCATGACTTCTCGATTCCGCCAGCGTTTTTTCCGCAACAAAGCGGGCCTGTTTGGCCTGGCGGTGGTAATTCTGATACTGCTGCTGGCCCTCCTGGCTCCCTGGCTGGCCCCCAAAGACCCTAGCCAGCAGTTTTTCGATGGCCTCACCCTCGAGGGCAAACCCCTGCCGCCGGGTGGGCAGTTTCTGCTGGGAACCGACACCTTGGGCCGGGATTTGCTCTCGAGGCTAATTTGGGGAGCCAGGGCTTCGATGCTGGTGGGCCTGATTGCCAATGGCGCGGCGGTGTTGATTGGGGCACTGGTGGGAGCCTCGGCAGGGTACTTCAGGGG
>JADEYI010001016.1_pt1 | contig 25653 bp, 18 predicted proteins | sample 8542331 | NCBI WGS metagenome assembly JADEYI01 (sample SAMN16510988, study PRJNA670497) | mine drainage metagenome | isolation source: biofilm near Copperflume 1 | place: Germany: Marsberg coppermine Kilianstollen | collected 2018-02
CAGTAGAAATACTTCCGCCTTTTCATTTTATCTTCGTTTTTGTCGGATGACAGTATATTTCTATCTCCTTATTTTTCTATTGCCGCCACCCGGTCGGCTTCGGAAGCTTTTGGAAAGATATTGCATGGCCTTGCCGATAAAGACCTGCTGTCTTCCCTTTCTAATTATAATTATGTTCCACAGGTGGGAACATTCAAAAACATTATTTTCGATAAGTTGAAAGTGTGGTTTGTTTTCGCGGTTGTAACGCGTGGCCGTATTAAAAACAATTCGGTAAAGCCACGTGCTGAGTTTCTCCTCTCGATAAAATCCAATTTTCCGTATTTTGAAAACTCCTGATTTTGAATTAACTACTTTTCAATTCGATAATCGTAAGTTCTGGCGGCATCCCAATTCTTCCTGGGTAACCGAGGTAACCAAATCCACGGTTCACATATAAGGATTGATCTCCCTGTTGGTAAAGTCCTGCCCATTGCTTGTACACATACTGGCTGGGGCTCCATTTGAAATTGGCGATCTCTACACCAAATTGAAAACCGTGGGTATGACCAGAAAGGGTAAGATCAATGTCTTCGTAATTGAGCCTGACAATCGCATCCCAGCTGCTTGGGTCATGAGAAAGCAAAATTTTTGCACTGGCTTCCTCCGTGCCGGCATAGGCCTTATCCAATTTTCCATATTTGGCAAATCGTCCGGCACCCCAGTTTTCAATGCCGATGATGGCGAGCTTGTCGCTACCTTGTTCAATGATCCGATTTTCATTCATCAATAAATCGTATCCCAGTAATTTGTGTGCCTCAATGAGATTTTTGAAGTTCTGTTTTTTGGCTTCAGCCGATGGCCACGCATGATAGTCGCCATAGTCGTGGTTGCCGGTAATAGAAAAAACGCCAAAGGGTGCTTTTAACTTTTCAAAAATCGGAATGTATTCTTTCACCTCTACCGATTCATTGTTGACGAGATCGCCAGTAAAAAATATCAAATCGGGTTTTTCTTTCATCAACATTTCCGCTCCGCCTTTCACGGCTGTCTTGTTCCAAAAACTTCCAGAGTGAATATCGGAGATTTGGCCAATGCGAATACCGTCAAATGATTTGGGAAGGTTAGGGAGCTTCAATGTAATTCGCTTTACACGATAATCGTGTGCTCCTGAAATCACCCCATAAGCAGAAAGCCCAAGCGGAACAGCCGATGCCACCAGCGCAGCTTTGGAAAGAAAATCCGAGCGACTTATTGTTTCTCCGGGTAAGTGCGTTGGGCTTTTGGAGAAGTAATTGGCTACCCACCGAACTCCGCGCTGCAAATCATCAACAAACAAAAAGAGGACAGCAAAGAGTTTAGAAATATAGAGAATGGCAGAGCCTGCCAGAATATAAATCCTTAAATAATCGGTGCCTTTGTAGGGATCACTAAACGTCCACCAAAGCAATCCCAGAATACTGACTAATGTGGGCATCCAAAAACCGAATCGTATCCCTTGCTTCCAAAACGATGACCATTCTTTACTGACGTTGATCACCGCCTGGAATACATAGGCATCGATTAGTAAAAACACAATAACGAAAATAAATAGAGTCATGATCCGGTTGCGCATAAAAAGAGAAAGATCATCTTTTTTTGAAGACGACCCTTCTGTTTAATTATTTTATCCAGCACTGCTTGTTGATACGTCTTCCACAGGTACATCTCCTGATTTCCGGATCAACCTTCCAAACCAAGCTTTAAATCGCACCCGCAGCAAATACATTACGGGCACAAATATGAGTGTAAGGAAGGTACCGAAGATAATTCCGAAAATCATCGTCCATGAAAGTGGCCCCCAGAATTTCACGTTGTCGCCCCCAAAGAAAATGTGAGGATTTAAGTCGGTGAAAAGGGTGACGAAATCAATGTTAAAGCCAATAGCCAGAGGAATTAACCCGAGGGTGGCCGCCATCGCGGTAAGCAAAACGGGGGTCATCCGGGTTTTGCTGGCCTCAACAATTGCAGCCTTTAATTCGATTCCTTGCGAAAGGAGCAAGTCGGTGAATTCAACAAGTAGAATTCCATTGCGTACTACGATCCCCGCCAAAGCGAGTACACCAACACCTGTCATTACAACAGAGATCTGCATTTTGAAAAGAGAAAATCCAATCAGCACACCGATGATACTCAAAACGATTTCGGAAAGGATAATCAAAGGCTTGCCCACAGAGTTAAATTGAATCACCAGAATCATGAAAATCAAACCAAAAGCAATCATGGCGGCAACGCCAAGGAAACTTGCAGTTTCGGCCTGTTTTTCCTGTTCACCTGTCATGTTCACGGTGACATCATCTGGCAGCGCGAAGGAAGCCATTGCCTCTTTTATTTGAGCGACAACTTGGTTGGCATTGTAATCACTCAGCACATTAGACTCCAGCGTGATGGTTCTTTTCTGGTCAATTCTTCTAATGCCGGCATAACTATTGGTGTATTCGATGGTGGCAAATGATGAAATCGGTACTTGCCTTACTTGGCCACCCATCGTCATGTCGCGGAAGGTGATGGGCAAATTGATCAACGTATTGATGTCATTGCGCTGACTTTTTTTGATTCGCAATTCAATTGGGTAATCGTCATTGTCATCTCTAAACTTAGAAATCTCAGTTCCGTAAATGGCAGTCCTCAACACTCCGCCAATTTGAGCGGTAGAAATCCCTTCACGGTTTGCCTTTTCGCGGTCGATGTGCAGTGTGATTTCAGGTTTATCGCTTTGAAAATTGGACTTCAATTCTTCGATTCCGGGAATCTGCAAAGAGTCCAAATATTTTTTCGCACGCGTGGCGGTGGCAACAAGCACATCAAAATTGTCGGCCGAAATTTCGATGCTAATTGGTTTCCCAGAAGGAGGGCCACCTGCTTCCTGATCGACAGAAATTTCTACGCCCTTAAAACCTTTCACCGCTTCCCGTATTTTGTCTAAGTAATCCTTCGTGGATTGACCATCTCTTTTGTCAAAGCTGACGAAAGCCACCGCGACTTTGCCTAAATGTGGACTCGCTTGTGAAGTATTATCAAATTGATTTTCACTTGCACCAATGGCCACATTGGCGATGATCGATTCTACAATTTTATTTTTCTTGCCGCCAGGGTTTACCAAATTGGTGACGCGTTTCTCGACAACCTTAGTAACTGAATCGGTAACCCGCTGATCCGTGCCGATGGGCATACGGATATAGGTATAAATAAAATTTGGATCGCCTTTCGGAAAAAATACTACCGGAGGTTTGCGCACCCCAGTGAACCAAATCGAAAACACAAAAAGAAAAAGCACCGTGCCGATAACTAATGCAGGTCTATAATCTTCGAGGCACCAGGAAATCAGCTTCATGTATGAACGCTGAACCTTTGGCCAACCCTTGGTTTGAAAATTAGAAATCACCTCTTCTAACACAAAGCGGTGCAAGGAATAAATCCCAAAAATGAATACGGTAAAGTTTCCTAATCCGATTGATCTGGTAATGTAAAATAATGCAGCTACTGCCGTGAATATGGCAAGGCTTATTTTAAATCCTTTCGTGAATTTCTGACGGCTGTGATCGTGATCGTGAACCCCCATAAAGTCTGCCGCAAACACAGGATTCATAATGTAAGCCACCACCAACGATGCCAACAAGGCAATAATTAAAGTGATTGGAAGGAATTTCATGAATTCACCAATGGTACCGGGCCAAAATACAAGCGGAAAGAAGGGGGCTAGCACAACCAACGTTCCTGACAGCACCGGAAGGAAAACTTCTCCGGCTGCAATTTTAGCGGCCTTGCGAATGGGCACTTTGCCGTTATCAAACACCCGGTGTGTGTTCTCAATCACCACAATGGCGTCATCCACCACAATACCAAGCGCCAGCAAAAAGGAGAACAACGTCATCAGGTTTAAGCTGAAACCAATGGATGGGAATACCAGAAAGGCGATAAAACTAGATATCGGCACGGACAACCCCACAAAAATGGCGTTGGTAGCGCCCATGAAAAACATTAAGATAATAGTCACCAACACAAAACCGATAATGATCGTGTTGATTAGGTCATGCAAAGTGGTTCGCGTGTTTTTAGATTGATCAGCAGTAACCGTGATCTTCAATCCTGGAGGCAAAATATTGTCTTCAAAATCTTTTACAATTGCATTGATTTCATCGGACGCATGGATGAGGTTTTCTCCACCACGTTTTACCACATTCAGGGTAACCACATTCTTGCCGTCTAAGCGCGAAAAACTTTCTTGCTCTTTGTGTGAGTCAATTACGTTAGCCACATCTTTTAAATAGATTTTTCCTCCTTTTATTGAACCGATCACGGTGTTTGCAATCTGTTCGGCACTGGTGTATTCACCGTTTACGCTTAGCGAACGTTTCATTCCATCCACAGACAGTTCACCCGCGGAGATAATTTTATTTTCAGAACCAATTGAATTCGTGATGTCATCCAGCCCCACCCCTGCCAAAGCCAGTTTGAACATGTCAACGTTAATTTGGATCTCCCGATCCAAGGCACCTACAATGTCCACCCTGCGAATTTCCGTCAGTGCTTCGATATGGTCTTGCATCTGGTCGGCATATTTTTTCAGGGTCTGCAAGTCATAGTCGCCCGATAGGTTGACGTTCATTATCGGCACTTCAGAAATATCAATATCAATAACTTGTGGCTCATTGGGCAAGCTGGTAGGCACGGGTGGCAAATCGGTTTTTGCTTTGTCCACCGCTTCTTTCACTTCGCGCTTTGCTTCTTTCACTTCCACATCGGTTTCAAATTCGATGATCACGTTAGAGAAATCTTGAACGGAATTGCTGGTAATCTTTTTGATGCCGGCAATGGATTTCACTTGTTTCTCAATCTGTTTGGTCACCAAGTTTTCCACATCTTCAGGAGAAGCTCCAGGGAAAACGGTGGCAACATAAATTTGCGGAAACACAACTTCGGGGAAGTTCTCTTTGGGCAGACTGTTGTAAGTCATGATGCCCGCCAAACAGATGATCACGGTTGCCACATAAATGGCTATTTTATTATCGATCGACCAACTCGTGGGTTTAAATTCTTTTTCGGTGTCTTTCATTTCTTTAAATATTAATATTCAATATCCCAAATTCAAAATTGAGATAATTACTGATTTTGAATTTTAAGTTTTGAACTTTGAATTAAATTTTAATTAACTCGCCATCGTTCAACCCTTGGTATCCTACGGTAATGATTTTGTCACCCACCTTCAGGCCAGTTTTGATTTGTGCCAGGTTATCATACACACCTACTACTTCCACAATTCTTTTTCGTGCTACTAGGTTTGTGCCATCACTCTCCGCGACATACACCACCTTTTGACCATTTACATCGCTAACCACATTTACAGGTACGCAAAGCGCTGCGGATTCACTATGGAATATAATTCGCAGTACAGCAGTCATATTGGGTCTTAGGTATTGGGCAGAAGGAAGTTTTACTTCAATCGGAAATGAACGCGTGAGCGCATCAATGTTCCTCCCAACAAAAGTTACTTTTGCTTCAATCGTTTTGTCAAGATCAGGGAAGGACACATTTACTTTATCGCCTTTCTTGATGATGGTGATATAGGATTCTGAAACTTTGGCTGACGCTTTCAAATCGGTGTTGTTAATGACACGAAACACTTGCATGCCGGGTCCCACATTTTCGCCTAATTTGATATTGACCGCTTCTACCGTGCCATTGATTGGTGATTTTATTTTGGTCATTTCATTTTGCTCACGTAGTGTAGCCACTCTGCGCTCGAGACTTTCTTTATTGTTTTTTGCCTGCAGATATTGGATTTCCGTACCGATTTTTTGATCCCACAGATTTTTTTGACGTTGGTAAACTGTATTGGCTAACTCGAGATTTGCTTTCAGTTCGTCAATGCCGCGTATAATTAGCGAGTTGTCAATTTGGGCGAGCACTTGTCCTCTACTCACTTGTTCTCCTTCGCGGGCATAGACTTGTGTAACAACTCCGGCTGCCTTCGCACTCATCTGGATATTGTCCATGGATAAAACGCTCCCCTGAGTTTCCATGTAGTGATTGAATGGGCGTGTGGCCAGGGTAGTCACATTCACTTCTTTCATTTTCACTTTCATGAGTTCAGGGTTTTCTTTGCTGATCTCTTTTTCAAGGCTTTCAATTTTTTTAGAAAGCTCGGCTTGCTGGTTTTTCAGCAAATCAAGTTGTTTGGTTTTGCTTTCTGGCTTACTGCTGCAAGCGGTAAAAATAATTCCAATGAGTACGATTGAAATTGTTTGAATGGTTAAAACTGGTTTCATGGGTTCTACTGTATTTTTAATTTGATACGATTTTTCCAAAAGATTTTTCTAAGTCGACTGAAGTAATTAAAACATCATACAATGCTGAGTAGTAATTGGTTTGAGCCTCTTTTAAGGAAGCATCGGCAGTGATCACTTCAATGTTTGATCCAACGCCTTGTTGATATTTGATAACGGATACTTTATAAACTTCATCGGCAAGATCTAAATTAGCTTTTTGACTTTTTAAAATTTCAATATTTGTATTGAATGAAAGGATGCTCTGATTTTGCTCCATATCAATCTGATTTTTGAGAAATTCCTTTGAGTTTTCTAACTGCTGCCATTGGATTTTCTTTTGTTGGATTTGGTTACTTTTCCGGAGACCATCAAAAATTGGAAGATTTGCGCGTAACCCATAAACTGCAAGACCTTTCCAGTTAGAGCCGAAATCAACAAATTGATTGAACGCTGAAGTACCATAGCTTGCTCCATAATTTCCATAAAAATCCAGCCTAGGAAGGTATTGCCAACGTGTATTTTTAATGTCGAGTTGAACTAATTGACTGTTTACCTCAAGCTTCCTATATTCTACCCGGTTGTTGTAATTAAAATTCTTGGTGAATTCGTCATCTTGTACTTCTAACTTTATAAGATCAAGATGATCTGTTAGTTCAATGGTGTTAATTATTGGATAACCCATCTGAAACTTTAATAAGTTATAACTGATTTCAAGGCCTAGGGTCGTTGTTCGTTGAAGATTTATGATATTGTTAAATTGAACCTGAATGCGACTGACATCAATTTTTTCACTGAATCCATTATCGAACATTGTCTTTGTTTGAGAAAGCAATGAATCAAGCCTCTGATAATTTTTCTTAACCAATGCAAGTCTTTCTCTATTCACAAGGACTGAGTAATAGGCTTTTTTAATGGCGATGATCAAATCAGTTTTTGTGCTAACTAAATCTTGCCGTGACAACTCCGTATAAACCTTACTTGCCTTAAGGCCAACAAAGTAAGAGCCGTTAAAAATCATTTGGTCTATATTGAGTGATCCTCGACCCGAATATTGAGGGCTGAATTTAACGCCAACAAATTCGCCAGCTGGTCCACCAACTAACGCAGCTGGTAAGAAAGTTGTGGGGATGATTATATTGTTTCCCAGATCTGCAGAGGCACCAATCTGGGGTAATCCACTGGAGACTGTTTCGCGAACCTTAGCTTCTGATGATTCAATTGCCGATTTTGAGTTTTTGAGGTTTGGATTGTTTATCATAGCATATTCAATGCATTGCTCTAAAGTAAATTCCTGAATTGGTTGCGTCTGCGCAAGGAGTGGCGTTGTCATCAGCCAGCTTCCTCCAAGGAAAAATAGTGTATAAAAGGACTTCATAAAACAGAGGTGTTTAATTGTTGTTTTGGTTGGTTTCTTTGTATTTCAGGTAAAGTTTCTTGCCTTTGTCGGTGCATAGGCCATTGACAAAATGCTCGAAGATTTGAGTCTGAACTTCCACGAAATTGAATTTCTCTTTCGGGAAAATGCGGTCATCAAATGCCGTTTCTATATTCGATAAGCGGAGGGACGCCATTATTTCGGTGTTAATTTCTGGCCTGAAGTATCCTTCTTCTATTCCGAATTTTAGATTTTTAACAATGGATTGCCGAACAAATTTATTTTTGAAATCCAGGTAAACTTCCCATGCCTTCGGATAAAATTTTTCAATATCGAATAATAGCGAAGGGTTCATTTCTTCCATCTCCTGGCGAAGGCAAGAAGAAATTTTGTGGAGTTCCTCAATTGCGTTGCCTGAACTTAATGTAATGGCTTCATACTTTACCTTTTCCCGCTTTAAATGTGCCTTCGAAACCATAAGCACCAACTCATCTTTATCGGCAAAATGCTGGTACAACGTTTTCTTTGATACGGATAAATCGCGGGCGATGTCGTCCATCGAAATGCTTCTCACTCCGTATTTCATGAAAAGCTTTTCCGAGCCTTTCAATATTTTGTCTTTTACGTCTTGTTCTTCCATAGCGGCAAAACTACGGAAACTATTAGTAAATTAAAAGTTTCCGTAGTTTCTATCAACGCATTTCCCTGTCTAGGGTTCAAATTTTAGAGAAAATATTTTAAAATTATTTCGGTCGCTTTTTTCCTCAACCGTTTGCATTGCCCGAATCTTTGGTAGGCGCACTTTCGGGGCGGTAGCACCATTTGTCTTTCATCTTTTGCTTAAAGCGTTCTCTGTCCTCGGGGCTCATGGCGTTCCATTTGTCCTTCCAGTATGGTCTCCAGCGGCCGCTGTGTCCGGGGTGCTTTTTAGCAAACGACCAAAATAAAATCTTGGTCAATACCAATAAGCCCAAGGCTTGCCAAAACGAAATTACCGGACCATGAAATAATTCTGGCACCAGCCAATTCCACAACATCATGGTCGCCAACCCCACCAGCGCAATGGCCAATATGCCAAAGGCCACCATCTTCACAATCCATTTTCCTGTTTTCATATCTTTAATTCGTTAATCGTTATCTGTTAATAGTTGATTACTGTTTTTATACCTTAAACTTTAAACCTTGAATTTTGAACCTTAAATTTTGAACATTGAATTCTAAATTTTGAATTCATTCCCCCACCACATCATCATAAAATTTCTGTAACCTTTTCCTCAGGGCGATGATCGCATACCGCTTTCGCGAAAGCAAGGTATTGATGGACACGCCCGTTGCTTCAGCTATTTCCCGAAACCCTTTTTCTTCAATTTCATTCTGGATGAAGATTTCCCGTTGATCAGGGGGAAGTTCAGCCAGGGCATCGGTGATCTCGTCCCAAATTGCTTCGCGCAACAAAGTTGACTCCGGACTATTGTCAAGGTCGGGCAGGATGTCTTGCAACGTGAGCGGAACATCCTCGTCTTTCCCGGTTAGCATTTCAAAGTCAGTGCGCTTTGGCCGGGCGGCATCTCTCCGGTAGCGGTCAATAATTTTATTACGGGCTACGCTGTAAAGCCATGACGTAGTGCGGTCAATCGATTCGATCGCATCGAAGCCCGCCACAAACTGGTAAAACACATCCTGAAGAATATCCTCCGCCTCTTCCACCGAAGACACACGATTGCGGATAAATCCCAATAGTTTGTCCTTCTCCTTCAGGAATGTGTTTTGCTGTATCTGTGTCATTGCCAATTCCATTTCCCGCGCTTTTGGATGTAAAGACGGGGGCAGCGTTTTATTATTTTAAAAAGAAACAAAATTTCTGTAAAGTTGATGAATCTATGTTAAACCAAATTAGTTTTCGAGCCAATACCCTTTCTTACGAAAAACACGGAGTGGGTAAAAATCCGATATTGCTTTTTCATGGGTTTGGACAAGACCACACAGCTTTTCAATCATGGATCGAGGTACTAAAGAACTCGCACACGATTTATGCGTTCGATTTATTTTTTCATGGAAAAAGCCAGTGGGTTGAAAGAGAAGGATTAGAAAAAAATGACTGGAAAGAAATTATTGAATTGTTATTGCAGAAAGAACGGATCGAAACCTTTGAAATAGCAGGGTTCAGCCTTGGTGGAAAATTTGCTATGGCGACCCTTGAAGCATTTCCAGATAAAGTAAAACGGGTTATTCTTCTGGCACCGGATGGGATCAAGACAAGCTTCTGGTATAGCCTGGCGACTTATCCCATTGCAGTGCGCGCCATTTTCAAAAGCATGATTTTACATCCCGATCGGCTTTACCGGATCACGAAGTTATTTATGAAACTTGGCCTGGTTGATAAAGGTTTGCTCCGGTTTGCCGAGTCACAAATGGATACACCAGAAAAAAGAAGGCGGGTTTATTTTTCATGGGTTTATTTCAGGCACTTAAAATTTGATTTGGATCGAGTGGCTAACTTGGTGAACACCAATCACATTCCCTTCACGATGGTGGCCGGCAAGCATGATAAAGTAATTGTGGCCGAAGAAATGAATCGAATCCTTAGCAAACTTACCGATTGCCAATTTGAAATTCTGGAAACTGGCCATAACGGAATTATTGATGAAAGCACGTCTTTCCTTTGGTCACAAGATTGACTCGACCCCGACCCCTCGGCCTGTGTCTTCACAGGCCGAAAAATGGTAAAGCTTTATTTATGCATGTTGGTTTGTGGGGACACAAACCAAAGGGTTGGTTGATGAAGGCATGTCTTTCCTTTGGTCACAAGTTTGATCCTTAAATTTCGGTTTTTTGTTAACTTGCTCACCTCATTAAAATCTATACGAATGAAAAGAATAGTTCTGTTATTGATGATCACCTCCTCTGCCTTTGCGCAAGGATTGTTAAAGGAAAGTTTGAAAGTGAAAAGTGCAGCCCTCGGCAAGGAGGTGGAGTACAGCATTTATCTTCCGGCTGATTACGATAAGTCAAACCGAAGTTATCCGGTGCTTTATCTTTTGCACGGTTATAGCGATGACGAAACAGGCTGGACACAGTTTGGGGAGGTGCAACACATTGCGGATAAGCAAATGAAGTCTGAAAGCGTTTCCCCAATGATCATTGTCATGCCGGATGCGGGGGTGAGTTGGTATATAAATAGTGCTGACGGAAAAACAAAGTATGAGGATTTCTTTATAAAAGAGTTTATACCCTATATCGATGCCAATTACCACACACGTGCCAAAAAGGAGTTCCGCGCGGTAGCTGGGCTTTCAATGGGTGGCTATGGAACGTTGATCATGGCAACCAAACATCCTGACTTATTTGCAGCGGCTGCACCATTGAGTGCGGGTGTTTTTATCGACAGCGAAATGACTGACATGCCTGATGAGCGATGGAATAATGTATTCGGCCCGCCCTTTGGCAATGATTTGAAAGGGAAAGATCGGCTCAATGATCATTATAATCAGAATTCCATTTTGAAAATTATTGAATCGGCTAATGGAGATGATCTGAAGAAGGTTCGATTTTATATCGACTGTGGCGATGATGATTTTTTGATTAAAGGAAACATGGCGTTACACAGTGCGCTGATTGATAAAAAAATCCCTCACGAATTTCGTGTGCGCGATGGGGCACACACGTGGACGTATTGGCGAACGGCATTGCCGGAGGTCTTAAAGTTTGTGAGCGAAAGTTTTCATCGGTAGATACATCGGTTTGTATTTTCGCAAACCAATTAATATCAATTTCGGCCAGTGGGGACATTGGCCGAGGGTCAAAATAAACTTAACGATTATCAATTTGAAATTGGGGGATTAAACACTCTGCTAACACTTTATGATCAATTAAGACTCGTGGCCAGTGCTATTTTTCGTCCGTCATATCCGGCAGCAAAGTATTATCGAAAGGGTATGTATGTCTCCAAATACTCCTTGACCAAATTATCGCTATACGGTTCAGTTTCTTTGATTGAAGAAAGGACTGGCAGAAACTTCATTACACGTGAGTAAGGAGCTTCCCCTGAAGTAAGTGATGCCATCTGATAAATTAGATGTACCTTCCCAACGTTATCCCCCCAAAAAAATGCGCGTATCCGTTTTGAGAAAGAATGTAAGATTTAATCCCGATTCCAGTCGGGTTGTGGCGCGGTACTTTATGAATGAGGAGTCGCGCACTCAAAAAATGATCAGCCGAATTATGGTGCTGGATCAAAAACAGACTGCCATTGCGCTGGAGCATACCCTCCGTGAATTTGCTAGCCGCCATCGAAATATATCAAAAATTTTCCTTAAGCATTGTGCCAATGTGAGGGGCGTGATTGAGGGGATGGCGATTGATTACGCAGACCTTTCAGAGGAAAGAAAAATGTTGATTGGTTCATACTGTACTAGTGAGTACTCCATTGAATCAGCAGCTTTCTTCAACCCTTCCATCGTTGAGGATTTGGATCAATTGTATCTGGAGCGCGGAGAGAAGCGGGTGATCATTTCATTCAGGGCCACTGGTGAAGGACATATCTCCTCAATCGTTTTCAGAAGAGGTGTGTTGGATAAAAATAATGATTTACAAGTAATGAAAGCTGGAGACCATATCGACATGGCCGAAGTTTCTCACAAAAAGCTTTACGATAAGAAACGATTTATCCGAAAACTTAAGGAAATGGAAATTCCTGATAAATATTCGCTAAGTATCATGCAAAACCTGCCCGAAAAATTTGAGTATTATTCTTTAAAGGAAGAAGTCAATAAAGTTTTACATGACCAGACTATCAGCAATGACCGAAGGAAGGCACTAGAAGAAGTAACATGGCTGGTCGATTCGTTCTACGATGTTAAATTTAAGTACGATTCTGATATTTCTGAACGTGTGCTCTTCCCGATTTCGGATTCTGAAAGTCGCGGCATTGAAGATGCCCGATTTGTTCGGTTCACTGACGATGACAATACCGAAAAAATTTATGCGACCTACACGGCCTATAATGGACATACCATATTACCTAAACTTCTATCGACCGAGAATTTTTATACGTTTCGGGTGATGCCGCTGCACGGGAGTGGAGCGCAAAATAAAAATCTGGCCTTGTTTCCAAAAAAAATAAAAGGAAAGTATGCCATGCTGGCAAGAATTGATGGAGTGAATAACTATCTCATGTACTCCGATAGACCAACGGTTTGGAATAATCCTGTCATGATTCAAGAACCCCGCTTTCCCTGGGAATATGTTCAGATCGGAAATTGCGGATCCCCTTTATGGACGGAAGAAGGATGGCTGGTGATCACCCACGGTGTTGGGCCGATGAGGCGTTATTGTTTAGGGGCTTCTTTACTTGATTTAGATGATCCTTCAAAAGAAATTGGGCGATTGGATGAGCCATTGCTCTCACCTCGTGAAGATGAAAGAGAAGGATACGTGCCTAATGTGGTGTACTCATGCGGCTCCATCATTCATAACAACAGTCTCATTTTGCCTTACGCAGTATCTGACTATTCATCCACCTATGGTGTGGTGCATCTGCCAGAACTATTGGAAGCCATTAAGCAAAGCAATTGATTTGAGCTTAGCTTATCGATTCTCAAGGATTTGAGCATAGACATTGATGTATTCTTCAATCATCCTGTCAACGCCAAACTTACTGACGGCATGATCGCGGCAAACTTGCGATTCAATTTGATCAAGTCGAGCAACTGCCTCAACGGCTTCTGAAATCGTGTTGACCAGATACCCCGTTCGACCATCAACAATAAGTTCGGCCATACTGCCCCTGTTAAAGGCGACCACGGGCGTGCCGCACATCATTGCTTCTACAATACTTAGGCCGAAAGGTTCATCAAAAGATATCGGGTGCAGCAACCCTTTCGCTTTACTAAGGAGTTCGTTTCTCAGAAGAGGATCTGCATTACCCAGGTAAATTACTTGTTCATCGTCAAGGTGTGGTTTTATTTGATTCTCAAAATAATCATGATCTTGAATTAACCCGGCTATTTTTAATGGATAATCTGCTTGCTTTGCAATCTCGATGGCAACATGGGCGCCCTTATCGCGATGAATTCTTCCGAAATAAAGAAGGTAGTTTTCCTTCTTGTTGCTGAAGGTGAAATTACTGGGATTGATGCCATGGTAAATCGTTCGCAGGTAATGAAGATCAGGATGTTGATCTGCGTTTGATATTGAAATATAATTGGTAGCGTGATTGTACTTTTTATAGACTGGTATTATTTGTGGCGATGAAAACCCATGGATGGTGGTGATCATGGGTGTGTTGATCAGGCCGGAGTAGGTGAGGGGTAGGAAATCGAAATGGTTATGGATGAGATCATACTGATTGGCTTTTTCCATGGCGTTGGCAACGTGCAAGCATTCCCAAACTTTAGGATCCAATTCACGATTTTCTGCATACGGGTATTTACAGACGGAATCTAGATGCCCCTTCGTAATTGAATCAGCCGTAGCAAACAAAGTGACATCAATTCCTCTTTCAATTAAACCTTCTGCCAAGGTAGAAGCCACCTGCTCCCACGGACCGTATTTCCTTGGGGGAGTACGCCAGGCAATCGAAGAAAGCAGGGCTACTTTCATGCATCGGATTTGTAAAAATCATCATAAGCCTGTAACACGGTAAGGTGTGAAATCAGATAGGCCAATGAACTTTCCGCTCCCTGATTTCTATTGACGCCATCATTTTCAAATCCATCGCAGCATCCCTTCGTTTCAAAATCATAAAGGCTCATGCGCAAATCATTTTCTCCCAGAAACCACATAAAAGAAGTATACAACTGGTTGAGGTACTGTTTGGCTTTTGTTAAATGAAAGGCTTGATGATACATCAGTACCATAGCGAGTGCATCGATCGGTTGTTGAGCAAAGAGGGAACGTTCACCATCCTTTCTGTACCACTCTTTATTACCGATGATGGATAAATAACCGTCTTTCATGGTAATCGCTGTAAGAAAATTCATGGAGGCCAAGGCAACCGCCTGAACCCTGTCATCATTTAATATTTCAGCCGAATGCAAAAGGGCAAGCGGCAACATTCCATTGTCATAAGCTAACAATGGCTCGAACCATTTCCATTCACTGGTGCTATTGTCTTCAAAATGTTTGATGAGGATATTGGCCAATTTCCTTAACCGCTCCGTCATGCCATCGTCAGAAGGGTTACTTCGGAGATAATAACTTATACCGATCATCGTATTGGCAATACTCCGTATCGATTGCAGTTTTTCAAAATTCGGAGCAGCCGAGAAGAACACTAATCGCCCGGTTTGGTAGTATGCATCATTAGGCGCGTTGCCCAACAAATAACCTAAAGCCCAAATGGTGCGACCAAAGGAATCTTCTGAACCTACTTCGTCAAGAAAGTTACGGTTGAAGCTCAGGAAATTTCTAAACATGCCGTCCTTATTTTGCATGTAATGAATATAGCTCAGGTAGATGGGAGAAAGTTCAAGTGCCTGCATATCTTTCTTTTGTTTGTAGGCCATCAATACCATTAGTAAGGCGCGCGCATTATCATCCAAACAGTAGCCTTCTTTTAGATTGGGAATTCCAAATTTGGCATGCTGGATTATCCCGGTGTCATCGGTTAATCGTTTAATGTGGGCCAGCGAGAAGGGTGGCAGCAGAAGGGGATCAACAATCGTTTTCTTTCTAACCATTGCATTCTTTGGCTCCGCCAACATTGCGCTGCATAGTTGTTCATATTTCTCTCCAATCTTGGGCCAGGTAATACCCTTTCCATAGACGTACGCTTTTTCCTGAATTTCTCTAAGATTCTCAGGGTGGTCAAATAATTCCATAAAGATGGTGGCCAATTCATCGGAGTTACCAAAACCAAATAGTCTCCCACGGCCTTCTGCTAGCAGCTCAGTGGCATGCCAGTAGGGTGTAGAAATAACGGCACACCCGGCACCCAATGCATACGAAAGCGTACCACTAGTTATTTGTGCTTCATTAATATAGGGTGTTATATAGACGTCTGAAGCGGATAAATACTTGAACAGTTCTTGCTGATCGATAAACTCATTGAGAAACAATACATGATCTTCCAAGTGGAGACTCTTAACTAGCCGGTGAAGGTAGTTGCGGTATTCTTCACCGGAGTGACGTAGAATATTGGGATGCGTTTTTCCTAATATAATGTATAATGCATTTGGATACTTCTCAATGACGCCCGGCAATGCTTTTATAACCGTTTCAATGCCCTTATTGCGACCAATAAATCCAAATGTTAGCAGGATTTTTTTATCTTCTAATTTAAATTCTTTTTTTACAGCAAGTTTGTCAAAATGAATATCCGGTACACCATGATGGATAAATGAAATTTTTTCTTTTGGGACTCCATATATTTCATCGAGGAAGCCCATGGCCTTTACGCTCATGACCACCACTTTAGTGGCCATTTTGCAAATCTCCTTTAGCACGGCCTTTTCATTGTAGGAAGGCATTTTGAGAACGGTATGAAGTATAACAATCACCGGTATCTCCAGCCGGTGCAAAAATGGAAGAATGTAAACTCCGTTTTGGCCGCCATAGATTCCAAACTCATGCTCTAAGATGCAAAGGTCTGCTCCGCTTAGGTTTATGAAATTGACAGCTTCCAGGTAATCGGCTTGCTGCTCTTGCTGAATTACTAATTTTACCTCTGGTGGATACGCGTAAACTTGTTCGTGATCGCTTATAGCCACGACAAAGGCTGTAACTGGTTTTGTGTCTTTTCTTTCAACGTTGACTAAAGAATGTAAGAGATTTTGAGTAAACGTGCCGATGCCGCATTCGCGGGGTGGATAGGTACTGATATGGGCGATTTTCATTTTGTATAATCAATTCGGGAAACAACTTTTATAATGCCCTAGATACCGAGCAGATTGAATGGCCGCTGGTCTTTAAAGAAGGACGACTGGGGCATAAGGAACTCGATATCTGTCAATATACATATATAAAACGCCATCTCAAGCTTTTTCAGGCATTAGAAAACCAATTGAGCTCAATTCGGTATGTATGTGAAATCTTTTCGAGACAAGAGCTCTACTAGCGGATGCCCGCCAAAGATTCCGTAATAAAAAGCGATTGGAGAAATTATCCACAGTAGCTGTAATCCGAAAAGTTCATGAGAACGAAGGTTTTTCATGTGTATCCCTTTCTCCCTTTCAACTCTACGATGTAAAGTTCAAATCAGTATTCTATATTTACAACCTATCAAATTTTTCAGTTATTGATCGGCTGATATTTAAGATTGCAGGAGATGCTTAAAGCAATTTGTGAAGGAGATACCGTGGGCTAAGATGAACATCAACACATTTATTGCTTTCAAAAGTCGGAACTACCGGTTATATTTTTCAGGTCAATCCCTTTCCCTGATCGGAACGTGGATGCAGCGCACCGCAGTGTATTGGGTAATCTACGAACAAACCCATTCTACGTTTATGTTGGGCTTTGTGGTTTTTGCTACGCAGTTTCCTTCCTTCCTGTTTTCGCCTTGGGGTGGCGTTGTGTCCGACCGAAATAATCGGTACCGCGTGCTATTGATCACACAAGTTGCCTCGATGATTCAAGCTACTTTGATGGTTTTGTTGGTGATGTTCACGCAGTATGCCGCGTGGGAAATTTTTGCCCTCAGTATTGTGCTAGGCACAATCAATGCTTTCGATGTGCCCGCACGACAATCCCTGATCCACGAAATCGTAAACAATAAGGATTACTTGCCCAATGCCATAGCGCTCAATTCTTCCATGGTCAATATTGCGAGGTTGATTGGTCCTGCGCTTTCGGGTATCGTGTTAGAAACGCTGGGTGCCGGAACGTGTTTTTTGATCAACGCCTTAAGTTTTGTGGCCGTCATTGTTTCCCTTTTGTTGATGAAGTTACCTGCCTATGTGCCTCATTCCAGTCAAAAAAAAGTACTTCATGAATTTAAAGAAGGATGGGATTATTTGAGGCGAACGCCTTCTATCGGTTATGTGATTTTGCTGTTGGCGTGCGTTAGCTTGCTAGTACTTCCTTTCATCGCCTTGCTTCCCGTTTATGCAAAAGTGATATTTCATGGCAGTGCCTCTACCTTTGGTTTTATCAACAGCTTTATTGGCGTTGGCGCTATTGGAGGAGCCATCTTTTTGGCTTCGTTAAAAGGAGGGGTCGATCTAAAAAAGGTTCTTTTCATTAATTTGTTAATTTTTGGTTTGGGACTTATTCTTTTTTCTCATACCACCTATTTTCCTCTCGCGTTGGTTTTTGCCGTGATCACGGGTTTCGGGATGATGTCGCAAACCACGATTATTAATACCATCATCCAAACCAGTGCTTCACCTGCCATGCGAGGTAGGGTGATCAGTTACTTTGCGATGGCTTTTTTTGGAATGCAGCCGTTAGGCGGTTTGTTGATCGGGATATTGGCGACCTATATCGGCACCACCAATACCATCTTGGGCCAAGGGTTTGCCGCGATTGTTATCGCGCTTGTATTTTTTCCTTTCCTTCGGAAGGATCTTTTGAAAAAAGAAGATGAAATAAAGTTGGTGGCGTTGGAAGATCCGGCAGTCGATACGAGTCAACAATAATAAAATTAAAAATTATGGAAAATAATTTGAACCAAACTAATACTGCTTTGTTGGTAATGGATGTGCAGGGAGCAACCATTAAAATAGTTGGCGAAAATTCACCGCTACTTCCCTCCCTTGCGAAGGCTATTAAAAAGGCGCGCAGTAAAAATATCCCGGTTATCTATGTGGTGATCGGTTTCAGAAAGGGATTTCCGGAAGTGAGAAAGGATAGTCGATCGTATTCCATGATGCAGAGTATGAACATGGATACTGCAGCGGCTTCGAAAGTGTATGATGCCGTGGCTCCAATGGAAAATGAAATTGTTATTACGAAAAAGCGGGTGAGTGCCTTCAGCGGTAGCGATCTTGAAGTGGTATTAAGAGCCATGCGGATCGACCATCTTATCCTCACGGGCATTGCGACTAGTGGCGTGGTGTTGTCAACGTTGCGTGAAGCGGCCGATAAGGATTTTAAACTTACAGTTCTTTCGGATTGTTGTGCCGACCGGGATGAAGAGGTCCATCGCGCGCTCACCACAAAAGTTTTTGTGCGTCAAGCGGACGTGATTACCGTGGATGAATGGAAACCTTAGAATTCAATGTTTAAAATTTAAAATTCAAAATAAACAAGGCAAATGAATATTTCGAAAACTATTGTTATTGCGGGTAAAAGTAAAAGCCCCTTAACGGTTAATCGTTTGGGCTATGGTACGATGCGGTTGACCGGTGAAGGGATTTATGGTGAGCCACCCAATCGATCGGAAGCCCTTGAAATTTTAAAGCAAACGACTAAATCAGGAATAAACTTTTTAGACACTGCCGATTATTATGGTGAGGATGTGACCAACCGATTGATCGCGGAGGCCTTGTTTCCCTATTCCTCTGATCTGGTGATATGCAGTAAGGTCGGGGCCTCCCGTAAACCCGACAAAAGTTGGATACAATTCAATACACCTGAAAATCTACGCACGAGCATTGATAACAATCTGCGAACTCTCAGATTAGAACAAATGAGTTTGGTTCATTTCAGGGTGATGCCGCACAGTAAGGTGCCTTTTAAAGAATCGATGGATGCGATGTTTCAACTTCAGAAGGAGGGCAAAATAGTACACGTGGGCGTGAGTAATGTGAGTCCGGAAGAATTGCAAATCGCCATGACGATGGGCAATGTAGCAACGGTAGAAAATATGTATGGTCACGGCCAACGCACTACCCTAAAAGGTCCACACGGAGAAAGTCGGGGTGGGGAAGAGGTCCTGGACATTTGCGAGCAAAACCAAATTCCGCTTGTCCCTTATTTCTCTTTACTCAATTCTTTGTCGAAAAAGGACGACAGGATTTTTCAGATCGCTCAAAAATATGAAGCTACGGAAGCTCAAATAAATATTGCCTGGTTACTGCATCGTTCACCTTGGATTTTACCTATACCGGGCACGTCTTCACTAAACCATTTTAGCGAGAATACAGCATCATCAACGATCAAATTGTCGAACGAGGATATCGAGTTTTTAGGGTAATCGGATTCGTGGTTCGAACAGGTGTTGCTTCTAAATAAAATTGAATCATAAGGGTAGTTTTTTGCATCTTTGTTTGAATTAGGATCTTAAAACATACAAATCTTATGGATAAAAGAACCTTTCTAAAAACATCAAGCGCATTAATGGCCGGTAGTATCCTTTCTCCAATTATTTCTTGCACTCCGCAAGAAGAACGATTAAGCAATTGGTCGGGCAACTTGCAATACAGTACGGGCAACGTGGATTTTCCAGCTACTGTTGGAGAAGTTCAAGAAATGGTAAAACGCCATGCCAAGTTGAGGGCGCTAGGAACCCGTCATTCGTTCAACACGATTGCAGACAGCACACATAATCTCATCTCCACAAAGGGTTTAAATAAGATCATCTCCTTAGACAAGGAGTCTGCCACCGTTACGGTGGAAGGAGGATTGAAGTACGGTGAACTTTGTCAATACCTTCATGATAATGGTTTTGCCTTGCACAATCTCGCTTCGTTACCTCATATTTCCATTGCAGGAGCAATTGCCACCGCCACCCATGGCTCTGGTGTAAATAATGGAAATTTGTCGACAGCGGTTTCTGCGATCGAGTTTGTGAACGCTGAAGGCAAGATCGTTTCCCTCTCGAAAGAAGATGGTGAAAAATTTTATGGTGCAGTTGTCGGGCTTGGTGCGATAGGTGTTGTCACAAGAGTGACCCTTAATTTATTGCCCACCTTTGACATGCAGCAGGTGGTTTACCGTAACCTCCACATGAGTGCTCTCGAAAATAATTTTGAGGCGATCATGTCGAGTGGTTATAGTGTAAGTTTGTTTACCGATTGGAGAAATAAAAACATCAATGAAGTTTGGGTAAAAAGCAAAGTAGAAGGAAAACCGATCACTGAATTTGCGCCTGAACTGTATGGCGCGAAGTTGGCCACTAAAAATTTGCACCCGATAGAAGATCAGCCTGCCGAAAATTGTACCGAACAGATGGGTGTGCCTGGGCCTTGGTTTGATCGGATGCCTCATTTTAAGATGGGCTTCACGCCCAGCGCGGGAAAAGAGTTGCAAGCGGAATATTTTGTCCCGCTCGAAAATGGATTTGAAGCCTTGATGGCGGTGGAAAAACTTCACGAGAAGATAACCCCTCATTTATTTATTTCGGAAATACGTACTATTGCTGCTGACAATTTTTGGATGAGTCCTTGTTATAAAAAAACGTGTGTGGCCATCCATACTACCTGGAAACAGGAAACAGACGAAGTAATGAAGTTGCTTCCGCTGGTGGAGCAACAGCTGGCACCTTTCAACCCTCGTCCTCATTGGGCCAAGTTATTCACGCTTGCCCCTTCAATACTTCAGTCACGAATTGAAAAGTTGAACGACTTTAAGCAGCTTCTTAAAGAATATGATCCTTCTGAGAAATTCAGGAATCAATTTTTAGAGACCAATCTTTATTCGAGTTAGTTGATTCGTGGTGGAGTGTGGTTACATTCGCAGTAATTAAACTAAGAATTGAAAAATCTAAAAATTTGCTCGCTCGTTCTTATCTACTTTGCTTTAGCCATAGCCTGCCAAAAGGAAAGCACCACCTTATTCACGCTTTTACCTTCAAGTAAAACTGGTGTGACCTTTAATAATCTGTTAAAAGAAGACGATCCCGAATTTAGTATTTTAAGCTATCCTTATTTTTATAATGGGGGCGGAGTTGGCGTTGGTGATATCAATAATGATGGGCTGCAAGATTTAGTCTTTACGGGTAATATGACTAAGAATGCACTCTACCTCAACAAAGGTAATTTTGAGTTTGAAGATATTACCCTGAAATCAGGTATCGGTGCAAAGGGCGGTTGGTGTACAGGTGTGACCATCGTGGATATCAATGAAGACGGTTTACAAGACATTTATATTTGTCGATCGGGGCTACCAAAATCCGAAGACAGAAAAAACTTGTTGTATATAAATAAGGGTAATCTGACTTTTACTGAAAGTGCCACGAAATACGGTTTAGATGATGCCGGACATTCTACCCAAGCTTCCTTTTTTGATTACGACCTGGATGGTGATCTTGATATGTTTCTCATCAATCAATCCGATCCGAAATATTCCCGAGGTAATCTGGACTACATTCAAAACCGATTCCAGAAAAGTGATAGTGCTTTAGCCAATAAGCTTTTTAGAAATGACAACGGACATTTTAGTGATGTTTCCAAAGAGGCCGGGATCACATCTACCATTTTCACCTATAGCCTTGGTCTAAGCACTGCAGATATAAATCAGGACGGCTGGCCTGACATTTATGTGGGCAATGATTTCGAAGAAGCAGATTACCTGTATATTAATAATCAAGACGGCACCTTTACGGATAAGCTATCTCAAAAAATAGATCACACATCTCTCTTTTCGATGGGAATTGATGTGGCCGACTACAACAATGACCTTCTTCCAGACCTTGTGCAGATGGACATGCTGCCCGAAGGAAATTATGCTCAGAAGATGCATTTGGCTGGCGATAACTATAACCGCTATACCCAGCAGTTTAACAAAGGGATGTTCGCTCAATACATGAAAAATTCACTTCAAAAGAATTTTGGTGATGGCACTTTTGGAGAGATCGGTCAATTGGCGGGGATATCAAATACCGATTGGAGTTGGTCACCTTTATTAGCGGATTTTGATAATGACGGACGTAAGGATCTGTTTATCACCAACGGCTATCAGCGTGACAACACGGATATGCAGTTTGTGGTCTATGCCATGGATCAATCGCAACATATTCAGAATGGCGGCAAAGCTCCTTCCGCGCAAGATTACATTTCGCATATGCCCGGCATCAGTCTTCCTAATTATGTTTTTAAAAACGAAGGCAATGATCGGTTCTCCAATAAAATTAAAGACTGGGGTTTTGATCAAGCTACATTTTCGCATGGAGCCGCCTATGCCGATCTCGATAATGATGGGGATTTAGATATAGTAATCAACAACACGGCCAGCGCTGCGGGTGTCTATCAAAACAATGCTGAGCGATTATTGAAAAATAATTTCTTAAGGATAAAACTCAATGGCGTCTTACCGAACCAAGAAGGGATTGGCTCTAAAATTTATGCTTACGCGGGGACAGAAAAATTTTATCTAGAGCAAACGCCAGTTCGTGGGTACCAATCTGCCGTTGATAAAATATTGCATATCGGATTGGGAACTCATACACAAATTGATTCGCTTCGGATTTTTTGGTCCGGGAAATTAAGCCAACTGTTGGAGAACGTGAAGGTGAATCAAACGCTCACGTTGAACGGTAAAGATGCGAGGCCTTACGAGATACCAGCGGCTAAGGATAATAAATTATTTAACCAAGAGGAAGTAATTGATTTTGCCCATCACGAAAACGAACCAAATGATTTTGCCCGGCAATTTTTGCTGCCGCATTCCTATTCTCATTCAGGACCTTGTATGACAAAAGGCGATGTGGATGGAGATGGATTGCTGGATGTTTTTGTGGGGGGTGGTAATGACCAATCGTGTGCCATTTTCTTACAGACAAAGGATCACCATTTCAAAAAATTAAAGAATAGTGCTTTCGAGCAGGACGCCTTAAGTAAAACTACGGACGCGGTTTTCTTTGATTCGGATGGCGATCAGGACCTTGATCTGTATGCGGTAAGCGGTGGCTACGAGTATCACGAAAACTCACCCTTACTACAAGACCACCTTTATATCAATGATGGAAAAGGGAACTTTAAAAAATCAACAGGACGAATAGAACAAAATTATTCGAACAAAAAATGTGTCAGGCCGGTTGACTTTGACAACGATGGTGATATCGATTTGTTTGTGGGTGGGGGTGTGGTGCCCGGAAAATTCCCGTTGGCTTCGCCTAGCAAAATTTACTTTAATGATGGAACCGGAAATTTCACTTCCATAAAACCCGGAAATGCACAACTCGGCATGGTGGACGATGCGTTGTGGATTGACCTCGATAAAGACGGACGAAAGGATTTGATTGTAGCCAGTGAGTGGGCACCATTAAAAGCTTATCGGGCGGAAGGCGCTTTATTTAAAGATGTCTCAAGCCAGTGGTTTCCATTTGCAAGCAATGGATTGTGGAATTGTTTGGCGCAAGGAGATTTTGACCATGACGGAGATATAGATTTGGTGGTGGGCAACAATGGCCTTAACTCACAACTGAAAGTCGATGATGGTCATCCTATGAAATTGTATTATTCAGACGTAGATGAAAATGGATCGTTAGATCCAATCATTACCTATTATAATGGCAACGAAAATGTGCCACTTTCATTACGCGATGATTTGATTGGTCAAATTCCATTGCTAAAAAAGAAATTCAACGATTACTCGCTTTTTGCGAAAGCTGGCATCAATGATATTTTGTCTGTAGATCAATTGGCAAAGACACCTTCGCTAACAACGAATACCTTAGAGACCATTTACCTTGAAAATACAGGAAAGACTTTTATCAGAAAAAAACTTCCCGTTGAGGCTCAATATGCGCCAGTGATGGCAATAGCAGTGGCTGATCTTGATAAGGACGGTAATCTGGATATCATCATGGCTGGAAATAATTCCAGAAACCGGATTTATTTGGGCAAGGACGATGCGAATCACGGTACAGTTTTGTTGGGAGATGGTAAGGGAACCTTTACTTATCTTTCCCAACCTAAATCAGGGTTGAACATGCGTGGAGATGTGCGAAGTATTTTGGTGGAAGGAGATCACGTATTGTTTGGCGTTAACAATTCAGCTATTAAAAGCTACCGTACGAGGTAGGGTTTTCAAAAAAAGTACTCATTATAAAATGGATGCCCTCGTATGTGATTTTGAAATGCATATTAAAGCAAGAGTAATTTGGGAACTCGTTATGATTTCTTCTTCATCACCACCGTGTTGTAGGCTACCCCTAGCCCTTCCCTGATTATTTCCTTCGATACCAAATCCAATTCAAAAGTGGTGGCGCCTTTCTCACCCCATTTATTAGGAACTGGATATATGTTTGACGGATCTTTTTTACAAAAAAAGGTTTGCTCTTTGACAGACAAAAAGATGTTGGCGGTGTTATTTTCGGCCCAATAGGTAGTGAACATTCTTTTGCCTATCACTTTAAAGCCTATCCTGTCGAAGTGTGGTTTTTGCTCCGTGTTTGGGAAAGAAAGCGCCATGGCGATATATTCTTCTTCCGTTATCAATGTCTTAGTGTGGAAATGCGTTTGTCATTGTTAGAATTTTTTTATCCTACTCTTTAAAATTAAAATTCTGCCACTGAGTTCAACGGCTTAATACAAATACGGGATTATTCGATATTTTACTTTTTTTGAATACGTCTCCCATAATTTTCCATACTTGGCAGTACACCGTCTATTATCGTCTCTTTGTCGAGGCAATAAAAGAACTAAATAATAGATTGGATAAAGCCATACACCCAGCACTCCGTAATGGCCCACACAGAGGGCAATCCCCAATGCCATTAAAATTTCACCCAGGTAATTGATGTGCTTGCTCATTCCCCAAAATCCATTGACCAATAATACTTTATTCCCATCAGAAATAGTTTTTGGTTTAATTCCAAGGAATGAATTTTCGGGATTATTCTTAAAAAAATATTTTTGCATGTTCGCTCCTCGCGCCAACATCCATCCGACCATAAAAATAAGCGAAAAGAAAAAAAGTAACCAGGCGGGCGTTTCTGGATCGGGTAAATTTACGGTTGACCAAAGTACGATGGAATAAAAGTAGGGGTAGAACCCTAAACATCCCCAGCCTAATTTGATGCCTACTTTCTCTGCGAAGAAATCGTACGTGTAAAGATGGACCTTTTCAAAAGTCAAATAATCAAACACAAAATAAGACAACATCGCTGCGCATAATAAATAAGGCTTCAAGCGGTCGGCACGACCCAGCGTGAAGCCTATGTTGCAC
>JADEYI010001017.1_pt1 | contig 25642 bp, 33 predicted proteins | sample 8542331 | NCBI WGS metagenome assembly JADEYI01 (sample SAMN16510988, study PRJNA670497) | mine drainage metagenome | isolation source: biofilm near Copperflume 1 | place: Germany: Marsberg coppermine Kilianstollen | collected 2018-02
CCCAATCAACCGTGGGCACGGTGCTCAGTATTTGTACCGCACCCCGCCAGCCGGGGCCAGCCTGTATTATGCATGCATGGAATTACATTACTGTACCTTGCAAAGGCCAATGTCTGCTCTAGTATGTACAAGAGATGATCTCAGCATGCAAGTGTACCGGTGCCGCGAGTGTACACATTTGTGTACGTTGTTAAGTTGTATTCTTTGACAATCAGAACGCAACCTGTATCTGCAGGCTCCATCCAGGGTGTCAATTGGATGTCTATTCGCAAGTTTGTAGCGTGGGGGATATTAGAGCAGCATAACTCTGCTAAGTTGGTGTACTGCTAATGCAGCACTGGAAATTATATGAACAGGGTCTCAGTCATTGTTTGAGGGGACTATTGGTAGTCTGAGAAGAGGACACAAGCCATGCTGGCTAAATGGGCGCCTTGAGAATATTGCGTACCAAGTCATGTACAGTATTGCCAGGAATTACTACGTTGTGATAGTAATTGCAGTCACGAACACTGAGCAACCTCCAAAACTTGAACAGCAGAAGATGTCACAACTAAATCATCTATGATAGCAAAACCCACAAGCTGGTAAGTGCACCCTCATTCTGCAATGATGGGCGGGCAGCTGTTGTGCCGTAATTTACACCCCTGCATTGGCACATCTCTTTTCCCCTCAACAGCAGGGCAGCCGCCATTGCTGCAGATGCCAGCTTCAGGCAAGCTTCTCTCACATGTCACCCCATTAGAAGCCTTTGCCTCAACATCCGCACCTTCTGCGCCCTCTGTCCCTTCACCAATCCCCAGTGCCTGCTCACAACAACAGCCAATAGAGCCTCTTTGAAATTTTGCAAGCCACGAGCCACCACTCCCGCAATGGCCTGATAACTCCATGTTGAAGTCCTTGCAGAGCCAGGGGCTCATGCGCAACAGTATCATTTGTGATACAATCAGGACGAAACCAAAACACACTCCTCAAAATATTTCACGTATTAGTAGGCTCGGCACTGTAGCTTCCCATGACTGGTGCCTGCTTCCTGGCTGCATGCTTTGGGAGCACAAAGGAAGCCTGGTTGTGTTTAGAGCGAGTTTCAATGATGCTGTGACCACTAGTGCTAAAATGACTATAGCTACATTATCAGAGAAGGCATCAGCAAATATAATAATTGCAGGGAAATTAAAAATCCATGCTTATGAAGGGTCGCTCACCAGAAGCAAGGGGCCATAGAGGCTGCCCTGCACGACGACAGTCAGCACAAGGGTTGTCGACATCAAGAAGAAGGCCTGCATCCGGTACGCAGCGTTGCCTATGGCGGGGTCGGTCAATATGTACAACGCGAGCGCCAATCCCACAATCCCCCTCAGGCCGCTCCAGGCGGTTAGTAACGCTGACGTGAGGGTTATGCCGCCGCCGGTGCGCGCCAGCAGCGGCCACAGCAGCGCTATGTTTATGCACCGGATTACCTGCGCAGGCGCGCTCTAAATAACTGCTTTGTTTGGGGAGATGTGTACTCAGCGACACAGAAGATGCTGGTTTCAGCATTATGGTTGAGAGCATTGTGGCAAGTGGCAAAGTCATAGTCTGGAAGACACTTGAACACCCAGCCTGCCTCTTTGAATAAGCATTGTGCACATGGTGAGGAGTATATCTTCATTTGAGGCTGAGGGACAAGTGAAAAAAACAGGAGCGTGCCAGCAGGAGGAGCCACAGCGCGACAGCAAAGCCGTAGTCACGCCCCCGTAATACCCAGGGGCCGCCCGCTTGATGCGCCCCATACACCCACCCTCCGATCAAAATACCAGTCACCACAAAAATGAGCGTGTTGGCCACAAACTCCACCGCCCCCCTGCAAAAGCATTTAACCAAAGTTGAAAGAAGAATAATATCTCTACTTGGAAAATTGAAATCGAAAGCATTACCCTTAATTGCTGTATGGCAGGGGCACAGTCCTGCAAGGTGTGACTGTTTTGATTTATTTAGGAAATTGGGAGCCTCATTTATTTGCGCTCCGATTGAAGACTTAGCAGGGGTGTCAGACTCTGCTATGCTTTCCTTAGATTAAGAGCCAGCAGCATTCACGATCAACAGCAGAAAGACATTGACAAAAAATCACGGCTACACGCAGACACAGAAAATTGTCATGCTAAGACTCTTACCAGATCATGTTCACATGCTCCTGCATAGCTGCCTGTGTTGCAGCGCCTGGACTGTCCAAATAGGCTGCTGTGGCATGGTGGCCCAAACAGGCCATTGCCATGCCAAGTGTCACCACAGCCAAAATCCCATTCGTTGCCAGAATTTCATCCGCAACAAAGAAGCAGCCTGCGCAGGAAAACAAGCAGCTCAACAACGACAACAATACCAGGAATGACATCAAGCAGCGAGCCTGACTTGCTGTCCCATTAGGTCGCATTGATCATTGTAGGTGGTGTGATGGATAGTGCATTAGCAATCTGCAACGGGTGCCTCCTGCTCAGACAACAACAACCAAACATAATTGAGCCCTCAGCTGGGCTGTACAAGAGGCATCCTGCAACTTTCCGCAAGTGCAGGATCCCCGGTATGCACAGCGCAAGTATAAGTGTTCTGGCTTGGGAGGGCTTTGCACCGTAGGCTGCCACCAGCATGAGCGTCGCTGCTAAGACGGGCTCCTCTTGTGCAGCGGGCATAAAACGCAGCCAGCCCAGCAGGCACAGCGCAAATGCCAGGCCGACTGCGGGGCCCCCCAGCGACTGGCGGCAGAGCAGAGAGACAACGCCCCCGGGCGACTGCGCCTCGCCCGCTGTGTACCTCTGCATGCATGCAACTGGTTTGTTGAAATTGAGCTGCCTCCAGAATCCGTCATGGTGGCTGACAGTGTCTCTTAAGCGTCCTTTCAAGGAAGAGCTGTGCAGAGTCACCATAAGTAATGCAACATGCAGGGGAGGGGCAAAGGCCCATATTGCCTCGCAAGTTTGATATTGTCCGACAAGAAACCTCGACCTTGCTAATCGCAGCAGAGCTGCGCTCGTCTCGCAGGTCCTGTGAGACCAAGCCCTGAGGCAAGGCCTTCCTCCACATTGCTCTGTAGAATGTTTTACATGGAGGTTGTAGCGAGAGAGTGGCAGCTGTGTAAGGTCTCGCCTTGAAGACAATAAAGAGGACGGCTGCCACGCCGTCATCAACCAACGCCTCTCCATCCACCGTCACTCTGATCTCCTCCGGTGCATTCACCTGTACAGGGATCACTCTTTAATTGGAGCAGAACACACTTAAGGAATGCTGTGCCACACCGCATGTCACTCCTACTTTCTAGGCCTGGGCAGAACAAAGCATTTCACCCGTCAGAAGGCATGGCAGCCACGAGGCCACCAATTCCGTGGGGTTTCATGTCACCCAACCTGCTTCGAAGGGTGTCGAAAGGCAGCTGGCAGTCAACTGATTGGCATGGTTGACAACAGACAGGGAAAGAGGGACCGCACCTCTCTTAGTAATGCAACGGCTGCAACAGGGTCCGTAGCGGCGGCAATGGCGCCGAACAGCAGTGACTGGGGCCAGGTCCACTCGTACGGTAGCACGAATTTTACAGCGACAGCCGTCATGGCCGTGCCCGTAATTACGGCCGCGCCGCCGAGTAGCGCCACGTGGGCGGCGGCCACGATCAGGACGCGCCTGGGCAGGCCATACGCACCGGCAAACAGGACCGGCGGCAGAAAGAGCGACGTCAGCAGATGTGGGTCGATGTCCTGCGCGCATGCAGACATTGCATGCTATATTCTTTCTGTTGTTTTTTTTTTATTGATCTTGATCCAATCTTCATGGAATAGCTGCAGTGTTTACGGCAGAAAATTTTCTGTGTGGGGTCCTCAGCACTAGCAGGGCGCCGGATAGGCACTCAATTCTGCTAGTGCTAGACACGGCATGCATGCCCTTCAAATAAAAGACAGTGATAGACTTTTGCAATTGGTTAATTACTGTAAAATGACGGCTATTATAGGATGAGCTCCACGTCACAAAGAAGGAATGAGGGTTTCAAGTGCGCAGCTGTGGTTGCTGGACTGACCTGCCAGAATGTGATGCCGGGGCTGACATGCTGCCAGCTCTTGACATAGGTCTGATTGCCTATCCCGATGGCAAGCCCCCAAAGCTGCGAGCAGGAAAGGAGTGAGCCACGGTCATGAGCTTGAAATGGGTTATTAGTAGTTGAGGAAGCTAGCAGGCAGGCACCAGTCCTCACCAGCAGGAGGACTGAGTATGGGATCCGGGTCCAGTGCAGGGCGCTCCGCGTCAACGCACCCAAGAACAACGCAATTACCGCCACGAATAAAGCGTCGGGCTCGCTGTTTCCAGCAGCCCCATCGCCTGCCATGACCTCTGCCAATGCCACCCCATGCGCTAACTCCTGTCTATCTTTTGACGCTTCGAGATGGAATCAATTTATTTTACCTCATGAATACTCATGCACCATATTTTATTGCTCCTGGAACAGCGAAGAGTTGGTTCACACTCCACAAGGACAGATCTTGCTCAGATCGGTGCTCAGTACGGCATTCCAACGATCCGTAGTACGAACAGAAGAAAATGGTGTTCAAGCGCAATCGTATACTTTGCCAAGATGACGAGTGTGCGACGCAAATTTCCATGCACCTTCACATGTCTAGGGCTTTCAGGTCACAGCCTGCAGGTTTGAAATTTTGAAAACGACAAAACCCTCTCTGATGGAAATTCTGTCCAAAATCCCCAGAAGCCCAGGTTCCCATTTACATCTTCTGCATATTCTTTGTGTGATACTTGTTGGAAAGTCAGCATTGCAATAAAAATGTTTCATATCACCGAGGTTGAATTTCTTGTGGAATCCGTTTGGCAGATCTCTGAAAGATTGCAGTGGAGCAGCATCAATTCCTATTAGGAAAATAGCAAAACTTTATGCTGTGAAATTTTGCGCGATCATTGAAGGACAACGCTCGCTTTCATGGGATAATTCCCATGCGATGCCTCAAGCTATTCAGGCATGCAAAAAGGCACGTCAACTGCCAAGGAACTGTGACCGTTTCGAATCTACAAGGATGTCTCATAAGAGATAATGTTGTGGACGACGGTGCATTGTCGAGAAGTACACTGGCAGGTGAGGCATCGTTGACATCTTGCCTTATTGCAATGCAACTTGCTCGCAGTCGAAGACCTTACACCCTTCCTTCATCATAAAATTGGATAACTACTGGCTTAATACAGGCATTCACGCAGGCGCTGGGATTGCTGCTCACCAGTTGCAGGCAGGGCCTCTGCTGTTTGGGGTATATTCTGTACACTGAAGCTATTGATGATTGAGACCTGCTCAACTTCTTCGGTGCTTTTTTTATAACCAGGTTTTTGGAAGGTATTTGAAAACGAACGTGTGCTGATGCAGCCTGTGGGAGTGTGGGAATCACAACAGAGAGCCTTTGCCAGCGAAGCAGCTGAGGAGCCGAGGAAGCCGATACCAGGAACAAAAGTCTGCGTCAGATGCAAGGTGGAACGGCCGTCGAGCGACTTCAGGGGCAGCGGCAAGTCCAGAGATGGCCTGCAGCATTTCTGCATTCCATGCAAGGTACACCTGAGCTTAGAACATATGGCAGGGTCAGAATCTGGCGCAATTCATAAAAATGTTGACATCACACTTCCTTGCTGCGCGCTTTCTTATGTGCCCACTGCGTGTCAGCATTGGCGGGCAGATAGCAACCTCAAATATGTATAGAGCTCAGGAGAGGAACGAAACAGCAGTCTGCATGACAGGATAGTAGACACGAGTGCATGAGCAAGACATGCTGCTGCTGTCAGGTGATCGAAGCTCAGACCCAGGGGGTGAATGGACCATCCATGCACCCGACGGTGTCACACCAGTGGTGCCCGCGCTGCATGCATGCCAAGGAAGCTGCCGCCTTCTACAAAGTGGCGCTGCGGGCGTCCGGCCTGAGCTCCTGGTGAGCGGGGTACTCCCCACAGTTTCCTAATCTTTTTCCCATGATACAGTACCCAGTGCCCCTGCTTGGGTGTGTTACCCGGCATCTTGAAACTCGTGACTGTAGTCTTTTGTCTTGTGCTCTTCTCATTCACGTGGTAGTATCCCCTCAATGTTCTGCCCCTTCTGGCTCTCTTCATCAGAGGTGACACAGAGTCTTTCTCCGCACATATCTGCTCCAGGAAGGTCCACAGATGCTTTATTTCACCGTGGTTGAGGCAGGGGAATGTGACTGGGCTCCCACAGTAGCCTGAGGTGCAGAGCAGCGGTAGGAGGCACAGCGCGTCTGCAGACAGGCTGCAGGTGAAGGCTGCCACACGTCCTACTTTTTGACTTGCCAGATCCAAGCAAGACCCAATGGACGCATGGTGCTCAGAATTTGAAGCGGCCCCCGCAACCAAGGCCCGGCTCTCCAAACATTTCAGTAAACTTCTTTATTTCATGCATGCATGTCCAGAAACGACCAGCAATGCCCCGATGTCCAAGGAAAAGACCAGCTGTACGGGGGATGCAGTGTGCTGAGTCATCCATGGCTTGCCAGACCCGTGTACATGACACCCTGTTTGGCTGCTTTCCCACAGCATATTACAACCGGGCAAAAGTCTCAGGGTTTCTTGGGGGGATGTACGGCCATGCCCCTTGAATAGAGCCCTCCAAGCACAGTGTATCTTCCTGCATTGGTCAGGTTGTTATTGCCTACCTTGGGTCCGGCCTAGAGGCTCACACAAATGTGGATGCGCTCCTAAAGGGAATGTGAGATCAAGGGTTCTCACTCGCTCTGCGCATGCACCAGATGATTTATGTTGGCAGCTGAGGATGTCTGCAGGCATTTTATTTTTCTCTGAGGCTCTACTAATTCAATGCCGTTGGGGTTACTTGACCCAGACTTCAGAGGGGCAATCCATCAGATGCGGCTCTCACTCCGCATGCTGCCAATAACCGATCTTGAAGACCAACGATCACATTGTCATGGCCCGGAGCCTCGGCGTGGGGTGGCCCTCAACATGCCTGGTGTCATCCACGGTGGATCCTTGATCCTTGCGATGTAGTGCAGAGTACCGTAGTTTTTTTTTCTTTTTAATATTATATTTTTATATTCTATTTTATTTAGTATTTTTTTAATAAAAAAAATATAAAGTATTTTTTTTAAATAAAAAATATAATAAAAAATTAAATTACATGAGTGTACATTTGAGCAACTCCTCAAGACTGACAAGGGATATTCACTTGCGCCAGGTGCAAAGCGTGTTCAAATGAGGCGTCAGCAAAATCACGGGAGCGCCTTCTAGGGCTGCCGGCAGACCGCGGCGAAGCAGTCAAGGAGAAGGTGTGCACGCGCTGCCAGAAATCGAAAAGAGCGCAGGACTTTCACCGGGACGTTCTGATGGTCGACGGCCTCTGCATCTATTGCCGAGCGGTGCGCACAGCCAATTCTAAACTGGAAACTGGTAATTTTACGGGCATTTCTATGAATTTTTTAGATCAATGCAATGACAATCCAATGGACCCTAAATCCTCCCTAACATAATCATTGCAGCTCTTTTAAAATGGCAGATCTGCTCATAAAGAGTTGGCTATTCTCGACAAATCATCAGATTCAATTCAGACGATGACCACAGATCTGTGGATGCAATATGCTTTGGGCCCTAAGGTGAGTAACTGAGGGCGGTTACTAGAACAACTTGCAAGTAGAAAAGTTGTAATTCCATCTCTTGAATAACTCAAAGTATTGATTGTCAGAGACTGCCTCCCCGAGGCCCCTCTGCTGCCTCTACTGAGATTGCATATTCGCTTGACACATTCCGATCGGCATGTTCCCTCGCTGGAAAGCACGGTAGTTTCGAAAGAAAAGTGTTAGGGGCGCTTCCTTATGGTCACTGAATAATGCACTCAGCCTGGTTGTTGCTGTGTGCAGTGTAAGCAGGAGCTGAAAGATTTCAGCAGGCAGCGAGTACCGGACCCCCCAGAGACATCTGAGAGCATGGTGAGCAGCATCCCTGCACGTACACATTTACTGTAGTACTCATCCTAAAACCTGCACCCCCTGCGGTGCGGGGACATAGCAACTTTTAGGGGCCTTCTCGACTTCAAAACCTCCAGGGTCACTGCTCTATTGGACTGGGCTTGTCGAGAGCTTTCCGGATCTGGTCTCAAAATTATCATAGGGCTTGTATTTAATGTCTTATTCATCCACCCTTTTTGGCCAAAAACAATTATTTGTTGCCTTTTTAGAATGAGTACCTCAGGTCTCTGTAGTACGCCCAAAATTATTACAGAGGCTGACGCTGCAGGCCTCCGATGGGTTGTAGCCTGCCCAAACCCAAGTTGAAATGTGGAAACCCTGGCTTGAGAATTAAAGCGAAAGTTACCTCACGGATCAATGAAGATTAAAGATTCAGGAGGGTATCAAAACTTGATGATGGTCCATGTGCGAACCACTCTAGTTGTTCCTAGTGCAGGAGCATCAGCAATGCCATTCCTTGCCCCTTCTGAGGTCTGACTGGAGATTCCTGCTTCATACACACAAAAAAAGCAAGGTCATCTGTCTGGGTTTTGTCAGGCTCCTTTTGACGTCGATTTTCCAGTGGGACTCCCTGTATTATTTTTTTGACATTCAGACATGCCAGACATGACAGACATTTTGAGGATCTCCTTGATGCACCCTGTACAAGGGTTGCAAGCTCTGCAAGCTGCAAAGGTGCTAATGGTTCCACGGTCATCCTTGACCAGAGCATTTGCATGCATGCGCATGAGAGCATGCGACATGCAACACCCAATCAACCGTAAGCACGGTGCTCAGTCTTTGTGCCGGACCCGCCAGCTGCAGCCGGGGCCACCACATATGCTACCAGCTGACTCGAAGCACAGGCATTGCAAGTCAGAAGCGAAGCACAGAATTTTCACATTCTGCGCGTGCTCAGCAAGTGTGCACGCAGGTGTGTTCAGTGTGCGGCAAGGAGGCCCCGCCAAGTGGATTCTACCAAAGACAGGACAACGCCACAGGGTACTACAGCTACTGCAAGGAGTGCCACCTTCGCTACACTCGCAAAACAAGGGAGGCAGCCAAAAAGGGCAGAGCCAAAGTGGTCAGAGCAGCTCCTGTGAGTTTGTGACAACGTTTTTGTGCATGTAGATCACCTGTAGGTGACAACGATTTGGGCAGGGACTAATTAAATTGGACCGCGTGTACAAAAACAGGCTGACGTGTTGACAGCGTCATAGGATCTTTAGTCACCTACAGCTTATTTATTTTTATTTTTAATAATACCATCAGCCAACCAACAGACAGTCTGTATATGAAGTCTGTATGAAAAGGCTTCTGTCAACAGGTCACAACATGGCGTGCATGCAGTGGGGCCAACCAGATTTGGATTGGAGGCCTCTGGGGAGTTGTTGAATGAGAGTCTGTCTATCCAATTTTACAAGTACTGATTCTTGCAAGTGAGGTCTGTCTATCTGGACTTCAGAGCACAAGCATGATGAGGCCCCGCTGAGAAGCATTTCGGCTATTGTTGAAAGGTGTCAATTAGTAACGTCGACATGGCAGATCTGGTCTTAGAAACGTAGGTTTGCCAAGCTTGGCATCGTGAAACGTTCCTTGCGAAATGTTGAGGATACCTGGAAGCCCTGGCCTCCGTTTGGTCACTACTGTGATTGCATCTGCATTCAACCTTATAAGCGATTGCCAATTGACAACCCAGAGACGTCCAAGCCTCAACACAGTGCGCAGGTGCACATCCCCTGGTTAGCCTGATCATTTGACAGTCCAGATATGGTAGAACCGGGTTAGAGGTCAGGTCGTGCCCACAGCACGTGGGATGGCTGATGGCTAGCCATTATCCTCTGCCCAGGCATTACTTTCCCGGGCATCTACCAAACAGCTCCTTCTGCCACCTGACAGCCCTCCATAAAAGCCCCAACTTAATGCGGAGTCCTCCTAGAATTTTGCCATGCTCAGAAGAACCGGTCATCCTCGACCTCCTGCTCCAGCTTGAACTGCCCGGAGGCCACGAGCTCTTTGAGCGAGGAAGCTTCCTGGGGAGAGATGCCGAGCATGGTTGCCACGCTGGCGGCCTTGTCAGCGTCTGACTCGCGGCCGGCGTAGACCGAGAAGAGGTCCTGCAGCTCCTCCCGCTCCCGCCACTCCACCGGCTTGTCCGAAGGCAGCGCCTGCACACACAATCCAGCCCAGCTCATTTTCAAAAGGGCTATTGAAGCCGTGTCACTCAGTGCTTCTTGCCGTGCTCTTAACCTGATTGTCCTAGGCAGCTTCTAGAGGAGCAGCACGCTGCCAGCCAGGTCAGCGGGCAGCAGCGTCCAACTTTTACGGAGTTTGTACAAAGATGGGTGCTTTCTTGTCCTCTGATTCAAATTCTAATTCCTGGGTGTTCGGCGCATGCGTTCCGGTGAAAAGCCGCGCAACGCTGTTGGATTCTCAGACAGGCGGCCAGCAGCAGTCCCAGTAAGTCCAAGGATATTGGACAGGAGCTGTTTCCGAGTACCCATGTATGCCCACATCTATCCACCTCGCTGTTACGGGTCAAGGCAACGAAACGGGGAGAATAAAACCCTGCTCAGAAACGGGAACCCCCAGCGCTTCAGCGCCCGGGGCTGTAACGTTAAAGCATGAAGGCATGCCATAGAAGCCTTTCTCTCCTACATGACCCCTAGATGACCGTTCCAGGGGGATGGAACAGCTGAAGATGAGAAAGGACACAGCCACGCGCGCACCTTGTTGCATGCGAGCAGGTTGTTGAGGGACTTGACGACCTCGTCGAGTTTGCGCTGGCGCAGCAGCGAGACCGCCTGCACGAGCACATTGCGCTTGCGGTCTCCCGCCTGCGCCGCGATGGCCGCCTTCACGCGGCGCTCCGGCAGGTGCAGCTGCGCCGGGAGCTCCTCCAGGAGCCGCGCCTCGTCGAACTCGCCCGTGCCGCTGCCCAGCACCTCCGCCACCTGTGTGTGCACGGCTTCGAATTCAAATTTATATTCAAATTCAGATTCAGATTCGACATCCAGCAATCTGGGCCGGAGGTGAGCTTAAAACTCAAAAGATGACTATTCCAATTGACAAGCAATTGAGAACCAAAATCCAGCGTTGTTGCCAGTGTTGTGGCGGGATTTTGGCCCAACCCATTGTCCCTGATTGTCGTGTGAGGCACTAAAATTACACTTTTTTTGATTTAATTGCGTTAAGATCTAGATGGATTAATTTCCTATGACACAGATCATATCACTGCCACTGTCCCAAAAGGCGGCTGCAGTCACTCTCGAGTGACGGGCAAGGCACCACAAACAGCAGCAAGCTCTGAAGAGGTTCAATGTGCAGGTGCGGACGCAGCACGCCATCCTGAGCTGATGATTGGACACACAAGGACACGAGGAAGGCATGAATCACAGTGTCTGTTTTAGCCAGGGGTGCTGAGTTTGAAAAGCAGAAAGGGTGCAGGTAAGTTGAGCGTACCTCTTTGGAGTACATCTGCATGCGCATGTCCTCGGAGACGAATGACTCAACTTCCACGCCCGCCTCTTGCATGTCCAGCACCTTCTGCAGCGACAGCGCACCGGTCGCCTTGGCCGCCTGTCACACACCAACAGACACCCCACAGTGTCAGCGTCCCCTTTGTGAGTTCCTCAGCAATTGTTGACCCGATCAGCCGCCGAGAGCCATCATCCCTCAGTTCAGAGTCTGGGGTGCCCTGAATGCAACAGGAGAGGGGGTAGCCAGCATGCTTCTCATCGTCAGCAGCATCGAGAGCTGCAAGGAAGGAGGCCAAGGAGACCTTCCCCAATGGAAAGGAAGCAACGTTTGTCAGCCAGATTGTCAGAGGCTACCTGTGACGTTCCAGCACAAATAACACAACCAAAAACGACTCTTGAGTGCCCTGTAGACAAGAGACCTCAGCAAACTAGGATGCTTGGTGTTGCCAGAAAGGAGCCGCACAGGAGCCAGCACTGAAATGGGCACTTCGCAGTTTTAAAGCGCAAGAGAAGAGGGGCAACGTCTGCCACTTCTTCAAGGGTGCAATCCCTGGGAGCAGACTGACGCAATCGCATGCTGCGTGATGCGCAGGCTCCATGCAATGATCCTGGTCTCCGCCCAGAAGAGGCAATGTTGGCGAAACGGCAGACACTGCCTTTCTGCCCTCAAGACCATTGCGCAATTGGCCCTCTCTATCTCAAAGCCCTGTCTCAGGTGCTCCAATGCAAGGTCTGAACTTATGCGCGCCTGCAGGCCGCAGGTGCCAGGACAAGGGACCTGTCACAAATTCCCGGCCATTGAGCGATTATAGCATGCTGCCGATCCTAAGCTCCCTTGCGGGCTATTTTTAGGCAAGGGTGAGGAAGAGAGTAGGCTCTTGCCTGGAGGCCTGAGATGAGGTGCTGGTTCTGGACACCCTTGATGATCTTTTCGGCGGCCTCCTTGGAGAGTCCCATCTTGTCGCGCACCTCTGCCAGCATGTCTGCCTTCTCCTTGCTCAGCACCCCGCTGCCTATCGCCTGCGCGTCCAAACAGTCCAAATTCAATTTTTTTCCTTCTTCAATTTCGAAATTTTTTCTATTTGAAAATTAGAAATCTCCCTTATTGAAAATTGTGAGAGTGTTTACACAGGGTCCATATTCCGGATGTTGTCCCAGCTTGACATGAGACATAAGTTAGCAGCGTATAAGCTTATTTCTGTTTTAGATCTGCACTCAGAGCCAGACACATGACAGGGATCGGGCAGCAAAGCAACAGAGTGAAAAGGGTTCCCAGTCAGATCAGATACTGCACTTTTTGCAGGAATTGTGCCATAGGACCAATCAGTCAGGGGTCTCGATATCGAACCACATCTGATGCACAAGACGCCCAAGCCAAATGGCTGGAGTTTCTTCCACAGGAATAGTACCCCCTGGTTCATTGATATCGGGGCAAGCTAAGAAACACGAGCATGCGAGACATGGGGAGCTCACCGACTGGACTTGGCTTCGATAGGCCTGCTCTGCCAGCTGCGAGTGAACCTGCCCGATCTCCAGCGCGCTCAGGCCCAGCAGATCTCCCAGCTGGCTCAAGCGAGCAAACTCGCTGCTGTCCCGCTCCACCACCACTGCAGCACAGCAACGCAGTTCTTAGAAAGAAAATGGAGTACAAAGCCCTCCAGCATATTTATCAAGTGCGCCTTAGATCTGTCCTTCACGGGTCTGCACTGCTGCGGGTACAGGCTCACAGACCCCTCAAGATCAGGGTTGCAAGCCGCAAGAGCCTCCACAGTCTGCCAAGAACTGACTCCTCAGGTCACCGAGAAAATATATCACTTCCCAGGCAAGTTATATTTAAGGATTGCCTGACTGCATGGGCCTGCCTGGGAACCACATCAGATGTGCCAGACAATGAGGTGTCATAGACGCCGTGACATGTCAGCCAAATGAGCAAGATGACTCACCGGTGGATCCCATTGGCAGTGCGACGACGTCGCCGGACATGCAGTAGAGGAGGAAGTTGCGGTAGATGTCCAGCCGGTCACGCGCGTCCAGATCAGTCTTCAAATTGATCTCCTTCTGGCTCCGCATCACCACCCCGGTCGAGCCCACCTGCGCGCATATGTCAGGTCAATTTATATTTCAAGTTGAAGGTTTGAAGATTCGCATCTTGAGGGGTCTGCGCAAGGACGTCCTCTGTCCATACTGCCTCCCACCGAGGCATTTCTGGTCACACTGCCTGCTACTGAAGCACGGATGCTTGTCTTGGCATAATATATTGGTCCTCGCAACCAAGTGTGACATTTGCAAAAAAAGGACCGCTTAAGCGATTGTTGCCTGACCCTAAATACCTCCAGTTATGAACTACCTATTGGGTTTCGCTTGTCACCTGTGATTCTTTAGCTGCGCTCTTCTCAGCAGTGGCAGGGCAAGGTGCACAAATGAGACACCCAGCAAAGCAACGAGAGAGAAGCTCACCTCTTCGCCGGACTCGCGGTCCTTGGCGGCTTCCTGCGACTTCCGCAGCGTCGCCACAGCTTCCTCCTCAGCCGCCTCTTCCAGTGCCTTGCCCGCCGCATCCGCTTCCTCAGCATCCTCGGCAGGCGCCGCACTCGCCTGCATGAAGCATAATAGTGCCATTGAGTAATTCTGTAACTGCGTTTGAGTGAGCAGGAGCTTCCCCCAGTTGCATGGCAAGCGACGTGGTCTTTACTTGCGATGGGATCTGCTCTACACACTGTCACGAACAGGCTGCTATAAACCCTGTGGAAAGATTGAGCGGCCATGCGAACAGACATTGTCGATCTGTAGCCGCCAATCAAAGCAAGCATATCGCAAATCATGATTGCTCGTGGTAGAGTTGCCCAAGTATGGCTGGTCACAAGGAAATACAAGCATATAGACTGGATACAAACAGCCAAGCTTGTGCTGCTCCACCACGAGCCATGCATCACAGACATTGCTAAGCTTGAAATGCATTGAATTTGAAATTTTCAATGATGAGGTGACTCACGTCTGCCTGTGCTGCCTCGGCAGGCTCCGCATCTGCGGCTGTCGTGTTGTCCGCAGCAGCGTCAGCCTCTGGGACCGGCGCTGACTCAGCACCCTCCTCCTCAGCCTTCTCCTTGTCCATCTGCGCGCACAGATATGCACTTCAAGATTAATTGACAATAAGCTTGTCATATTGCTTGCTGCCCAGCATATTGTTTTGACAGTGTCCCTTCAGACAAGCTGACATCTCTAGGTGAAGAGCACTAAATTTGTCATGAAGGCCGTCTGCAGACACACTCTATACATCTGGAGATCAGCTTGTCTTTGACAGATCTGATCCAATGATTTGACTGATGACCTACCTGCTGTTGCCAAACATTGCTAGCCGGGATACCCTGTGTCCTTGCGTTCCACATTTCTGCATTGTGAATTGCAGCAGCAGTCCACTGTCCCTCTGATAACTTCACTGCGTTCTGCCGGACAGTATCATAGTTTCAAGAAAGGATCGCACCTCTTCCTGGGCCTTGACCATGATCTCAGCGATCTTCTTCTGAGCCTCCTCTACCTCTGCCTGCTTCGCCTTCTTGGCCTCGTTCTCATCCTTCTGCAACACCATGCAAGCCAAGCGTCACTGCACGCTTCAAGGCATCACATCCGCTGACAATTGATTTGAAAGGTTCCCTTCCCTCCAACAAGCCCTATGTCTGAAGGAGCTGCCACTCGTATTGCAATTACAAATGGGGAGAGCAAGGGGAAAGTGTCAAAAGCGACCCTCAAGAAAGGAACGCACAGCAGTCCTGCCCAGCACCTCACATTGCACATATGTCATAGCAACTTCACAACACCCAACACCCAAGCAAGTCTTTGTGTACCCAGCACACCAGCAGCAGCAGGCACGGGAAATGGTGTATATGAGAACCTCCGCATGCTGGATCCACCCACCAAGTTACGAGCAGAGGAGGGAACATGAAGGAGCAAGATACCTCTGAACACCCGAGCGGAACCCTGAAAAGGGAAAAATGCGCGCACGCGCACCTTCAGGTCTTCCAGCAGGGGAGCGACGACAATGTTGGAGAAGTAGACGAGCGCTTTCAGCTCCTTAGCCGAGTCCAGCCGATTGCTCTTCGTGCGCGAGCGGCTGACAAACGCCAAGAAGGCCCGCCGCGCGACCGAGTCCAAAATCTCCGCGGCGGTGGCTGATTCCAGCCGAAGCTCGCGCCGCGATCGCTCCACGGCCTCCCTCTCCGCAAATCCGAACCGGTCAATGCCCGCGCGCATTGCGTCCTCCACCACCTGTTCAAATTCGACATCCAAAAGTTTAAATATTTAAAATCTACCGCTTTTAATCAGTGTGGGGTTAGTGTTATGTGATATTCTAACCCATGTGATAGGGTTAATCAGTGTTGGAATTGTTGGTGCTCAAGCAGTGCCATGATAGGGGCATTAAAAGAAGTACAACACAAAGGAGTCGCAGCGACTGCGCCAAAGCTGTCAGAAGGACATTGAAAGAACTGAGCCCACATTAGTAAAGGCTCCTATTTGCATGGAAAGAAGAAGAAAGTCCAGGCAACTGGCGTCATCTCCAGAACGGAAGCAGCAGTTCAGGGGGCACAGGCAACAATCCAACATTCAATGGAAAGTCCCATCACAGAACGAATCATGTGCAGGCTCTGGCAGACAGAATTGTGTTATGAAAGAAAGGTCACCTCCTGGTAGAGGCGGCCGCAGATTTCCTTGTGCAGCTGCTGCACGTCGGCCTTGGGGATGCACAGCAGCCGCCGCAGCCGGTCCAGCTCTGTGCTGTCCTCATCTGCGCCCGGCAACAATTTGAAATCAAATTTCGCTTCAAATTCCTAAGAAGGAATCCATGTCATGGCGCTATTGCATCAGCAGAGTTGTGCGCACCTCTTTGCCATATCTCAAAAATGCCAGTCACTGCTGATTATCTTGGTCTGCGCAAATATTACGCTGAGCACCTTATCAAGGTGCGCCACACTATAGAGGTGAGAAAGGGAAAAGTGCAGCAAGCTGCGTCCTTCAACAGGCAAGCACCATCAAATGACCATGATATATGAATTTTGACCTGTGCCGGTCTTGTCACCTGGTGCATAGATCAACAGGAAGACCTATGCGCAATGCGAGTACATACCTGTGAGGCGTTTCTTTTCTACGAGGCTGGTGAGCTTCTCGCGGTAGAGCTGCTTGTGCAGCTGCGCGGCGGCTTCGTCCTCAAAGTTCAGCCGGTCGCACAGCTCCCCTAGAACCTCTGCCTTGGACGGTGCCTCGTCCAATTTGCCGCTCGTGAACAACTCCTTCAGCAGCCGCCTGTTTTAGGGGCAAACGCACGCACATCACTCATACCCTTGCATGCAAATATACTGTAAGAAAGCCCTGATATCCGCACCCCTGAAGGTACGTTGCACATGATTACGTGTGATCATTTGGAAAGCTTAAACCGATCTAAGGACTGCTGCTGTAATCTGAGATGGCCAGCTGCGAACAATGTTGAGCATCGACAACAGCAAAGGAGAGCCTGGGACTACTGCACCAAATTCAAGCCTCGGTGCATCTGGCATGCAGACAGCGGTTCTGGAAAGACTGCGCTTTCCCAAAGTGGGCTGAATGGAACTACACAGATCCTCTATAAGCAGGGCTGAATGGAACTATACAGATCCTCTCAAGCAGTAATTTAGCTCGAAAAACACAGTTTTGGGGTCTTGCCAGACTTTAAACTGCGTATCTCTCATGTCAGCCAGGTAATGTCTACACTGACCATTCACAGAAGCAAGGGGTTCTGCCAGACAACAATCTGCGGATCCTTTCTGGCAGTAAGGGAATACATATTAACAGGAGAGGGCCAGGGGGCGCGCACTTGTAGGTTTTGGACACAATCTCTGAGCGGATGTCCTCGGCCTCGCGCGGACCCAGGCCCAAGATCTTCTGCGCATCCGCCAGGTCATCCTCCAGGCTGTCTGTGAACTCGCCTGCGCCCTTCAGCGCCTCCTCCAGATATATCCTGCGCGTGGGTAACGAATGTTGACATCCCTTGGTTTTACGTCTGTATTTAAATTTCATCCTGCAATCATGGCGCAATTTTGCCAACGTGCCGGCCTACAAGTTCTAGTTTTGAAGCACTGTCTTCCCCAGGTATATCCTGATCAAGGCAATACCAGCACTTGAAGCTCACATACTGTGTCATCATGCCAATGCCGGGCCACAACAAAGGTTTCTACAGGGTATGTACAAATGGCAAAGGTATAAGGAGCCAGGTCGACATACACTGCTGCTAACATGGCCACTGACGCAGAACCAGGAGTGACTCAGGAGGCCCTGCCGCTAGCATCCAACACGCTCTTGTCACAACAGTGCAGGGGGATCTAAAACTCAAATGCAAATTTGAACCCCAAACGCAGTCCCAGCCACCTGAATAGATTGCGCAGCTCGCGGCCACAACCATCGAGGCGGCGACATTCCCAAGCTCATGAAGAAGAGGGGAAAAATGAAGATCTGTAATTTAAAAGCAGATTTCGATTGCTGAGTCACCTGAAGAGGTCGCGCAGCTCGCGGCCGGAGCCCTCGAGGCGGCCGCCGAAGATGGAGACGGGGCCGAGGCCGCTGGGCAGCGTGGGGTCGTCCGCCAGAGATGCCAGCGCCCGGCTGTACGCTATGGCCTCCTTCACGGCCTGTGCGTGCGCAGAAATTACGCTGTGAGGGTTTAAGCACTATTGAAGGGGCAATTTCCTCACACCATGAGCAAGAAACATGGTGGGTCAATGTAACAGATGAATCACAGCCCAGCATACGTGAAGGGCCTGATCTATGCTATCGCCTCCTTCACTGCCTGGCAACCACAACTGTCAGGCTACCAAAGTCACTTGATAGTGCATTCAACCCCTGGAACCAAACAACCATCTGGGCCCACAAACACCTGCTGCGCTGCATGATCCGTTCATGCTCAGAAGGAAGGATTTCTGCTCCCCAAAGGTTGTCTCTAGCTACAAGGTAATGCTCTGCATTCTTATGGTAATGTAGCAAGCATACCATCATCCAACATTTCTGCTCTGACTCCAAGCTCTCAACGCATGCTGATCCCTACTGAGCCCCTCAATGTTGTTGTGCCATTTCTTCGCACTAACCAGCACAGTTTGGGCGCTCCGGCGGCCTGCAAGGCAATTCGATGAATCAGGGCGAGTCAGCGCCAACGACTGACCTTGACGACGTCGGAGTAGTCACGGACGCGGGTGCGGCGTTTGGTGGCCTCGATGCCCCGGTCAAGCACGGCCTCCACATGCGCGCGAGCCGCCTCCTTGACCGCCTCGGACGCAATCTCGTCCTCCAGCCGCACCTTGTCCTGCAGCGCCTTCAGCTCTGCCAGCGCCGCCCGGTTCGCCTGAAATTAGCAATTGACTTGTAATTTCCAACCCTTTTCTGCGGCTAAATGAGGCAAGCAGGGGTGTCATGGAAGGAGATCTGGCCACATCTAACCAGCGCCGCCCGGTCTTGCTGATTGCGCAGTTGAGAATGACTTTGAACAAGCTGTGGCCGGATCAGGTTATTGGGTGTCATGAACGGGCCCTTCCCGAAACCTAACCAGCGCCATCCAATTTGCCTGATCGCGCGGTCGAGAGCTATTCAACTTGTGGTTTCAATATCAGATTCAGCCAGACTACTCAGCCCAGTGTGTCATGCAGAAATTTGACCCCAACCCAACTGGGGCTATGAAGCTGTCCTAAAACCTGTCCGCCCCAAGCTCAGCAGAGGTACCCAGTTGTCCTGGAACCACAGATCAGAGACCGGGGATGCATCCCAAAAATGGCTAACTCCATGAAGGATATCACAGCAAACACATGGCGTGCGGCGATTTATTCATGGTTTCTGTTAAGCGCTGGCTGTGTGAGGCAGCGCATAAATCAAATGTTTTGCCATGCATCACAGAAAAGAAATAGATTCGGACAAGGTCAAACCTGAAGCACGCCTCCGCGGGCCTTAATGAAGCTGTGGAAGAGCGCCTTGGCATTCTCGCGCCGCGCGACGTACAGCGACGAGTCGCTCAGGTTGAATACGCGCCGCCAAGGCAGTAGGAACGCAGCCTGAGACACGCACCAGATCAACTGATCCATCCTGAACACAACATGAGGGGCAGGCTGTGCCCTCACAAGCACTGCCTAGTAATTTGCAGTCAGCCACTAGAGTCAACCAGCTTTGGCTGGCTGCATGGGACAGGAAAGAAGAAGACTTCCGGTTGCCGTGAATGCAATGCGGCATTCGGCAGCCATCCACAATCTTGTCTAATGCATCCCACCAATCTAGAGGCGTCATGTAGGCCAGTCATAAGCTGGCAGAATATTGACCAAATTTACTTGAAATCACTAGAGGCCCAACAACAGTACAGAGCAGTCGGCAGGAAGCAAAAATACAGGATGCATACTTTTGTGTGCATTGAAATTGTGCATGATTTTTTTTACAAAGTAACCCCATGCAACTTTGAGCTGCCAGCCCACCTTCTGGGCGCCGAAGACGAGGTCGGACACATAGATGAGCTTCTGAAGGGCGCGGAACTGCTCCGAGCTGCCGCTGCGTGATCCGGCCTCGAAGCGGCTGCGCATAATCCGGCGGCCCACGTCAATGTGCACTGGCGCCGCGTCCTCGTCAGCAAGACCGATCGCGTCCTTGAAGGCCTTGATCCTGTCCGCCTCGTCTCCCCTGCAGTCAGCGCACTTATAATGAGGGAGGAATAAGGGGATAGTCACGCGGGAATTACTGGCAAGAAAGGGGCACCAATGACAGTTGGGGGCCATTGTTACAGCAGAACCTCAGTTAGCAAGACCTCCTCTGAGGTCATAACTGGTGCAACTGGTGCTTTCTTGCAAAGCAATTGTGGCACACTAATCCATTGAAGGTGTCTTGATGAGGGTATATGCAGCTTTACAGAGCAAGTCAACCCAAGCAATCTATACGGGGAACAGAAAAAAGTTGCGGAAATTTTTGTTGGGCCGTGGACCGCTCACTTGAGAGGGAGGTCGCCCGGCGGCACGGTGCTTTCCAGGTAGGCGTCATACACCCTCTTCAGCTCGTCCACCAGCTTCACTGACAGGTTGGCGCCCACCCTGCACAAGCATCCATGTCCCCTCAGGTAATTCATGATTCATCTAGGCCAGCACATGGGAGCCACGCTCCACCCCCACCTCACCATGCTTTACTTGCAATGACTTGGTTAAATACTATGCAAAAATTTTAAACTATTTCTACTCAGGCTTATCCAACTCTGATACAATAAATGTGTCCATTTCTGGTTCAATGAAGGGGCTTCCTGTTGAAGCAAAGGATGAGGGTGGGCTGCATTTCTCAGGTGTGCTGATCTTTTTACGGGCAAATGAACAATGCTGAGACAGAACACATGCGATCAGGCTGCCCTCCGCACCTGTCACCAATAGCTGCCACCTCTTCACGGGTGACGGTGGAGGGGTCATCTTTGTCCACGAGGGCGTTGTGCAGCAGCACCCCAGCTGCGTTCACCCGCTTGCTCTGAAGGCTGTTCACCACTGCAGCGCCTGCCACTGCCCCTACTGCCGCCCCCGCGATGCGCCCAGCATTCCTGGCTGACTCTGGTGACACGCCACATAAGTATAGTGTCAGTCATTCTCCTGACACCTAATTCAGATGTCACGAATTAATTTTTGAGCAGAGGACCTGCCGAATCTGGTACAGGATGAGCTTGCGAGCTTGAAGGAGCGTTGCTTAGAGAGGGCGCTTATGATCTCTAACGATTCAGATGGATGCGTAGAAAAGTCACCTGGTGCTTTTGTGCCGACCACAGATCCAATGGCTCCTGCAGCAGCGACCAAGACCAATGCTCCAACATACAGTGCTGCCTTGGGGAGGTCGACCAGAGCTTTGGAGATGCCATCGAGCTCCTTGTGGCTTCCGAAGGGAGTCTGGCAACAGAAAGATCGAAAGTCAGCGAGGTTCAAAGAAAATTTTGCTTAGATCCACCGTTACAAGCAAATACAAGCTCTGGAAAACCAATACCGGTGCAAATCCATCGTACGGTGGCTAATATATATCTTATAAGCGTTTCTGTAGATGCCTCTTCGATGTGCTTTTGAAGAGCGCTGAGCTAGCTGGGCACTATACCTGGACTTTTGGGGAAGCACTGCAGCTGATGAGTACTCCTCGTCTCCTGAAGCCAAGGCTTGGCGATAGAGATTTGCAAGAAAGCTGCTGACCAGCAATAAACTTTTTACTGCTGGATAATCTTCCAAGTGATACTGGCCATCGACAAAGTCCAGGATGCTTTGCTGTCTTTCTGGTTGTCACAGGGTGTGATGCGCAGCATGGCAAAGGAACAGTGCCAACTACTGCTGCATTCATTTTTGTTGAATTAAAATGTGTCACATGCACTAAAAATTTGCTCTGGTCGCCGCCCGATGAATGAGCTGGACAGCTCTATCTCATCTACGCGTATCCTTTCCATGATTGGCTTCGAATTCGTTGCCTCGGCAGGAATGAATCCGCACAAGGAGCTGCACCTAAGATCTCGCCAAAGGAATCAGTGAGCAAAGGACAGCATTCGCAAAAAACTTCGCAAATTTTGACACGCTTTCACTGTTGAAGTGCTCTGGGCGAAGGCAAGACACTGCTGGTCGGGATGCGCGCCTTCAGCACGGTACAGTGCAGGATGTTTGCAGCTACAGGGTGCAACCGATCGCATATGATGGCCTGTAGCAGGCCATCAGTCAGAATAGGGACATCACGCGCGTTCACAGTGGTGGTGCCTCGGCGGCGAATGATGGTGGTGCGCGCCGAGCAGAAGGACGACAAGGAGAAAAAGCAAACAGACAAGCTGGTCAAAGGTGACCAACAAGACAACTTCTTTCAGCTACTTGCAATGTTTGTTTACCTTTGCAAAGCTGACAGAAGCGGTCCCCGGATACCTGCAAAATTTTTCTGCATATTCACCACAGTAAGCTACATCACCAACGGCATCTTCAGGTGCATTTCAGGGCCACGAGAGATCAGTGTTGGAAGTTTGGTAGCTCGTCATTGTGAGGAAGTTCGTTATGATTTGCGGGCCTCTGTCTGCATTGGTATCTGGTGAATCACCATCCCTTGAACCCCCTGCTCAGCACTGCCAGGCTTGTGCAGGTCTGGACAAAAACACTGCGAAGAAGGTCCTCCAGGTCTGGGAGCAGTCAGGCGCATCGTCACCGGACGAGCTCAGAAAACTGCTTGTCAAGCGGTCTGTGCAGAGCGCCGGCGTGGTCCTTGTGCAGACACTCTTAGACGCAGGTGCGCTCTCAATACCCTCGCATCCCTTGTCAGCCAACACGCCACAACAGCCAGGCAGTGCATGCAAGAATACAAAGGCTTTGTGCTTGGTGCTCGGTGCTTGCAGCACACTGGCAATCTGAACACTCAGCAGAGCAAGCGCAAATGTGAATGGCGTAATGAGGGGAGTTTTGAAGACATGCGGTGACGGTAAGATGACTAAATCGATTACCAATAAATTGCTGCGTGCAGGGGCTTCATGGGGAGGTTTCACAACAGCGCAATATCTGTCACAGGGCGGGGATTTCTTTGGGAAGATCGTGGTGCAGTACCTGGCCTATTTCCTGGGTCTCTATTTTGCCATTGGCGTCTTCCTCGACCTCTTTTTGCTGGGGGCCACCGCCTTTGCTGGCATCAATTACAGCACCAACGCCGAAGCCTTCCTCAAGGCTGTGAAGCAGGCACGGCCCCTTTCATCGCACCCACGTCTGGCCAATTTTATTGTGAAGTAATGAGTTATTATGTCCACGACACAACTGAGTCCCTGCATGCATCAACAAAAATTTTGCTCGTGCCCGCACTCTGGCGGGCATCGGAAATTGAACAATTGATTAAGTTGACCGCCGTCTTTACTCCTGATCAGTTGTCCATTACTGCACTGCGTGCATGCGAGAACCATTGCAACGAGTATCTGACCAGACAGAACACATCCATGGGGTGAACGTGTGGAGACCTGATCATGAGCAAATGATGACTGATGTCCAGGTGGCGGGTGACAGTCCTACCGGCCTCAGCGTGGTCAACAAGGCGCAGAACGCGGTCAACACCCTGAAGATCATCACCGCTCTCAATGAGATCTCCGACATACTCAAGGTGAGGCATTAACACTCCATTGCTGGATGGTAGCAGTGCATTGTATTCACTGCACTGTCAGCTTTCTGCCGAGTGCTTTGCCTGCCAGACACTGTCCCTGCGATTGGAAAAGGTCAAGAGGGATGCATTAGTAGTGGTGCATTTTGGTGCTCAGCTGTTAATTTGCTTAGCTAGCAAAACAATGAAGGTGACCAGCTGTTCAACCAATGCTTCACTGCTGCTGCATCATGGCTTGCTGGCTTATCTGCACAGCCAGATGAAAAGCCTCATTGCAGATTATTCCTAGAGGATTGCCTGTCTTCCTGGGGGCTCTCAGTCTGAGCCCAAGGAGAAACCCTTGCAGCCAAACCCTGATAATCCCCCTAAAATGCACGCAGAGCAAGGGCAGCGCGGGAGCCGCGCCGGCGGACACGCTGCAGAACCTGCAGGTGTTCCTGACCCTTCAGAAGGCCGAGGAGAAGGGGTTCAGCCCAGACAAGTACGGGCTGACGCCTGATCAGGCCGCGGACCTCGCAGTCATCTTTACTAAGTATGACATCAACGATGACATGGTCCTGGAACCGTCGGAGGTCCGCAAGCTCTTGTAAGTTCCCCCCTCTCCTGTTTTTCTTTTATAAACCCTTGCCAACCCCTACTGTCCAGGGATTCATGCCTCAAATTGAACATGAGCATGCACTAGGGCCTGCATGCTGCCTTTTTCGTTTGCCATTGCCTGGGATGTAATTTGGCGTAATTCATGAGCTCCAAGGTTGCAGCTCAAAGCAGAAGTTTCCAAACACTGTGTCAGCTCTGCAGTGCTGTTGAGAGCATGCTTGGGGATCTACCGAATCAGAGATGATATCACTGCTTCTGTCAAGAAGTTCAAGAGTGGGCAACTCACCTGGCAGTGTTTTGTCTTTGCAGCCAAGAGGAGGGATATGACTTTGATGCGGCTGAGTCAAAGGAAGCTGTCAAGCTTCTGGACAAGAACAACGACGGGTAAATTTCTCCGGCATATCTCTCAAGTCTTATCAACCTGTTGGGTCATCATTTGCATTACATCACACTTATTCCAGGCCAAAGGGCTAGTGCGTTGCAGCAATCTGTCACAAATTTCCCTGTTGTTTTTAAGCCAGGATTTCAAGCATATGGTGTCTGATTCTTTCATAAGACGGGCTGTGCATGTGCAGGATCATCAGCTTTGAGGAATTTGTTGAATGGTCACAAAGCAAGGTGCGCTATGCTCAATTTCACGCTGCAGTTCCGGCAATTGCATGCACTAAAATATGTCCTTTCATGACGGATGTTCCTCCAAAGCTGGCGAGAAAGTCTCTCACAAGTGAACTGCATGAGACTCTGCCTGCAGGTCTTTGTTGGTGACCTGAAAACATTAGAGTACTCTAGAGATCTTGATTGACATTTTTGTGCCTGCGCGCAGTTGGACCCTGCCAAAGCACCGGCCAAGGTGTAACCTACTGCTTGCGCGTCATATGATAGTTGCACAGCTTGGGGAGGAACGGGGACTGCGTCAGTGTCTGTACCTTCGGAAGGGTCCAGGCACAGTCCAACAAGTTCAGATCGCTGATCGTGATCAGTGTGATGTTTTGCCCTTTATTTGCTTGAGCATGTGCTTCTAGTAGAACCCAATGTTGATTTTCAGTGAGAGTTCTGCGAGTTTCATTTCTGCACACGACAGCTTCTGCGTCCATGCTTGGCCGATGCGGCACCACTTTAACGGCGGCCACGGAGCCATGAAGTCTGACCAGAGACGGACATTCGATTGAGTTTAGTACGTAGCCACCTCTTCGAGGCTTTAGCTGCCCGGGCTCCTTCTAGTCACATCATGTCGACGATTGTTGGGTGCAGTGGGAGTTGCAGTCTCAGCCTAACCACGGTGTTGAGTTGGTGCACCACGTGGCATATTAATATTGTCCATGCGAAATGTATGCTTGCACAAACCATGCACAAGCTCAGTGGGCAAGCCTAATTAGGCATGACATGACAAGCACACGCATATGCATGACTGCCAGTCAGTGATGGTTATTATTATTATTATTGCACGCTTTTCCTGCCGAAGGCAAGGTGCGTCTGCAGACAAGC
>JADEYI010001018.1_pt1 | contig 25635 bp, 24 predicted proteins | sample 8542331 | NCBI WGS metagenome assembly JADEYI01 (sample SAMN16510988, study PRJNA670497) | mine drainage metagenome | isolation source: biofilm near Copperflume 1 | place: Germany: Marsberg coppermine Kilianstollen | collected 2018-02
GCTTTATGTATAGCCCCCATCACGGCCGGCCGGACACCTTCGGTTTTGAGATGCACGAAATTCTCGGCTTCACGATCCTGGCTTTAATATTGCTTCACTGGCTCTGGTCATTCACCCATCCGAATGAAGGCCTGCGCCACCTGTGCCCATGGACCCACATCGGCCTGCGTCGCGTGCTTACGGAATTCTGGCAGGCTGTGCGCCACCAGCAACTACCGCCGGATGGACCAGACAGGGAAGCTGGCTTGGCGGGCTTCGTCCACGGCTTGGGATTGCTGGCCATCACCGGCATGGCCCTGACAGGTGCAGCTTTCTATCTGTTCCGTATGGGCGGTGCCGGCAGCAATCCCCTCGAGATTATCGAAGACCTGCATGACACGCTGGCGGTGATCAGCTGGGTTTACTGGGGCGGCCATTTAGGCGTGACTCTGCTCCACAGCCTCTTCCGCCACCCCACTTTCATGCGGATGTTCAGCCTGCGCGGACGATGATTTTTTCGCAAGCGCAGCGCCGATAAATTGCGCTTACAGCTGCTTCACCCCCTCGCCACGATCAACGGTGATCCAATGCGTCCCATCCCGGGACACCTGAATCTCCACATCTACCTCGGTGGATGATGTATAGCGGTAGACGATGCGCTCGCTGATCTTCTTGCCGTGATCCTCATCCTGACCGTATTCAGTCCAGATATTGCCCGCGATAGCCATCTTTGAGATGAAAGGCCGTGAACCGGTCTGGCCATCGGCGAACAACTCATAATGCCAGTAGGCGTGGTCTTTGCGGTTGTAGGTATCCACCACTAAGGATTTAACAGTTTTGCCGGACCATACATTGGCGAAGCTGCACAACAGAAACACCCGATCGTCAGACCAGCGGCAATCCTCATTCCAAGTCCAAGCTCCGGCCTTGCCGAATGGGGTTGCCAACGTCTTGCCGTGGAATTCCCAATGGCCCACGAAGATATTCAGTTGCTGAAGTTCCGGGGAAAGCGGCTGGTTGTCCGCCGCAACGGCTGTACTGAGCGCACAAAAGATGGCGAGCATTGACAGAAATACGATGTGCTTCATTTAAGTTCCTCGGAACTGCGTGTCTGGAAAATTTTTAATTGATTGACATTTGCCGATGATTATTGCACAAATTGCATGGTTAAAAAACATTGCATTCGCCGCACCTCAACCCTTATCCATCAATTTCAGTTTGCGTAGGCCAAGATACAACGGGTAACTGATAATCAGACACGCCAATGCAATCAATGTGTGACGCCGGTCGCTAACGATCACGCCCGCAAGAAACACCAGCCCGATCAGGATCGCCAGCAGGGTGGTCCACGGGTAACCCCAGGCCTTGTAAGGACGCGGCATGGCGGATTCGCGCCGGCGCAATACCATCAAGGAAACATACATCAGCAGGTAATTCACCACCATGAATACCGCGATCACCCCCAATACCGCTTTGAAGGTCCCGGAGAACATGAACGCGCAGGCCACCGCAGTGCCGAGCAGCATCGCGATTGTCGGCGTTCCACCGCTATTCACGATGGTCGCCTGTGGCACGAACAGCCTGTTATGCCCCATAGCCAGCAACAAGCGCGCCGAAATCAGAACTTGGGCATTGATGGTGCCCAGCAACGAAATCATGACGATAGCGGTAATGATCAGATTGCCGCGCTCACCGAAAAGCACTCGGGCCACGGCGCCGCCAACAAACGGCGCATTCGCCATCCTGGAAATCGGCAATACCCACAGAAATGCCAGGTTGAGCAGCAGATACACTGCAATGATCAAAAGCACGCTACGAAATATGGCACGTGGGATATCGCGGCCGGGATTACACAACTCTTCGCCGAAGAAACATACATAGAAATAACCGTTATAGGTGAAAATGATGCCCTGCATAGCGAGAATCAGGGCGATCATGAGCGCCGTACCGTGCGGTACGGCAAGGGCGGGAATCCCAGAAATTGCTGAATGGGGTATAACGAATGCGGCGATAATTAAAGCGGTAAAGGCGAACATCTTTACCAGCGTAACGATTGTCTGGATGTGACCGCCCCAGCGCACGCCTTGCCATTGCAACGCTACCAGCCCGAACAGTACTGCGAATGCGACGATGAGTGCATGGCCGGTGAGTGCCGGTACCAGTACAGGTGCATATTCACCAATGAGCAGCGACAGCGCCGCCTGCACGGCGCATACCTGGATCCAGTACGTATAACCAACAAAGAAGCCGGCATAGTCTCCCAAGGCCCGGCGCGCGAATACATAGGGGCCGCCGGTTCGCGGCATCATGGCGCCGAGTTCGGAGAACACCGTGGCGCCCAGCAGCGCGTTGACGGCACCGAACACCCACACCGCCATAAACAACCACCCATTCGGCAGCAGCGCGGCGATATCGCCCGGCGTACGCAGAATGCCGCCGCCGATGGTTGTGCCGATGCCGATGGCCAGCGCAAACGCCATACCAAGCACGCGCAGCAGATGGCCCTTGGGAGCATCAGAAGGTGCTTTCATGGCCTTAGATTGCATTTAATCCCTTTTCAACGGAATCGATCGCCGTCACGCTTCAGTCAGCGGCGGCGTGGAAAGTTCGAAGCGCCACAAACGCACAGCGCACTCATTGCGGAATCATTGCTTTCGGCGTGTATGGCAATCCCATTTTCTTGAGCAGCGCCTGGAAGCGCGGGTCGTTGCGCAGCGGATCGAAGGCCGGTATCCACAACACTCGCCCTACCGTATTATCACAATTGTTTTTGGCCATGCAGATTTTCAATGCGGCCAGCGCACGATCTGGCTGGCCCAGCCTGGTCAACCACATCGCACGGATTATTTGATCATTTCCCTGTGCTGACACTGGCTCCAGGCTCCGCACGGCCGCGACACGCTGTGTAGGATCGGCAATCCCGCGCACCAGCAGCGCTGCCGCGTCTGGATCCGCGCCTGATAATTTCGCGGCGATGCGTGCCTGAATTTCAGCTTGTGGGTAACGATGACGCTCGACATCGACTGCTTCTGCAACCAAGTGTGCAAGAACCAGATCCGGATGCGCTGCCAGCGTACTATTGATCTGTGTCGCGGCTTCGTCGAAGCGATGCAATGCTAAGAGGACAAGGGCGCGGGTCCAGCCAATCACCCCCGACAGGGGGTCCAACTGCTGGGCGCGGTCAATTTCGCGCATAGCGGGTTCAAGCTGTCCGACATCCAGCAAAAACTGGGCATATTGATTCACTGCTTCCACATCGTTGGGCGTCAGTGTCAACGCCAGACGGAAAGACTGGTCGGCCTCAGCCCACTGCGAGCGTGCAGCATGCAATATGCCGAGCACAACATAGGCGGACGCGGTATTGGCATCAATCGCCAGCGCACGCTGCGCGGCGGCTTTGGCACGCGGCAGGGCGGCGCCATTCGAATCGAGGTTATAGGATGGCAACAGAACTTCGGCCTCCGCCAGCGCACCCCAGGCCTGGGCATAATTGGGGTCGAGCTTCACTGCCTGCTGGAGAGCTGACACCGCTTCTCGCAGCGCCGGACCCCGCGCCGCGATCTTGGTCAGGCCCAGCAGGTACAACCGATGGGCTTCCGGATTATCCGTTTTGCCAGTAACGGGTGAAATGGTGCCCGCGGCGAATTTTAGTTGCAATGTGCTGGCGATAGCCTGCGATATTTCATCCTCGATCGCAAAAACATTGGTGAGTTTGCGGTCGTATTGTTGCGACCAGATCTGCACGCCGGTCTGGGTGTTCACCAGCTCCGCGGTGATGCGCACCTCATTACCGACGCGCTGCACGCTACCAGACAAAAGAGTTCCCACGCGCAATATCTTTCCAACTTTCCGAGCATCCACGTCCGCATCCCGGAATTGGAACGACGAGGTGCGGCCGATGACGTTCAGTCCCGGTATCTGGCTGAGGGTATTCAATATCTCTTCGCTGATGCCGTCGCTGAAATACTGATTGCCGGGATCACCACTCAGATTGGCAAACGGCAACACCGCCACGGAATCCGGCAGGAGGGGGCTTTCAGCCGGCACCGAAACCTTAGCTGCGACATTTTCGGCATTGCGGTGACGGGTGTTAATTTTCCAGAGATAGCCGCCCGATAGAGTAACCAACACCACGATCAGCAGGGTCAACACTGAACCCAGCCGCCAGCGCAGATGCTGCCAGCTGGAGAATTTGGCGGGATTTTCTTTCGACGGCGGGATGAACATCCAGCCCAGTACCAGCACCACCGGAAACAGCAGCGCCACAACAACAATCAGGATCAGCACGCTCTGCCGCGGCCAGCCGATGTCGGGAAAGATACTGTTGGCCAGTTGGATCAACACCCAGGCGGCAATGGCATAGACGCTCGCCACCCGAAAGATATGGTGGCGCTTCAGACGGGCCATGAAACTTAAGGGTTCATCAGCCATGGAATCCCCAGCCGTTTGGGCGGCGCCTCACTATACGGGCAGCCAGTGGAGGGGACAACCGCCGGTCTAAGGGGTCGCGGCCGGGACGGCCGCTCCTACGCCGACGAGATCAAATAGCAACCGTGTGCATGACCAGCGGTACGTAGTGATCCATCAGCAACAGGATGAAGAGCGCCGTGAGATAGACGATGGAATAACGGAAGGTGCGCATCGGCAGGCTGGGGTCGTGGCTGAAACGTAGCGCGAACGCATATACCAGAAAAATCCCGCCAAAAATCAGCGCACCTGCCAGGTACAACAAACCGCTCATGCCGATGAGATACGGCAGCACGCTCACTACCACCAACAGGATAGTGTAGAGAATGATGTGCAGCACGGTATAAGGCACGCCGTGGGTCACGGGCAGCATGGGGATATCCGCCTTGGTGTAATCCTCGCGGCGGTGGATGGCCAGCGCCCAGAAATGCGGCGGCGTCCACACGAAAATGATCAGGCACAGCAATAGCGCGCCGGGAGCCACATGACCGGTGACCGCGGCCCAGCCCAGCACCGGCGGGGCGGCGCCGGCGATGCCGCCGATGACGATGTTCTGCGGTGAAGCACGTTTGAGAAAGCCGGTGTAGATAATGGCGTAGCCGATAAGCGAAGCGAAAGTAAGTGCTGCGGTAAGCCAGTTCACAAACACCAGCAGCATTGACATGGACAGTAAACACAAGATCAATGCATAAACGATGACCTGTCGCTCGGTCACATGTCCCAGGGGCAACGGCCGATGACGGGTGCGGAACATGGTGGCATCGGCGCGCCGGTCCAGCAGATGATTGATGGCGGACGCACAGGAAGCGGCCAGGCCGATACCGATGGTGCCAAAAATGAATTGCCTGAGCGGTAGCATGCCGGGCACCGCCAGAAACATGCCGACAATGGCGGTGAACACGATGAGCAACACGATGCGCGGCTTGCCGAGATCGTAGTAGTCCCGCCAGCTGGCCTGGGCTGTGTGTGTGGCTGCAACTTCGTTCATGCGCGTGTTCATGATGGAAATAGGGGGCTATGCGTCGCCGGTTGTCCGGCCGGACCCATCCGCTGCTGATGGGTGGCTAAAGATACCGGCTTCGCCCACACCGCCCAGTTCAAGGACACGACGGTTGCCAACAGCAATGCGGCCACGCCCGTATGCGCGTCGGTGAGCGCCAGGGGCAACGCCCAATGCACCATACTGATGCCGATGCCCACCTGGCAAATGACCAGCACGGCCGCCAGCAACCCCAGACATTGGATTGCGGGCTTGCGGCCCTTGATGAGACACAGCAGCCCGGTGGTAATCACCATGACAAATGTTGCCAGTGCGCCCAGCCGATGGATCACGTGGATGGCGACCCGGGCCGGATCGCCGAGGATGCCGCCCTGGTAATCAGGCCCGAGCCCGTGCCAGGAAAAGGCATTGCGGAAATCCATCGGTGGCCACCACTGCCCCTGGCAGGTGGGAAAATCCGGACAGGCGATGCCGGCGTAGTTGCTGCTGGTCCAGCCGCCGAGCGCGATCTGGCACACCAGTACCAGCAACGCCAAGGCTGCCATCCAGCGCAATAGTTTGCTGGCCGCTTCGCCGGCGCGCAGATAACCGCCGGTTTGCAATACCAGCAATACTAACAGCGCAAACGTGGCATAGCCGCCCAATAAATGCCCCATGACCACCGGCGGGAACAACAACAGCGTCACTGTCCACATGCCGAGTAAGGCTTGAAGAATAACGGTTAACAGCGTCAACCAAGGCAACACCACTGGCTGGGATACGTGTCGCCGCCGCCGCCAAGCGACTACCGCCAGGATCAGAATCAGCACCGCCAGACTGCCGGCGAAATAACGATGGAGCATTTCCTTCCAGGCCCGGCCCGGTTGCAGCGGACGGCCGGCATAACGCGCGTCCGCGGCAGCGATGGCCTGATGGGTATCAGGCACGTTGATGTGGCCGTAGCAACCCGGCCAGTCGGGACAGCCCAGTCCTGCCTGGGAGAGCCGCACGTAGGCACCCAGTACGATCACGACGAGCGCCAGCAACGCGGCCAAGATTGCCAAATACAAATACCCGTGGCGCGCCACCCCTACATACCTCCGTTTTCACCCAAAAGATGCTGCAGGTCCTTGAGCAGCCCTTCGGGTTTTCCGGAAATGGAGTAACGCATGATGTAAAAACCACGCGGATCCACCAGATAAATGAACTTGCCGATATCCGGCATGGAATTGCCGCCGCGACTGAACTGCTGGATGAATTTGCTGCCGGCCGGACCGGACATATCCGCCACCGTAAGATCCGGATGCAGCCGTAAAATTTTGGCGGGATCCTGGGGTGCGCCCGCCACCAAATACAGGCGCTGCACCGATTCGATCTTCTGGCCCGTGGCATAGCGCACCTGGCGCGTCAGGTACAAGGCTTCCTCGCAATCGGCATTGCAGAATGCCGTGCTCATATAAACCATTGTGAAACGGCCCTTGAAAAAATCCGGCGCCAGGGTTCCGCCGGTCAGCGGCAACGACAAAGGAGCCGCAATAAGTGCGCGCGCCGGCTTGATAAATTCGCCGTGCTGGGTGGTGGCGAAATTGAAGTTATTGATATTAAGGTACAGAACCCAGGCGATAACGACAGGGATCACGAAGATCGCGGATAGCACCGCGAACATTATCCAAGGTCTTTTGCGACGCGCCGGTGGCGGCGCCTGTTCAAGTAGGTCGGTCATGTTTGATCCGTTTACTGTTCACCACGATCCAGATAATAAACAGCGCCACTGCCAGCGCGAACCATTGCAGCGCGTAGGCGTCATGGCGCACCGGCGGAAAGCCGATGTTGGGTTGCCAGTCGCGCACAAAACCGCCTGCTTGGGTCGGGCCCAGCAGCAGCACCGGTTTGAGCAGTTTGCCGCCATACAGTTCCGCCAAGGTCTGATAACGCGGGTACAGCATCAGCTTTGGCCAGCCGGCAGGCACCCTGGTCTTGCCTAGGCGGATGCCCGGCACCGGCAGACTGCCTAACACCCCGTTCACACTGCGGTTATTGGAACCGACCTCAACATCCGGCAGCGTTTTTATCCCCGGAGCGGCGGCCACGAAACCACGGTTCACCAGCAGAATCTGCTGCTGAGGTTCCAGCACGAAGGGCGTGAGCACCTGGTAGCCGACCTGATCGCCATTCTGCATTTCCTGTAGTAGCACCTGGTGAGCACTGTCATAGTGACCCTGCGCTTGTACATGCCGGTAACGCCCGAGGGCAGCGAATCCACCGGTATCCAGCGCCTGGTTAAGCGAAACTGGCGGCAGCACGCTCGCCTGCCGATATTGGCTCAGAAGAGCACGCTTGTAATCCGCGCGCCGCAACTGCCAGTTACCGAGCAGGATCAGAATTGCGAGCAGCACCAGCGTCACCAGCGTCGGCCACAGGGTCGGATTGAACTGCCATTTGCCTACGCGCATGACTGCATGCTAATTTGCCGAGAGCTGCTTCAAAATTGCCATACATCCGGCGCTTTGAAAGAGCTTCCAATCACCGCCCTGGCGCAATACATGTTCTCTGATATCGTCATACTCGTCATTTTATTTATCATCATCGTAAGCCTGTTCTCTGGCATGTATTTCATGTTGCGCGATCGCGGTCGGTCAACTCGCATGCTCAAGGCGCTGACCGTGCGCATCATCCTGTCGCTGGTCCTATTCGCGCTGCTCATGATCGGTTACTGGGCGGGTTGGTTGCACCCCCACGGTCTTTTGCCGCCGCGGCATTAAGTCACAGTCTGCTAGCGGCGGAAAGCCAGAAGCGCTGCCGCGGCAGCGCTTCTGGCTTTACCTGGCTGTCCGGTTTTTGATCAAAGCCAGTACACGAAGATGAACAGACCCAGCCACACCACGTCCACGAAATGCCAATACCAGGAGACTGCCTCGAAGGCAAAGTGGTGCTGGGGCGTGAAATGCCCCTTGAGGGAGCGCAACAAAATCACCGTTAGCATGATAGCGCCGATGGTGACGTGCAGGCCGTGGAAGCCAGTCAGCATGAAAAACGTGGTGCCGTATATTCCGCTGCCGAGGGTCAGATTCTGCTCGGTATAGGCGTGGATGTACTCGTGAGCTTGCAGTCCCACGAAGGAGAAACCCAGGATGATGGTGAACAGCAGGAACCAACAAAGCTTCTTGCGATTGCCTTCCTTCAGGCCCCAATGGGCAATCGTTACCGTCACGCCACTCGACAGCAGGATCAGCGTGTTGATCGCCGCGATACCGGCGGCAGACATGCCCTCGAAGCTGCCACCCACATGGCCGGGACCGTTGCTGGGCCAGGCAGGCTCGTATCCCTTCCACAGCAGCAGGTTGGTAAACAGGCTGTTGCTGCCGCCTGCCAGCCAGTTTTCCACGAATACCCGCGCGAAAAACAGCGCGCCGAAGAACGCACCGAAAAACATCACCTCGGAAAAGATGAAAAAGGTCATGCCCCAGCGAAACGAGCGGTCAACCTGGGCGTTGTAAGTGCCACTCATACTCTCGCGAATCACCGTGCCGAACCAGCCGAACATCATCAGGAAAATGATGATGATCCCCAGCAGGCACAGGTAACCGCCGAAATCCAGACCCTCGAGCCACAGGGCCCCGCCCACCGCAGTGGTAAACAGGCCCACCGAACCCAGGATGGGCCAGTAGGTACCATGCGGGATGTAGTAATGGTTAGCGGCATGTGCCTGTGCTGACATTTTTATCTCCCGTTGCCTCGTATCAACACCGTTTTCAGAGCGGTGCGTTGTTTGCTCTCAATCTGTCTGCATTCGGATGCCAGTTCACCGGCAATTCAGTACCGGGTAGCAGCAGCCTGACGGCTAACTTGCGACTGTGGAAGTGGGGTTTTTGCGGCGCGCTCACGAATGATGTGTCCAGCGCATGAACACAAAAAATCCCACATAGAAGCCCAAGGCTACCAACGCGGCGACAATGGCGGTACGCACAGCGCGCCGCTGGCGTCGCTCCAGCGGATCCCATTCAGGTTTGTTCATGAGCGCCGATTGCACCTGCGATGTCCCTCAGTCATTTTGGTAAGGATGTGCCCAGATGAGGTTGGCCGCCGGTGGTTCCGTGAAGCTGTGATACGGCGGCGGCGAGGGCAGCGTCCATTCAAGTCCCAGGGCGCCCTCCCAAACTTTGGCTTCGGCCTTTTTGCCGCCGCGCACACACAAGATGATGCAGGCGACGAATAGGAGTTGCGAGACGCCGAACACGAAGCCGCCGATGGAAACGACCTGGTTCAGGTCCGTGAATTGCACCGGATAGTCTGGAAGGCGGCGGTTCATGCCGGCCAGTCCGAGAAAATGCATGGGGAAATACAGCACGTTTATCGAGATGACCGACAGCCAGAAATGCCATTTCGCCAGGGTCTCGTTGTACATGTGTCCGGTCCATTTAGGCAGCCAGTAATACACCGCGCCCATAATGGCAAAGGCGGAGCCGGTTACCAGCACATAATGGAAATGCGCAACCACAAAGTAGGTGTCATGGTACTGCCAGTCGGCCGGTACCAGCGCCAGCATCACGCCGGAGAAACCGCCGATGGTGAACAGAAACACGAAGGCGATGGCGAACAGCATGGGCGTCTCGAAGGAGAGCGCCCCGCGCCACATGGTGGCCACCCAGTTGAACACCTTCACGCCCGTGGGCACCGCAATCAGCATGGTGGTGAACATGAAGAACAAATCCGCCGCCAAGGGCATGCCCACCGTGAACATGTGGTGCGCCCATACGATAAACGACAGGAAGGCGATGGAGGCGACGGCATACACCATGGAGGTATAGCCGAACAGCGGCTTGCGGGAGAACGTCGGAATGATCTCCGAAATGATGCCGAAGGCCGGCAAAACCATGATGTAGACCTCGGGGTGCCCGAAGAACCAGAACACGTGTTGAAAGAGCAACGGATCGCCGCCGCCGGCGGCGTTGAAGAAACTGGTGCCGAAGTACTTATCCATGAGTTCCATGGTCACCGCGCCCGCCAACACCGGCATCACGGCGATAAGCAAGTAAGCGGTGATCAACCAGCACCACACGAACAGCGGCATCTTCATGAGTGTCATGCCCGGCGCACGCAGGTTCAGGATGGTGGCAATGATGTTGATGGCACCCATTACCGATGAGATGCCCATCAGGTGGATGGCAAAGATGGTGAACGGGAAGGCCGTGCCGGTCTGCAGCATCAGTGGTGCATACATGGTCCAGCCGCTTGCAGGAGCGCCTCCCGGCATGAACAGGGTGGACAGCAATAGGATGAAGGCAAACGGCAGAATCCAGAAACTCCAATTGTTCATACGTGGCAGCGCCATGTCAGGCGCGCCCACCATCATTGGAATCATCCAGTTCGCCAGTCCCACGAAGGCCGGCATAATGGCGCCGAAAATCATCACCAGCCCGTGCAGCGTGGCCATCTCGTTGAAAAACAGCGGATCCATCAACTGCATGCCGGGCTTGAACAGCTCGGCGCGGATCAGCATGGCGAAAGCACCGCCCACGAAGAACATCAGCAGGCTGAAACACAGGTACAGCGTGCCGATATCTTTGTGATTGGTGGTGGTAATCCAGCGCCAAATACCGTTCGGATGTTCCGCGTGGTGTGCGTGTGCGACGGCGGTGTTGTGCATAGTCATTTCCTCTTCACGGCTCAGCGGGCGGCCTTGATCTGGGCGGGCTGCACCAAGTCGCCTTGATGGTTGCCGAAAGAATTGCGCTCGTAGGTGATCACGGCAGCGAGATCGGCGTCGTCCAGGATATTGCCCCAGGCAGGCATGATGCCTTTGCCATGGAGCACCAGACTGATATGCGCGGCCAATGGTCCATTGGGGATCGGACCAGCGGCGATGGCCGGCACGGCCATGGCCGGATTGCCCTTGCCGTCCGCCATGTGGCAAGCGGCGCAGTTGGCGTCGAACACTTGCTTACCGCGAACCATGGCGACTGCCATGGTCCAAGATTTCCCCGCAACTACAGGCTTTCCCGCAGGTTTTACCTCGGCCGCAGCACTCCCAGGTGTAGGCGACGGCGCCGCAGCCGGCGTTGCCGTCGCGGTAGCTTGAGTCGGGGCGGGAGTGGGCGCATTGAAGTTGAGTTCAGCCGGCGCATATACCACCGGGCTGCCGTTCTGTTCCGGCTGCAGGGTAGCGGGATTGATAAAGGCACCGTGGCTGGTCTGCATGGCCGCCACCCATTTTTGGTAATCGCTCCAGCTTTCCGCCACCACCACGATGGGCATGAAGGCATGCCCCCGGCCGCACAGTTGAGAGCATGAACCCCGGTAGGTACCGGGTTTGTCCACCTTGATCCAGGCCTGATTCACGAATCCGGGTATGGCGTCCACCTTGACGGCAAAATCCTCGACCCACCAGGAATGAATCACATCGTTGGCGGTAATCAGCAGGCGGATCTTTTTGCCGGTGGGCACCACCATGGGATGATCCACGTCGCGCAGATAATGGGGCACGCTAATGGGGTTGATGCCGGAATCGAGTTGTGACGCGGCATTGCTGTCGGTGGCCAGCGTACTGAAATAACTGAAGCCGTTCTGCAGATAATCGTACTGCCACTTCCATTGGTAGCCTTCGATCTTGATGCTCATATCCGGATCGCTGGTATTGGTCATGTCCACCAGTACCTTGGAGGCGGGAATGGCGAGCGCGATCAGAATGATGAAGGGGATGATGGTCCAGATAACCTCGATAGCGGTGTTCTCGTGAAATTGTGCCGGTTGATAACCCGCAGCTTTGCGATGCCAGATGATGGAAATGAGCATCAGGCCGAACACCACGATGCCGATGCCCACGCACACCCAGAAGACATACATGTGCAGATCGTAGACATCATGGCTCATGGGCGTTACGCCCACCGGCATGTTGAGATCGATGGCGAAAGCCGATCCGGAAATAAGCGCCAGTGATGAGGCAATCACCCCGCGCAAGGCTTTCTTGAAATTCTTTTGAAGCATGCGTTTGTGTCTCCTGCTGGAATCTTAATGCTCTGCGGAAGCCTCAGTTGAATCCAGTTTTCCCCAAGGGCCCGATTAGTTGCGCGAGCCGTTGTTCGAGCGTTGCGCGCTCCGCTCCCGTCAGGCACCGACCGACTTCGCACTCCTCGCCGTGGGAGCGGATATACAACCGCCACGGATGCAGTCGCGCACAGGGCTCGTGCACTACCAACTGCGCCCAATAACGGCTGAACTCCCGGTGCTCCAAGTGATGGCCATCGCCCTTGTCTACAAACACCTGGCTGCTGCTCACGGTAATGACCTCCCCATAACGCCCTTGCCGCCAGCACAGATGCAGACACAGGCCCAGCAGCAGCATTTCCAAGATGGCATACGCCAGCACCGGCCAGAATCCATTCAGTGTGAACCAGATACCCGGGGTCAGGGTGGCGGCGGCGATGCTGGCATAAAAAAGCCACCATCCCGTAACACTGAGTGACCGGTTGGGCACGATCACTATGCAATGCATGGCGGTATCAGGGTTGACTGCCAGCATGCTCGTACCCACCTCGCGTCCGCCTGCGCACCACCCTTTCTCCGAGCGCGGGCGTTTATTGCTTAAACACCCGGTTAGCCGGGTTGAAACCACCGAAAACTGGCGGAGTATGCTACTGCAAGGTCCTATAGCGCGCAACGGAGTCTGCGCATTTCGTGGGCAAATCATCGGCGTGCGCATCATGATGCATTTGATTGGCAGTAGCAGCGTCTAAACAAAACTATAAGCAGCACTGTCGGTTTATGCCCTCCATCCGACTGCTATTGCGTGTGGCGATCGATCAAGAGATTGATGATCTTCGTCCCATCAAGACGATCCGCCAGACTCTCCCTCGCAAGTCCAGGTTGCCAGGAAATATCTCCCAACAGCGGCGCGTGGATGGCACGCCGCAAGGCGGCGAGATTCCCGGAGCGGCGCTCAAAACCCGGGTCTATTCCGTTCGCCACCCAGCCAGCGAGTGTCAGACCGTCCTCACGGATGGCATGGGCGCTGAGCAGCGCGTGGTTGAGGCAACCCAGGCGCAGCCCCACCACCAGAATCACCGGCAAGGCCAGTGCGCGGGCGAGGTCTGGTACACCAAAGCCATCAGCCAGCGGCACCTGCCAGCCCCCCACGCCTTCCACCACGACCACGTCGGCGCCGATACACAGCCGGTGAAAAGCGGCGAGAATCCGCGACAATTCAATATTCACGCCGGCTTCAGCGGCGGCCAACTGCGGCGAGATGGGTGGAGCGAAAGCATAAGGGTTCACCTGTTCATAAGGGCGTGGCGCCGTCGAGGCGGCTTGCAGCGCCAGGGCATCCTGGTTGCGCAGGCCTTCGGCGGTGTGCACCGCACCGCTGGCCACCGGCTTCATGCCAACAGCCCGCAAACCAGCGCCGGCGAAAATCCGCAATAAGCCTGCGGCCACACAGGTCTTGCCCACGCCGGTGTCGGTGCCGGTGACGAAAGCGCCGCGCATTCAGTTCACGCCTAGAGTCTGCAGGTTCCCGCCCATGGCGGTTTGCGTTTCCCCGGCAGTCAGCAGATCGGCGGGTATATAAGCAGGTGTCCAGGCAGTGCCATAGATCACCTCGTAAGTGGCCGGCACACGCCCATCGCGGTGGAAACGCCCGTAAGCCTGCGTCAGTTTGCGCAGGCGCCCGCGTCCACCGAGTCCGCGGCTACGGCCGCCGGTGACATTGTGGGCACCGATGCTTTTTAGATCATGCATCAATGCCTGTACATCTTCATAGGTGAGCGTTATATGCTCCATATCCATGACCGGTTCCACAAAGCCGGCGCGTAGCAGTGTGTCGCCGATATCGTGCATGTCAATGAAGCGATTCACGTGATTGAAGCTATCCACTGCCCGCCAGGCGCTGCGTAATTCCTTCAGGGTATCCGGACCAAAGGTGCTGAACAACAGCAACCCATGCGTGCGCATCACGCGCCGCAGTTCCCTGAAGACCTGATCCAGGTCGTCGCACCATTGCAGCATCAGATTGCTGTAGACGAGATCGAAGCAGGTGGCCGCAAACGGTAGCTGCAGGGCGTCCGCGCACACCAAGGGCCTGCGCCTGAACCAGTCCCGAGCGCGGCGAGTGGCGGCGAGCATGCTCATGGCCAGATCCACGCCCAGCACCTGCGCCCGCGGATAACGCTTGGACAATGTCACCAGCTGGCGGCCGGGGCCGCAGCCGATATCCAGGATGCGCGCGGGTTGCAGCGTGGTGAGTCCCAACCGTTCCAGCAGGCGCGCGCCTATTTCGCGTTGTAAAACCGCGGACGCATCGTAGCCGCGGGCCGCACCCTCGAAGGCGGCTCGTAACTGACGCCTATCCAGCGAGAATTCATCTCGATCGCGGCCTTCACTCACGGCTGATTCCCGCGCTGTGGGGCATCCGCCGGTGATGGCCGGCTTGTGTGACTGTCGCCGCCGGAAGCTTCTGCAGGAACTGAGTCAGCAGTGCGCTGAATTCCGCCGGGCGGGACAGGAACGGCGCATGCGCGGTTTTGGGAACAACCACCCGCTGGGCACCGCTGACGGCGGCTGCCAAGACCATGCCCGCCTGCGGTGGTGTCAGCTTGTCATGCTCGCCCGTCATAACCAGTGTCGGCAGCTGAATTTGTGCCAGTTCGGCGCGCAGATCGCTGTCGTGCAAGAGCTGCAGGGCCTTTGCCAGATCGCCAAATCGCGGCTCGCCACGCGCGAACACCGCTGCGCGCAGCCGCCGCAGCACGCTGCGCGCCGCCGCGTCCGCACGCACTTGTAGACCTAGAAACCTCTGCAATGTCTTGTGGTACTCGCGCCCCAGTCCGGCGACGAATTCCCGCCATTGTTCCATCGGCATGGCATGCGGCCAATCCGCCGCGGTTAAGAAGCGTGGCGTGGCACTTACCAGCACCAGCGCGCGTAATCGACCGGGAAAATCCAGGGCCGCGCGTAGACAAGCCAGGCCACCCAGGGACCAGCCCAGCCACACTGCGTTTTCCGGCGCCGCTGTCATCAGCTGCCGCGCCAGCGCCGGCAGCGTCGCCGGCATTGGCAGATCGCGGCTCAGGCCATGACCGGGCAAATCCACGCAAGTAATGCGATAGGTCTGTGCCAGTGCCGGCAAGATGCTGTCCCAAATACCGCTGTGCAAGGCCCAGCCGTGCACCAGAAACAAATCGGAACCCCGACCGCTGGTTTCGGTATGCAGTTTCAGTTGCATGCAATTACGTCCCGGCCGCTCATGGCATACAGCCGCTTCCCTCTCCAGGAACTTCCGAGGGTTGCACAGTAGTCGCACCTTCCTATGCATCGTGTGCTGTAACCGAAAAGTTCAGTTGACTGCATTGCTCATAACCTCTTGCAGCGCGCTCAGTAACCGGTCTATGTGCTGTTCACTGTGTGCAGCCGTCAAAGTGATGCGCAGGCGCGCGCTGCCGGCGGGAACCGTGGGTGGCCGGATAGCCGCCGTCAGGATGCCGTGATCACGCAACTGCTCGGAAACCGCCACCGCCCGGTCCGCTTTACCCAGCAGCAATGGCTGGATCGCGGTAATCGAATCCAGCATGGGCAGATTCAACTGCTTAGCGCCGGCTCGGAACCGTTGGATCAACCGGTTGAGATGCTCGCGCCGCCAGCTTTCGGTTTGCACAAGCTTGAGCGCCGCACGGCCGGCTTCCGCCAGACATGCGGGCGCTGCGGTTGTATAGATGTAGGTACGCGCGTGCTGGATCAAGGTTTCCACCAGCGCTTCGCTGCCGGCTACAAATGCACCGAACGTACCCAGCGCCTTACCGAGCGTGGCCATGAACACCGGCACCTCAGTGATACCCAGACTGAAATGTTCAAGACTGCCGCGGCCGTGTTCGCCGAGCACACCAAAACCGTGGGCGTCATCGACCATGAGAAACGCGCCCGCCGCTGCGGCCGCCCGCGCCAGCTCCGGCAACGGCGCGATATCACCGTCCATACTGAACACGCCGTCGGTCATGACCAGTGTGCGTGCGCCTCGCTGGGCACGTTGCCATTGGATCCCGCTGGCCTGCGCGTGGGGGTAGCGGCTGAAACGCGCGCCCGAAAGCAGGCCTGCGTCCAGCAGCGAAGCATGATTGCAACGATCTTCCAGCACCCGATCGCCGCGGCCAAGCAGCGCGCCGGCAACGCCTAGGTTCGCCAGGTAACCGCTTGAGAACAACAATGCCCGTGGTCGTTGCACGAACTCAGCGAGTTCCGCTTCCAACGCCGCGTGCGCGCGGGTATGCCCGGTGATGAGATGGGCCGCGCCGCTGCCGGTGCCATAGTCATCCAGCGCACGGTGCACGGCCGTGCGCAAAGCCGGATGGCCCGCAAGTCCAAGATAATCATTGCTGGAGAAATTGAGATAACGCCGGCCGGCAATGTCGATCTCCGCCCCCTGGGGGCCGTCCACCAAGCGCCGCAAACGATACAACGACCGGGCTTTCAGTGCCTCCAGATCATTGCTGAGCAAATCATCAAGTCGTTGCGCGGCGTTGCTCATGCTTTTCCGCAGCGCCGGCTCCTTGTCCAAGGTCAGCGTCGGCAGCAAGCGCTTCCGCGTGAATGCCGAGGCGTGCGAATAACCGCCGATCCGCATCCTGCTCCGGGTTGTCGGTGGTCAGGAGTTTTTCACCGTAGAAGATGGAATTGGCGCCGGCGAAGAACGCCAGCGCCTGCATTTCATCGTGCATTTGCGTGCGGCCTGCCGACAGACGCACGTGTGCCTTGGGCATGAGGATGCGTGCCACAGCGATGACACGGATGAAATCAAAGGGGTCCACGGCTGCACGTCCGTGCAGCGGAGTGCCTTCGACCTGTACCAGTTGGTTGATGGGTACGCTCTCCGGATGCTCCGGCAGGGTCGCAAGCGTGTGCAGCATGGCGGCGCGATCGCTCAAGCCTTCGCCCATGCCGATGATGCCGCCGCAGCACACATGCATGCCCGCGTCGCGCACATATCGCAGCGTGTCGAGCCGGTCCTGGAAACAGCGCGTAGTGATGATCTCGCGGTAATAGTCTTCCGAGGTATCGATGTTGTGGTTGTAGTAGTCGAGTCCGGCGTCCGCCAACCGCTGCGCCTGTGCCGCCGTCAACATGCCGAGGGTGGCGCAGGTTTCCATGCCCAGTCCACGCACCGCCCGAATCATACTGATGATGTTATCGAGGTCCTTATCCTTGGGTCCGCGATAGGCCGCCCCCATGCAAAAGCGCGTGGCACCGTTATCCCGGGCGAGCTTCGCCTGAGCCAGCACATCCTCCACATGCAGGAGGGCCTCGGCTTTGAGGCCGGTGTGATAACGCGCGCTCTGGGGACAGTATTTGCAATCCTCTGGACAGGCGCCGGTCTTGATGGACAACAGCGTGGAAATCTGCACGGCATTGGGGTCGAAATAACGGCGATGCAGGCGCTGGGCCTGGTACAGCAGATCGTTAAACGGCAGGGCAAAGAGTGCCTGTATCTCCGCCAGAGTCCAGTCATGGCGGACAGCGGAATCGGCGGCAGCGGTCACTGAATGCATGGTGGTGCCCAAATAAGCATGGCATGATGCCTCAATCGCTGCAGGCATCAGGATGGTGGGAGTGTAGCGAGATACGGTTAGCTGTCAACCTGGAGAACAAAGGATGGTTTACGGTTGGCTGAAATGGGCGCAGAGCCTGGTGTACACGCCCTATTGCCTCCTCTGTGGTCGACGCAGCCGCTCGCATAGGGAATTGTGCGGGGCTTGCACCCGGAATCTGACCTGGAACCGATATTTCTGCGGGGTTTGTGCCGCGCCCTTGCCACCTGAAAGCGGAACACGGTGCTGCGGTCAGTGTTTGAAATCCCCACCTCCCTGGGATCTCGCCCTAAGCCCCTTGCTGTACGCCTGGCCCCTGGACCAATTACTGCAGCGCTTCAAATTCAGCGGCGATCTGGCCACCGGCCGGTTGCTGGGCGAACTGCTGGCAGACTACCTGGCCGCCGGCCAAATCATGAAACCGGATCTGCTCCTACCCGTACCCCTGCACAACGCACGCCTGCGAAAACGCGGTTTCAATCAGGCGCTGGAGCTAGCGAGGCCCGTTGCCCGGCGGTTGCGGCTCCCCATCGCCGAAAACCTGTGTGTGCGCAGCAAGCATACCGCCGTGCAATCCGAACTCGACGCCGTTGAACGCCGCCGCAATCTGCATGCGGCTTTCGAAGTCACTCGCTCTCTGGCAGGAGTACATATCGCCATCCTGGACGACGTCCTGACCACCGGCGCCACCGCCTCCGCCCTGACCCTGGCACTCAGACAGGCGGGAGCCGCCAGCGTGCAGGTGTGGTGCCTGGCGCGTGCCGCCCGACTACCCTGATTTTCCATCGCGAACGCTGGCTGCACGCTGATTGTCAAAGCCGTGGGCGTCGTACCATACTGCTGCGTTTCCACGAGCCGCCAAGTTCGTAACTACAGAGTGTTGGTACTGTCTAGCCCGGCTTGCCGGTCATGGAGTACTAGAGGAAAGTCGCAGTGGAGCCGCAAAAACAAATAAAAGTGAACACCGTGGACCTCGAGCCGGGCATGTATATCGTGCGCCTCGACCGCCCCTGGACCGAAACCCCGTTCCTTTTCCAGGGTTTCTTTATCCACAATCAGGATGATATCGAAGAACTGCAACATCACTGCCGATACGTGTACATCGACCTCGAGCAGAGTCGTAAGGAAATCACGCACACCAAAACCGGCATCAACCGCGAAAACCGCACTATTACCCAGATCACCAGCCTGCACTATGCCAAACCCCATGTCGCGGCAAGCAATCGCAATCGTACCGTGTATGTCAATTCCCAGCCGGTGGAAAAGGAATTGCCCATCGCCAAGACGGTTTATGCCGAGGCAAACCGCGCCGTAGAAGATCTCATAACCAAACTCCAGACAGACGGCAGGCTGGACGTACAGATCGTAAAAGAGACCGTCGAGCCCATGGTGGGTAGTGTGCTGCGTAATCCGGATGCCATGATCTGGCTATCGCGCATGAAAAGATATGACTCCTACATGTATCACCACTCGGTAGGCACCTCTATCTGGGGCATCACCTTCGGACGCCACCTCGGTCTCGACAAGTCGGCGCTCTATGAAATCGGCCTGGGCTGCATGCTGTTCGATGTGGGCAAGACCAAGCTGCCGCATGCACTGCTGACCAAAGCGGGCCAGCTCACGGAAACTGAATGGCACGTGATGCGTAATCATGTGGATTACAGCGTCACTCTTCTGGAGGGTGCTGGCGGAATCACCGAGCGCATTATCTCCATGGTACGCAGCCACCATGAACGCCACGACGGCAGCGGTTATCCGGACAAGCTCAGGGAAAACCAGATACCTACTTTCGCCAAGATCGCCGGCATAGCGGACTGTTACGACGCCATCACCAGCCCGCGTCCGTATAGCAAATTGCGCTCACCTTACGAGGCGGTACGGGAAATCTACAGTTGGCGCGGCACTCTATTTCAAGCTGAAGTGGTGGAGCAATTCATGCAGGTGGTGGGCGTATTCCCCACCGGTTCGCTGGTGGAGCTGAATACCGGGGCCGTGGCTGTAGTCATCGCCCAGAACGAGGCACGCCGGCTCAAACCACGTGTCATGCTCATCCTCGATGAAAAAAAGAAGCGTCTTTCACAGTTCAACACCGTGGACCTGCTGTTCGACACGCATTTGAAAGGCGCCGAGAATCTGTGGATCGAAAAATGCCTGGAATCGGGCGCCTATGGTATTGACCCTCAGGAACTGTATATCTGAAACCTTTGCACGGCCACTTTTGAATGTCAGACAAAATCCTTTCACTGCGTTCCAACCAGCCGTCGCTGATGCGCTATCTGGACAGCTATATCCGGCGCGCACACACAAGCAGCAAACAGTTGGCATTGCTGGTGGTGCAGGTCAAGCGCGGTCAGGAATTCGGCGCGTTGTTCGGTTATCGCAGCATTGAACAACTAATGGAACAGATGGCGGCACGCCTGTCTGATGTTTGCCGGAAGGACGACCGCGTTATGCGCATCGGTGATCACGAGTACGCTTTGATACTGCCGGACGTGATGAACGAAGGTCATGCCATTCTGGCCGCCAACAAGATACTGCGCGCCCTATCCATACCCTTTGAAGTGGACAATCACATGGTATCGATGGGCGCCAGTATGGGTATTGCACTGTTTCCCGACCATGCCGGACAGTCCGATACGTTACTGCAACACGCTGAACTCGCGCTATCGGATGCAATCCGCAGCAGTGCTCCGTATTTGATGTACAGGGACAGCACGCCGGAAAAACTCGCCGGCGCCTGGGATCTGGAAAGCGAGCTGGATACGGCCCTGGATAACGGCGAACTGGAAATTTTTTATCAACCGAAGATCAATCTGCGCGGCGGGCTGCTAGCCGGTGCGGAAGCGCTGCTGCGCTGGCGCAGCCCCAGCCGCGGCATTGTGCCGCCGAATATATTCATCCCCATCGCCACCCGTACCGGCCAGATCAAGGAACTGACCTGGTCGGCCATCAACATGGCGCTGCAGCACGCCGCTGCCTGGCCCACGCGCTTCGGGCCGCTGACACTTGCCATCAATATCGCACCCTCGCTGCTGGTGGACGAAACACTGGTACGGCGGGTGGCGGATGCCATGGGACTATGGAGCGCCAAACCCAATCGGCTGATCCTGGAAATCACCGAATCGGCGATGATGGACAACCCCGACATAAGTTTTGAAACCATCCGCGAGCTCAAGAATCGCGGCGTGATGGTGTCCATAGATGATTTTGGCACCGGTTATTCATCGCTCGCGAACTTCAAGAACATCCCCGCGTCGGAACTCAAGATCGACAAGAGTTTTGTGATGAACATGCTCGCCAGCAAAGCCGACGCCAATATCGTACGTGCCATCATAGGCCTGGCGCAGGCCTTCGACTTGCAGGTGGCGGCGGAAGGCGCCGAGAGCATGGAGATTCTGCGTACCCTGGCGGCATTGCAGTGCAATTATGCCCAGGGTTATTACATCAGCCAGCCGATACCCGCCAACGCTTTCGCACAATTCATCAACGAATACGTGCCGCCGGTGTTCTGAAACGGCTCATACCCGTGTCGTAAAAGTGTAATGCAGCAGGATGCCGGCGAACACCGCCGCACCGAACCAGTTGTTGTTCATGAATGCCTCAAAACAGCGTTGCGGATTGCGCCGGCGAATGAGGATTTGTTCATAGGCGGCGAACAGCAGCGCAAACAGCAGTCCCAGATAATATGCCGCACCCATGCCGGTTTGATGCCCCACCAGCAGCAGATCAGCCAGCAGCAACAGCTGCAGGATGCCGATAATGAGACGATCCAAATCACCGAATAATATCGCGGTGGATTTAACTCCGATCCTGAGGTCGTCGGGCCGGTCCACCATAGCGTACATGGTGTCGTAAACCGTGGCCCAGATGACGTTGGCGATGAAGATAAGCCAGGCCACCGTCGGCACGCTGCCGATAACCGCGGCATACGCCATGGGGATTCCCCAGCCGAATGCCAGTCCCAGATACGGTTGCGGCAGATACGTGTAGCGCTTCATGAACGGATAGGAAATCACCAGCACGGCGCCGATGACCGCCAGTTCCTGTGTCAGCCGATTGAGCGATAACACCAATCCAAGCGCCATGAGGCACAGTATTACAAACAGAATCAGGGCTTCCCATATGCTCACTTCGCGGGTGGCAAGCGGTCTTGTGCGGGTGCGCTGCACATATGGATCGAAATTGCGGTCCGCAAAGTCATTGATGATGCAGCCGGCGGAACGCATCACGAACACGCCGATTACGAAGATAGCGAAAAGCTTCGGCGTCGGATGGCCACTAGCAGCCAACCACAGTGCCCACAGCGTGGGCCACAGCAGCAGAAAACTGCCGATGGGCCGGTGCAGCCGCATAAGCCGCAGATAAGCCCAGGCACGACGGCCGACAGCCGGCAACCAGCGCCGCAGCGCACGACTGTAGCGCAGCTTCCGCCACACGGGCCGCAAGCGCGGGTCCATCAGGCGTGCATCCCGGGCAAAAAACACTCATAGATGAGCAGGCGGCTGCTGTCCACCCTCAGCACTGAACGCCGCGCCCATAGCATCGGCGGAGTAATCCCCAGTCCGTTCACCGCTGCCTGGTAGAGCTCATGCCCTGGATACAGCTGCGCCACCTCGATCAGGTTGCGTTGTGTATCCGCAACGGCGAACACCCGTTCACCCAGCGGTTGCGTGCCCAGCTTCTCCAGCCAATGTCCGCTCTCCGTCGGCACCAGTGTGCGGGCATACACCCAGGGTGCGTCGGCGCACAAATACACCTGACGTTTACGCGCCGTTGCCCCCGCGAGGGCATGCAGCAGACGCGCGTCCTCTGCGGCCAGCGGCACCTGGCCCTCGTGCAACACGCGCACCTGAAAGACATCGCCCGCAAGTGCGCGCAGCTTCTGCGTGAGCGAACCCGTATCTGCCAGCCACGACCAGAGGGCGGCGGGTCGTTGTTCCGCCGGCCATGCTTCCAATGGATACCAGAGATCAATGTTGTCCCCGGGTTCTCGGGTCCGCGCCATGGTTATTTCCAGTGAGAGGTGGACCATTGTAGTCAGACCTGACCATAACGGCTGTTCTCGCCCAGCCAGCGGCGCACGATCAAAGGCACCTGCTCAGGATAATGCTCAAGCAACAAGCTCGCGGCCCGCTGCACTTGCGGAATCAAGGCTGCATCCCGGTTGAGGTCCGCAATACGCAAGTTCAATTCGCCCGCCTGGCGGGTACCCAACATCTCACCGGGGCCGCGCAGTTCCAAATCGCGGCGCGCAATCTCGAAACCGTCATTGGTGGCGCGCATTACCTGCAGCCGCGTGCGCGCCGCTGCCGACAGCGGTGCATGGTAGAGCATCACGCAACTGGACTCTAGCGCACCGCGGCCTACGCGGCCGCGCAACTGATGCAGTTGCGCCAGCCCCAGACGTTCGGCGTTCTCGATAATCATGAGGCTGGCGTTGGGCACATCAACTCCCACCTCGATCACGGTGGTAGCCACCAGCAATTGCAGTTCGCCGGCTTTAAAGTGCGCCATTACCGCTTCCTTCTGTGCCGCGCGCAGGCGGCCATGTACCAAGCCGACGTGCAATTCCGGCAGCGCTACCGCCAGGCGCGTGGCCGTGTCTTCCGCCGCCTGGCATTGCAACACCTCTGATTCGTCGATCAGCGGGCATACCCAGTAGACCTGCCGCCCCGTGCGGCAAGCAGCACGCACCCGCGCTGCCACCTCGGCGCGGCGCGTATCGGCAACCGCCACGGTGATTACCGGCGTGCGTCCCGGTGGCAGCTCGTCGATGGCAGACACATCCAAGTCTGCGTAAGCGGTCATCGCCAGGGTGCGCGGAATGGGTGTGGCCGTCATGATGAGCTGGTGCGGGTGGCTGCCGTCCACTGCACCCTTCTCACGCAATGCCAATCGCTGATGCACACCGAAGCGATGCTGTTCGTCAATGATAACCAACGCCAGCTTGGCGAACTCCACATCCTCCTGGAACAATGCATGCGTGCCTATGATCAGCAGTGCGTGGCCGCTATGGATGTTTGCGAGCGTCTCCCGGCGTTGCGCCGCCGGCATGCGGCCTGTGAGCCATACCGGCTCGAAACCGTAGGGTGTAACCCAGGCTTTGAAATTATGAAAATGCTGTTCTGCCAGCAATTCCGTGGGCGCCATGAGTGCCACCTGATAGCCGGCCGCCATGCAATTCAAGGCCGCCAGCGCCGCCACCAATGTCTTGCCGCAACCCACATCACCTTGCACCAGCCGCATCATGGGATGGGGTTTTCCCAGATCGTGGGAGATCTCCGCCGCCACCCGCTGCTGGGCGCCGGTCAGTTGGAACGGCAAGGCCGCACGGAATTCTTTCTCCACGCTGCTGGCACCGGGAATCGTCCATGCACGGCTGCGGTCCGCGCGCTGACGCAATTCCCGCAGACTCAGGTGATGGGCCAGCAGTTCCTCGAAGGCCAGGCGTTGTTGCGCCGGATGCCGGCCATCCACAAGCGCCGCTACCGGTGCGTCCGCTGGTGGACGATGCACATAGCGCACTGCCGCGGTGAGCGCCGGCATACCGGTGTGATCCAGCAATTCCGGTGGCAGCAGTTCCGGCAGCAACCCAGCCGCGCTGTCTAACATCTGCAAAGCCTGGGTGGTAAGCGCCCGCAACTTCAGCTGCGCGATACCTTCGGTGGCGGGATATACGGGTGTGAGTGCGGTTTCATCGGGCGGCGACTGACCTTCCTGCAACACCCGATATTCCGGATGCACCATCTCCAGGGTGCTGGTACCGGACAGTACTTCGCCGTAGCAGCGCAAGCGCGCACCGCGTGACAAGGCATCCGCCTGTGCTTGGTTGAAATGGAAAAAACGCAGCGTCAGCGCGCCGCTGCCATCGCTGATGCGGCACAAGAGCATGCGCCGGCGACGGATGACGGTCTCGGTGAGTTCCACCCGGCCCTCCACCGCCGCCCGCATACCTGACCGCAACGCACCCACGTGGGTGATGTGGGTGCGATCCTCGTAACGCACTGGCAGGTGAAACAGCAGATCGGTAACGCTGCCGATGCCGAGACGCGACAGTTTCTCGGCCAAATGCGGCCCCACCCCGCGCAGATAGCGCACCGGTGTGTCGGCGCGCATCGCTGGTGCTGGGTTTGGCGGTCTCGGCCGCTTCACACCGCCATCACCGCATCCACCTCCACCTGTGCACCCCGCGGCAACGCCGCCACGCCGATGGTGGCGCGCGCCGGGTAGGGTTCGTGAAAGTATCCGGCCATGATCTCGTTGACTTTGGTGAAATGCGCGAGATCGGCCAGGTAAATCGTGAGCTTAACCACGTCGCCGAGTCCCTTGCCGGAAGCTTCCGCCACCGCTTTCAGATTCTCAAACACGCGCCGGGCCTCCGCCTCGATACCGCCCTTGACCAATTGGCCGCTCCCCGGATCCAGGCCGATCTGGCCCGACAAGTACACGGCATTGCCGGTGCGTATCGCCTGGGAATAGGGCCCGATGGCCTTGGGGGCCAGATCGGTATGGATGGATGTACGGCTCATGCAGATTCTCCGTGAAGTTGTTTTTCAGTGGGCGCCTACATAGTAGCCGCTTGGCTTGCAATCAACACGGCCGGATTCTTCTAAAAACCTGTAAATCCCTTATCAGTCATAG
>JADEYI010001019.1_pt1 | contig 25629 bp, 19 predicted proteins | sample 8542331 | NCBI WGS metagenome assembly JADEYI01 (sample SAMN16510988, study PRJNA670497) | mine drainage metagenome | isolation source: biofilm near Copperflume 1 | place: Germany: Marsberg coppermine Kilianstollen | collected 2018-02
CGTGGCGTGTTGGTCGGCGGATGGCGCCTGCTCCGGAAGAGCGGCGGGATGCGAGCCGAATTCCAACGCGGTCGGCTCATGTGTGCCGATAGGGTGCAGGCCGATGGGATGCTGCGTGATCGGATGTTCTTTCAGTTCATGATGGTGAATCGAGTCCGGCTCGGAGGATGGGTCACTCGCTGGCGGATGAGCGAGGGCATCTCTGGTTGCTTCAATGGCCGGCCCGGTTTCACGGACTGGAGGTGCAGGAGCGACTTCGGCTGCGAGGGAGGAGGCCGTTTCAGCAGGCTTGTTACGGTAGCGCGAAAGCGATTCTCCGGGTAGCAGGCCGCTGCCATCCCACGCTAGAGGGCCGACCACCATGGTGGAAGGCTGAAAGGAGGGTGTCGGTCCGGGAACCGTCGGAACGTCGGCGTGGTGTGCTGCTGGCTCGATGACCGCCGGGCCGCGACGATATTTCGAAAGCGATTCGCCGGGAAGCATGCCCGGCGAATTGGCGGCTGCCGGTTCACGGCTGGTGCCGCGAGCAGGATTTTCAGTCTGATACTGTGCTGGCGTGGGCTGCTGGAAGGCAGGTTCGTTTTCCACGCTGGATGGGTTTGAAAACTCCGCTTCAGAGGGGATGGCCTCCGTCTCGAATGCCGGAGCGCCATTTCCATCGGCCTCGAAATTGCTGTCAGTCGGTGCGGAAACATTCTCCGGTGTTCCAGAAGGTCGCGTGGACTGCGGAGCGTTGCCCCGTCCACGGCGGCGTCCACGGCGTCCACGCCAGCGGCGTCCACCGGGTCCGGCTTCATCGCTTGCTTCGGCTTTGTTGGATTCGTGGGACACGCCAGCGGCCCGTTTTTGATCCGCTCTTTGATCGGAGTGCTGCTGGGAACCCGCTTCCATCTGGGCGTCTGTACCATGGATGGCCGCCGCGGAGGGACGAGCACCGTCACGGCCATTGCCGCGGGATTGTCCCTGGGGTTGTCCTGATGACTGTCCGCCGGACAGTGGAACGTAATCGTCACCGTCCTCCTGCTCTTCGGCAAAGTCGGTGACGTAGAGGAAAGCGTCGCGTTCGAGGCCGATATCGACAAACGCCGATTGCATGCCGGGGAGTACGCGGGTTACTTTGCCTTTATAGACAGAGCCTGCGAGTGTGTATTCGTTCTCGCGCTCATAGTAGATCTCCGCCAGCTGGTCATCTTCGACCACGGCCAGACGGGTTTCATGGGGAGTGCTGGAGATATAAATTTCTTTTGTCATGGTGCCTCATATTCAGCCCGCAACCGGCAAGGCGGCGGGGCAAATGGGAGGCGGATTCCTGCGCAAAATTCAGATCGCGCTTGTGGGCAAGGCGAGAAGATCGAGTGAATGTTCCAGAGACGCTGCGGAGTGGAATCCTGACTCTTCCCTATGCCGGTGAGACAGAAAGCGCCCGCGGATGCGGGATGGCGTCAGGAGCGAGGAACCTTGGCTGCGACGTGGAAGAACGGGACGCAGGAACCTTGTGACCGCTACTTCCCCTGTGAAGGGTGGGGCCGTTTCCGGTTCGGATGCGTTTTTCAATGCGTTCATTCGATCAGACTCTCACCTGGCCGCAGCTTTGGAGCCCGCCGGACCCAGGGAAAACTTTTATCCGCGAACCATGCTGCAATAGCGATGGTTTGCGTACACTGCGATCCGGCATCAACTTTCTGGCAGCCGGAAATGCATTCAATTTACAAAACGGCTCATGCGGATATTCATTACGATGCCGAGCGCCAGAAACGTGAACAGCACCGATGAGCCGCCGTAACTCATTAGGGGCAAAGGAATACCGGTGACCGGCATTAAGCCGATGACCATGCCCACATTGACCGCGATCTGAAAAATCAGGACGGCCACGACTCCCATGATGATCAGCGTGCCGGGGAGATCGGCGGCAGTTTGTGCGTTTTGAACCAAACGCATCAACAACAAAAAGTATAACAGCAGCACGAAGATCGCCCCCACTAATCCATGCTCCTCGCAAAAAGCGGCAAAGATGAAGTCGGTGTAGGGGATGGGCAGAAAGTCGCCCTGCGTCTGAGTGCCGTGTTCGGCGCCCTGGCCCCAGATGCCACCCGAACCGACCGCGATGAGGGATTGGCGAATCTGGTACCCGCTGCCTCGAGGATCGTTGTCCGGCTGCATGAAGCTGGTGAGGGGCTGCTTCTGGTAGGGCTTCAGCACCTTGTACCAGGCGGGGACAATGGCGAGTGCAGCTGCCAGGCAAAGAATCGCCGCCTGTTTGAACCGGATGCCGCCTAGGAACAAGCCAACCAGTAATACGGGAGCGTAAGTAAGCGCCGTGCCCAGGTCGGGCTGCTTCAGCACCAGCAGCATGGGCACACCAACCAGCGCCATTGCCTTCAGGATGTCCTTCCAGGTAAGGTCGCGGCCGCTCAGGTTGGTGAAGTAACGCGCCAGCACGACGATTAAAACCAGCTTGACCCATTCCGAGGGTTGAAAGTGGACGCCGCCGGGCAGGCGAATCCAACGGCGCGCGCCCAGAATTTTCGCTCCCACGACCATGACTGCGACGAGAGAGACCAGACAGATGCCATAGGCCCAGACCGCAATGTCGAGCAAAATATGATAGTCGATCAAGGAAAGCACGAACATGCTGACAAAGCCGCCGGCAAGCCAGAGCATTTGTTTCTCATCGAAGTGGCGGAACTGCGTATGCAGCGTGGCGCTATAGATTTCAAACACGCTGATGACAGAGAGCGCGGTGACGAAGGCCAGCAGCGTCCAGTCGAAATCGCGGAATGAAAGAAAGCGGCGCATGGCTATTGCGATTCTCCTGGATATAGAGCAAAGAACCGTGGACCCCTCGACTTTGCTCTGGATGACACTTTATAAAATCTGTCATCCGGACCAGCGCGGAGTGAAGTAGAGGCGACTGCGGTGTTCAATACGCAACGAAACTCTTGCAAGATTAATCCTTCTTCCCGGGCTGTACCCCAGACTGTAATGTCTGCGGGGAGAAGCGAAAATCTCCGGCGCGCAGTGTGGTTCCTGGAGGCAGTGGAAAATGAGACGCTGCTTTGGCCGCGACCAGCCTCGACCCGGGGAATGCGTTGGGCCCGTCTATAGGCGCGGTCCACAGGGCAGCCATCTCCAATTGCTTGCGGGCTTTCACAGGAGACGTCGATAGACGCAGCCTGCCGACCGTCCCCTGTTTCTCTCCGGGCTGTTTCTCCTTCGGCGTGACTGCCGGTGCCGAGGGAGCGGATCCTTTTCCGGTCGAGGCCGGCGCCGAATGCGCTGCCGGCTTGTTTTCCATCGCTACGACGGGAAGGTTATTGGCTTCGCGGCGCTGCTTGTTTACATAGGCCTCGATCACGCGCGCTGCCAGGCGCGCGCTTAAATATCCTTCCGACCCATTCTGCCAGAGCACAACCACCGCGATCTCCGGATTTCTTCTCGGCGAGACGCCGACAAACCATGCCGTATCGCTCAGTTTCTTTCCCCCGCCAACGGATTTCTTATACGAGTTGCTTACGATCTGGGCGGTCCCGGTTTTGCCTGCGAAATCGATGCCGCTCAACTGTGCCATACCTGCCGTTCCAGCGAAGGTGGTCACCTGCGCCATGGCATCGGTGACTATTTGCCAGTTTGCGGGATCGATTGGGATGGTGCGGTTTCCGGATCCCGGGAATTGTTCGTTGTAATAATCCTTCAGGCTTTCCGGAATCTCATCGGAAAAAACGACGTGCGGACGCTTCAATACACCGCCGGAGGCCAGACCGGCGACTGCGCGGATCAGTTGGATCGGAGTCACGGCAATAGCGCCCTGGCCGATGCCCACCGATATGGTTTCCCCGGCAAACCACTTCTGGTGATAATTGCGCATCTTCCATTCCGGGGAAGGCATGACTCCTGCTGCCTCGTTCGGCAGGTCGATTCCCGTTTTTTCGCCGAGACCAAACATATGTCCCCATTTGGCGATTTTGTCGATCCCAAGTTTTTCCGCCAGCGTATAGAAATAAACGTCGCAGGACTGATAAATGCCTTTGCTGATTTCAGTAATGCCATGACTCTGGTGCCGGGCTGAAATCCAACATTTGAAGTAACGGCCATAAAACGTCGCGCCGCCATGACAGTCTACTTTCAGGTCCTCGGCAATGCCTTCCTGCAATCCGGCAATCGCTTCCAGCAGTTTGAAGGTCGAACCGGGCGCCAGTTGGGCCTGGATGGCTTTGTTCATCAGCGGGTTTTCCGGGTTGCTGATGAGCGCGTTCCATTCCTTGCGGTGGATGCGAATGGCAAACTGGTTCGGGTCGAAGGTGGGGCGGCTTACCATCGCAAGAACTTCGCCCGTTCTTGGATCGATGGCGACGATCGCGCCCTCGCGCTCGCCGAGAGCTTCTTCAGCCGCTTTTTGTATGTCCAGGTCGATGGTCAGCTTCAGCGATTTTCCCGGAACTGCCGGTTCGGTGCCGAGCGCTCCCAGCTCGCGTCCCTTGCTGTCTACGATCACATCGCGGGAACCATCCTGCCCGCGCAAAATAGGATCGTAAGACTCTTCCACGCCGGAACGGCCCACTACATCGCCCGGCTGATAGAAGGCGTAGCGAGGATCGTCCAGCATCTCCTCCGATACCTCGCCGACATAGCCGATCAGATGGGCCGCAAAGCCGTTGCCGGGATAAAGGCGCCGTTGTTCCTCGACGGTTTCCAGCTCCGGTAGTTCGTTGCCATGCGCGGCGATGAATGCCTGTTCGTCTGGTGTAATGTCCTGTTGCAAGGGGATAGGTTGATACTTTGGCTGGTGCCGATAGCGCAGCAGCGTGGCGCGCAGTTGGCCCTCATCTATATGTAGCCCCTGGGCGATCAGCGGGATGTCGCCTTCGAGATCGCGCGCCTGGTCTGGCACCAGGAAGCAGGTTACAGAAGGATAATTGTCGACCAGCAGGCGTCCTTCTCGGTCGAAGATTTTTCCGCGCGGGGCGAGGATGGGTACTTTGCGAACGCGGTTGGCCTCCGCCAGCGCGCGATAGTTCTGCGCTCCTAAGACCTGCAAGCGCCACAGGCCCGAGCCAAGGATCACCAGGATCAGCGCGATGATGTACTGCATTACCGTCAGCTTGATCAGGGGGATCTTGTCGTCTTTGTTTGCGGTGCCAGCCATGAGAGAGTGGTGCCTTCAGAATACTCCGGTTTGCCGGGCTATTCGCGTCGGCGCACGCGGTCGAGCAGCGCAAACAGAATCACGCCAATCAATGCGTTTACGATGGCGCGGATGAACTCATGCAGCCAGAACCAGCTTTCGTGCATGCCCAGCAGGCGCCGCAGAATGAAGACGTGCAGCAGGCCCCCGAACAGGATGAAGACGTAATTCATCATCAGCCGAGTGCCGGGATTGTCAACATCGATACGCACGCCAATTGAGGCTGCAAGGTATCCAATGATGCAATCGATGATCCCGTTGATGCCGAGCGGCAGGTGCGTCATTGCATCCTGGATCAGGCCGACGATGAGTCCGATCAGGGTTCCGGTGATGGGGCTGCGGCGGGAGACGGCAAAATAGATGACGACCAGTATGGGGAGATCCAGCATGGCAACGCTGGGGAAACGCAGCGGCAGATAGACTTGCAGAAAAATGGCGAGCAACGGCACGAGAACCAGAACAACCGGGTGGAAGCGGTGCACTTCCATCTCTCTACGCGAACTGCGGGGCAGAAAGGCCATGCTAGGTTTGTGGCTCCTTGCCGGTTTCGGTTGGCTGCGCGTTTTCCTGTTTCGCGTTTTGCTCGGAGGTCGCCGCACCGCTTTGCGTTCGTGCGGCTGCCGGCGCGGGAAAGACTTGCTTTGGATACGGCGCGTCCGGCGTCAGGCTGCTTGCGCCAGGCGTGTCGCCGGGGGTGAAACGATCCGGATGTAGTGGCTGCGGCGGGCGAACGGGCGGCGGGGGAGCATTGGCATCCACCGGCTTTCCATCCGGACCCAGGGCCGGGGCAGACGCGCCGGGCAGGCGCTGGGACAGGATGTCCGCCGCCTTCTGCTCGCTGGTGGTCACGTCCTGCTGCATGGCGGCGGGCATAGCAGTCGTGACGTCGGTGATGACCAGCACTTCATCGAGTTGGGACAGATTGACGTTCGGATGGACCAGCAGCGCGACATAAGGGTTCCGTTCCGGGTCGCTGACGATGCGTTCGACAGTGCCCACCGGAAGACCGTTCGGATACACCTGATCGCCACCGCTGGTGACGACTTGCTCGCCGGGCTGAATGCGCTCGTCGGGCAGTATGTCGATGATCTCTGTTTGTCCGGTTGAGGTGCCGCGCAGAATGCCGCGCAGGCGGGTTTGTGTCAGCACAACCCCCAGGCCGCTGGTCGGATCATTGATCTCCAGCACCTGCGCGGTGTTGGCAAACACATCGCGGACCTTGCCGACGACGCCGTCCGCAGTGATGACCGGCATGTCCGTGCGGATGCCGCTGACCGAGCCTTTATCGATGTAGAGGACGCGCGAAAGGTCTGTTCCGCTGGTGCCGATGACATGGGCCGCCACCGTCTTTGACACATACTGCTGCTGAAATCCAAGCAGTTTTTGCAGCCGTAGACCCTGACGCGAATCTTCCGCCAGCGAAGCCTCTTCGAGGCGCATCCGGTTCAACTCCGCCTGGAGTTGCTGGTTCTGCTGCCGCACATGGCGCAGGTTGAGGTAGCCATTCCAGGTATGGCTGATTCCATGGCCGGCGAACAGAAATAAACGTTCGAACGGGGAAATGAGGCCGACAACCCAGTAGCGGACCAGCCGCACCTGATGGCTGTCCTTTCCCTCCGCCGGTCGGCGCACCTGGACGGCGAGACCGAGCATCTGCGCCAGCACGACGGCGAGCAGGATCAGCGGATTGCGGTAGCGGCTGAGAAAGGATTCCATGGTGCTTGAAAAGGGCTGCGAGGATGATACCGCGCAGCCCTGCGGATAACGAGGAAGGCACGCAAAAGTTAATCGATCTTGATCTTACGCAGCAGGCCGAAGTCCGAAAGCATTTTGCCGGTTCCAAGCACGACCGAGGCCAGCGGATCGTCGGCCACGGAGACAGGCAGGCCCGTTTCCTCACGAATGCGCTTGTCGAGGTTTTTGATGAGCGCGCCGCCGCCGGTCAGCACGATGCCGCGGTCGCTGATGTCGGCCGAAAGCTCAGGCGGAGTGCGTTCAAGGGCCACGCGAATGGCGTTCATGATAGTGCTGATGCACTCGGCGAGAGACTCGCGGATTTCGCTGTCGTCAATGGTGATGGTCTTGGGCACCCCTTCGATCAGGTTGCGGCCCTTGATCTCCATCGTCTGCGGCTTGTCCAGCGGAAAGGCGGACCCCAGTTCCATCTTGATGTGTTCCCCGGTGCGCTCGCCGATCAGCAGATTATATTTGCGCTTCAGGTAATTCATGATGGCTTCGTCCATCTGGTTGCCCGCCATGCGAACGGAGCGCGAATAGACGATGCCGGAAAGCGAGATCACCGCAATATCTGTAGTTCCGCCGCCGATATCGACCACCATGTTGCCGCCCGGCTCGGTGATGGGAAGGCCCGCGCCGATGGCCGCGACCATCGCCTGCTCGACAAGGTATACTTCGCTCGCTTTGGCGCGATAGGCGGAATCCTCAACGGCCCGCTTTTCCACCTGCGTAATCTCCGAAGGCACGCCGATCACGATGCGCGGATGCACCAGCATCTTACGGCCGTGCGCCTTCTGGATGAAGTAGTTCAGCATCTTCTCGGTGACTTTGAAGTCGGCGATCACGCCGTCCTTCATGGGACGGATGGCCACAATATTTCCCGGAGTTCGGCCCAGCATCTCTTTCGCTTCTTTACCGACCGCTTCCACTTCTCCAGTGACTTTGTTCAGGGCAACGATGGAGGGTTCGTTGACGACGATGCCCTTCCCCGCTGCGAAGACGAGTGTGTTCGCTGTGCCGAGATCAATGGCGAGGTCGCTCGAAAAAAGACTGAACAACGAACGCAGATTATGGCTGCGCGAGGATCGGGAATGATAGCCGTTAGAAGACATTCAACCTGTGAAGTGCGTGGATTGAGAATGATGTTGAACTTCTATTGTAAGGCCATGCGCGCCCGCGTTGTGAACGTATCGTGGGGATGGGGAACCGGGGAAGGTATCGGTTAAGAAATATCCAGTTGAATACCTGGGATTGCGTAGGATGGTTCTGGAGGCGCCAATGCTCGAGGCAAAACCAAACCACGCAAAGCGTGCCGTCATGGTTGCGACTGCTGGCCTGGCCTGGTTCGGGCTTTTGTTGCAGCTGTATCTGGTTCTCTTTCATTCAATGGCGGAACCAGCGCTGCAGAGCGTCAGGACTGTCCTTGAGGCGCTGATCAATTACTTCAGTTTCTTCACCATTCTGACAAATCTGCTGGTTGCCGCGGTCCTGACCTTGACGTTGACTATGCCGAAGTCCCGTTGGGGCAGCTTTGCCTCCCGGCCGCCGGTTCAGACAGGAACTGCTCTTTATATTGCCGTGGTTGGCGCGACATACTCGCTGCTGCTGCGAAATCAGTGGAACCCGCAGGGTACACAAAAAATTGCCGATGTTCTGCTGCATGATGTCGTGCCCGTGATGTATGTCGGCTTCACGCTGATATTTGTCCCAAAGGGCGGCCTGCTCTGGAAGCATGCTGTGTTGTGGCTCGCTTATCCGCTCGCGTACATGGTGTATATCGTTGTCTACGGAGCGTTCTCCGGCTGGTATCCGTATTATTTTGTCAACCCTGTCACCTTAGGATGGCCACACGCGCTGCTGAATGCCGGTGGAGTGTTGATTGTCTGCTTCGGGCTGGGCCTGCTGCTCGTGGCCTCTGGCAGGCTGGCGGCACTTAGTAGAAAACCGTAGTTTTCGTTGCGCAAGACATATCCTGGTCGGGAGCCCGGGCAAGTCGGCAATGCCCGAATATCAGTCAAGCGGCGTTTGCGGTATTCTCTATCGTTCGGGCAAATGCTCGATAATTTTAGATAAGACAAGAGACCGCAATGGCAATTACGAAACAAACAAAGCAACACTATAAAAATCTGATTGGCGGCAAGTGGGTCGCATCTCGCACTCGTCAGACCTTTGAGAACCGAAATCCCGCCGATACGAACGATCTGGTCGGGGTATTTCCAGCGTCCGGCCCACAGGATGTTGACGACGCGGTGGCTGCGGCGAGGCAAGCGTTCGTCGCTTGGCGCCTGCTGCCCGCACCGAAGCGCGCCGAGATACTTTACCGAACTGGCGAACTGCTGTCTCAGCGTAAAGAGGAATACGCGCGGGAGATGACGCGCGAGATGGGCAAGGTGCTCGAAGAGACGCGGGGCGATGTGCAGGAGGCCATCGACACCGCCTTTTATATGGCAGGGGAAGGCCGCCGGATGTTCGGGCAGACCACGCCGTCGGAGTTACAGAGCAAATTTGCCATGAGCGTGCGGATGCCGGTCGGTGTCTGCGGCATGATCGCGCCGTGGAATTTTCCCATGGCTATCCCGTCGTGGAAGTTGTTCCCGGCACTGGTCTGCGGCAACACGTGTGTCATTAAACCGGCGGAGGACACGCCGCTTTCGACCTTGAACCTGGTGCAGACCTTGATGGATGCCGGTCTTCCTAAAGGCGTGGTCAACATCGTCTTCGGCTTTGGCCCGGAAGCGGGCGCGCCGCTGGGCGAGCATCCGGGCGTGGACGCAATCAGCTTTACCGGGTCGAGTGAAGTGGGACGCATCGTTGGCCAGACGGCCGCCGGGCACTTCAAGCCGTGCTCGCTCGAAATGGGTGGCAAGAACGCCATGATGGTGATGGATGATGCCAACCTGGATCTGGCCGTGGAAGGCGCACTGTGGGGAGCTTTCGGCACCACCGGACAGCGCTGCACGGCGACCAGCCGCATTCTGCTGCATAAGAAGATTGCGAAGGAGTTTACCCGGCGGTTCGTGGAGCAGACAAGGAAACTGCGCGTCGGAAACGGGCTGGTGAAGGGGGTGCAGGTGGGGCCGCAGGTGAACAGCCAGCAGATCGAAACCAGCGAGCGTTACGTGGCGATCGCGCTATCCGAAGGCGCGGACCTGCTCACGGGAGGGAAGCGGCTCAAGGGCAAAGCCCACGCCGCGGGCTACTTCTTCGCTCCGACGATCTTTGCGGGCGTCAAGCCTTCGATGCGCATTGCGCAGGAGGAGGTCTTTGGGCCGGTGGTGGCGCTGCTACAGTTCGGTTCGTTTGCAGAGGGGATTGAGATTGCCAACGGCATCTCCTACGGGCTGTCGACCTCGATTTATACCCATAACGTGAATCTGGCGTATCGCGCCATGCGCGACCTGGAAGCCGGCATTACCTATGTGAACGCGCCCACGATTGGCGCGGAGGTGCACATGCCGTTCGGTGGCGTCAAGAAGACGGGCAACGGACATCGGGAAGGAGGCAACGCAGCGCTCGACTTTTACACCACATGGAAGACGGTATACGTGGATTATTCGGATACACTGCAACGCGCGCAGATCGATACGGGCGAATAGTTGTGCGGCAGCGTATGCCGCAAGAAAATTTTAGGAGAACAGCATGATTATTGGTGTGCCGAAAGAAGTGAAAGACCATGAGAGCCGCGTCGGCGTCACCCCGGCGGGAGTCAAGGCGCTGGTGGAAGCTGGCCACAAAGTTCTGGTCGAGACCAGGGCGGGCGAGCTTTCAGCGTTGCCGGACGACGATTTTCAGTCTGCCGGAGCTGAAATTGTCGGCTCGGCGCATGACGTGTGGCGACTGGCGGACATGGTGGTAAAGGTGAAGGAGCCGGTCGAAAAAGAGTATGGCTACTTCCGCGAAGGGCTGGTGCTGTTTACTTATCTTCACCTGGCGCCCTTGCCCGCGCTGACGGCCAAGCTGCTGGAGAAAAAAGTCATTGGCATCGCCTATGAAACCATCCGGGACAAGGCCGGTACGCTGCCGCTGCTGACCCCCATGTCAGAGGTGGCGGGCCGCATGTCGGTGCAGGTGGGCGCAGCGTATCTCGAAAAAGAAAAAGGCGGACGCGGTGTGCTGCTGGGTGGCGTGCCGGGCGTGCCTCCGGGAAATGTGTGCGTAATCGGTGGCGGCATCGTCGGCACGAACGCCGCGAAAGTTGCGATGGGCATGGGCGCAAAGGTGACGATCGTCGACCTGAACCTGAACCGGCTGCGGGAGTTGGACGATATTTTCAACGGCCGCGTGCATACGCTGGCGTCGAACTCCTACAACGTGACCCATGCGGTGCGGGAGGCAGATCTGGTGATTGGCGGCGTGCTGATCCCCGGCGCGGCCGCGCCGAAGATTGTGACCAAAGCGATGGTGTCGAAGATGAAGAAGGGCGCGGTGATCGTCGATGTCGCCATTGACCAGGGCGGCTGCATTGAAACGGCCCGTCCGACGACACACAGCGATCCATCCTACGTCGTCGATGGTGTGGTGCATTATTGCGTGACCAACATGCCGGCGGCGGTGCCGAACACGTCCACCCTGGCATTGACCAATGCGACCTTTCCCTACGTCATGCGTCTGGCGCAGATGGGTGCAAAGACCGCTATTCAAAACGACAGCGGACTGCGCGATGGCGTCAACACGTATGACGGCGTGCTGACGTGCAAGCCGGTGGCGGAATCGCAAAAGAGGCCGTGGACGCCGGTGGCGGAGCTGGTCAAATGACTTTCTCTGGCCGGAAGTAAAGAAGCGCAGCCACATGGCTGCGCTTCTTTACTTTTTGAAGAGGGTCAAAGAATTATTGGCGGATTGTGACGCTGTTCTGCAACACGAAGGTGAGGATGCTTTCCGCAGGCAGAACCAGATCCTTGTTGCCGGTGAAAGCACTGCCGGCTGCGCCGCCGCCGCCACCGAGCAGGCCGCCGATCAGTGCGCCCTTGCCGCCACCGGCCAGGCCGCCGATCAGTGCGCCAACGCCTGCGCCCCCACCGGTCATTATTGCGGAACGCTTGCCTTTGCCAGCCTCCACCCGTTCCACGCTGCTGGTTTGTACACGATAGGTGCGGCCATCGGCGCGCACGCTGTCGAGGCGCACAGAAAGAACAGCCTGACCTTTGAAGCGGCCCTGACTTTTCGCCTCAATCACGGTTCCACTGGCCTGCGCGCCAGAGCGAACGATCGTCTGCCCATTCACGCGGATCGGGTCCACCACAGTGCCGGAAAATGGATCTCCAGTCTGGCTGGCTTTGGTCGACAAGGTCTGGGCCAGCCGAACGCGGATACGAGTTCCCGATGGAATGACCATGGGCTGCGGGGCCGGGGCTGCCGATGCTGACACCGGGGCTGGGGCCTGTGATGGAGCAGCAGCCTGCTGAGGCGGTGGAGGCGCGCTCGAATAGCTCTGGATTGGCTGGCCGTTCATCGTCGCATCGCCGGAGCTGGGCACGCCGCCCATGGCCAGATCATTGACGACAGTCTTGACTCCGCTGACCTTCGAGGCGTCGTTACTGGCCAGCTCCCGCGAGCCGGGACCGTTTACATTGCCGCTCAGTGTCACCGCGCCGTTATTTGCCGCCACGGCAATCTGCTGCCCCTGTAGACCGGGATCGGCGGCAATCTGTTTCTGGACGCTGGCTGCCAACTGGGCATCCGTGGGTTTACTGCTGCATCCTGAAGATAGAAATGCGACAGCAGCCAGGGAGAGCGAAAGTACAGGGAGAGAGAGTCGCGTGGTCCGTTTCATAGAGCCTCCGGATGAAGGTTTATCGAATTTTGGGGTGCTGTCAAGCATTATATGCAGCCGGTTTTCTGCATAATTGCGGGCCAATCCTATAATTGCTTCATTGCTGGCAGGCCGCGGCACTGGCGGAGGACATCGAGGAATGGACACGGGTGGCAATCGGCGCATCGCGGTGGTAGTGCTGGGCTCGCTCGCACTGCTGGTATTGCTGATCCTGCTGGCAGAAAATGCGTTCAATCTGAAGTTTCTCTCTCCGCACAATACCAGCTCCATTCTGCTGTTCACCGCGCTTTCCGGCCTTAGTTTTCTCCTGTTTCTAACCCTGGTCGTTTTACTTCTACGAAACATTTTAAAGCTGTACGCCAGTGAACAAAGCCGGGTGCTGGGGTCGCGGCTGCGCACGCGGATGCTGCTGGGAGCCCTGCTGCTGTCGGTGGCGCCAGCCTTCTTCATGCTGTTTTTTAATTATCTTCTAATGAACCGGTCGATCGATCGATGGTTTTCGCAGCCGGTGGTCAGCCTGCGCGATGAGTCGATGCAGCTTGCAATGGAGATGTCTCACTATGCCGCCGCGAATGCGCGGGCAGAGGCGGAATCGCTGGCAAACACGCCCGGGATCGATGGAAAGACAGCGGCGAGCCGCCGGGCTGTTCTGAATCTCTTCCACCGGCACAAAGTAACTTTACAGGGGGGCTTCGTCATTGTGTACCGCGACGGAGCTCCGATCGATGAGTACGATGTGCCAGATGTCGCCGGTCCGATCGGCGTGATTTCCGGCCTGGAACCTTCTGATCGCGGCGAGCAGATCGTCAACCAGCCGCTGACGGAAGTTATTTTGCAGTCCGCACGGCGTACCGATGATCCGGTGCTGCGCACAGGCGGAGTTGCGTACATGGTGGGGGAGGCATCCTCCCGCGATGGAACCATCGTTGTGGTGGGCCTGCCCTTACCGCCGGATGTAACCACCGTTGCGGGCGACATTCAGCGCGGCGCCCACGGCTACTGGGACCTTTTGCAGGCACGGCGACGCGTGCGGCAGACGTACTTTCTGGTCCTGCTGCTGTTGACCGGGCTGACGCTCTTTATCAGCAGTTGGCTGGCATTATTCATATCGAAACAGGTTACGCAGCCGGTGGAAGCGCTGGCCGACGCGATGGATGCCATGGCGTCGGGGAATTACGGGTCCCGCGTCGATATTGCCGCCGGCGGCGAGCTCGGCGAGCTGGTGCGCTCCTTCAATCACATGGCGACGGACCTGGAAACCAGCCGCAGTCAGCTGGAAACCTCCACCCAGCAGATTTCCGTCGCCAATGCCGCCATCGATGAACGCAGACGCGAGCTGGAAACCGTGCTGGAGACGATTCCGAGCGGCGTGGCCACGCTGGATGCCGATCTTAGGATTGTGCAGGCAAATCGTGCATTCCTGGAGATGCTCGATCCTTCCGGTGAGCGGCTATTCGAAGGTCAGCCCATCCAGAGCTTTCTTGCGGCAGAGGCAGCGGCGGAACTGGTGCGCGTACTGCGCCGCACCCGCCGCTTGCCGGTCGCCTCTACAGAAATCGAAGTCCGTGGCGCGCATGGTCCCATGAATCTGATTATCACGGTGACCGATCTGCGCGGCACCGTACCCGGGCATCTCGTGGTTCTGGACAATGTGACCGATGTGCTGCGTGCGCAAAAGCAGATGGCATGGAAGGAAGTGGCGCAGCGTGTTGCTCACGAGATCAAGAATCCATTGACGCCGATTGCGCTTTCCGCGGAACGCATTGAGCGCCACCTGACGCGCGGCCTGAATGAGGATTCCCCCCGGGCGCTGCGGAGTGCGACCGAGGTGATCCGCTCGTCGGTGCAGACGCTGCGCCAGCTGGTCGATCAGTTCGCGGCGCTGGCGGACTTTCCGGCGGCGCGGCCGGAGCCGACGGACCTGAACGCCATCGTGGAGCAGACGCTGGCGTTGTTCGAAGGGCGGCTGAATGGGATGGAAGTGCGGCTCGATCTTACTGCACATTCCCCACTGGTGATGGCCGATGCGGCGGCCATGAAGCGGGCGTTGAGTAACCTCATCGATAATGCCGCCGAGGCCATGCAGCAAAGCCTGCTGAAAGTGTTGACGATACGAACCGGCTGGAGCGCGATGCAGCGGACGGCGGAGATTGTCGTGGCCGACACTGGCCACGGCATTACCGACGAGACCCGGGAGCGGCTTTTCCTGCCGTTCTTTTCCACGCGGCGGCGTGGCACAGGGCTTGGGCTTTCGATCGCGGCAAAAATCATACAGGAGCACCAGGGCAGCATCCGCGTCGAGAAAAATGTGCCCGCTGGAGCGTGCTTCATTGTGGAGATTCCGCTGGTGGAGACGCCCGGTCTTCCCGATGGCCCGGTGCCGAATGCGAGTGTGAGCGTGCGATGAACCATATTCTCGTTGTCGATGATGAGCCCGATATACGCAGCACGCTGGAGGCGATACTCGCCGAGGAGGGCTACGCCATTACGGTGGCGGCCACCGCCGGTGAGGCTCTCGACCTGGTGCGGGACGCGGTGTTCGATGCGGTGCTGCTGGACATCTGGCTGCCGGACCGCGACGGCCTGGATGTGCTCGAAGACATTCGCGCGATGGATGGCCGCACCGGGCCGGAGGTCATTATCATCTCCGGCCACGGCACCATCGAGGCAGCGGTGCGGGCCACCAAGCTGGGCGCCTATGACTTTCTTGAAAAGCCGCTCTCGCTGGAGAGGACGCTGATCGTCGTGAAAAATGCAATCGAGGCGCGACGGCTGCGGGTGGAGAACCGTGAGTTCCAGCAGCAGCTGACGGCGCGCGCCCGCGTCACCGGGGAAAGCGTGCCGGTGAAGGCGTTGCGGCAACAGATCCGGCTGATGGCGCCGACCAATGGCCGTGTGCTGATCTATGGCGAGTCCGGTACCGGCAAGGAGCTGATCGCGCGCGCCATGCACGCGGAAAGTCCGCGCGCCGACCGCGTATTTGTGGAACTGAACTGCGCGGCCATCCCTGAGGACTACATCGAAACGGAACTGTTTGGGTACCGGCACAACGCGCTGCCTGGAGGTCCACCGGAAAAGCGCGGCACATTTGAACGTGCTGATGGAGGCACGCTGTTGCTGGACGAAGTCGGCGACATGAGTCTTAAAACGCAGGCCAAGGTGCTGCGCGCACTGGATGACCAGCAGTTCACTCCAGTCGGTGCAGCCAGTCCGCTGCGCGTGGATGTGCGCTTGATTGCCGCCACCAACAAGAACCTGGAGGAGGAGATCGCCAAGGGAAATTTCCGCGAGGACCTCTTTTACCGGCTGAATGTCATTCCGTTTTATGTGCCGCCGCTGCGCGAGCGCAAAGAGGACATCCCGCTGTTGTCGCGGGAACTGCTGCGGGAATTTGGCCGCCAGTACGGCCGGGCAAGAATGGAAATTACCGACGACGCGCTGACTGCGTTGCAGCAATACCACTGGCCGGGCAACGTGCGCGAATTGAAAAACCTGCTGGAGCGGGTGATGATTTTGAACCCGCACATTACGCGCATTGAGCGCAAGCACCTGCCGGTGCTGGTCGCGCGCAGCAGCGGCAGGCGCGGCGAAGATTTTTCCACTTTGCAGCAGGCGCGCGAGGCGTATGAGCGCGACTACATTCTGCGCAAGCTGGAAGACTGCCACGGGAATGTGAGCCGCGCCGCGGAAATTCTAGGCCTCGAACGAAGCCATCTTTACCGCAAGATGAAGGCACTGGGGATCAACGCGAAAGAAGTTTAAAAACTGGCCCTGTCATTGCTCATCCTTCGCGCCGCCGCTCTCGCTCTGATGTCTGCCCAGGCTTTCCAGTTGATTTCGCCAGTCCAGCGAATCGAGAAACGCGCCGGAGCCACGCCAGTCATCGGCAATCTTTACGAACAGCTCAAGATGCACCTGCATGCCCAGCAACGATTCCAACTCCTTGCGCGCCGCGATGCCGATCTGCTTCAGCATGGAGCCGCCCTTGCCGATCAAAATCGCCTTTTGCCCGGAGCGTTCGCAGAAGATTGCCGCTGAAATCCGCGTCAGTGGTTTTGGTTTGGGCTTGCCCGGCTGCGCGGCCGATTTTTTTCTTTCCTCAAACCGTTCGATGACGACGGCGCTGGCGTAGGGAACCTCCTCGCCGGTCAGGTTCAAAATCTTTTCGCGGATGATCTCCGCCGCCAGAAAACGTTCCGGCTGGTCGGTGAACTGGCCTTTCTTGAAGTGCCGCCGGCCCTCCGGCATGTACTCGACCAGCTTGGAAATCAGGCGCTCCAGTCCATCGCCGCCGCGCGCGGAAACGGGGATGACCTCGGCGTAGTTGTGCAGAGCGCTGAACCGCGCGATCAACGGCAGCAGAGTTTCCTTTTCATCGATGGCGTCAATTTTATTCAGCACCAGGAAAACCGGGCATTCGAGTTTCTTGACCAGCTCCATGATGAAAGTGTCTTCGTTTTCAAGAGAATGTTCGGCGGGCTGATATTGTGGCGCAGGGATGTCGGTGACGTTAGGAAGCTCCTCGATGGAAATCTCCGTCACTTTCGTTCCGGGAAAACGCAGCCGCCGCGTTACATCCACAACATGCAGCACAACATCGCGCGATTCCAGCGCCCCGTAGACCTCCTGCAACATGCGTTTGTCGAGCAGGTTGGTAGGCTTATGCACTCCCGGCGTATCGACAAAAACAATCTGCGCCGCCGGATGCTTGCCTTTCACGGCATCCACTTCGAGCACGCCGTGGATGCGGTTGCGCGTGGTCTGCGGCTTGCGCGTGACGATGGCGACTTTTTCGCCGACCAGCGCATTGACCAGCGTGGATTTGCCGGCGTTAGGTCGACCAAGGATGGATACGAAACCGGAGCGTAAAGGCATACCTTACCAGTATCCACCCTTACCTGCATGCGTTACGGCAAGGTTTCGACAGGAATGTCGCGGCTATTCGTTATAGTGCAGCAGGCTGAAGACATCCAGACCTTCAAAGCGCTCGCGTCCTTTTAGAAAATCCAGCTCCACGGCGAAGGCAAGACCGGCGATCTCGCCACCCAGCTGGCGAACCAGCTTTACGGTCGCCTCCATGGTGCCTCCGGTGGCCAGCAGGTCATCGACGATGACCACGCGCTGGCCGCTTTCCACCGCGTCAAGATGGATTTCGAGCGCGTCGGTGCCGTATTCCAGGTCATAGGTGACGCGGGCGGTCTTCGCGGGCAGCTTCTTGGGCTTGCGGACCGGGACGAAGCCCGCGTTCAGGCGGTAGGCCAGCGCCGGGCCAAAGATAAATCCGCGCGCCTCGATGCCAAGAACCAGGTCGATTTCCTTTTCAAAATAGTGGGCCGCCAGCGCATCAATAAGCATGGCGAATCCGGACTTGTCCTTGAGCAGCGTGGTGATGTCGTAGAACAGGATGCCGGGTTTGGGAAAATCGGGAACGGTGCGGATCAGCTTCTTCAGTGGTTCACAGTCAATGTGCATTTGCGACATTCGGTTTACCAGGCTCCTTCAATTTCAAATTCTTCCAGTTGAGCGGCCTCTTCTTCGGGCCGCACCTCGAATTCAATACCATCTACCCGGGACCCGCGTGAGCCTTGCTGTAGCCGGGCTTGCAGCTCCCGCAACTGTTCCGGCGTCCCCGCCGCAAGTACTTCCACATCGCCCGCAACCGTATTGCGGACCCAGCCGCGCAAGGCGAGCGCGGAAGCCTCCCGCAGTACATACCAGCGAAAGCCGACGCCCTGCACGCGACCCTTCACAATATAGCGATGCAACATAAAAATGGAGTTACGCGCGCGACAGGTATGCGCCTTCGGCGGTATCGACGCGAATTTTTTCACCTTCGTTAATAAACGGCGGCACTTGCACGACAAGGCCGGTTTCCATTTTAGCGGGCTTGGTGACCGACGACGCGGTGGCAGACTTGATGCCCGGTTCGGTTTCGACGACGGTCAACTCGACGATTCCCGGCAGGTCGATGCCGACGGCCACTCCGTCAAAGAACGAAACCTTGATAGGCAGGTTCGGGATGAGGTATTCGACTGCATCCCCGAGAATCGTGCCATTCAAACTTGTCTGCTCGTAATCTTCCGTGTTCATAAACACGTACTCATCGCCGTCGGCGTAGAGAAACTCCATGGCGACTTCATCCACAATGACGCGCTCGATAGGGTCCGGCGAGCGGAAGCGGTGTTCGTACATGGCGCCCGTGCGCAGGTTGCGCAGCTTGGCCTGGATGAAAGCGCGCAGGTTGCCGGGCGTGCGGTGCTCTACCTTGAATACGGAGTGCAGTTCGCCGTTGTGCTTGATGATCATGCCGGGGCGCATTTGTGTGGCGGGAATCGCCATAAAAGACTTGCTCCTTAAATACTGTGAAGATTTACCCAGATTTCTGGGCGTGGGCCAACATGTCAGTGTAGCGTAGCGGGATGAGGTTGGGCTGAAAGGGAAAGCCATTTGTGGCTAACTTGCCATTTGCTTTTGTCCACTCCGATTCTTTGAAAATTGCCACAGAGCCCGATCCAGCGCACGCATGTCTACTCCGTATCCGACCGCGATTTTCCGGCAGCTTTGTACATAGTCCCACCAAAATGAGAATTTGTACGTTACGGGCATAGGAATACCCATCGACTCTAACGCTCGAAAATCCAAAATTGGATATGGTTCTGCATGGCCAAAGTGGAGCAGGACGGAAGCAGTTGGCCAGTCCACTCCGCGGAGGAGGGTCAAAATCTCTATTCGTACACGCTCATTAGGTGTTTTCAGGGCGAGTGTCGTCACTTCGCGGATGAATGGCTCGTCATTTTCTTTGCAAAGCTTTTGGGTTCGATTGCTTTTCCAATAACACAGTCTTAGAAATTCATCTCTGCTATAGAAGCCATTTATAGAAGCCATTTTTCCTGGCTTCTGGGCTGATTTTATTTATGATCGAGTCTTCCTTCTCTTGATCCTTGTTCAGGCTGATGTATTGGTGAGCCAATCTATCTATTTCGCTTGGATCGAAACGGAGTTTGTATTCCATCGCCGAAGTTTAGCAAATGATGGGCATGCAATCCTGTGTTAGCCTTCACAGCGCCACGCGATAGATATTGAACTTGCCTTTCTGCCAGCATCGTCTGGATTCTTCGCTACGCTCAGAATGACTTCCAATTAGAATTGATTTTCTATCCAAAAATGCGCGCAAAGAAGCGGCCGATCTTATGAAAGATGCCGGGTTTGTGCTTGGCCTTTGCTGGCGGAATCACGGTTGGAGCTTGTGCCGCGACAACTGGGCTGCCGGATGCTGCAGCGCCAAAGCCCGGCGCGGGTGCCGTGGCGACTGTGGCCGCGCTTTCTGGCGTTGCCATGCCATCGGGCGCGCCCGTGGGCACAGTCTGTTTCGGCGCGACATAGCTTAGGGTCGTCGTCACCTCGGAATGGATTTCCCCCGGCGCGACCACCGGCTTGGTTGGCAGTGCTGGTGGAGCGGCCAGGCCCTCACTTTCTGCCAGCGGAAAAGCGGTATCGGCGGGTGTGGAACTGGGTCCGCCGACTGGAGTCGTTTTGGCGGAGACAGCTTCTCCGGGTGTGGCAATGGGCTGTGCCGCTGGCTTGGCGGTTACTCCGGCAGTGGCCCGGGAGATGACCGGCGCGACTGGACAGCCGCAGGGTGCGGATTCATGATCGATCACATCGCGGACACTGCCATGCTCAAACATCACGTGCTGGTTGGGTTTCACGCGATAAACGCCGGTGCCCATTTGTTCGCTGACGGTCACATAGGGAGCATTGTTTCCGGAGTTGTCGACACAGGTGTCCCCCTGCTGGTTGACGCGGATGCGTACCTCCGCGTTTCCCGGCCCGGAGAGCAGGATCCGTAAGTCTGGTGTCAGGACCACATCGGAATTTTTTCCCAGTTTGTAATGGGTCTCCAAGGCGCCCCGGTCGAGGGCAATCATCAACGGGCTGTTTGGATCCGAAGCGTTGTACTGCTGCGACAGGTGCACAGTGGTTGTGGTGCACAGGTCCAGGTCGCCGCCGCGCGTCAGGTGGATCGGCAGCGTCGCGCTGCCGGCAGTGACCGTACTGCCGTTGCCCAGCAGCGTGCTCGATCCGCCTAGCGTGACGGCGCCTGCGACGCGGATTTTTTCTGCGCTGGCGGCGATGTCGATGTGGCCGATGGTCTGCTGTGCGGCTGGTTGCTGCGGCAGCGACGTGGCGTTTTGCGCCATTGTGGCTGCCCAGCATAGGCAGGCGAAAAATATTCCGCCGGCCCATGTTAAGTGTGGGCGAAAGACGCAATGGCGCCAGAAAACCATCCGCTACTCCAGCTTTAGAAAGTTGGCGATCAGGCGCGTACCGTCGCCGGTCAATACGCTTTCTGGATGAAACTGCACGCCTTCAATGGGAAAGTTGCGGTGGCGCAGGCCCATGATGAGGCCTTCGGCGCGGGCGGAGATCTGCAATTCTTCGGGCAGTCCGTCTTCCGACACGATCAGCGAATGATAGCGGGTACAGATCATGGGGCTGCGGATGCCGCGAAAAATGGTGCGGGTGTCATGCTCAACCGGGCTGGTCTTGCCGTGCATCAGCCGCGGCGCGCGGACGATCCGTCCGCCGAAAGCCGCGCCAATCGCCTGATGTCCCAGGCACACGCCCAGGATGGGAACTTTTCCGGCGAAGTGGCGCACCAGCGGAATGCTGATGCCGGCCTCCTGCGGTGTACAAGGGCCGGGCGAGATCACAATGCGCTCGGGGGCCAGCCTCGCAACTTCTTCCACCGTGATCTGGTCGTTGCGGCGCACCTCAACCTCCGCGCCCAGCTCTCCAAAAAGCTGCACCAGGTTGTAGGTGAAGGAATCGTAGTTGTCGAGGATAAAAATCATGGAAGGCTATGTTCAGGATAACAAGTCCGGTGTTGACATTCTCCCCCATGCCTTGGAAGCGAGACATGGGGCACCTGGATTTATTGTGCTCGCGCCCGTTCAATGGCGCGCACGACGGCCTTGGCCTTGTTGACGCTCTCTTCGAATTCGTTTTCCGGGACTGAGTCGGCGACAATTCCTCCGCCGGCCTGGATGTGGCCCTGCTTGCCGCGCATCAGCAGGCTGCGGATGGCGATGCAGGAATCGAAGTTGCCGGAAAAGTCCGCGTAGAAGACGCTGCCGCCGTAAGCGCCGCGCCGCGCCGGTTCCAGTTCTTCAATAATCTCCATGGCGCGAACCTTGGGCGCTCCGGTGAGTGTTCCAGCGGGAAAGCAGGCTCGGAAGGCATCGACGGCGGAAAGGTCGGGGCGGAGTTTGCCTTCGAGCGCGCTGACCAGGTGCATGACATGGGAGTAGCGTTCCACGTACATCAGGTCCTTCACCGTTACGCTCCCGTATTCGCTGACGCGCCCCACGTCGTTGCGGCCCAGATCGACCAGCATGATGTGCTCGGCAACCTCTTTTTCGTCAGCTCGCAGTTCGGCCTCGATTCGGCGGTCTTCTTCTTCGTCCGCGCCGCGCGGACGCGTGCCGGCGATGGGCCGATACTCTACCTTGCGGCCATGCACGCGCACCAGCAATTCCGGCGATGATCCAGCGAGATGCGTATCTCCGGGACGGCGCAAACCCATGCGGAGAAAATACATATAAGGCGACGGGTTCACGATGCGCAGGGCGCGATAGATGGAAAAGGGATCGACGCCGGGTTCGACATCGAAGCGCTGCGAAAGGACGGCTTGAAAGATGTCTCCGGCGGCGATGTAGTCCTTGATGCGCTGGACTCCGGCGAGATAATCCTGCTTGCGGGTACGCGCTTTGAGATGGAGTTTGCCACTGGCGGTATGGCGTGCCGGTTTGGGCAGCGGCTTGGCGAGACGACGCTCCAGATCGTGCAGTCGGCGAACGGCATTGGCGTATGCGGTCTGCGGTTTGTGCCGCTGCATATCGGCGGTCGCCACCAGCAAGATTTCCTGCTTGACGTGATCGAAGGCCAGCACCGTGTCAAAGAACATCAGGCAGGCCTCCGGCATTCCCAGCTCGTCTTTGGCGGTCTCCGGCAGATCCTCAATCAGGCGGACTGCATCATAGGAAAAAAAACCGACAGCTCCAGCGGTAAATGGTGGCAGTCCGGGCAGTCGGGCGGCGGTATGTCCGGCCAGGGAGTCGCGCAGCAGCTCAAAAACATCGCCTTCGCTCGACTCGATATGGTCGCCCATATGGGTGGTGATCTGGTGGCCGTGAGCGATAATTTTTTTATAGGGCCGAATGCCCATAAATGTATAGCGGCCAACGTTTTCGCCGCCTTCGACAGACTCCAGCAGAAATGCCTCCGGTTCGCCGTATGCGACGCGCAGAAAGGCTGAAACCGGGGTCTCCAGGTCGGCTGTCCAGGGCTTCGAGACAGGCACAAGGTCATGGCCGCGCGCCAGACGCTGAAATTCGGACAAAGAAGGAGTTATGTTGGATTTCTTCGACATAAATCAACGCCAATCGTACACGGAAGTGGGTCGGAAGCGTATCAGGAATTTATCGCCGGTCTGTACGGTCGTCAGAAAATTGTGCCCGCGTGCAAATTGTAGCTTGAATCGTTTGCCCCTTGCTCTTTTCGTGTCCCCCGAATATGAGCCCTCGTTTGGCTGCTTGCCCAGGCCCCGTTTTCCGGCCTATACTCGATAGGTTTGGCCGGAATCCGGTTGGCTTCGGCAAAGGCAGCAACTTTCCGGGCCCAATCCAGTCCAACGCCAATTGAGGAGAACATGAAGACAGTAACGCTTGAACAAGAGATGAACCCCTGGGAAGCGCAGGCTGCCCGATTTGATTTTGCCGCAAGAAAGCTCAATCTGGATGACGGGCTTTGGAAGGTGCTCAGCTCGCCTAGCCGGGAGATCATCGTCCATTTCCCCATTGCAATGGATGACGGAAGGGTGGAGCTGTTTACCGGATACCGCGTCCATCATTCCATGGCGCGGGGGCCAGGTAAGGGTGGAATCCGCTACGCACCGGACGTATCCCTGAATGAAGTGCGCGCCTTGGCCAGCTGGATGACGTGGAAGTGCGCCGTAGTCGATATTCCCTTTGGAGGAGCCAAGGGCGGAGTTATCTGCGATCCGAAGAAGCTGTCGCAGGGTGAACTGGAGCGCATCACAAGGCGATATACGTCGGAGATCATAGAGTTCCTGGGGCCGGAAAAAGATGTTCCCGCTCCGGACGTAAATACGAACGAACAGACGATGGCATGGATCATGGACACCTACTCGATGCACGTGCGTCAGACGGTGACGAGTGTCGTGACGGGCAAGCCGATCGCGCTGGGCGGCTCGGCCGGGCGGCGGGAGGCCACGGGCCGGGGCATACGCGTTGTCTGCCTGGAGGCGCTCCGTTTTCTCAACATGCCGGTTGAAGGCTCCCGCGTAATTATCCAGGGATTCGGAAATGTGGGATCGAATGCCGCCCATCTGCTGATGGAAGCGGGTTGCAGGATCATCGGAATCGCTGAATATGATGGTGGGCTGTTCAATGCGAATGGCATCGACATTTTTGCGCTTGTCGAATACCGGCAGCGCAACAGCTCAATCGTGGGATTTCGCGGGGCCGAGGCGATTGAATCTGCCGAGCTGCTGACAACTCCCTGCGACATTCTGATTCCGGCGGCGACAGAAAATGTGATCACCAGCAGGAATGCCGCGAAGATTCAGGCAAAGATTGTCTGCGAAGGCGCCAATGGGCCGACCACTGCTGTGGCCGACGATATTCTGGCCGATAAGGGGATATTTATCATTCCGGACATTCTTGCCAACGCGGGCGGCGTCACCGCTTCCTACTTCGAGTGGGTGCAGGACCGGCAGGGATATTTCTGGAAGGAAGCTCTGGTGAATGAGCGGCTGGAGGAGATTTTGAAAGTGAGTTTCGAGCACGTTGTCCGCTACTCGCAGACGCACGAGGTAAACAATCGGATCGCCGCCTATATGCTGGCGATCGATCGGGTTGCTGGCGTGATCCGTCAGCGTGGCTTCTACGCATAGGTTGTTTCGGAGCGTGCGCGCTATTTGTAACCGTGAGTGTGGCTTTCATAGCATTGCAGTACATCAGCCTGCGTCACCACGCCTTCGAGCAGCCCGGAGACGGCGCGATTCACGATCGGCAATAGCGGCCAGCGATAAAAATGCGCCAGCGTCTCGTTTAAAGGCAGATCGGGATAGAGGAAGGGCACCCGGTCTTCCGGCAGCAGCTCTTCAATCGGCTGGTCGGTGCGCGTCACCGCGCCGGCAATTTTTGTCAGATCGGCAGTCGGGAGCACATACCAGCGGTTGCCTGCGCAGCGGATCAGCGCGACGTTCTCTTTTTCCTCTTGCAGTTTGGCGACAATCACGGCCGGCGGATCGGAGCCGGCGAAGATTTGTCCGTCAATTGGGTGCAGAGCGTCCTCGATACGCAGGGCGGTTTCTTCGCGGGCCTCTTCCATTGAGGGGAGAACCAGGCCATCCTGCAATGTCAACTCCTCAAAGATCGGCACTGGTTGCAGGCTGCGGGCGATGAGATAGGCGATGGTGTTGGCGAGAATGACCGGGAGCACGATGGAGTAATTTCCGCTGACCTCAAACACCATGAAGACGCTGGTCAGGGGAACCCGCAAAAAAGCGGCGAACAGAACCCCCATGCCTACCAATGCGTAAGAGCCGACGGAGCCGGTCAGGTGCGGAAAGAACATCTTTTCAAAGCTGCCCACGGCCGCTCCCAGCATGGCCCCGATAAACAGAGTGGGCGCAAACATGCCGCCCGGGGTGCCGCTGGCAAAGGAGATTGTTGTGGCCAGAATCTTCAGAACAGCCAGCGCCAGCAGCACATGCCACAGATACTCGCCGTGCATGGCGTGGTCGATGACGTCGTATCCCGCACCCATTACCTGAGGAAATCCGAAGAACCCGATACATCCGACCAGCAAACCGGCCGCCGCGGGCTGCAATGCCTGCGACCAGTTGGGC
>JADEYI010001020.1_pt1 | contig 25625 bp, 26 predicted proteins | sample 8542331 | NCBI WGS metagenome assembly JADEYI01 (sample SAMN16510988, study PRJNA670497) | mine drainage metagenome | isolation source: biofilm near Copperflume 1 | place: Germany: Marsberg coppermine Kilianstollen | collected 2018-02
TATCGGTACGAAACAGGTGATGATAAAACTTCTCCAGCCACGACTCGGCATCATCGCCCACGCGAAAACCGGCGGCGAGGCCGCCAGCAATCTTCTCCTGCTCAAAAATCATCACCGAATGACCAGCCTGCGTCAACCGATAGGCTGCCATCAAACCCAAAGCACCACCACCCAGAATAGCATATTCCATAAAATCCTCTTGTAGCGTTTTTACACTTTATTGTAGCATACGCGGTAAAGCGCAGGACTGCATCATTGCCCATGATTTGCTCAGGCTGAACGCTAGCTATTGACAGAATGTACGTTTACATGTACACTTAGATATACGTGTAGCACTGCTCACGGAAAGGAAGATGAAAAGGAGAGCCGCAAGAAGGGAAAACAATGAACACAAGCATCACATCAATACCAATTACTACATTGAGAGAGGAGATAATGCACCTGCCAGAGTTGCTGGATGAGGACACAAAAGTGGCAGTGACACGGCGCGGCAATCCAATTGCCATTATTGTGTCGTATGATGGCTACAATCGTATACGCGAGAAAATGGAGAGCATGAAGCAGGAGATAGAAGCACTGCAAGAAACCATTGAAATCCTGCAAGATGCTGAGCTTATGGAAACCATTCGCGAAAGTATGGAAGCTATACAGCGTGGTGATACTGTTTCACTTGATGAAGCCCGGCAGGTGCTAGGATTGGAATGAAGTATGTAGTTCGGATGAGTAAAGAGGCTTTACAGCAACTGAAAGACATTACCGATAGTCGCATTCGTCAGAAAATTTTCGACCGGATAAAAGAACTGGAAAACGATCCAGACGAACAGGGCAAACCGTTGAAAAATGAGCTTGCAGGCCTACGAAGCATACGAGCTGCAAATCAACGGTTTCGCGTTATTTATGAAGTACAAAAAGAGCAAGTCATTGTAGTTGTCGTGGCTGTAGGTATACGCAAGGAGGGCAACAAAGCAGATATCTATCGAAAAGCTGCTTTATTGGCACGCGCTACACCACGAGACGCGAGTAATCCTCATAGGCGTAAATAGGATGTTTGTAGAGCAACGAGGTTCTGAAGTTGCAGCTTCAGAACCTCATCTTTATGCTTCAGTTTGCACAGTAATCCATCTAAGTCATCTTTTCGTAACTCGTACATACAACGGATAAACACAACGATTGTGTTTTCCTCCATAAGTACCTGAGTACGAAAAAAACACACAAAAGGAAGGGAATTTCAATGAGCGCAACAACTATTGTGCAAACTGGCATGAGGGCTTGGGAGAACAGGGACGCGAAGACGATGGCATCACTTATAGCGGACGACTTTGTTATGACTGGTGCAACACCACAATCATTAAACAAAGAGGCGTTTGTTGGCTTGATGCACGCCACGCTTACCGCCATGCCGGATTGGGCCTTCAATGTTTCCAGCTACGCGGAAGAGGGTAATACGGTCATCGTCAAATCTCATATCACAGGCACGCAAACTGGCCTTTTAGAGCTACCCGGTCTGCCGCCTATTCCCGCGACAGGGATCAAAGTTGCTCTGCCAGAGGAGACGCAGACCTACATCGTGCGTGATGGCAAGCTGGCTAGCCTTCATATTGAAGATGTCCCTGGCGGTGGCATCCCTGGTATGCTGTCGCAGCTTGGCGTTACGCTACCCCAAGGATAAACATGTTCCTGTAACAACGTGAATACTGAATAAATCAACAGGCTTGTCGCTGACAAGCCTGTTGATTTATTCCACATCATCGCCCCCATCGAAGAATATAAAGACAGATAGCTTATCCGTTCTAATTTCCCTTATAATGTGGTAGTATTAGGCGCAATGGAAGGGGGGGTTTTATAGTGCAACGAAGTGATTTACCATTTGGTAGTGAGTTTTCACCATCTCAAATTGATTTAACTTATCTTCTAGACATTGCTATGCAATATGCAGGGGATTGGAAAGCGTTTGAAGAGGTAGTGCGAAAGGAGTATTTTCAGAAAAATCAGACGAATGACTACAATAAGGGAAAACTTGCCAATAATACAAAATTGAGCATGATAGCTTATGGTCTTATAGATCGAGATATTCATTTTACAGAGCTTGGGCAGCGTCTTTACACGATAAAAGAGAATCAGTCAAAGCTCTACGAAGAGTTGGCACGACATATCTTGTTAAATCTACACGGTATGACACTGGTGCAATGTGTCCAAGATATACAAGCATCAGGCGAGAACGTAGACCTTGTGAAATTACGGGTATGGCTTGAGCAGCGTGGCATTCACTTTCCGCGAGGTGGTAGGCATCCAAGTACAATGCACCTCTGGTTAGAAAAGGCTGGCATTTTTGTAGGTGGTTGGCGTGTCAATGAAGCTAGGCTACAGCAAATAATAGGTGCATCTATAACTGATATTGAGGCAATAGCCCATTTCACCCTTGAACAACGAACATATTTGAAAGCTATCGCCAACATTGGCGGCCCAGGACCTTACTCCTCCAATGATGTCGAAAAATTAGCTACAGCTACCTATGGCATAAAGTATAATGAGAAAAACCTCCCTATCGGGCTGATATCCGGGCAATAGAACAGCATCCGTCTGTGATAGTCGACGTTTTTAACCGCGAAGCCAAACATGCCATGAAGCTCAAGGTGCTGGATATGAAGGAGGTGTAATATGTTGCCACAAGAAATGAACGACCCTTATTCTTTCTACAAAACTCAGCAAGGACAGATATATTTAGGCGATTCATTAGAGGTTCTCTCCGAAAGAATAGCAGAACATTCTGCTGACCTGATTATGACCAGTCCGCCTTTCGGTCTAGTGAGGAAAAAACGCTATGGCAATGCCGATGCTGATGAGTATCTCGATTGGTTCAGGCCCTTTGCGGCTGCTTTTAAGCGAAGTTTAAAAGAAAATGGTAGTTTAGTCATTGATATAGGGGGAGCGTGGATTCCCGGCCAACCTACTAGAAGCCTTTATCATTTCAAGCTGCTCATTATGCTCTGTGAAGAATTTGGTTTTCACCTCGCACAAGAGTTCTACTGGTGGAACCCATCAAAATTACCAACGCCTGCTGAATGGGTCACAGTACGTCGCATCAGGGTGAAAGATGCTATCAACTGTATCTGGTGGTTATCCCCATCCCCCTGGCCAAGGGCATCTAATAAACGTGTATTACAACCATATAGTACGAGTATGCAAGATCTTCTCAAAAACGGTTATCATGCCAAGAAACGCCCTTCTGGTCACGATATCAGTAAGAAGTTTGCGATAGATAATGGAGCAGCCATTCCTCCCAACCTCATCGCTTCAGCGAATACTGAAAGCAATAGTTTTTATTTGCGTTACTGCCGAGAACGAAATATTGAGGCACACTCGGCACGTTATCCGTCAGATATTCCTGAATATTTTATTCGGATGCTCACTGATCCAGGAGACTTTGTCATTGATCCTTTTGCTGATAGTTGCGTAACAGGTGAAGTATCTGAACGTCTGAAACGCCGCTGGGCCTGTATAGAGATTTCCAAAGAATATTTAGAGGGCGCAATAGGACGTTTTGCACACGCGAATGGTGCTAAGGCTGAGACATCTTCCACTAAAGAAGATGATGAGGCAGCATATTACTACAAGCTAGCTCGCCCAGGAACACTTTGGAACGGTATCGAAGGTCCACCTCTTCCCAGCAATGGAGGGCAAACTCGCACCGCCCAGGGAAATACTACTGATAAGATTTCTACATTACATCAGCAAACAGATAGTGATGCGTCATCTGATTTCTACTATGATGCACCACACCCTCATACCTTATGGAAGGGCGTAGAAGAAACGACCTTAGCAGACGACATATGGGAACAACCTGACGATCTCGATACTCCTTCTTTGGAGGAAGAAAGCATAAGCCAGTCCAACACTTGAGAACGCATTAAAGGGAAGAAGGGCATCTCTTATGGGATGCTCCTTTCAATGGGATTTCGTGTCCCAGATTCCCATAGTGGGCCACGACAAATCTTCTCAGGAAAATCAGGACACCTGTCCCATTACAATACTTTGTTTTTCTCGCTCAAGACAGTCCTGATTCACGCGCCAGTAGAACGGCCTGGATGCGATCCGTGACCTGTAACTTACTGTAGATCTCGCTGATGTAGTTGCGGACCGTTTTGGGACTGAGCACCAGGTGCTCGGCAATGGCGGCATTGGTATACCCTTGAGCAATCAGGGTCAGGACTTCGCGCTCACGTTCGCTTAATTGAGCAAGCGAAACTCCGTGCGTGGGCGACACCGCTGGATGTGCGAAGTAGTGCATGACGCGCTCAGCAACCCGAGGACTAAAGATGGCTTCGCCGCTAGCAACGGCACGAATCGCTCGTAACATATCTGCCGGTTCCGCTCCTTTGAGCAGGTAGCCGCGCGCCCCGGCACGCATAGCGGCAAACACGGAGTCGTCATCCAGCATGGTGACAATCAAAATGGCCGTCCGCGGATGCTGTGCGCGAATACGGGCCGTCGCTTCGATGCCGCTCGTGCCCGGCATGTGAATATCCATCAGCACCACATCTGGCAACAGGGTGTCGACCAACTGGATCGCTTCCTCTCCCGTGACCGCTTCTCCGACTACGGTCATATCCGGTATAGACGTGAGCAAGGTTCGCATCCCGAAGCGAAAGATGGGATGATCGTCAGCGATGAGGATACGAATTGGCTCATCTACAGTATTCATGCTCGTCCTCCATGAGTGGGAAACACGCTCTCACCACCGTCCCGCCTTCTGGTCGCGCTTCGATAGTACACGTTCCCCCCAGTTCCTCGGCACGCTCATGCATCGAGCGCATCCCAATACCCAGGCGAACGGTCGCGGGCAGGCCACATCCATCGTCACTGATCATGATGGTGAGGGTGCCGTTTCGCTGGACCTTCAGGACACATCTGCTTGCCTGGGCGTGGCGTACCACATTGGTCAAGGCTTCCATGGCAATGCGGTACGCCCCCACTTCCACTGCTGCTGGTAAAGGATCAAGGGTATCTGTAGCCTCGACCGTGACCTGAAGACCGCCCTGAGCATAGCGTTTCGCCTGTTCGTGCAGTGTACCGAGCAGACCCAGGTCATCGAGAGTGGGTGGGCGCAGCTCATAGACCAGGCGGCGGATATCGCTGACGGCTCCCTGTATATGCTGGGCCATTTCCTGCAATAGTGCATCAGCGGTCGCCGGATCACGCCCAAGATATTCACGAGCAGCCGCAAGCGTAAGTGTCATGCTCGCCATCATAGGGCCCAATCCATCATGCAGGTCTCGCCGCAAGCGTCTCCGCTCCTCCTCCCGCGCCACCACCAGGCGCTCACGGGAGCGACGCAGGTCGACGGTGAGGCGAACCGCATGAGCTATCACCCCCGCGTGTCGTGCCAAATCCTCCAGGACACGCCGGTCCGCACTCGTCAACTGTGCTTCTCCTGCACGGGCTGTGAACACGAGTTGCCCAACGGTTTCACCTTGATAGACCAGTGGCAGGTGCTCAGTCGGGGCATGGAGTGTACGCTGACCCTGGGTCGCCACCACATTTTGCTCTGAGTGGGAAGCAGTGTCTCCTTGCAGGAGCGCAATCGCCACATAGGGCAACTTGAGGGCGGTAGCAATGGTCTTGACGAGTGTGGGCAGGACCTCCTCTGCTGGCAAAGCCAGCGCAAGTTGCTGGTCAAGACGGGCCAACATCCGATACGGAGCATCACGCTCACCATAGAGCAGTCGATTGGCGGCTCGTTGCAACAGACCGCGAAGCGGCTGAAAAATGATGGCTACCAAAGCTGTGGCGATGAGCGAAATCAGCGAGTTATTCGGGGTCTGGAACAATGCGCCGATGTACCCAACGATCAAGACATACAGCCCGATCACACAGGCCGTAAGCAGGCCATAGACCAGCGTGCGTTGAATGATGAGGTCGATGTCCCACAGGCGGGAACGCAGGATGGCCATACCGGTAGTCAGGGGAACGATCAGGAAAGCGAGGGTGGTAAGCACCGCGCTGACCTGTTGATAGGGCGAGTCGGGTGCTCCCAGTCCCGGCACCAGGCTGCCGATGAACCCCACCAGGAAATTCAGGGCAATTAATCCGGCGAGTCCAAAGACGAGCCACTTCGTCTGCTGGCGCTGAGAGGCATCGAAGACGCGCACGTAGCGATAGATTTGAATGCCAATCGTCCCTCCATAGGTCAACAACAACTGGATAACAGGGAGTGGAGGTGGCCAAGACAAGATATTGAAGGGTCCTGGGATCTCAAACACGATCACCTGCACCAGCCAGAGCACGACCAGCAGCCAGCTCCAGCGCGGCACAAAACGTCCATCAGGAAACGTCACCAGGAAGTAGCCAATTAATGGAATTACGTACAGAGCAGATACATTCGCGAAGGCGACCGCCGGCGGATAGGGACTGTTCGTAAAGAACGGCCACAAGCCAATGGTTACAAAGACGAGAGAAGCCGCCAGGCAGATGGGGTCGCTCGACTTGTGCCAGAAGATCACCCCTCCCACACTGAGAAAGACCAGGGCTTCGAGTAGCGCCAGCGCCACATTGCCTATCACATAGGTTGAAGGGGCAATCCCTAACTGATGAAGCGTTTGAGCTGTAGCCGGGGTAATCGCGCAACTTTCGGTCAAAGGACAGACAGTCAGTTCAGAAGTGCCGGTGACGACCAGCGAGAGGATGGCGATAACGAGTTCGGTCAGCACTAATGCCATGCATACCCCTCTGACGAGGGTGAGAAGACTACCATGCAAGCGCATGTCAGAGGTGCTGGATGAGGCAACATGCATCCCACTCTGAGATGGCGCATCAGCATGATTCATTTTTACCCTCCTTATCATCCTGTAGCAGCTCTGGATCAGGCTCTGGAAGGGGAAGCAACACGTAAATCCTCTGTCGGTTTTACCCTTCCATAGCATATTACCACACGCCAGGCTTGCATCTCCGCAAATTTCACTTAAGGGACTTCAAGCTCAACCAGTTCCATAGTCTGGGTTCACCTGTCTCCGGACACAGCATCCCTCACTCCGATAGTCATTGCTGCCCTCTCTTGTTGCGTGCTGCGCTCAGAGAGCAACAGGGCCACGCCAAAGGCGGAGAGGCTGAGCCAGTACAGCACTATGCCAAGCAAGCCAATGAAGGGAGCACTCTTGTCAAAGAAGATGAAACCGATGATGCCAAGAATATAGCCCACGGAGAGGCAGAAGCCGAGCCAGCGTGGAAAGACGCGCGCCCGCATGGTTATGATGCCAAAGAGCAGCGTGCCAATGATCGTCAGAGGCCCGATGATATACAGGAAGTCAGGAGGCGTGAGCGCGGGCAACAGGCCACCGATACCGCCCTGCAGGACTGGGAAGATCAGGGTGTCAAGCCAGATGATGACCAGCCCAACGAGGCCAATCCACCTCACCTGTGAAGCCTGCCGTACGTACAGAGCAGGCAATCCCAGCAGGAGGAGCACACCGCCCATGAGATTGATGAGCGCGGCAGCAACCGGCGAGATGGGCAGGTGGAAGTTTGTCACGACCATGAGCAGTCCACCTAACAGGAGGAGCCAGCCGCTAATACGAAGTAGGAGTGTTGACATGGATATTTCCTTTCTCAATCAATCTAGAGAAACCGTTTGTTTTTTACATTTGAAATTCGGGCCATTTTCTACGCCTGGTCTGACGACCGAGTTGGTCACTTCGAAGTGACCAACTCGGTCGTCAGACCAGGCGTAGAGAGCGCTCATGACAGTATGCCAGAATGGTAACATCTCTCTTCCATGGTTCGAAGTTCAATTAAAAAGTGGTCCGAGGTTGGATTATAAAAAACAACCGTTGTAGAGGAACGAGAAGAGCGCGGTTGCCCCCTACGCATAAGCGGCCCGTGCGGATGGCAGGACCGTCAGGACGATGATGAGCACTGAGATGACGATACCCACACCCGCCGCGAGAGTCGCGGGGAGATTGGGCTGAACGAACAGTCCGGGAACTCCTGAGAGCGCGTTGATCGCGGAGACGACAATGGTGACGATCATGCCCCAGCGTTTCCTGTTCCACAGCCCATAGGCGGCAAGCAGGCCGAGTAATCCCAGCACAACGGAAAGCACTTTCACCGCCACAGGCGGACCGACGAGCAGCGGCGTGGCGAGACTGCCAAGGCTGATCAGCACGAGGAAGAGAGTGGCGAGTGTCAAGACAAACGGACGAGCAGTTTTCATCGCAGGACTCCTTTTTCTTATTGTGTGTTCTACCTAAAAGGCAAGTGCGTCAGGTGAAGAACCTGTTTCCAGTATGCCAGCGAGAAGACCAGATGTCAGGGGAGTCCTGTCCTGATCATTGTCCCCTTTCTGTGGGACAATATGTCCCCCAAAAAGGCGAGAGAACAGGACAGTAATCCCTTCCACGACAAATCAGGATTCGGGTATACTGAAGAAGACGAGCGGAAGCACGCGGGCTTAGCAGCAGGAGCGAAAAAGAAACGCTAAGCCCCTGTAGACGCAAAATTTTTCGACAGCATCGATGGGTGCATTCACACTGTTTTCAAGGAAGGAGACGAACATGTTGTCTCCATCGCCCACTCGACTGCCGATGAGGCTGAAGCCGACAGAAGCGATAGCAAGGGAGAAGATTTCATGAAAGGTCTCTGCCCTTGTCGTCATTCTGGAAGGAGACAACCATAATGATTAGCAAAAATACCACCATCCTCATTTCAGGAGCGAGTATTGCCGGGCCGATCCTGGCGTATTGGCTCAAGCGCTATGGGTTCACCCCGACTGTGGTCGAACGTGCGCCACACCTGCGAGCAGGAGGGTATCCGGTTGACGTGCGCTTTGAGGCCGTGCAGGTTGCCAAGCTGATGGGAATCTGGTCGCGTCTGCAACAAGAGCAGACGACCTTGGGCGAGATCTCGTTTGTCAACGAACGCCATCAGCGCATCGGCAGAGTCAACCTGCAAGCTGGGCGCAAGTCCTTAGAGGCCTTCGATGTGGATGTGGTGGAGATCATGCGGGGCGATCTCGCCAAGGTGCTCTACGAGCTCACGAAGGACGAGGTGGAATACTGCTTCGGGGACTCTATCCAGGAGCTGAAGCAGGACGAGGAAGGCGTCGACGTGACCTTTGAGCGGGGCGGTTCCCGCCGCTTCGACCTGGTAGTAGGGGCTGACGGGTTGCATTCGAAGGTGCGCACGCTGGTGTTTGGAGACGAAGCGCAATTTGAGCGCTATTTAGGCTACCAGGTCGGGGTCTTCACTACCGACAACTATCTGGGACTGGGCGAGGCCTGCATGCAGATGTATGGTGTCCCTGGGAAACAGGTCGCGGTACGCAGTACACGAGACAACCAGGTACTGGCCGCGTACTTCCTGTTCAATCAACCCACGCAGTTATGCTATGATTACCATGATGTGGCGCAGCACAAGCAACTGCTGGCTGAGGCGTTTGCCAGCGAAGGCTGGGAAGTCCCTCGACTCCTGGAGAAAATGCAAACGGCCCCCGACTTGTACTTTGATGCGGTGAGCCAGATTCGCATGGAGAGGTGGTCCCACGGACGAGCGGTACTGCTAGGAGACGCCGGCTATTGCCCGGCACTGCTGACTGGGCAAGGCTCGACCCTGGCCATGATGGGAGCCTATATTTTGGCTGGAGAACTGAAGGTGGCACTGGGCGATCATCAGCGAGCGTTTCCCCAATATGAACAGGCCTTCAGGCCCGTGGTCAGACAAGAGCAAAAAAAGGCTGGAGCAAATGCCAGTATCCTTGTTCCCACAACGCCTTTGGGCCTGTGGGTGCAAACGCACTTGATCCCGCTGCTGGCGCCGCCTTTGCTGGTGGCGATAGAGCGCGGATGGAGATTGCTCCCCAGGTCCCACTCAAGGCCCAGCAGGTTAAAGGACTATGGGAATGTGCTCCCCTTACACGACTTTGTTGGCGAATGCAAGAAATAGTGAAGTGGTACAATGCAGGAAAAAGTCAGCCAGGAGAACCGGAGTCAGGAGGGAAAACCAATGTCGATGTACGCCAGAGAACTGGGAAGCATTCCAGAAGAAACAGCCCGTGTCGCCCGCGCCGCCTGTCCGAAAGGGACGCTGGCGATGCGCTTGCGTGATGAGTTGGGCGAATTGTATCAGGATGAGCATTTTGCCACGCTCTACCCGGTTGGGGGTCAGCCCGCTTACGAACCGTGGAGATTGGCTCTCATCACCGTGTTGCAATATGCCGAAGGTCTGACCGATCGCCAAGCAGCTAATGCCGTGCGCGAGCGCATTGATTGGAAGTATGCGTTGGGCCTGGAACTGACTGATGCTGGTTGTGATTTCTCGGTCTTATCCGAAGTTCGTATGCGTTTCGTCGAGAGTGGGCAAGAGACGTTGCTGTTGGATCGGCTCCTGGAGGTCTGCAAAGAGCGCGGCTGGCTCAAAGCCGGTGGCAAGCAACGCACCGATTCGACCCATGTGTTGGCCCGTGTCCGTTCGCTCTCCAACCTGGAATGCGTGGGAGAAACGCTGCGAGCAGTCCTAGATGATCTTGCCACCCTTGCGCCTGATTGGCTGGTGCAACACATCACCCCTGACTGGTTTGAGCGCTACAGCCACCGGGTCGAGAACTATCGCTTGCCCAAGGCGGAAAGCCAGCGGACAGCATTGGCACAACAGATTGGTGTGGACGGACTGCAGCTGCTGCAAGCGCTAGAAACCCCCGACGCTCCTGACACGCTCAAGAATGAGGTCAGTGTTCAGCTCTTGCGCCAGGTCTGGCAGCAGTATTATGACTTGTCGGATGGGAAGGCGAAATGGCGAGCTGGTACGCAAGAGAACTCAGACGAGGGGATTATTCGTTCCCCGTATGACCCAGAAGCCCGAACGGGGAAAAAGCGAGAGACCACCTGGTTGGGATAAAAAGTCCATCTGACCGAAACGTGTGCTCTGGAGAGTACGGAGGATGTTGAGGCAAGAGTCCTGCCACAATTGATTACTGATGTGCAGACGACCATTGCCAATGTGCAGGACGTGGACATGACGCATGTCATTCGTCGGGAGCTTTGATACGAGAGAAGGGTGGCCGGATACCCTTTGCTTCCTGCGTCTGTACGTCGAAGAGGCCGATGCCGTCTACCAACAAGCCCTCTCTGCTGGAGCCATCGCCGTCACCGAGATGACGAACTTATCCTGGGGGGACCGAGGGGGGCGTGTGCGCGACCCACTTGGCAACATCCGGTGGATCCAGAGCCACGTCGAGCAGGTCGATCAAGAGGAACTGGCAAAGCGCGCCACAGAGAAAAGCAGTATCTCGATGCCCGGCACTATACCCGGGAGTCGCTTGATCGCGAGCTGAGAAGTCGGGGCAGCAGCAATCACGATGAGAACTCCTGACAGAAAGGAGGAAAGCATGGCAACATTTGTGCTCGTGCATGGGGCATGGTTTGGGGGCTGGTGCTGGCAGAAGGTCATCCCCCTCTTAGAAGCGGCTGGCCATGAGGTGTATGCACCCACTCTCACTGGCCTGGCTGAGCGTGCCTCCGAGCTTTCACCTGAGGTCGGATTGGATACCCATATCCAGGATATCGTCGGCGAGCTTGTGGAAAAGAATCTGCATGGCGTCATCCTGGTGGGTCACAGTTATGGCGCCATGGTTATCACCGGCGTGGTTGATCAGGTGCCGGAGCGCATTGCTCACCTAGTCTATCTGGATACCTTCGTGCCACGTGATGGCGAATCGATGGCTGATATCTCCCCGTTGGTGATCCGTTTGCTGCGCAAACAAGCACAGGCCCACGGTGATGGCTACAGAGTCGCTCCTCACGGCACCTATGGGGTGACGAGAGAGCCAGATCGCAGATGGGTGCGCCGATCAGTGACGCCACAACCCCTCAAGACGTTCGAGCAACGGCTTCGTCTGAAGAATCCAGCGATCGTGTCAGCGAAACCCCGTACGCACATTGCCTGCACCGGCAGTGGGTTCTTCTACTCACTCATGCAACATCTCATGGGGCGCAGAGCCCTTCCTCCAACGGAAGCGAACTGGCGTCTGCGACAGTTGCCAACGGGCCATAGTGCAATGATCACGATGCCGCGAGAACTGGCCGATCTCCTGCTGGAAGTTGTGTGACAAAAGGAGCTAGTCTATGCCCGCATGGAATATCCCGGCTCTGCTCTTCGCAGTGGCCTTGAGTCTGGTGATGGCAATCATTGGAGGGCTGCTCACCGGCAATCAACTAACCCAGTGGTTTGCTACTCTGAACAAGCCACGCCTCCAACTCCCGTTGTGGGGATTTGTCTGCGTGGGACTCTTCGGCTACCTCATTGACAGTGTCATCGCCTACCGGCTGCTCACCGTCGTACCCGAGCAAACCGACCGCATCATCGCGTTCACTGCCCTGATTGTCATCATGCTCTACAATGAGTTGTGGAATATCGTCTTGTTCCGCTGGCATAACACCTTTGCTGGTTTCCTCGGAGTTCTGGCATTTTTGGCCCCGCTCACCATCTTCCAGATCACGCTCTTTCTCGTGGAGCGTGTTTCGGCCTGGTTGGTTCTCGTGTATGTACTCTGGGTGATTGGCTACGACATTCCCTGGTCCTATAGACTTTGGCGACTTAACCCTCCCTTAGCGCAACCAGCCAGAGGGAGATTGTAGCCTGAGAGAAGGCTTCTTGCTTTCCTTCTCCGCGTCTTCGTTTCGATGGAGACTCGTTTTCATAGGACATCATGTCCCAGATGACAGGAACGGTTCAGGACAATTCTTCTCAGGAAAAACAGGACACCCGTCCCATCACAACGGCCTCTGCAACAGGTATGCTTGTGACAGAGAAAGACCCAGGTCACTTCTCAGCACACTTTGATGTTTTCCTATGAAGGAAGGAGAAAAGAAATGTCTTCTACACAACTGTTTCGCGTGAGCGGCATTAGCTTATTGCTTGGCGCTCTCATCAATCTCATCGCCGCTCTCCTCGTATTCTTCGTGAATACGAGCTTTACCGCGCCCCCTGCTACCTTTCAAAGCCCACTCTGGTCAACCCATTACAGTCTGTCCTTCGCCTCCATTGCTCTGACTCTCATCGGTCTGCCAGCTTTTTACCTCAGTATGCGAGGCCAACGTGGAGACCGATTGGGCTTCTTTGGTCTGCTGTTCATCGTGTTCGGCACGTTTCTGATTCTGGGTATGGCTGGCTACTTTGTCTCTGTCTTGCCACTGGTGGCGGCAAAAGCACCCCAGATTCTCACGGCCACCTTGGTATCATCGGGCTTTGGCATCTTTCCTCTGGGTGGAACGTTGTTCCTGACCATCGGGACCATCCTGCTTGGCATCGCGGTCCTGAGGGCGAAGGTCTTTCCAGCGCTGGTAGGCATCCTGCTTCTGGTTTGGACGGTCCTGAATCTGGCTAACTTTTTCTTGCAAAGCGGTCTGCCTGCCACACTCGTGGGCCTTCTGAGTGCCATCGCATGGGCAGCGGCATTTGGTTGGGTTGGAATGATGTTGGTTCAACAAGCTGGCGTATCGGGAGAAGCAAAGTATCAGCCTCAAACAGTGCTCCGTTGAGGCAATACCTTGTGCTCCCATCTTCACGCGCCTCTGAGGCGCATAGGGGCGAAGCCTGCCATAATGCTCCTATGCACCTCAGGTGGACACAGTGCCAGGCGTGTTTTTTCGTGCCCATGTAATGGCAGTAATCTGGTGGCATATGATACGATAAGGAACATTGAAGAGGTTCTAGTTCGATCAATGCCCAAAGTGAGAGTCGATACAGCGGAAGAGGAAAGGACAAGCATGCATCTCAACCACGTATCGCGGAAAGCACGACAAAAAGGTTCCTCGACCGACGAAGAACCGAAGTCAAACGAGCATGTAAGGCCCGATCAAGAGGGAGAACCCTCTGCAAGCATGGACAGTATTGCCAGAACGAACTTTCAACTCGAAGGGGTCTGGTTGCTCCTGGCGCGAGGCGCATGGGCTGCTTCTATATTGGGAGCACTGGCTTTACTCATGCTGACGCTGCTAGCATCGCGTGGACAGCGCATGATCTTCTGCCCGTTCATAAGCCCCGTGAGCTGCGCGGTGACCCCTGCAACGGCTCAGGCGCTACATCATCTCGGCCTTTCCCCCGCGACGTATGACGCCTACAACCTGGTGCTGACACTGCTAGAGTCCCTGGCTTTTCTGGCCGTAGGAGGCTTTCTCTTCTGGCGTAAATCAAACGAACCTGTAGCCCTGGTAGCCTCGTTCTTCCTGGTGAGCATAGCATTGGGACCTTTCGTTAGTTCGGTCCCACATCAGCCAGAGGGAGAGGTACTCTTCTCGAATATCTATGTGATGTGCATTTTTACGGCGCTGGGCTACTTCCTGGTGACGTTTCCCGATGGCCGCTTTGTGCCTGGGTGGACCTGGATACTTGTCGTGCTCTGGGCGGTGCGGACCCTCTTTTTTGTGATCCCCGGACCCGCCAACATCGCGTTCTGGCCTCCCGCACTTAACGTCATTGATGAGGTGGTAAGCTATGGAGGGACGCTCGTGTTGCTGGTCTACCGCTACATGCGTGTCTTTAGCCCCTCGCAACGCCAGCAGGCCAAGTGGCTGCTCTTTGGCTTCGGAGGATTATTCGTGATAATTATCCTCTATGATCTCATCGATTTATTGGTACCAGGTCTGGCAACGCCCGATTCCCTCTATGTGCTAGCTGACTCAACTCTCACGACGGTGACATTCCTGCTCATCCCGCTAAGCGTGGCGATGGCGATCCTGCGCTACCGACTCTGGGACATCGACATCCTCATCAATCGCGTGCTGGTCTACACGTTGCTCACAGCTAGTACGCTGGGACTGTATGTGCTGATTGTCTTTGGCGCAAGCGTGCTCCTGCGCACCCACAACGACCTGTTCTTCTCGCTGCTGGCAACCGCCCTCATCGCCGTCCTCTTCCAACCCTTACACCAGCAGTTACAACTGGGAGTGAATCGCTTGCTGTACGGAGAGCGCAATGAGCCGTATCGTGTGCTCTCGCGCCTGGGCCAACGCTTGCAGGAGACGCTACCTGCTGATACCCTCCTGCTCACGATTGTGGAAACGGTGGCCCACGCGCTCAAGCTCCCCTACGTTGCTCTCACCTGGAAGCAGGACGCGCCTTCGTTTGGACCAGAGGGCATGACTCCCCTCGCCTCCTTCGGCACCAATCCGCACGGGGGCGCACCCATCAGGGTTTCATTGCTTCACCAGGGCAAGCACCTGGGAGACTTGATCCTTGCCCCACGCCAACGCGGGGAAGACTTGACCCCGGCGGATCTGCGCCTGGTGCGCGACCTGGCACCCCAGATTGCCATGGCCCTGCATTCGACGCTGCTCCTCACCGAACTACAACAGCTCACAGTCGATCTACAGCACTCGCGTGAGCACCTGGTGACCGCGCGCGAAGAGGAACGTCGCCGCCTGCGCCGCGATTTACACGATGGGCTGGGTCCACAACTCTCCAGTCAGACCCTGACCTTATCGGCCATCAAGAAGGTGTTGCGTCAGGACCCGGAGACCGCCGAACACCTGGTGAGTGACGCCATTATTCATGCACAAGAGGCGGTGAGCGATATTCGTCGCCTCGTCTACGCACTGCGTCCTCCCGCCCTTGATGATCTGGGCTTACGAGGTGCCTTAGAGGAACAGATCAATCAGTACCGCACCAGCGGAATCGTGTTGACACTCGAAGCCCCAGAGACTCTTCCGCCCTTGCCCGCTGCCATTGAGATGGCCTGTTACCGCATCGTGCAGGAGGCGTTAACCAATGTCGTGCGCCACGCCCATGCCACCTGCGCCACGGTTCATCTCGAGCTGCAAGAGGCTCTGATGGTAGTGGAGGTGAAAGACAACGGACAGGGATTGCCACCAGGAGTGCGCAGCGGCGTTGGCCTGAATTCTCTGCGTGAGCGAGCAGAGGAGCTTGGCGGAACCTGTCTCATTGAAACATTCCCACAGGGGGGAACGCGGGTGTCTGCACACCTTCCCTTGCTCAGTAGACACGCTGAAGAGAACGAGAGAGCACAGAAAGGGGAAAATGCGCTGTGAGCCGTATTCGTGTCCTGATTGCCGACGATCACCCGGTCTTTCGCTATGGGTTGCGTGCGCTCTTACAGACCGAGGCGACTATGATAGAGGTGGTGGGAGAGGCCGCCACTGGCGAGGAGGCGGTCATCTTAGCCGCCCAGCTCAATCCCACGGTGATCCTGATGGATGTGAATATGCCAGGGCTCAATGGAATTGAAGCCACGCGCCGCATTCTGGCGGCAACGCCCCAGGTGGGTATTCTGATGTTGACTATGTTCGATGATGATGAGTCCGTCTTTGCGGCCATACGTTTAGGAGCACGAGGCTACCTGCTCAAAGGGGCCGAGGGGGAGGAGACGATACGAGCGATTCTCGCCGTGAGCCAGGGCGAGGCCATCTTCAGCCCGACGATAGCGCGGCGCTTGATGGGCTATTTTGCCACACCACGTAAGAATCTGCAAACAGCACCCCTCTTTCCCGAATTAACTGAGCGTGAACGGGAAGTCCTGACCCTGCTTGCCCAGGGGTATACCAATCCGGCCATTGCCGAACGCCTAGTTTTGAGTCCCAAAACGGTCCGCAATCATGTCTCCACCATTTTCAGCAAGTTGCAAGTCGCAGGCCGGGCGGAAGCGATTATTCGCGCGAGAGATGCAGGACTGACCAAGGACACAACGTGAACTGGACTGGACTGCCTCCATGGGAAGAATCCAGTAAATTATGCTTACCATTTGAGAATCCTAAAAGGTTTTCAAAAAAGGTCTTGGATTTGTTGACCATCCTCTGAGTCAACATGCTTATTGGTTCATCGTGAAGCCACAAGGGACAAAGACCGTTTGTGACGCGGGGAGTTGCAGTGGAGAAAATGTTTTATTCAATGGGGTCACCAGCAACACGTCAAATCCTGGTTGCGATGGAAAGCGCGCACTATGGTACCTCACTCCCTGTGTATCCAATACCTGTTCAAGCTGCGGATGGAGGTCGGTATGACGGACAAAACTGAGCAGGCTGGGTCGATCCGCGGCTAGTACGGCTTTCACAAACTCTGGTGTGCTCCCCAATTGTCCCACGAAGAGGAAACGAGGTTCGGCCACAATGATGCGCCCCTGCTCCTTGAAATTGATTGGCTGGCCGACCCAAATAATGCCCCACGCGTAGTGGATGCCGTGGTTCTGCATATAGGTAATGAGTGGATCATTGTTCGCTGGAGCAATGAGGCAGGAAGGGGATTGGAAGACTGTGCCAGGATTGGTCAACAGATAGCTTGTTGCCTGGGTACACAAAGAGAGCATGAGCAGGGCAAACAGCCCCTTCTGGATGAGTGAGGTTTGCCGTCCACGGCTATTGGTATGGATGAGGTCAGAGGGAGAAGCAGCGTCCTGGCTCTCTTCACCAGCAGATTCGGAGATGGAGGTTTCGTCACGTCTCGTCGTTTGGCTCATGTCGCTCCGTTGGCGAAGGTAGAGAAACAGGCTCACCAGGGCCCCGGCACAAATAAATGGCATGACGAGCATCAATGGAGCTGCATAGCGTCCCAGTGCGTCAGATGGACACGATACGGGACTAGTGCCGATGCAGAACATGATTGCATTACACAGACCGAAGAGCAGCGGTAGTCCTACCAGCCATCGTGCCTGACGTGTCCATGCCTGGTGACTTTTTAGTGAATAGCCTACGAGGAATATGCTCGTCCCGATACTCAGTAATCCAATCGTCAATGGGAGCAGATGGAGGAAGAGAAAAAGCCATAAGCTCTCGCCCGGCATCATTCCCCCGATGACATGACCGGAGACACATTCAGTATAGTTGCCGAGCAGAGTAGAAAAACTGCCTATGCTCGTACTCCCGCCGCGGTTGAGCAAATAGTGGACGTTGGCCCAATGATTTTGAGAGCCCCAGACGAGAGCTGGAGCGCTGCCTAGAGCGAAAGAAGGGAGGAGTGCTATAGTGCAGAGCGTGTACAGGGCAGATCTTCGCAAAAATACAGAAAGTTTCCCGCTTGCATGCTGCCTGACAAGAGACATGATAAGATAGCCTCCGATCCATAACAGCATTGCCATGACAGCAGAGAGTAGCAGAGGATTGATCCAGAAACCTAGCCCCAGAAGAAAGCCGATCCCCGCCCAGCGCCCAAGCGCCTCACGCCATCCCATACCTGTACTCCAGCGCCTTGTCAGCCCCAGCGTCGCGAGGAAGAGGAGGAGAATAAGCACATAAAGTTCGATGTAGCCACCGAGAGCACGCAGCTCCTGAACAGTCGCATAAAGCGGAGCAACAGCCGCTAGTAAGGTAGCTATGGTCACGAACAGGAAGCGACTGGTATCCGTCAACCTGGCTGAGTCAGCCAGACGTCCGGCGAGTACAGAGGTTAGCCAGACTACAAACAGGGAAAGCAAGAGCGGTTCGCTGCGCAAGGTCCAAACTGAGGAGCCGAAGAGCGCAAAGATGCAGGCCATCAGATAGGCTTCTAGACTGCCCATGTAGGGTTGTCCATAGAAATAGACCGGGCGTTCCCCTCCGACGATGTGCTGAGCCTGTATGCCGACCAGGGCTTCATCTCCATCGATCACACCGTTTGTATGGAGAATAAGGGCTATACGCAGAATAAGAGCGAGAACAACTGCAAGGAGACATATGAGGCGCTGCCTTGCTCTGATACGTTGTTCTGGTGAATGATTGGCGAAATCCGGGCGAAGGTCATACCATCGACGCACATGAGCGCGATAAAAGGGCAGAGGTCTTTTCCCTTTCACGATTCTTCCTTTCGAGACGTAATGTCATATAAAAATTACCGTTTCCCAGATAATCTGCCACGCTGCAGCGAAAGTATGAACAAACAAGAGCTTGCACAAATAATGTATCTTTGGTGATAGCTCTCGTCAAGCTCAATAGTACAAATAGCAGACATGATCGGCTATCGAATATAAGGATAACCATATTCCGCACCTTGAGAGAGAGCGGGTCGATCACTGTTGTGATCGACCTGCTCTCTCTCAAGATGCGGAATACAAATTCCTTCCCTAATGCGTCACTTCTTGCCCTGCTCTCCACCTTAGATTCGGTTTGCGAGCGGCCAGGGCCTGGTCCAGGCGACCAACGGGCGTCGTGTGGGGAGCTGTCTTGACGATCTCTGGATTGGTGCGCGACTCCTCGGCAATCTGCTTCATGACCTCCACGAAGTAGTCCAGTGTCTCGCGGGTCTCCGTCTCGGTTGGCTCGATCATCATTGCCTCGTGGACGATCAAAGGGAAGTAGATAGTAGGCGCGTACATACCAAAGTCGAGCAGACGTTTGGCAATGTCCAGGGCCGTGACCCCGCTCTCTTCCTTCTGCCGCTCCGCTGTGGCAATGAACTCGTGCTGGCACGTCTGCGGATAGGCGATCTCGTAATCCGACGATAGTCCGTGCTTGAGGTAGTTCGCATTGAGAATGGCACTCTGCGCGACGTGCAACAAGCCTTCCGGGCCATAGCTGCGAATATAGGCATAGGCGCGTACCAGCACACCGAAGTTGCCCTTGTTCGCACGTACCTTCCCAATGGACTGCGGGCCAGGGTCTTGCCAGTAGTAGCCCTGCTCGCCTTTCTCAGGCAATGGGCCGGGCAAGAAAGGGACAAGATGTTCTTTAACGCCGATAGGGCCGGCTCCTGGCCCGCCACCGCCATGCGGAGTGCTGCACGTCTTATGCAGATTGAAATGCACCACGTCAAAGCCCATATCCCCTGGCCGCGTGATACCAAGCACCGCATTGGCGTTCGCGCCATCGTAGTAGAGTTGTCCATCCGCCTCGTGAACCAGCGTCGCAATCTCCGCGATATTGCTATCGAATAGCCCCAGTGTATTAGGATTCGTCATCATAATCGCGGCAATATTGGCGGCATTGGAGTCCAACAACGCTTTCAGGTGCTCCATATCGATGCCGCCCGTTTGGGGATCGCTTTTGACCTCGACCGCCTTGTAGTCAGCCAGCGTGGCACTGGCAGGATTGGTGCCATGCGCATTATCTGGTATCAGCACGAGGTTGCGATGCCCCTGGCCCTGACTCTCGTGATGGGCCTTAATCAGCATCAGGCCCGTTAGCTCACCGTGCGCCCCGGCGGACGGCTGCAAGGTGACACGCGTCATGCCCGATATCTCAGCCAGGTATTGTTCCAGTTCATATACGAGTTGGATAACGCCCTGGATACTATATTCCGGCTGCAACGGATGCACATGGGCAAAGCCCGGCAAAACGGCCATATCCTCGTTGAGCTTGGGATTATATTTCATCGTACAGGAGCCGAGAGGATAAAAACCTGTATCTACTCCAAAGTTGCGCTGCGAAAGATGGGTATAGTGCCGCACAACCTCCATCTCGCTGACTTCTGGCAGCGGGGCTGGTTCTTTGCGCAACATGTTGGCTGGCACCAAACTCTCCATTGGCTCGGTGGGTACATCCATCGCCGCCATGGTGTCTACGCGCCGACCAGGAGCACCTTTTTCAAAAATCAATTTCTCGACGCTCATGCCTGCACCTCTTTTAACACAGCGACCAGGTGATCGATATCCTCTTTTGTACGGGTTTCGGTGACACAGAAGAGCAGGCAACGCTCCAACTCAGGATAATCGAGGCTCAGGTCATAGCCGCCGATGATACCTGCCTGCTGAAAATGCGCTTGCAGCTTTTGTGTGGCAACGGGAGCCTTAATCACAAACTCATCAAAGAAGGGAGCGTTGAAGACGGCCTCGTAGCCCGGCAGAGCGGTAATTTGTCGGAAAGCATAGTGTGCCTTTTGCAGACAGAGCTCACCCAGCTCGCGAAAGCCCTGTTTCCCGATGGCGGCCATGTAGATAGTGGCACCGACGGCCAGCAGCGATTGGTTCGTGCAGATATTGGAGGTGGCGCGTTCACGACGGATATGCTGTTCGCGGGTCTGTAATGTCAATACGTACCCGGTCTGCTTTTCGCCAGCCTCTTCAACCGTCTGCCCCACCAGTCTACCCGGCAACAGGCGCATATACTTCTGCTTTGCCGCCATGAAACCCAGGGCAGGGCCACCATAGCTCATGGTATTGCCAAAACTCATCAGCTCACCCACGGCAATATCGGCTCCGTAATCGCCGGGCGCGGCCAGGATACCCAGGGAAGCGGGTTCCGTGATGTTGGCAACGAAGAGAGCCTTCCCTTTGTGGATAATAGGCTCAAGCGCGTTCATGTCTTCAATGCCGCCAAAGAAATTGGGCTGTTGGATAACGACCGCCGCGGTCTTCTGATCTACAGCCTCGTTCAAATCCTCGACTGAGGTGACGCCATCACGTAGCGGAACTTCTCGCACCTGAAAACCTCTTGCGTGGGCATAGGTATGCAAGACGCGGCGATATTGCGGGTCCACGCCCTGCGAAATGACCACTTCGCCGCGCCCACCGGGGCCTAGCGCGAGCAGGACAGCTTCAATGACGGCTGTAGCACCATCATAAAGTGAGGCGTTGGCGATATCCAAACCTGTGATCTGGCAGACCATGGTTTGGAACTCGTAAATCGCCTGCAACATGCCCTGGCTGACTTCTGGCTGGTAGGGTGTATAGGAAGTGACAAATTCGGAACGCCGTTGTAGATGTGGCACTACGCTCGGCAGGGCGTGGTCATAGGTACCTGCGCCCAAGAAAGAGATCGTGTCATCCAGGTTTTTATTTTTCGCAGCCATCCTGTAGAGTACCCGTTTGAGGTCTGGTTCAGAAAGGGCTGGCGGCACATTCAGGGGGCGTCGTAGACGCACATTTTCTGGCACGGGGGCGAGTAACGCCTCCAGTGAGGGAAGTTCCAGGCGGGCCAGCATAGCCTGCTGGTCTTCCGGCGTATTGGGGATATAACTCATACATTCCTCTCCCGTAGGGGCGCACATCGTTGTCCGCCCACTAGAAGAAACAATTTAAAATGTCCACGGTATCCGCGGGAGTAGGAAGTTGGAAGAGACAGTCATTCACGTAGGGGTGCGAGCGGTCTCACAAAAACCTATTCCCGGTCCTTGCTCAACAATGATCCATGGATATTGTATCACGCCAACACGCTACACTTCCAAAAGAGGTGGAAGGGTCTGAAGTGGTGAGGGTGTTACTGACGCCTTTGGTGTCAGTAACACCCTCACCACTTCAGACAGACAATTAGAGCACCTCACGAATGTTGAACAATCTGCTATAATAGTCGTTACCTGCTGAAGCGGGTAAGTCACGTCACGGTGGGCTGGTGTGCGAGGGGAGACACGTCCGTCCATGGTAGGGGGACCCTGTCTGGGGGACAGGTAACCCCTCGCGGGTACCCTGGGGCGGAGCGGATTGGAAACAAGCGACAAAGCGAGGATTGGAATATGTCAGAGCAGCAAGAACAAGCCAGGCGAGAACACATCCTGGCTACCATCCAGGCTGAACAGGTGCAATTCGTTAACCTGGAATTTACCGATGTGGTGGGGATGGCAAAGTGCGTTACCATTCCGGTGGAGCAATTTCCCGACTGCCTCACCCATGGCAAATGGTTCGATGGCTCGGCGATAGAAGGGTTTGCACGCGTCGCGGAAAGCGACATGTACCTCTTTCCCGACCTCGACACCTTTGCTATCCTCCCAGGAAAGGTGCGCCCGCAGGGAGCGGTCGTATTACAACCGTCGAGCTACCAGCCCATAGACACCTATGACGAAGAGTCGGTGGCGCGTATCATCTGCGATGTACGCACGCCCAATGGCGAACGCTTCGATGGTGATCCACGCGCACGGCTCATAGATGCCCTACACATAGCGGAGTCGATGGGTTACACGTTCCTGGTGGCTCCCGAACTGGAATTTTTCCTGCTCCACCTGGAAGGTAAAACGCCATCGCCGCTTCCACATGATAGCGGCGGCTACTTTGATCTCTCGACCGATCTGGCCGCCACTGTGCGCCGACAGATGGTCAAAGCACTGCAACAGATGCATATCAGTATCGAAGCCAGTCATCACGAAGTCGCGGCGGGTCAGCACGAACTTGATTTCGAGGTCGGGGGTGCCCTCTCTATTGCTGACGCGTTGGTAACGGCCAAATATGTACTCAAGGCGATTGCTGCCCAGCATAATCTCTATGCCACCTTCCTTCCCAAACCACTGTTTGGCGTCAATGGCTCCGGTTTACACACCCATCAACAACTCATGCATGCCGCGTCAGGTCAGAACGCGTTCGTCGATGCGCAAGGCGAATATGGCCTCTCTGAAATCGGCGGCCATTTCATTGCCGGACAACTAGCCCACGCTCGCGGCATGTGCGCCATTCTCGCCCCACTGGTCAATTCCTATAAACGCCTGGTACCCGGCTACGAAGCTCCCGTCTTCATCAACTGGGGCCGTGTGAACCGCGAGGCATTGATTCGTGTCCCACGCCCAAATACTAATCCCCAGTCGTCGGCACGCATTGAGCTACGTTGCTGCGACCCCAGTTGCAACCCGTATCTAGCCCTTGCCGTGATGTTACGAGCAGGCCTGGATGGCATTCAACGAAAACTGCCCCTACCCGCTGCTATGGATGAAAGCTTGTTTCTACGCGACGAAAATGAACGCCTGCATCGTTCTTTCCTGTTACCAGCAACGCTGGGCGATGCGCTGGAAGGGCTGCGCGAAGATACGCTCATACGCGATACATTGGGTGAATCAATCTACGAGGGGTTTCTTGAAGCAAAAACTATCGAGTGGCTGGAGTATCGCAAACAAGTCCACGCCTGGGAGCTTGATCGCTACCTTTCAGTGTTTTAAAAAATATGGTAGCTGAGCGGTGATTGGCAAGGTAGCTCTGGTCGCACGCGACCAGAGCTACCTTGCCAATCACCGCTCAGCTACAAAAAAACATTGCGTACTATCGCAGGTAGTAAGGGGTATTACGCTTGTGGCCGCGTAAGCCAATATTTTCCGTGTTCGCGCATCATCAACTTGAGGTCGATCAGCTCGCGCCGCAATGCCGCGGTATCTTCGTGGAAAGCCTTGAGCAGCGTATTCACCTCTTTCTCTGTATAGAGATGGCCCCACTCAAACGTCTCTGCTAGCTTCTCCATCACAAAACGTCGTGTTCGCGAATGGGTTGGGATGCTGATGAGACGCCCATCCTTGAAGAATGCCGCCTGAACCATTGCACGATCCTCATCCTCCGATGGTGGTACTGGCACTGACTTCTCAACCGTCAGAGACGCCGCGATACGCTGCAAATTCTCTGCCGTCAGCAGGTCGGCAAGGCTGCGCAATCGCTCTTCATTGAGTTGATAATGGTGGTAGTTATTCTCACGGCGCACATGAATCAACCCCGCGGCTTTGAGCATTGTCAGGTGATGTGAAATGGTTGGTGGCTTCACCTCTAACGCCTCGGCCAGTTCTTGCCCATACATAGAACCCTTTGCCAGCATTCCCAGGATGCGGATGCGCATTGGGTCAGCCAATGCCCGTCCAAAACTGAGCAATGGGTCTAACTGTCCCCACTCAAAACCCATCCGCGCCTCGCCATAGCGCATGGTTGCCTCGCGCTGTCCCTCTTTATCGTTCATGCCGTCCTCTTGTTTTTATCATAATTATACAATTGTCTAATTAGATAATAGTATAAAACGGTTTAAATGTCAAGTGGGCAGCTTGCGAACCCGGATACTTATGTAATCTTTTCATGAGCATCGGGGAGCTTTCGCTCCCCGATGCTCATGAAAAGATTACAGTCAGAGCGTCTCCAACTGTTTCAGCAGTTCTGCAAGGCGATCATAGGTATCATTGATTCCTTCTTGCATGCCACTTTTACAAAATAAGCGAGGAATAGACCTCTTCATAGGCCTCTAACATACGTTCCAGGCCAAAGTTGGCCTCGACATGGGTACGGCAAAAGACGCGGGGGATGTCAAACAGATCATCGACGAGGGCCGCGGCATGGGTACGTTCGCCAACCTCAACGAGGAAGCCTGTTTCGCCATGGCGGATAACTTCTTCTGCCGCGCCGCGCCGGAATGCAATGACAGGCGTACCAGTCGCCATTGCCTCTACCGCCGTTAAGCCAAAGGGTTCATCCCATTCCACGGGAAAGAGCAGGCCCAGGGATTGGCCCATGATCTTCCACAGAGCCAGCCGTTCCAGTTGTCCCAGGTAGGTCACGCGCTCACCAGCCTGGCGCAATTTGGGCAGAATGCGGTTCTCGTAGTAGGGGCGATCATAAATGCCACCAGCAATGAGGAGACGATGGCCTGCCCTTTCGGCAATCTCGATGGCAGCTTCCACGCCTTTCTCCGGCGCGATACGTCCGGCAAAAAGCAAAGGTGCCTCGGCAGAGGGCCTGGCCGAAAAGGGGATGGCATCTACGTCCAGCCCGTTATAAATAACGTGGTCGATAGGGGTATAGTTGGCATAAGTGTTGGCGCAGGAATGAGACACTGTTACCAGCGTAAATGGGTGTCCCTGGCGATGCAATATGTGCAAGGCGGTATTGATCTCCGGCGATACGGCTGGTAAGTGAAGGGTATGGATTACTGGGATATCCTGTATCAGGGTGCTACAAGCGAAGGCAGGCCAGTCGAAGGCATGGATATGCACCAGGTCAAATTCAGCACTGCGCCGTTGCAATTGCAGGAAGAGTTCGAGAAAAAGATTAG
>JADEYI010001021.1_pt1 | contig 25612 bp, 26 predicted proteins | sample 8542331 | NCBI WGS metagenome assembly JADEYI01 (sample SAMN16510988, study PRJNA670497) | mine drainage metagenome | isolation source: biofilm near Copperflume 1 | place: Germany: Marsberg coppermine Kilianstollen | collected 2018-02
GATACAGCCAGGGGGCCAGCCGGGGGCCGAGGGTTTCGTACTGGCCCATCATCAGGGCGAAATTCTGATCCACCATCAAGAAGGCAGCCAGGGCTTTCATCCGGGCTGAGAGAGCCTCTAAGGGCTTGGCCAGCACGCTGCTGTACATCACGTAGCGCAGGTTGACCACCACCAGGGCCAATAACACCAGAGGAATCGCTGCCCCGGCCCCAATCAGTTGCAGCGAGACCAACTGCGCCGCGCCCGCGTAGACCAACCCCGACATGAAGGTAATCTGGGGGATGCTCAAACCGGCACTCACCCCGGCGATACCCGTCACCATGCCGAAGGGAATCACCCCCAGAGTAATCGGCAAAATTTGCCAGACTCCACGCCAGAAGGCTTGCCGAGGGGTAGCGGGTGGGGTCATAGCCAGCACTCCATCTGCTCAGGGGTCAGGTTGCCACCGCACAACACTGTAGCGACGCGCTTCCCCTGGAAGGGTGAGCTTTTTAGCAGCGCGGCGATACCCACCGCGCCGGAGGGCTCGAGCACCAATCCTAAATGTTGATGGGCCAGCCGCATGGCTTCTATCGTCAAATCATCTTCGACCAGCAGCACCTCGTCCACGATACCCTTGAGGTCTTCTAAAGCTTCAGGAACCGGAACCCGCACGCCGATGCCGTCGGCGATGGTGCTAATTGAATTGGTCTGGACGAACGTGCCGCTGCGCCAGGAGCGCTCCATCGCGGGCGCACCAGCAGCGCAAACCCCGACCACCTGGGTTTGTGGGCGATGGGCCTTGATCCAGCGTCCCATCCCGGCGATCATGGCCCCGTTGCCCAGGGCAATCAGGGCGGCATCCAGCGGCTGTGGATATTCGAGCAGCTCGAGCCCCAGTGTCCCGGCCCCCTCGGAGATTTCGACCTCTTTGCTGTCCTCGACCATCCAGGCCCCAGTTTCACTACAGAAACGTTTAGCCTCGAGCTTGGCGGCATCGAAATCTTCGCCATGTAGCCGGACTTCAGCTCCCAGCTTGCACATTCGCTCAATCTTCAGCGGATTGGCCTTGGTCGAGGCGTAGACAATCAGTGGAATCTGGTGTTTGCGACAGGCATAGGCCATCGCTTGCCCAAAGTTGCCCGCGCTGGCACAGACAATCTGACGCTTATCCCCGCGCTCCATCACCTTGGAGATGAAATAATCCGCGCCCCGGCCTTTGAAACTGCGAATTGGGTTTAAGGTCTCGACCTTGACGACCAGCTCGAGGCCCAGCACCTGGCTCAATGACTCGCAGTTGTACTGCGGCGTATTGAGGAACACGGGGTCAACTATGCGGCTGGCCTCTTCGATGTGCTCGAGGGAAAGACGGTGCTTCACGCGCAAAACTCCTTTGCAGTTTGGTACAAGATTTCGCTCAGGCGCTCGAGGCTCGCCAAGTCCACCCACTCCGCCGCCGCGTGCGCCCCAGCTCCTTTTACACCGAACAAGAAGGAAGGGATGCCGACTTCGGACAGCACCGCACAGTCCGTCCAGAACGGCTCCCCTTTGATTCTAGGAACCACGCCCAGGACACGAGCCACTTGTTCACGCAGAATCTGCACGATGGATTCGGAGTGGGATATTTGGTGGGGGACTCGAGCCAAGTCCCGCCGCAAGGTGGCTTTGAAATCCGGGTCGGAGGCAGTGATTTCGTCGAGGATAGCTTGGATTTGTGCCTCCACAATTTCAGGAGTTTCGCCGGGGACGGTGCGGCGCTCGAGCCAGACCGTACATTTTGCCGGATAGCTCGAGAGTTCCTGTCCGCCGGAAATCAGGGAGGCGTGGAGTGAACCGGAGCCGAGCAGCGGATGGGTCGGGTTTTCTTGCAGTCGCCTATCGAGCTTCTCGAGTTCGACCAGCACTTTTCCAGCTTTCACGATTGCGTCCACACCGAGGTCGGGCCGGGAACCGTGTGCGGCTCGGCCTTGGATGGTTAGCTCGAGCCAGACAAATCCCTTATGCGCCAAGGTCATCTCTAACTCGCTCGGCTCGGTAATAATCGCAGCATCCGCACGGAAATGCTCGACCAGCTCGAAGCTCCCGAGGCTGCCGTACTCCTCGTCGGCGACGCAGGCCACCAGGACATCGCCGCGCAGGTTCAAGGCTTTGGCCCTGGCAGCCGCGACCAGCATCGCAGCCACACCCGATTTCATGTCATAAGCCCCGCGCCCATAGAGTTTCCCGTCCTGGATGGTTGGGTTTAGCCCGTCTGGGATACCTTCCAGCGTCACCGTATCGGTGTGCCCGTTGAACATCAGCGACTTCCCTCCACCCGTGCCTTTGGCGACCCCGACAACCGTGGGACGGCCTTTTGTGGCCTCGAGCCGGTGGGTCTCGAAACCGCGCTCTTTCAGCCAAACCTCGATAAAACCGGCAATTTCGCCCTCTCCCGGCGCTCCCGGAACCAAATCGGGGTTGACCGAGTTGATGTGGACGATCTGCTCGAGCAGTTTAATAACCTCGCTCACCACGTACTCCAATCATTCGTCAATCAAACGAATAAACCCGCGTAGCCGTTGAGCGCAGGAGCCCCGCCCAGATGTGCGTACAGCACTTTGGAGCCCTTGGGAATCGCACCTTTTTGAATCAAATCCATCATCCCGTGCATGGATTTACCCTCGTAGACCACATCGGTAATCATGCCCTCGAGCCGCGCACATAGCCGGATGGCCTCCAGGGTGGCCTCGCTCGGCAGGCCGTATTCGGGGGCGGCGTAGGCGGTTTCTAAAATCACGTCCTCCGGGGTAATTTCCCGTCCTAGCTCGACAGCCTCGGCGGTGAAGCGGGCAATTTTCAGGATCTGCTCGAAGGTCTCCCGAGGCTTGGCGCTGGCATCAATCCCGATGACTTTGCGGGCTTTTTCCTGTGCCGTGAAGCCCACGATCATACCTGCTTGGGTGCTGCCCGTGACCGAGCAGACTATGATGTGGTCGAAGAAAACTCCCAGTTGCCGTTCTTGCTCAGCGACTTCGGCAGCGAAGCCCACGAAGCCCAGCCCGCCCAGCGGATGGTCGGAAGCCCCCGCCGGAATCGCGTAGGGCTTTCCGCCGCGTTCCCGAACCGTGTCCAGCGCACGCTGCCAGCTCTCCCGGAGGCCGATGCTGAAGCCAGAGGGGTTCAGCTCGACCTTGGCCCCCAGGATGCGCGAGAGCTGGATGTTGCCCACCCGGTCGTAGACCGCGTCGTGCCAGTTGACCCAGTGTTCCTGCACCAGATGGGCCTTGAGCCCAGCAAAGGCGGCTACCGCCGCGACCTGGCGGGTGTGGTTGGACTGCATCCCGCCAATCGAAACCAGGGTGTCGCAGCCTTGAGCCAGGGCATCCGGGAGGAGGTACTCGAGCTTGCGCACCTTGTTCCCGCCGTAGGCCAGGCCGCTGTTGCAGTCGTCGCGCTTGGCCCAGATTTCCAGGCCCAGGTGTTCGGAAAGGCGCTTGAGCGGGTGCAGGGGCGAAGGGCCAAACATCAGGGGGTAGTGGGGGAACTTCTCGAGGTTCATAGATTCTCCTTAACGTTCCAGTTGCTTAGCAGGGCTTCTTTTGCTCCATCCAGGTCGCGTTTTTCTAAAGCCCGAAGCAGTTTTTGGTGCTGCTTGGGGGAGTCTTTGCCCAGCGTGCCCGAGCCAAAATACGCCTGCTCGAGCCGCCGGTACTTGTGTTTGAGACCGCTCAGGATACCGATGAGTTCGGGATTATCCGAGCGCTCAATCATGACCTGGTGGAACCGCACGTCGGCCTCGGTAGCCTTGGCCGAATCGCGGGCCTCGAGGGCTGTTTGCAAGTCTTGGTTGGCCTGTTTCATAGCCGCCATATCAGCCTTGTTCAAAGCCAATAGAGCCAGCTCCAGGGCTAACAATTCCAGCGCTAACAGGATGGGATAAATCTGCCCCACCTCCTCCAGCCCGACGCTCTTGACCCGCGTCCAGCGATTAGAAGCCGTCTCCACCAAACCTTCGTCCTCGAGCCGCCGCAGCGCTTCCCGCACCGGAGTCCGGCTTACGCCCAGGCGAAGGGCCAGCTCCTGATCGCGCAATTGCTCGCCGGGCTCCAAGCTCCCCTCCACAATCCAGTCGCGCAGCCGCTCGTACACGCTCTCGCGCAAGGACGGGCGCTCGAGGGCTAGGGCGGAGACAGGGATAGGCATACTGAAATGTAATATATCACATACCAGATAGTTGGCTGAACATAAGGTTAGAGGCAAAACGCAAAACGCCGAAGGCCGAAAGCTAAACGCTAAACCTCAAACGTCTAACACTGGATGCTAAAAACTCAAAAAACCAAAAACCCAGACCACGTCCCAGACAGCGTTTCTCGATATAACAATTATGCTGTCCTGGTGTAGCTTTTGACCTCTTGCATCTTGTCTTTTGCGGTTGCCTTCGGCCTTTAGCTTTTAGCTCTCCGTCCTTAGCGCCATATCCGATTTGTCAGCCCCTCCCGTACAGACCTTCGGAGGGAAGAACACCATGCTTAGGACAATAGCCAAAATAGCCTTTCTAGCACTCATCGTAGTGGCCCTGGTGGGCGGTGCGCTCGCCATGAGCAGCCCCAGCGGGAACCGGGTGGATTTCAATTTCCGCGTGACCCTGATTCCGGTTGCGGGGCATATTGACCAGGTTCAGCCCGCCCTGAAATTCAACCCCGCCGATCTTTCCACGGCCTCGGGCACGGTCACGGTTCCCCTGAGTGGCCTCGAGACCGGTATCGCCCTGCGCGACGAGCACGCTAAGCGCTTTCTGGGTGCTGCGGCCCATCCCCAAGCGGTTTTCGTCTTGTCCCATATCAGCGGGGTCAAGGCTCTCCAACCTGGAAAGGAGGTGCAGGCTACGGTAGACGGTCAGTTCACCCTCAACGGGGTTACGCACACCCTCCAAACCCCCATCCAGCTCAAGCTGCAAGACGGAAAAATCCGGGTTTCTACGGGCTTCAACGTGATACTGACCGATTACAACATCCGTATTCTGGGGGCCGACCCGGCCACCGACGTGAAGGTCAGCTTTATTGTCCCAGTCCGCTAAATCGGCCCTCGTCCGCTCGAGACCAACGAGCCCAAGGAGAAAAACCATGAAAGCACTCATCCGTATCCTCGCCCCCCTGACCCTGGCCCTCGCGGCCATTGCCAGCGCCCAGAGCATGAGCGATAGCGCCATGATGAATAACCTGCCAGTGCTGGTTGGAGCTATGGCCCAGCAGATGGGAACTGCGGTAGCCAAGGGCAGCTTCTACACCCTCGAGGCTCCCACCAAAGGCACCGTCACCATCTACAAGCACGCTGACGGAACCCAGGTATTGGTGCTCAACAACTTCAAGACCGAAGTCGGCCCCGACCTGCAACTCTGGCTCAGCGCTGCTACCCCCAAAAAGGGCGACGGGGCCAACCTGCAAAAAACCAAATACGTAGCGGTGGGCCTCTTCAAAAAAGCCTTCGATGGAAATTTCGAGGTCAAGCTTCCCAAAGGTCTAGACCTCAGCCACTACAAGAGCGTCTTGCTGTGGTGCGAGCAGGTCAAAACCCCCTTCGGTGCGGCCCTGCTGAAGTAAGATTTTCGCCACAGTTTGGTAGGGCGGTGCCTCGTGCCCGCCCTATATTTTTTGGAGAACACCAGACTTTTCCAAGCCAGATTAGCCCGCGCGTTTGGACTGCCGAGTGGCGATTTTGACCAGAGTCCGTAGCGCCTCGTTGACCGCGGAATCAGGGAAGAGCTTGGCCACATCGGGGTCATAGACCCCAAACTCTGGAATGGTCAGTGTTCTGCTTGACACCAAGGCTTGTACCGCTTTCAAGTTAGCGTAATGCAAAAGTAAAGCTGAGCGTCAACAGTCTCCGGGTTCTGGTTCCATTCTTCTTGCCCTATTTGAATAGTTGATTTGCAGAGTTTTATTGCTGTTGCCAGGTCTACATTGGTTGAGACGACTGCGCCTTGATATTGGCTCGAGTGACCCAGTAATCCGTCAGGATACTTTACCCAACCTTCCCATCCTGCAACCTTGTGTTCATGCTCGCCTAGCCAGTGAAGAATGCTTAGACTTCATTGTAGGGAAGCACAATTTCCCGTTCAGATACGGACTTCTCGGCTAGATGCTTGGGTATTAGCCGGAGGTCGGATTCCATTTTAGTCCGCCGCCACACTGGCCTTGCCTGCAATCTCGGGAATCCGCGCCAGGAAAGCCCCGGTGGGGCTGCTGGTCTGGGCTACGTCCTCAGGCGTTCCCTCGGCCACGATTTCCCCGCCCCTGGCCCCGCCTTCCGGCCCCAGGTCTATCAACCAGTCGGCAGTTTTTACTACGTCCATATTGTGCTCGATGACCAGCACGGTGTTCCCGCCCTCCACCAGCCGGTGCAGTACGTCCAGCAGCTTGGCGGTGTCCTCGAAGTGCAGGCCGGTGGTGGGCTCGTCCAGGATGTACAGGGTGCGGCCCGTACTGCGCCGCCCCAGCTCGGTGGAAAGCTTGATGCGCTGGGCCTCGCCGCCGGAGAGGGTAGGGGAGGGCTGCCCCAGGTGCATGTAGTTGAGGCCCACATCCATCATCAGTTGCAACTTGCGGGCGATGGTGGGGATGTTCTCGAAGAACTCCAAGCCTTCCTCCACGGTCATATCCAAAATGTCGGCGATGGATTTGCCGCGCAGCTTGACCTCTAAAGTCTCCTTGTTGTAGCGCTTGCCCTTGCAGACATCGCACTGCACGTAGAGGTCGGGCAAAAAGAGCATCTCGATTTTCTTGGTGCCGTCCCCGCCACAAGCCTCGCAGCGCCCACCCTTGACATTGAAACTGAAGCGCCCGGCCTGGTAGCCGCGCTTTCTAGCCTCGGGGGTTTTGGTGAAGAGGTCGCGGATTTCGTCGAAGATACCGGTATAGGTCGCGGGGTTGGAGCGTGGGGTGCGGCCAATGGGGGACTGGTCAATCTCGATAACTTTATCCAGGTGGTCGAGGCCCTCGAGGCCCGCAAACTTGCCGGGAATGCTCTTGGCCCGCATCAAGTCTCGAGCCAGCGCCGCATATAGCACGTCGTGGACGAGCGTAGACTTGCCCGACCCGGAGGGGCCGGTTATTGCCACGAAGCGGCCCAGGGGAATCTTCAGGGTGACATCCTTGAGGTTGTGCTCTTTTGCACCCTTCACCACCAGGCTCTTGCCGTTGCCTTTGCGCCGGATGGTGGGCACTGCGATGTGCTTGGTTCCCCTCAGGTAGGCCCCGGTGAGGCTATTGGGGTTAGCGATGATGTCCTGGAGTGTCCCCTCGGCGACCACGTGCCCGCCGTGTACGCCTGCACCCGGCCCCATGTCTATAATCCAGTCGGCCTGGCGCATGGTGTCCTCGTCGTGCTCGACGACCAAAAGGGTGTTGCCCAAGTTTCTTAGCTTCTTCAAAGTTCCGATCAGGCGCTGGTTATCTTTGGGGTGAAGGCCAATCGAAGGCTCGTCCAGCACGTACAGCACCCCGGTCAATCCCGAACCCACCTGCGTTGCCAGCCGAATACGCTGGGCCTCACCACCGGAAAGGGTGTTGGCCGCGCGGTCTAGGGTCAGATAGTCGAGCCCTACGTCCTCGAGAAAGCCCAAGCGGCTCGTCACCTCGCGCCAGATGGGGGCCGCGACCTGGGTCTGAAAATCGTTGAGATCGCGGTTTTGTTGGGGTTCGGCCAAACCCTCGAGGCCGATGCGATAAGACTGAAGCGCGTTGCAAGCTTCTACCACGCGGTTTTGCGAGAGCATCTCGAAGAAGTATTTGGCCTCGCGCACCGGCAGGTTGGAGGTCTCGGCGATGTTGAAGTTGCCGATACGCACCGAGAGCACCTCGCGCTTGTAGCGCGTCCCCGCGCAGGCCGGGCAGGGCTTGAGGGTCATATAGGCTTCCAGGGCTTCGCGCAAGCCCTCGGAGTCGGTCTCGTTGTAGCGCGACTCGAGCCAGGGAACTACTCCTTCGTACTGCACGCTAAAGCGCAGGGTCTCGCGCCCGTTGCGCCGGAAGACCACCTCGAAGGGCTCCTTGACCCCCTGCAGGATGGCGGTTTGGGCATCCTTGGGCAGTTGCTTGAAGGGGGTCTTCATGTCGAAGCCCATGTGCTCCGACAGTGCGCGTAGCCTGTCCCAGAGATAGCCCTTGCCGTTGTCGCGGCCCTTCGACCAAGGGATGATGGCTCCCTCGGCCAGCGAAAGCTCGGGGTTGACCACCATCTCGGGGTCGAAAACCTGATTGAAGCCCAACCCCGAGCAGTCCGGGCAAGCTCCGTAGGGTGCATTAAAGCTGAAGATGCGCGGCTCGAGTTCCTCCAGCACGCTGCCATGCTCGGGGCAAGCGAACTTCTCGCTGTACATCTCCTCCTCGCCCGAGTCGGGGTAAAGCACCCGCAGAAGCCCCTCCCCACGCAGTAGCGCCAGCTCGACAGATTCGGCGATACGAACCCGTTCTTCGGGTTTCAAGACCACCCGGTCTACCACCAGGTCTATGTCGTGCTTCTCGTATTTTTCCAACTTGAGCCCGATGGCCTCCTCGAGGGTGTAGATGATACCGTCTACCCGCACCCTGGCGTAGCCTTCCTTCTGGAGCTGCTGGAATTCCTTGCGGTACTCGCCCTTGCGCCCACGCACCACCGGGGCCATCAGGATGGCCTTGGTCTCCGGTGGTTGCTTGAACAGTCGGTCGGTAACCTCCGAGGCCGACTGTCGCTCGATGGGCCGCCCACAGTGCGGGCAGTAGGCCGTCCCCACGCGGGAAAACAGCAGGCGCAGGTAGTCATGGACTTCGGTAACAGTCCCCACCGTCGAGCGTGGGTTGTGGGAGGTGGTCTTCTGGTCTATCGAAATGGCTGGGGAGAGCCCTTCGATGCTCTCCACATCGGGTTTCTCCATCACCCCCAGAAACTGCCGGGCATACGAAGAAAGCGACTCCACATAGCGCCGCTGCCCCTCGGCGTAAATCGTGTCAAATGCCAAGGTACTTTTACCACTACCTGAGACCCCCGTAATTACATTGAACTGCCCACGGGGCAGTTCAACGGTGATGTTCTTCAAATTGTGTTCCTTAGCCCCGCGAACGACGATGCTGTCCACTCGGTTCATGACGTTCGAGTATACCACTCACTCAGGCCATCACCAAGACTGGACACGCCTTTTATGGTCGTGTCATAATAGCGGGTTTAGCAAAAGGGCGGGCATCCTATATTGCTGCAACAATAATTCCTCCCCCTGGACGGGAGAGGGTACTGGGCGGTTAAGCCCATCAGATACGTGCTCGAGGCAATAAAAAAGGCGGCTTCTTCGCCGCTGATAATTTTAAGATATTACGATATACGCTATTCAGCAAGCCTATGCAGAGATGTTGTACCCAACAGGTTTATTTGATGCTCAGACTCTCTACCCAGACCGACTCGCAGGCTCCGTTTCCGCTGTCACTCCGGGTCAGCGAAGTGTTCCAGTAGAAGCCATTTGGCCCGGTAACGTTCACCAAATAGCCTTTCAGATACACGATGTTGCCGGGTCTGAGCCCTTGTAGGTACTTCGCTATCCGCTCGTCCGCTGGAATCATGTGCATATTAGCGCTGCTGTTGACGACTTCCTCGTAGGGAATGGGCAGCTCTCCAGCGCTCCAGAAATAGAAGCGGTCGGACTGGCGGATGCTGAAATATTTGAGCACCGAGGAATCCGACATCCGGCCCCAACCCAAGGCCAAATCCACCGGCGAGAGCTTTGCACCCGCATCGTAGCGGTAGAGGTGTTTGGAGAGTACCCTGGCCTGTATCTCAAAACGAGCCACAGCATTGATGGTGTAACCCTTGAATTGCAGCGTCCCCGGCTTGCTTAGCATGGTCTGTGTCGGAGCATAGGGGGCCAGAATTCCCGGCCCATGCGGGATAGGGCGGGCCTGGACACTGCGCACCAGCCAGAAGCCGGAGAAAACCAGAATGAGGACAAGCCAGACCACCCGCACCTCTTCAGTTTATGGGGTTTGTGAGTCAGGGGCGGGTTATCTGGGGTAAAGGGGCGTTACCTAGGTGGTAGGCCGCGTACATCCACCCGTGAAACAGGATGCAGAGCTGGTCGGTGGGGGAGTGCCGGGCTGTGACCGTCTCCGGCGGCAAGGTGATGCTCAGCGAGCCCAAGACCCGTTGCAGCCGCCGGGTGGTGTATCTGCCCGAAGACGTGCTGGGAGCGCTCGAGACCCACCGCGCCGCGCAGGAGGCAGAGTGCGGCGCGGCCTTAAGTGTTAGAGCGGTTTTCGAAAAGAACCTGGGGGTAGCCTGGGCCTATTTACTGGGCTCATCTAAAGCAGAGCACCGCAATGGCGCATAATGGAGGCTCATGAGCCTGCCCTATCTCAAACTATCGGGTTCGTCTTACGACCAGGGCCATAGCCAGGGGAAAACCCTGAGCGGGGCCATCGCCCACAACCTCGAGCTGTATTTTCGCCGCTTCGAGACCGAGTGCAAGCTGCCCCCGCCCCAGGCCCGGCGGCGTGGTGAGATATATCTGAAGGCCATCCGCCAGCAAAGCCCGGCCTACGTGCAGGGTCTCGAGGGCCTCGCCGCAGGTTCAGGCCAGCCCCTCTTGGACATTGCCACCCTCAACGTGCGCTACGAGATTATCTACTATCAGTTTGGACAGGATGCCGCGCCGCAGTATATCGCCCACGAAGCGCCCAACGGCTGTACCGCTTTCGCCCTACTCCCGCCCCACACCGCCGACCAGGCCCTTTGGATGGGTCAGAACTGGGACTGGCTCGAGGGGGTGCGGGGTGCGCTCCAGCACATCGAGGAGCCGGATGGCACACGGGTTTTGGCCTTTACCGAGGCGGGTATCTTCGGCGGGAAAATCGGGCTCAACTCGCACGGGCTGGGGCTGTGCATCAATGGGCTGGTGGCGGTGGGCGACAACTGGGCGGGCCTGGGCAAGCCCTTTCACCTGCGCACCTACCAAGCACTGCGGGCGCGCAGGCTCGAGGACGCACAAAGCATCATTGGCGAGGCTCCGCGCACGGCTTCAGGAAACTTTATCTTGGGTCAGGGCAGCCGGGCCATAGACCTCGAGGTGGCCCCCAGTGCCGTTGTCACCTGGGAAGATCAGCGCCAACTGGTGCATGCCAACCACTTCGTGGAGCCGCAGCGCTTTGGTATAGAAGTTCCGCCGGTGAAATGGCTAGACCGTTCCAATCACCGTCAGGAGCGTTTGCAAAGGCACTTGCAGCAAACCCCCAAGCCAGGACTGGAGGACTTCCAGGCCGCCCTGCGCGACCGCGACGGTGCTCCCTACGCGGTTTGTCGCACCGCCAGCCAGGAGGAATACGACCTGGGCGAGCCCTACCGCACGGTAGCCTCGGTGGTGATGAACCTCAAAACCCAGGAGCTGTGGATTTCCGACGGCCCCCCGCACGAAAATCCCTATACCCACTACCGGCTGTGAGACCAGAGCGGTTTTGGGGCAATATGACCTCCCCCCTCGAGCTGGCCCAACGCCTCGAGCGGGCCGATATTGTGGGGGCCGCCGACTATGCTCACACCCTCAACCGCCTCGAAGCGGGCGTACAGGCCAAGGTGCTGGGGGTGGGGGGTGGAACTGCGGTGCTGATGGGGCCGCGCTTCCCAGTCAACCGCGTCGGGAACGCGGAGTTTTCCGACCTCGATGAGTATGCATTGACCAAAGCAGAAACCGCTTGCACCCAGATGGGCATTGCCCCAAGTATCACCTTTAGCCCACTGGGACGAGAGGAAATATTGCGTAGCCTGGCCGAACGCGGCTATACGGCTCGCCGGTTTCTCAACGTTTACGTGCGCCAAGTCACCGCCCTCGAGCCAGAAATTCCGGGTGGAGTCGAGGTACGTGAGGTAGAAAGCCTCGAGGAGTGGCTGCGGGCTTCGGAGGCGACCTGGGGCTTCTCGCACCCGGTGAACGGGCCGCTGTTGGCTCAAGTGGCCCTGCAACGCCCACAGGCTCGTAGCTTTATCGCTTGGGCCGATGGAAAACCGATGGGCGTAGGGGCCGTGGGTATCCGTGAGGGCCTGGCTTTCTTGAACGGAGCAGCTACTGCGCTCGAATACCGGGGACGCGGAATCCAGCGGGCACTGCTCGGAACCCGCTTGATCCTGGCGGCTCAGGCGGGCTGCGATTTGGCAACGGTGATGGCTGCGCCAGGGAGTCCGTCGGCTCGCAACATCGAGCGGGCGGGCTTCAGGTTGGCTTATACCCGGCTCACCCTGGAGAAACCTCTCGAGCTGTGCTAGAGCGGGTATACTTGCACTCCAAAGCTAGGCCGGTAAAGGAGACCCATGAGCGTTCCTGATTTCGCGTTGCGTCTAGTGGTAGCCCTGGCCTTTGGCGCAGCCATCGGCTACGAACGTGCCCGCCGCCAAGGGCTGGCAGGAATTCGCACCAACGCGCTGGTGGCCTGCGCTGCAGCGCAGTTTGTGATGCTCTCGAGCCTGCTGGGTGGGGGCGATCCTACCCGCATTGCCGCCCAGGTGGTCTCGGGGATAGGTTTTCTGGGTGCAGGGGTGATTTTGCGCGACGGAACCATGAACGTGCGCGGCCTAAACACCGCTGCTACGCTGTGGGGGGCTGCGGCGGTGGGTTCGCTGACCGGCTCGGGCTTTATGGTCTACGCCCTGCTCGGCACTTTGGGTATCGTTTTTGCCAATTTGGGGCTGCGCAGCCTGGAGTTGCGCGAGAAGGCTCGAGAAGAGTAGAGGGCCAGACGCAAAACGCCGAGAGCAGAGAGCGCAGAGCAGAGGGCCAAAAGCCCATTCGGCTCTTGCTGAAGGGTCTTATACCAAGCTCACCTAGACCGACCCGGCTTCGCACCATGAGATTAGCCAGGTTTTTTAGCCCCCCTTTTAGTAAGGGGGTAGGGGGGATTGAAGCGGATACCCAGACAGCTTTTATCCTGAAGTCGTTATTACGCTAAAAACTAAAGGCGAAACTCAAAACCCCAAAGGGTTAAAGCTACAGCAGGACAGCCCAATTGGCCTATTGAAAACACCGTCTGGGACGCGACTCATTTGAGGCTTGGGCAGAGATGCGGAAGACGGTCAAGGGCCTTGGTGCATTTGCGCTACGGTGAGAACAGGCATTTGCTAGCTTGAACTTGTGCAGCGACTGTCATCCTTCTGGATTGTTGCCTTGTCTATGGCCTTGGCCCAGGCCGGAAGTGTCGCCCTGCCGCAGTTGCGCGAGACCCGTGTGCTGGGCAATCCCTATGTCTTCGTGCAAAACCCACTGTATGCCCCCGTGACCTTCGAGTTCGACATTCGCGGCATCAACCTCAGCCTTTCGCGTGAAGCCAAGTTCGTGCAGGTTTTTCCGGCCCGCAGCCTGAGCCTGGCTTTTTGGGCCAAGCCCACCCAAAACAACGCGCCTTGGGCCTTTAGCTATAGCTGGCACTACATCATGGGGGATATTAATGCCGTGCCCGACGGCAGTGTTTACGACCTGCCGTTTGCACCGGGCCAGAGCTTTGGCATCAACCAGGGCTACGACGGGGCCTTTTCGCATCAGGGGAAACTCGAGTACGCCCTGGATTTTGCCCTACCCGAGGGTACGCCCATCTACGCCGCACGAGAAGGCGTGGTGGTCGCGGTAGAAAGCTGGTTTCATATCGGGAAAATAGACCCCTCGCTGCAACTGTGCGCCAACTACATCACTATCCTGCACTCCGACGGCACTTTCGCCTATTATGCCCACCTGCGTTTTGGGGGCAGCCTGGTCAAGGTCGGCGACAGTGTGGAGCGCGGTGAGGTAATCGGCTATTCCGGCAATACCGGCTATACCAGCGGCCCCCACCTGCATTTTCACGTCTACCGGGCAACTTCCCCCCAAGGAAGCTGGCAGACCCTACCCACGCTCTTCAAGACCTCGCTGGGCCTCACTCAGTTGGCTCAGGGGGTTTCCTACACCCGTCCTGAAAACAAGTTTTCCCTCGAGGCCCCAAGGCCTAGCGCCATGGGCAGTTCGACCCCTGGAAAACTGCGCTAAAATCAGGGCATGGCGCTTATCCGCGTTGCCCAAGGCGACATTACCGAGTTCGAGGGTCAGGCAATAGTCAATGCTGCCAACAGCTATCTTCAATTGGGCTCTGGGGTAGCGGGGGCCATCGCCCGCAAGGGTGGCCCCAGCATCCAGGAAGCCTGCGACACCATCGGCAAAATCAGGGTGGGCGAGTCCGCGATTACCGGCGCGGGCACGCTAAAGGTGCGCTACATCATCCATGCGGCGGTGTTGGGAGACGAGCCCGCTAGTCTGAAGACGGTACGGGCCGCCACCCAGAGCGCTTTACAACTGGCCCACGCCCAGGAAATTCGTACCCTGGCCTTTCCGCTGCTGGGAACCGGGGTAGGTGGGCTAGGGGTGGACGAGGTAGTAAGGGTGATGCTCGAGGAAATCAAAGCCGCCCCCGATACCCTCGAGGTCACCCTCTATGGCTTTACCGAGGCCGACCAAGCCGCCATCCGCCGGGCCCTTTGACCATGATGCTGGCAACGCGCAGTTTGGGACTGGTCGGTTTCACTGCTCTGATGGTGCTGGCCTCGGAATTCGTGCCGCGTATGGCAGCCTTCAGCACTGACCGCCTTATTCACGCTGGGGTGGCAGCGGGGTTTTTACTGGTCGCTTTGGTTTTAGGGTTGGGGAAAACATATCTGCCCAACCAGTTTTGGGGATGGATTCCTGCGCTCTGTGCGCTCTACTTGGGCAGTTGGGTTCCCGACTGGGACTTGATTGTGGGCATTGGGTTTCACCGCAATCCGCTCAGCCACAGTGTTTTACCGCTTCTGGTACTGGCCTGGGCTACTGGCTTTCAGTCTCAATTGGTTTTTGCCTTGGGGCTGGGGTTGGCCTCGCACCTGTTGTGGGACATGGTGTTCTTTGGCAATCTGACCTGGATTTCAGGGCGCAGTGCGGATATGGCTTGGCTGGGACTGAACCTCTTGCTGACATTGGTCGCAGGAGCGATTTTAGGCCGTCCACGACGGGTTGAGGTGCGCTAACAGCATTTCCCATACCCATGTGCCACCCCTCATTTCTGGCAAATTGACCCTTGACCTGTCCCATCCAAGTGCCTTCCTGGACTCCGCTGGCTGAGTCTTGCGTAACTTGAATGCGGTCTTGACAACGTGGTAAGTTTACCGGTAAACTTACCGCGTTACAGACAACTTGGCCCCGCAGCATGAGGAATCCTCCGGCTACTTTAACCGATATCGCCCGCTTGGCGGGGGTCTCCAAGATGACCGTCTCCAAGGTACTTAATAACCAGCCGGGGGTCTCGAGAGAGACCTACAAACAGGTCATGGAGATCGCCCAGCGCCTAAACTACACCCCACATTACGCCGCGAGAAAGCTGGCGGGGGGCAAGACCAATATCGTAGGGATGGTGGTGCCCTCGATGGAGTCCTCGTTCGTGAGCGAGGTAGTTCACGGTGCAGGGAAGGCGCTGGAGGAGGCCGGACTCGACCTGCTCTTGTTCACCGATCACCTCAACTACCCGCAGGAGCGTATGTTTTCCGTCAGCCGGGGGTTGGCCGACGGGCTGCTGCTGGTCATCCCCCGGAGCTTGGAGCGCTACGACCACCCCCAGCTTCGCGCTCAGCTTCCGATCGTGGTGGTGGAACCCCTCAACCAGAAGGGCTCGCTACCGGTAGTGTGCGCCGAGAACTACCTCAGTTCGCGCAAGGTAGTGGAGCACCTGCTGGCCCTGGGGCATCACCGGATCGGGATGATCGGCGGAAATCCCAAGGTCAAATCCAGCCACCTCCGCTTGCAGGGCTATCGGGATGCCTTGAGCGCGGCGGGTTTGCCGGTGAATGAGCAATTAATTCGTCCGGGAGACTTTACCCAGATGCGAGGTTTCGCTGCTGCCAACGAGCTGCTGAACTTGAAAGAGCCGCCCTCGGCGATCTTTGCGGCCAACGACGTGGCGGCTTTCGGAGCCTACGATGCCATTAAGAATCATGGACTGCGCATTCCCGAGGATCTCTCGGTAGTAGGCTTCGATGATATCTTTCAGGCCGCCCAGGTCTTCCCGCCGCTGACCACCGTTCACCAGCCCGCTTTCGAGATGGGAACCGCCGGAACGCGGCTCTTGCTCTCGATGATCCAGGGCCTCGAGCCTGCCGTGAACCACCTCGAGCTGCCCACTGAGCTAGTCATCCGCGCTTCGACTGGGCCGTATCGGGGGCCACAGACGGTATGAACCCCCGGGCCCCACCGGGGAATCGAGGGCTTGTAGTCAGCTTGATGCAGGGGAGGTATCAGGATGTACAGGACATCGGGAGGAAGATATGAAAGGTAAAGTTTTTGCTGTATTGGTCGCAGTTTCAGCTTTGGGTCTGATCGGGAGTGGGGCGCTAGCCCAGCAGAAGAAGGAGATCGTCTTCTGGAACATCCAGTCCACCGAGCCGGGCCTATCGCTGATCAAGAAGGAAGTGGATCGCTTTATGGCCGCCAACCCAGATGTGAACGTGCAGGTGGTGCCAATCCAGAACGATGCCTACAAGACCAAAATCAAAGTGGCGATGGGGGCCGGTGAAGGCCCCTGCGTGTTTCCCACTTGGGGCGGAGGGCCTTTATACGAATACGTCAAGGCCAACCAGATCATTGACCTGACCCCCATGCTCAATCAGGGCAACTACAAAAACCGCTTTCTCCCAGCCAGCTTTAGCGCTATCACCTTTAGCAACAAGATCTATGGGGTTCCGGTGGAAAACGTAGCCATCTCGGTTTTCTACTACAACAAGGAACTCTTCGCCAAGTACAACCTCAAGGAACCCACTACGATTGACGAGCTGACCAGCGTTGCCAAAACCCTGAAGGCCAACGGAATCACTCCCTTCGCTCTTGCTAACAAGACCAAGTGGACCGGCTCCATGTACTTCATGTATTTGGTAGACCGGCTGGGCGGAGCCAAGGCCTTTGTAGCCGCCGCTACCCGTGCCCCCGGCGGAAGCTTCCAAAACCCAGTGTTCGTTCAGGCCGGGAAAATCTTGCAAGATTGGGTTAAGGCAGGTTACTTCAATGAGGGCTTCAACGGGCTGGATTACGACAGCGGGCAGTCACGGGCCCTGCTCTACTCGGGCAAGGCTGCGATGGAATTGATGGGCAACTGGAGTTCTTCGATAATCCCCTCGGAGAACCCGGATTTCGCCAAGAAGGTGGGGATTTTCCCTTTCCCTGCACTGCGAGCAGGTGCTGGAGCGCAGAACGTGGTGGGGACGGTGGGGGACAACTACTACAGCATCTCGAGCACCTGCAAATACCCCAAGGAAGCCTTCGAGATGATCAAGTACCTCATTGACGATCAGGCCGTGGCCGAGCGCATCGAGGCCGACCGGATTCCCCCTGTGAAGGGAGTCACGCCGAAAAATCCCGACCTCAAAAACATCGTTAAGCTGGTCAGTGAGGCTCCCGGAACCCAGCTCTGGTACGACCAGTATCTGCCCCCCGAACTTGGCGAGGCCCACAAGGACACCGTGCAGGCGTTGATGGGCTTGACCATGACCCCCGAACAGGCCGCCAAGGTCATGGAAGACACTGCCAAGCGGGTCTACGGGAAATAGGAGGCTGGGGCCTGCGAACTCGGCCCTCCCAGCTATGGCTAGCGTGACGGTTTCCTCCCCCGCCGCCCGGCGCAGACGGGTCAACGAGTACGCTCCCACCGCGATTTTGTTCCTTGCCCCAACCGTGATTCTGCTGCTGGTCTTCGTAGCTTGGCCCATCCTCGAGTCGCTACGGTTGAGCTTTACTCACTGGACCGGCCTGGGCAAATCTCAGACCTATGTTGGTTTGAGCAATTGGGCCAGGCTGCTCCAGGACGGAGTGTTCTGGCAGGCGCTGGGTAACAACCTGGTGATTGCGGGGCTTTCCATCGCGGTGCAGCTCCCAGTAGCGTTGGGGCTGGCAGTGCTCTTGGACAGGGGTGGGCGGCGCTTGCGGCTCTTTAAGTTGGCCTACTTCATGCCCTTGCTAGTCTCGAGCGTCGCCATTGGTTTCCTGTTCAAGTACATCTACGATCCCAACTTCGGCCTGCTCAACGCGGTGCTGAATAGCGTCGGACTCAAAGCCCTGGCGAAAAGTTGGCTGGGCGACCCGGCCTTGGCGCTTTACGCGGTACTGGCGGTGATCTGCTGGCAGTTCATTCCCTTCTACATGCTGGTGTTCCAAGCCGCTCTGGCGGCCATCCCCAGTGAACTCCATGATGCCGCCACGATAGATGGGGCCAGCGACAACCAGTTCTTCTGGCGCATCACCTTGCCAATGCTCCGGGGCACAATTCGCACCTCGGCGGTGCTCTCCTTAATCGGGAGCCTGCGCTACTTCGACCTGATTTATGTCCTCACTGGCGGCGGGCCGAGCGGTTCTACCGAACTGATGGCGACCTACATGTACAAGCAGGCTTTTGCCTCCTTCAACTTCGGCTACGGTAGCACCGTGGCAGTGGCCCTGATCCTGATGGTACTGGTCATATCGGGCCTGGTGCTGCTACTCACCCGCCGTTTCCAGACCGAGGTATAGCATGCAGCGTACCCAGTTCCACCCCCTAACCTGGCTGCTGGCTCTGGTCTGGCTAGTAATCACCCTGTTCCCCTTCTGGTTCATGGTCAGCAGCAGCTTTAAGGGGCCGATGGAGTCCTATACTCGCCCAGTGTGGGCTTTGCCGGTCAAGCCCAGCTTCAACAACTACCTTTCGGTGCTGGAGGGTGGGTTTTTCCACTACGTGGGAAACAGCGTACTGGTGGTGAGCCTCTCGGTGGGGTTAATCTTGATTCTCAGCGCGATGGCCGCCTACGTCTTCGCCCGGCTGCCCTATCGCCCGGTCAAACCCTTGTTCGGGTTGATCGTGGCGGGGTTGGCAGTCCCTGTCCATGTGACCCTGATCCCGGTTTACACTCTGACCACTAAACTGGGCATCTATGACACCCCCTGGGCCTTGATCGGGCCTTATGTGGCCTTCAGCCTGCCGCTCTCCATCTTTATCCTCACCGAGTTCGTACGGCAGATTCCCCGCGAACTCGATGATGCTGCACGGGTAGACGGCTGCTCGCCCGCTCGTACCTTCTTCAGCATTATCCTGCCACTCACCGGCCCCGGCATGGCGACGATGGGCATTTACAACACGGTGATGCTGTGGAATGAGTTTGTCTTCGCCTACACCCTGACCTCTTCGCCCCAGCAGCGCACCCTGCCGCTGGCAATCTGGGAGTTCCAGGGCCAGTACTCGGCCAACGTCCCGGCCATCATGGCGGTGCTGACTTTGACCGCCCTACCCATGATCATGGCTTATTTGTTCGGCCAGGAGCGGATTATTCGGGGCATGATGGCTGGGGCCCTCAAGGGTTGAGTGTTGTGTTCCTGATGAGAATTAACCGTGTTCAGGACAAGACCAATCTGCCGAGCAAGGCTATGAACAAAGAGAATCCTCCAGCCCCAGAGTTTTCCTTCACGCCCGACCCATCAATCTACGCAGAGTGTACAGACGACATGGGCCTTGTCCCTACACCTACCCGTCGTCATTTCGCAAGCACACAGGCCATCTTTATCTACCCTATCGCGTTTCCCACCATTACGGCGCACCAGTACCGGCGTGGCCGGGGGCCTGTGGCCCTTGACTCCGCGTGCGCCGTAATGTACCCCGAAAAACAAAAACCGTTATTCGGGGTATTCGTGGGAACTGCTCTAGTTATCCTGTTCAGGAGCGCGATCAGATTCTTCGGCTGCACCCCGCTCCCACAGCAAACGAAAGAGAACCCACATGACCCCACCTCTAAGAGTCGCCGTGGTTGGCTGCGGCAATATCAGCGGTATATACCTCAAGAACCTCCCGACCTTCAAGGATATTGAGCTGGTGGCCTGCGCTGACCTCGAGCCCACCCGTGCCCAGGAAGCGGCCCGCACCCACGGGATCCCCAAAGCCAGTTCACCACAGGAAATTCTCGCCGACGACCAGGTTGACCTGATCCTCAACCTCACTACCCCCGATGCCCACGCCTCGGTGGCACTGGCTGCGCTCGAGGCTGGGAAGCATGTCTATAACGAGAAGCCTTTGGCTCTAGAACTTAGCGATGCCCAGCGGATGCTCGAGCTAGCCAGGGCTAAGGGCCTGCGGGTAGGATGCGCCCCTGACACCTTTCTCGGAGCTGGACTACAGACCTGCCGCGAAATTCTGGATAGCGGAATCATCGGCGAGCCGGTCGCAACCACCGCTTTCATGACGGTTGCAGGCCACGAGAGTTGGCATCCCAACCCAGCTTTTTACTACCAGCCTGGCGCGGGGCCGATGTTCGACATGGGGCCGTACTATCTCACGGCCTTGGTGAGCCTGCTGGGGCCGGTGCGGCGGGTAGTGGGGCAGGCCAGAGCCACCTTCCCCGAGCGGACAATCACCAGCCAACCCCGCTACGGCCAGAAAATCAGCGTCAACACCCCCACCCATGTCTCGGGTCTCTTCGAGTTCGAGAGCGGGGTACAGGGCAGCATCCTCACCAGCTTCGACATCCAGGCTACGAATCTGCCGTGGCTCGAGATTTATGGTTCTAAAGGCAGCCTCAGCCTCCCCGACCCCAACACCTTCGGCGGCCCAGTGCGGCTGTTCAAGGCCGCCGAGAAAACCTGGTCGGAGGTTCTGGTTCGCCGCCCCTTTGGCGAGAACAGCCGGGGTCTGGGGGTGGCCGACCTGGCCCAGGCCATCCGCACGGGCCGCCCACACCGGGCCAGCGGCGAACTGGCCTACCACGTCCTAGAGGTCATGCACGGCTTCCTCGAGTCCGCCCGGCAGGCCCGCCATCTCGAGATTCAAAGCCGCCCGTCCAGGCCAGAAGCCCTGATAACCGCCCCGGCGACGATTGGAGCCCTGTGAGCAAACCTTCTAAAACCCCCCGCCAACCTGCGAAAACCGCCCTGTTTGTCTGGGGCGGTTGGGCAGGACACGAACCCAAACAATGTGTGGACTTCTTCGCGCCGATGCTCGAGCGCGAGGGCTTTGGCGTGACGGTCTCAGACTCCTTGGACACCTACCTTGACCTCGAGTTTATGCGCTCGCAAGACCTAATCGTTCAGGTCTACACCATGAGCACGATTACCCCCGAGCAGGAGAGGGGTTTGCTGGGGGCCGTGAAGTTGGGCACGGGCTTCGCTGGTTGGCACGGCGGCATGGCTGATGCCTTTAGGGGCAACCCCGAATACCAGTTCATGGTCGGCGGGCAGTGGGTGGCCCACCCCGGCAATATCATTGACTACACCGTCGAAATCACCCGCCCCGACGACCCCATAATGGCCGGACTGAGCGATTTCAAGATGCACTCCGAGCAATACTACATGCACACCGACCCCTCCAACGAAGTGCTAGCAACAACGACTTTTGGCGGTGAGCACTGTGAGTGGATTGCAGGCACGGTGATGCCGGTGGTATGGAAGCGGCGCTGGGGAGCCGGGCGGGTATTCTACTGCTCGCTGGGGCATGTGCGGGCCGATTTTGAGGTGCCGGAAGCCAGGGAGATCGTGCGGCGCGGTATGGTTTGGGCAGCGCGATAGGCTCGGGTGAAGTTCGCCAGAGTGCTCTTCATTGGCAGTTGGCTCTGATAGGGGGTGCGCGTAGCGCATAGCCGCTCTGCGGCTAACCTGAGAGCAGAGCCAACTGCCAATGAAGAGAGCGATAACAGCAAATCCAATCCCGGGGGCTAGCCTTTCTTGCTGCCTGAAGGCAAGCCCCCAATTGAACTGGGGAAGGTCACGGCTCTCCTCGAGCGTTTTGGGATGTCTTCCAAATTACCGCGCCCATGGGCGCGGTAATTATCTGATTACATGGTCAGGTTGTGAGCCCTTCTGGAGGAGGTAAAATATCAACAAAGTCTAGTCCCAGGCCCTTACCGGCTGCTAGGGCTCGAGCCTTTCGCCGGATAAGCCTCAATGCTCAGCCCCTGGCCTTCTCCTACTGCCCAGATCACCGTTTGACCTGCCACCAGCTTTGCATTTTTGACGCTCGGGTCAGAGCCGTTGATGACGATTAAAACGGGTTCCTGGGCCATCTTGGTGTGTTGCTCGAGAGAAAGCTCACGGTGATCGCTGACGTTGAGCCGGAACTCTTTTTTCCCCAAGCGATAGGCGTATTCGCCGCCCGACATGAAAAAATGGGAAAAAGCGTCATGCGACCCCAAGCTACGGCTATCAAAGGCAACCTTCTTGTCAATTCGCCCAAGGATGTAGCACGGGGGTTGCCCAGGGATAGGCGCTTCAAAGTGGAATAGAACGAAGTCGTTCCGTCCGAGCTTTTTTTCGGTGTCTTGGGGTCGGGGAAGGTAGCGTTGGCTGGATACATCCCAGTGGAACACAATATCTTGCTGCTGGCCTTTCCCGATTGCAGACTTACCTCCCTCGACGATAATGCGGCCCGCCTCCATCGGCCCTTGTTCGGTGACTTGAGCCCCATAGATATAAACCCCCTCCTCCTGAAAAAGGTGGAGGTAGCCGTCTTGAAGGGTAAGGTGTTTGGAGTTCACAAAGTCCATAGTCGCCTCCTAGGCCAGGGAAGCTTCAGCGACAAGCTCCCGGTCAAGCACCTGAGCTTGTAGCACGGCTAAAGTCATGTTTACCGGGGCATCACCCATGAGCGGGACATTTGCCGGTAAGAAGGTTTGGGTTTTGTCGAACTTCAGCAAGGTGAACGGGATAGACACATTCAGAAGATCCAGCAGGGACAAGATCAGGTTGATCAAGTCCCCAAAAGCCGCGATGATCCCGCTTACCAGAGGGGTTAAGGTGCCAATCACGGTGTTGACCAGTCCGGCGATCAGCCCACCGATCAAGGGGATCGTGCCGAGCGTCGCCGAGACCTGGGCTTGGATCGCAGCGATGATCACCGGACCCATGGGCGAGAGGTCAAATCTCGGCGAGAACGGATCTATCAAAAGGTCAATCCCCCACTGGCTGCCCAGGTCGTCCACCCGAAAACCAAAGGAGACATCCAGGTTGAAGGCAAAGGGTAGATTGACCCCCATCGTCACGCTAGGCCAATGAATGCAGACCTGTGGGGTACATACCGTACCGATAAAAGGGATGCTCACGCAAACCTGGAAGGGCGGTATACAGATGGTGGGCAATATCTTCCCGAGATCGAAGGTAAAATAGGCCGAAACCGAGCCCGCTACGTGAATACCCTGAAGATCCAGCTTGTTGGCGGGTGCGTTTTGCAGGGTGGCTGTTCCCCCAGAAAGGGCGACTGAAGCGGAGTATCCCACCTCGAAGGGACCCCATGAAGCCGAGGCCGATTTTGAAGCGTGCGCCAGCGCCAGCGCTTTTTGTAATACAACGTTTACTCCAGGTTCGCTAACTGCGAGGGTGGTGTCCATGCTGCTCCTCCTAACTGATATCGGCCCACACTTTGAGTTGGTTGTCAGCAATCTTGGGGCCATCGGCAAGGCTAAGGCTCCCGAAGGCCCCCAAGGCGAACTGCTCAACGGGATAGCGTAGAGTGTCGAGTAAAGTATTGAGCATAGTCTCGCTATAGCACTCGAGGAGTGCCTCCAGCGCACCTACTTCTTTGATCACGAGGTGGTCAATGTGCAAACCAATATCCCGCCCGCCGTGGGTATTCGGGGTCGAAACCGGATGACCGATCGCCCAGATGGAGAGTTTGGCGCACTCTTTTTGGATTCGACCGTCGTTGTGATAGGGTTCCCGACCCGGCCCCTCTGGATTCCTGCGATCCTGGTTTCCAGCGGGATCGGGAGCTTTCTGCAAAACTCCACACAGGAAACAGACTTCCAGATCGACCGAGAGGGCGAACTGGTTGGGGCCAAGTGATAACGGTGGCGGCAGGTTTAGCCCTGGTTGAGTGGGCGTAAAATCAAGGCTGGCCTGGAGGATACGGACAGAAATCGGCATACCCGAGTTCGTCCCTGGGATCGGAAGCGGCGGGATGACATAAAAAGCTACCCCAGGCACGCCGGAGCCCAGCGGCGGGCAGGCATAGAAAAAGTACTTGGGGCGGGCCAAACGGAAAGCGCCGATGAATTTATTGAAGGCGCTTTCGTTGATGGATGCAAAGACGTGATGACCAAGTGTCAAAGCCATAGTTTGCCTCCTGCGTTGTCCTTTCGGCGCTGGGTTGACTGAGGGGGGCTGCCCAAACTCCTTTGTATACTGGGAGACCTTGCGCGGGAGCCTCCGCCCTGGGCACGGTGCCTAAGTGGTCTCATAACGAAGCCATTCTAGGGTGCTCGAGGTTACATCCAGGTAACAGCCAGCCTTGTGACCGGGCTCGAGGTTCGATTTCAAAGCCGTGCCGCTAGGGTAGCGGCTCCACCAGTAAGCGGGTCTGCCTGCCGCTGGGTATATGACCGCTCTCAGAACCTGATACTGGTGCGGTAGGACTCCGAGGCGAACCCTCGAGGGTCTGCTCGTTACAGTTTGCCTTCCATTGAACCTCCCCCGAAAAAATGGACAGAGAAGCTGAGCGCCTCTGGAAGAATGGAGGTGCAATGGCAAACAAACGCAGTTACGGTTGCCCTTCGGCACGTCGCGCAGGAGCTGGAGGAATAGCGCCTCGGAGACGGTCTCGAGGGAACCACCGGGTACTTCTAGTTCCAACAGCTTCCGCTCGCCGAACTCGGTGGGGCTGACGTGGGCCAGGGTCTCCAGCACCGCTAGGCTGAGGGAACTTGCCAGGTGGATCATCTGGATACCTACCCGGTTCCACCGGCTAACCGCATAGCGCCCACCAGAGCCGTCGAGGGGAGCATTGTTAGCCGTCCTGATCCAAGGTGTGTAATTTGAGCCAAGACGACGGGGTTTTGCGCTGAAAGCGGCCACCGATTTGATTTGAAGGCGGGCAGATTTTGCGGCTTTCCGGGCAGGCGGCAGCGATGCAAGAATCCAAGATTTGATGGTGGGTTAGCGTACCCCATGCCAAGAGAAAGGGTCTCGATGCGGAAGATACGGGAGGTTCTACGGCTGAAGTTCGACTTGGGCTCGAGCCCGCTTTCGTCAAAGCCCTCCAACAGATGGGCCACAACGATGCCGTGGCGCTCCGAGCCAGGCTCCATCAGAACCTCGACGCGCTGATCAAAAAGGTAGCCGCACTGAACATACCGGGGCTTGCCGCATTGCTCGCCAGCAAACTTGAGATCTGAATGACGCTATTCCACTAGCTGCAATACCTCCACCAGCACCTCGTTGAGCCGCTTCAAGAGCGGTTCGGGCACATCTTTCATCAGATTGCCAGGCACCTGATCCAGTCCTCATTCAAAGTTAGAGGCCCATCTTGGTCTTTGAGGCTACTGCTGCAACCGGGCAGTCAAGACCTTTCTGATTTTGTAAGCCGCAGACCTGGCCTCGAGGTTGACCAGTCCCAGATTGACTCCGGCGGGAGTCTGTACCGCCAGCACCACCCCTTCGGCGGTGCCTTGCAGCACCACGCTGCCTTTCTCGCCACAGACTGCGGCTTCCTGAAAAAGCCCCTGGGCCAGGGTTTCGGCCACGCGCTTGCCCAGGTCGTGGGCCATCGCCGCCATCACCGCAACTCGGGTGGGCTCGAGTTGGGCTGGATAGCTGGCAATTACCAGACCCTCCGAAGAGGCCACCACCGCTCCGGTCACTTCGGGTAGGGCCTTGCATAAAGCC
>JADEYI010001022.1_pt1 | contig 25610 bp, 31 predicted proteins | sample 8542331 | NCBI WGS metagenome assembly JADEYI01 (sample SAMN16510988, study PRJNA670497) | mine drainage metagenome | isolation source: biofilm near Copperflume 1 | place: Germany: Marsberg coppermine Kilianstollen | collected 2018-02
GGGCTGGGGGGCTGGGGGCTGGGAATGAGCGCGGCGTGGGTGTGCACGCGCCTGCCAACGCGCGCTCGGGGCGCCGCTCCTTCAGCGCGGCGTGGCGGCTGCAGGGCCGCGCGCCAGCCGCGGGGCAGGGAAGGCGTCGCTGATGTAGTGGTCGGCGCGGATGGCGGCGGTGGCGCCATCGCCGGCGGCGCTGACGACCTGGCGGGCGGAGTCCGCGCGGATGTCGCCGGCGGCGAAGAGGCCCGGCACCCCGGTCTCCATCCACTCGTTGACGAAGATGTGGCCGCCGGCGTCCATGCGGAGCTTGCCCTTCAGGTAGCCGGTGTTGGGCGTCAGGCCGACGAAGATGAAGACGGCCGCGACCGCGAGCGTGCGCGTGTCGCCGGTGACGGCTTCGCGGACGCGCGCGCCGGTGACGGCGTCATCGCCGAGGATCTCCTCGACGACGGTGTTCCAGACGAACTCCATCTTCGGGTCGGCGAAGGCGCGCTCCTGGAGGATGGCGCTGGCGCGCAGCGTGTCGCGGCGGTGGACCATGTACGCCTTCTTCGCATAGCGCGTGACGAAGAGGCCCTCGTCCATCGCGGCGTCGCCGCCGCCGACGACGGCGACCGTCTGATCCTTGAAGAACGCGGCGTCGCAGGTGGCGCAGTAGGAGACGCCGAAGCCGGTCAGGCGTTCCTCGCCGGGGACGCCGAGGCGGTTGTAGTCGGCGCCGCCGGTGAGGATGACGGCCTTCGCCAGGTAGCTGCCTTCGCTCGTGACGACGCGGTGCTTGCCGTCCACCCGGTCGATGGCGGAGACGTCGGCGTAGGCCGTCTCCATGCCGTACTTCTCGGCCTGGCCGTGCATGGCCTGGGCGAGCTCGAAGCCGTTGATGCTGTCGATGCCGGGGTAGTTCTCGACGGCGGCGGTGAGGGAGATCTGGCCGCCGGTGACCTTGCGCTCGACGAGCAGCGTGCTGCGGCGGGCGCGCGCGGCGTAGAGGCCGGCGCTGAGCCCGGCGGGGCCGGCGCCGACGATGACGATGTCGTATTCCTGGGGTGCGGTGAGGGCCATGGGATGCGCTCCGGGCGATGAAGGAGCCGAGGCGGGGCAGGGGCGCGGCCACGGCGGCGGCCGCGCCCCGGCGGGGCGTTGTTAGAGGACGGCATCGAGCCGCTTCTTGAGGTCGCCCTTCGGCCGGAAGCCGATGATCTGGCCGACGGGCTCGCCGCCCTTGAAGACGAGCAGGGTCGGGATGCTGCGGATGCCGTACTGCGACGCGGTGCGCACGTTGTCGTCGGTGTTCAGCTTGACGAACTTCACCTTGCCGGCGTATTCGTCGGACAGCTCTTCGACGACCGGGGCGACCATGCGGCAGGGGCCGCACCAGGGGGCCCAGAAGTCGACGAGCACGGGGGTCTCGGACTTCAGGACTTCTGCATCGAAGCTGGCGTCTGTGACTTCTGCGGGCTTGGCCATGGTTCCGTATGTTCTCCTACTACCGTCCGCCGCCGGGGCCACCGGCGATTGACACCTTCCTGGACACAGGATAATATACCCCCAGAGGGTATGTCAAGGCTGTGTGCAAGATATTTTACAGCGCCAGCCGGAAAGTACGCCGATGCCAGAGAAGACGCTCCAGGACGAGATCAGCAACCGCCTGCGCCGGATCGCGGGCCAGGTGCGCGGCATCGAGAAGATGCTGGACGAGGGGCGCGACTGCGAGGACATGCTGACGCAGACGATGGCGATCCGCAGCGCCGTCGACCAGGTAGGGGCGCGGCTGATGGAGTATCACCTCGACCGCTGCCTGCTGGAGGGGTTCGACTGCGAGCCGGAGCGGATGGAGTCGCTGCGCCAGGCGCTGAAGCTGTGGACGCGCTTCGGGCAGCCGGCGCCGGCGATGTCGCTGCCGTACGAGTCGGGAAATTAGCGGGCGCGCACGCAGGCGCTCCCCGGCTGGTGGCATTCGGACGGCGGGGGCAGCGCCCTGAACGAGCGCTCACGCCTTCTCGAGCACAGACCCCAGGACGTTACGGACCGTTCGTTTCTGGCGCGCGGAGAACCCGTCGCGCGCGACGATGGCGCGGACGGGACAGTAGGGGACGCAGATCCCGCATCCGTTGCAGCGGCCTCTGCGGATGACGAACTGCTTCTTCGCCTCGAAGATCGCGGCTTCGGGGCACATGTATTCGCAGCAGCCGCAGTCCACGCAATCGGAGCTGATCATGTACGACACGCCGTCCGTCCTTTGCTCGCGCGCTTGCGGGGCTACCGGATGACCGGTCGCGCGCACCCCGCTCCCCTCTTCCGCGCCGGCGCCCGGCGCTTCTGTTAGCCCGCCGAGAACTCCGTCGTCACGCCCGCCGCCTCGTTGAAGAAGGCCTGGATCGACTGGTTGAAGCGATAGAACAGGTCGACCTGCAACTGGTCCTTCGCTACGACCTGCATGGGCGTGCCAGCCATCGTCAGCCGGTTGAGCGTGTGCCCGAGGTCCGGCTCGCCGTGGTCGCGGATGTTCTCGATCATGCTCTTCCAGTCGTCGAGCCGGCCCTCGATCGTAAAGTCGGCAAGCTGTGCCGGATCAGCGACCTCGCGCACGCGGCGCACGCCGTAGCCGGCGAACTCGAGCAGGTATCCCTTCGTCGCGCCACCGTTGTCGACTTTCACGCCGACATTCGCGTCCACGTACCCCAGGTGCTTGAAACGCTCGCGCTCGTCGGCCACACGCCGGCCGACGGCCTCGAACCATTCAACGGATGGAAACTTCGGCATCTCGATACCTCCTAGAACGGCGCCTCGGCCGGCACGTTCGTCACGTCGCGACGGTCGAAGCCGGCCAGCGCGCATCGGTTGAGGTACTCCTCGCGCATGCGCACCCAGACGAGACGCACCGCCTCCATCCCTTTGTCCATCCCCTTCACGCCATCGCCCATGAGGACGGCGAGCGGCTCGATGATGAACGGATTGGTAAGGAAACCGGGGATGCCCAGCTCCGCGACTTCCGCGAGCGCGTGCATCTCGGCGAGTGCCTGCTCGCGCTGCGGGTGATGCTCGAGGAAGTACTTGAGGTGCATCGTCCCGTACGACACGTGGCGTGCCTCGTCCTGCATGCACAGCCGGTAGATCTCTTTTTCCGTCTTGTTCTTCGCGAGGAACTCGCCTCCGCGGAAGATGTCGAGGACCAGCCCTTCGCCGAGGACGTGCATGAGGAAGGACCCCTGGATGTACGTCGGGGCGTGCAGGATCGTCCGCAGAAACAGCTCCGTGCCGCTGAGGCAGCGCATCAGGCCGCCGCCGTTCGCCAGCGCCCGCTTGCGGAAGACCTCGAGGTGACGCGCCTCGTCCATCGCCTGGGTGCAGAGGAACATCTTGACCTCGTGGAAGTGCTGGTTCATCTGCCACAGCCACTTCGCCGGGAAGTCCGCGGCGATCATCTCCACCTCGCTGAGGAAGGTGGCGATCTGGCACTGGGCCCGCTCCAGATCGTCGGGGAGCGGCTTGAGCTCGTCCCACGGAATGTCGCGCGTGGCGCTCCACTGGCGGCCGCACGCCTCCTCGTAGAGCGCCGACACGTTGTCACTCCAGACCTGGTACTTCTGGTTGTAGACGTAGCCCATGTCCGGGACCTCCGGGTCGACAACGGCGCCGCGTGGCGCCATTGTGCGCAGCTCGGGCGCGTCATCCGGTTCGCCGGCGTAGGCCTTGTTGATGTCCTGGAGCGTCAGACCGCGCTCGGCGTCACGCATCTTCGCCGTGATGCCCCAGTTCGGCCGCGGATCGTGGAGCCACTCCAGGTCGTAGCGGCCCTTCTTCAGATTCTCGATGTACTCATGCTGCTGCTCGTTGAAGATGTCTCCTTCGTTCCGCACGAACAGCGTCGCGCGCTGCAGCAGCTCGTGCGCCCGGTCCGGCGTCAGCCCCATATCGAGGGCCACGCCCAATTGCTCCACGCTGAAGCCCTTCGCGAGGGCCAGATCGATCGTGTCGGCCGCCGCCTTCCGGGACGTCCATCCCTTGGCGACGGCCTTGTCCAGGAGTTCCTCGGGGATCGGACGTGCCTGGGTCATCATGCCATCCTTTCGTACGCGGTTGCGCGTGTCTATCTGTAACTTAGCGAACGCTAGAATAAGCCCACATGGGGTATCCGCATCATTTATCCCGTGACCCGTGGGCCGATCGGCACTGGCCGCGGGTCCGCCCGCGCGCGAAGCTCAACGCATGAACGTCAGGGCGGAACCGATGGCGCTGCTGGCCGCCTTCACACGCGCAGGCGACGGCGTCTACGCCGTCGACGGCCGCCAGCGTATCGTCTACTGGAGCAAGACTGCCGAGCGCCTGCTCGGCCATCGGGCGACGCAGGTCCTGGGACGGTACTGCTACGACGTCATCGCCGGCGGCGACCGCCGCGGCCACCCCTTCTGCCGCCAGCACTGTCCGGTCATTGAGTGCGCCCTCAAGGGCCGCGCGTCGGAGAGCTATGAGGTGCGCACGCGCACAGCGTCCGGGCAGGCGCGCTGGCTCAGCGTGAGCATCGTGGTCCTGCGCGGGCGAAGCCCGCAGTCGACGCTCACCGTCCACCTCATTCGAGACGTCACGGAGAAGCGGCGCGTGGAGGTGCGGGCCGAGCGCATCCTCGCCGCCGTCGCCTCGGCCAGCCCCGAGGCCGGCGAGGGCGTCGAGGCCATGCCGTTGACGCGGCGGGAGCTGGAGGTGCTGCAGTTACTCGCCTGCGGGCTGCCCAATGCCCAGATCGCCGATGCGCTCGGCGTCAGCCCAACCACCGTCCGCAACCATATCGAGCACCTGCTCGGCAAACTCGGCGTCCACAGCAAGCTCGAAGCCGTCGTCTACGCCGCACGCCATCACGTCGTGTGATGCAGCTCAGCGCCGCCTGGATGGACGCGCGACCGACGGGTGTCGTACGGCTCCCGTACGGTGTGGGCGTGGCGACCGCAGTCGCCGCCGCGCTGACCGGCGCGCGGATGCGGTCGAGCTGCGGGATCCGCCCCGGCGGGATGACGACCGGCGTCCCGAGCGACGCCAGGTTGATAGGCTGGTCGGTGGGGATCACCAGTAACGAGGTGTAGCCCTGAATCGCCAAGATCCAAAGCGTATGCACCACTGGCCCCGGCGTCGCGCGCATGGTGCCCCCGAGGTCTTGAAAGTCGCCGCGCTCGATGAACAGCCAAGCGGTGTTGTTCGCGAGAGCAGGATCGATCTTCTGTCCGTCAAACATGAGCGGGTACGCCTGTCCCGCCGTCGTCTGCACGTAGGTGAGCGACTGGACATGGGCGGTGGTGATGTGTTCGCTGGTTTTTCCTACGAATGCGTTGGTCGCTTTCGCAATCGCATCGTCCAGTGACTGGACGACGTAGGCCGGGTTCGGCGTGCCGGGAGTCGGCGCGGGCGGGTTGAACCCGTTCTTGCTCGTCTGTGCGGTCGTCGGTGTATTGCTGCCGCACGCAACCGCGATGGACGCGAGTGCGAAGGCGGCCAGTGTCAGCACCGCAGGCAACAAGTAGCGCTTCATGCCCCCCACCATAGCGCGCCGCCACCGCACGCCGGGTGACGCGCGCCCGACGCCCGGCATTCGCCCCCCTACGGCGTCGCAGTAGCAGCGGGCGGCGCCGTCGCTGCCCCGCTGACCGGCGCGCGGATGCGATCTAGCTGCGGGATCCGCCCCGGCGGGATGACGACCGGCGTCCCGAGCGAGGCCAGGTTGATAGGCTGGTCGGTGGGGATCACCAGTAACGAGGTGTAGCCCTGAATCGCCAAGATCCAAAGCGTATGCACCACTGGCCCCGGCGTCGCGCGCATGGTGCCCCCGAGGTCTTGAAAGTCGCCGCGCTCGATGAACAGCCAAGCGGTGTTGTTCGCGAGAGCAGGATCGATCTTCTGTCCGTCAAACATGAGCGGGTACGCCTGTCCCGCCGTCGTCTGCACGTAGGTGAGCGACTGGACATGGGCGGTGGTGATGTGTTCGCTGGTTTTTCCTACGAATGCGTTGGTCGCTTTCGCAATCGCATCGTCCAGTGACTGGACGACGTAGGCCGGGTTCGGCGTGCCGGGAGTCGGCGCGGGCGGGTTGAACCCGTTCTTGCTCGTCTGTGCGGTCGTCGGTGTATTGCTGCCGCACGCGATCGCGAACGACGCAACGGCAAGCGTGAGCAACGCGACGATGGTCCGGGTGCGCATGATTGTCACTCCCCTCAGAACGGCTTGGGCGGCGGAAGGCACAGGGTCTCGGGATTGCTGTTCGTCCACTTGTCGAAGCGCGGGATCGGCGGCGCCGCCGCCGCCGCCATCGCCTGCGCCTCACTGAACGTCACGTAACAGTCGTACCCAGGATTCGCCGAGTACGCGTACCCCTGACAGTTGGGGTACGGGTACACGCTCTGCTGGCAACTGTCGTCCGAGGTCTGCCATGAGTAGATGCTGAACCCGCCGGGGCTGGTCGTGAAGAACTGCTGGTCACCGTTCAGCGTCGCCAGGTCATACGTGTAGTCTGCCAGCCAGATCTGCGTCGTGCCGACGTTCGGGATGCTTGTGCTGGTGTAGGGGCCAACAATGTCCGGCCATTGGCCTATGCCCGTGTAGATAGCGTTGTTGAGGTATCCTCTCGCGGCGAGCGTGCTGATAAAGTTGAGAATCGTGTCGCGGTTCCCCGACTGGTTGCCTTTCCACCACCACGTTGCGCCGGCAGTGGGTAACCAGCCCTCGACGTCAGCGATCGCCGGGCCCATGTCGGCCTGCTGTGCAGGCGTCAAACTCTGGTCCATGGCGCTCAGGACGCTCAGGAAGTGGTTCGCCTGGTCGATGCCCCACTGGGCCGCACTTTGCGTGTAGCCGCAGTTCACCTTCGCCCAGTCCACGCCCGTAAGGAACCAGAAGATGCCGTAGTAGGCGCCGGAGCCGGGCGCAGCGATCGTCTGGACCGCATGGAGCAGGTGCGGGTTCGTCGAGCCCGTGCAGTAGCTTCCCCCGTCCGCGCCCACGAGACCGAAGTCGTACGCGGTGTTCGGCAGTTGTTGGCCGTCGGGCGGGCCACCCCACGAGGCGGCTGAGAAGCCGGCCTGAGGTGGTGGAGGCGGGGCAGGCGTAGGCGTCGGGACACCACCGCCACCACCACCACCACCGGGCGGGGGAGTGGCGGCGGGTGGCGCGTTTGCGACCGGCAACTGTTCCGGGCCACTGGACGTGGGCACCGGCATGTAGGCACTGGCCGTACCTACGATCAACGCCGCCACCATCACGGCGAACACAAAGCGGACGACGCGCAGCGCTACGCCGGTCATCGCTCGCTCCTCTCATACGACCGGTTCCGTGCCGTCATGAAGATGAGGGCGACACCGCAGACCAGAAACGGGACGTGCGTCGCCAGGAGTTCCCATTGCGCGGTCGTCGGCATGACCGGGTTGAAGAGCGCGGTCACGTGGACGTCGTCCCCGGCCAGCCGCGACCAGCGCTCCCAGAAGATGCCGATGCCTGCGGCGCCGGCGATCGTAAGCAGCAGGCCGGAGAGCGTGAAGCGCCGGTACATCAGCGCGACCAGCGCGCCGGTCGCGAACAGCCCGGAGAACGTGTAGAACGAGTTGAAGTCGATCATATCGCTCAGACTGGAGTGGCGCCGAGCATCGTAACTTGCTACGTCCTCGCCGCTTCTTCGCCGCAGGGGATCCTTCGGCTCGACGCGATCATACTCCGAGTAAGGGAACGGGCAAGTAGGATCGTCGGCGACTTTCGTGAGGCTTCTCCCATCTCATTGTGTGAACAGGCGCGCCATTTCATGCTTCTTTCGCTCACATGCCGGGCGGCGCGCCGCTCCTTCTCGTCCGGGGCGGCGATGTAGCCGCTGAGCGGCAGCGGCATCGCCACCGAGGGCCTGTCTCGGCCTCGGGCACGTCGTCGCCGGTGTCGCCCGCTGCGCATGCGCCGCCCGCACGCAACAGACTTCTTTGCGGCGTCCGAGGATCGAGGCAGGGGAGCAGAGGGGTCAGGGGATATGCGCACGTACGGACGTGACGTGCGGCATCGACGCATGCTCGCCCACGTCATCGGAGACAGCGTCGCCATCTTTCAGCAGGACGCGTCGGAGTACGCGTTCGCGGGGCTGATCGGGGCGTTCGCGGCGTGCATCTCGACGCTGGTGCTGGTGTCGGTTGGCGGGACGGCGGGCGCGCTGCTGCTGCCGCTCTTTCTCGTCGCGATCGCCGTGGTCACGCTGGCGACGGTCACGGAGGCGCTGCGGCGCGTGACGGACAATCTGGAGCCTTCGGCGGCGGCATCGTTCGGGGCGGTGCTGCGCGGGCTGCCGGCGGTCCTGCTTCCGTGGGCGCCGCTGGCCGTCGCGGTCGCGGCGGCGCTGGCGCTTCGAGTGCAGGCCGGGCACTGGCTGCCGGCGTCGGTGCGGGGGCTGGTCGAGCTGGCGATCATCCTGCTGGCGCTGTACGCGGCGCTGGGGCGCGTCCTCTCCGTCCCGTCGCTGGTGATGCGCAGGTCGACGGCGCGCGAGGCGACGCGCGAGGGGCGGGCGCTGGCCGCGCGGATGATGCCGAAGGTGGCGGGCGCGTGGGCCATCTGCCTGGCGCCGGCGCTGCTCGTGTCGCTGATCCCGGCGCTGACGGGCTTCGGGGCGGTGTCGAGCGCGGTCGCCGCGCTGGTCTTCGCCGGCACGATGCCGTTCGCGGCGATCGTGAACGCGCTGCTGTTCTTCGACGCGATCGCGGAGAGCGAGGCGGCGGCGACGGCGCCGAGCGGCACGATGACGCGGCGGACGACGGGGCTGCGGCAGGTGCGGTAGGGGGCGGCGGGGCAGATCGCGCCGTGCGGCGACGAAACGCGGGCGCGGCAAGCGGGCGCGGGTGATCGCGCGGACTGAAGGCCTGTCCCCGCGGGAGAGGGTGCCGCGTGCGGAGGACGGAGCTGAAGCTCCTTCGCTACGACGACGCGCCGGGCAGGAGGCACCGCACATGCGGGCGGACAGGTCTAAAGACCTGTCCCTACGGGAGAGGGTGCCGCGTGCGGAGGACGGAGCTGAAGCTCCTTCGCTACGACGACGCGCCGGGCGCTACGGCGCGGGCTGAAAAGCGCGCGCCACGGAACCTCGCAGGCCGCGCGCCAGGCATTGTCAGGAGGGGCGGTCGGGGCGGCGGCGGCGGCGCAGCTCGGCGATGCGCAGGCGGATCAGGGCACGCTGGAGGGCGGCCTGGGCGGCTGCGAGGTCCTCGATGCTCTCGCGGCGCTCGATGGCGAGGCGCGCCCGCTCGCGCGCCTGCTCGGCGCGCTGCACGTCGATTTCTTCGGCGCGCTCGGCGGCGTCGGCGAGGACGACGACGCGGTTGTCGAGCACTTCGAAGAAGCCGCCGGTGACGGCGAAGGGGTGCTCCTCGTTGCCGCGTTTGAGCACGAACTCGCCGGGCGCCAGCATGGTCATGAAGGCGGCGTGCTGGGGCAGGACGGCGAGCTGGCCGTCGATGCCGGGCGCGATCACCTCGTCGATGCCCTCTTCGTGGAGCACGGTCTTCTCGACGGTGACGATATCGACGGTCAGCGGCATGGCGTGGCCTTCAGAACCTAGAACCCTAGAACCTGGAACCTAGAACAAAGAACAAAGAACAGAGAACAGAGAACAGAGAACATCTCGCACACGTTCCTACCCCTCCGACGCCATCTTCTGGGCCTTTTCGGTGGCCTGGTCGATGGTGCCGACGTTGACGAAGGCCTGCTCAGGGAGCGTGTCGTGCTTGCCTTCGAGGATCTCCTTGAAGCCGCGCACGGTCTCGCGGACGGGCACGTACTGGCCGGGGATGCCGGTGAACACCTCGCCCATGTACATGGCCTGGCCGAGGAAGCGCTCGATGCGGCGGGCGCGGGCGACGGTCTGCTTGTCCTCGTCGGACAGCTCCTCGACGCCGAGGATGGCGATGATGTCCTGGAGGTCCTTGTAGCGCTGGAGCACGCGCTGGACACTGCGCGCGATGTCGAAGTGCTCCTGGCCGACGATGTTGGGGTCGAGGATGCGCGAGAACGACGACAGCGGGTCCATGGCCGGGTAGATGGCCTTCTCGAAGATGCCACGGTCGAGGGCGACGACGGCGTCGAGGTGGCCGAAGGTGGTGGCGACGCCGGGGTCGGTGTAGTCATCGGCCGGGACGTAGATCGCCTGGAACGAGGTGATCGAGCCCTTCTTCGTCGTCGTGATCCGCTCTTCGAGCTCGCCCATCTCCGTCGCCAGCGTCGGCTGGTAGCCGACTGCCGACGGCATGCGGCCGAGCAGCGCCGACACTTCCATGCCGGCGAGCGTATAGCGGTAGATGTTGTCGATGAACAGCAGGACGTCCTCGCCCGACTCGTCGCGGAAGTACTCGGCCATCGTCAACCCCGTCAGGCCGACGCGCAGGCGCACGCCCGGCGGCTCGTTCATCTGGCCGAAGACCAGCACGGTCTTGTCGAGCACGCCGGACTCGTCCATCTCCACCCAGAGGTCGTTGCCCTCGCGGGAGCGCTCGCCGACGCCGGTGAAGACGGAGATGCCGCTGTGCTCGGCGGCGATGTTGCGGATCAGCTCCTTGATGAGCACGGTCTTGCCGACGCCGGCGCCGCCGAAGAGGCCGACCTTGCCGCCGCGGACGAGGGGGGCGATGAGGTCGACGACCTTGATGCCGGTCTCGAGCACCTGGACCTGGGTCTCCTGCTCCTCGAAGCTCGGCGCCTTGCGGTGGATCGAGGCCATGTGGTCGTCCGCGACGTCGCCGCGCTTGTCGAGGGGCTTGCCGAGCACGTTGAAGAGGCGCCCGAGGGTGCCGGGGCCGACCGGTACGGTGATCGGCCGGCCGGTGTCGCGGACCGCGGCGCCGCGGCGCAGGCCCTCGGTGGGCTCCATGGCCAGGGCGCGGACCCAGTTGTTGCCGAGGTGCTGCTCGACCTCGGCCGTGATGGTGCCGCTGTCCATCGTGATCTCGAGCGCGTTGTACAGGGCGGGCAGCGAGTCTGACGGGAACTCCACGTCGACGACCGTGCCGATGACCTGTGCCACTGTTCCGTCCGCCATCTTGCCTCCGGGCCTTGCTGTCAGGCCTTCATCGCTTCGACACCGCCGACGATGTCGAGCAGTTCACCGGTGATCTGTTCCTGCCGCGCCTTGTTGTAGATGAGGGTGAGGGTGCCGATCATCTCGTTCGCCGCGTCGGTGGCGTTGCGCATGGCGACCATGCGGGCCGAGAGCTCGCTGGCCTCGGATTCGAGGATGGCCTGGTAGACCTGCATCTCGATGTAGCGCGGCAGCAGTTGCGCGAACACCTCGGCGGGGTCCGGCTCGTAGATGTAGTCGATGTCGCGTCCGGGGGTGCGGTCCTCGATGTCGAGCGGCGCGATCGGCAGGAGCTGGCGCACGGCCGGCGCCTGCATCGCCGTGTTGAGGAAGCGCGGATAGAGCAGGAAGACACGGTCGGCGCGCTGCGCCTCGTACTCGTCGATGATCAGGCGCGAGACGGCGAGCGTGTCGGCCAGGTCCGGGTAGTCGGGCATCGTGAACTCGGCGAGGAGGGGCTGGCCGGCGCGCACGACGAAGTCGCGCCCCTTGCGGCCGACGGTGACGAACGTGACGGGCGTCTCCTGTTCGAGCGCGAAGGAGGCGGCGCGGCGGTTCATGTTCGAGGGGAGGCCGCCGGCGAGGCCGCGGTTGGGGCCGAGGAAGAGGATGAGGGTGTGCCGCGGCGGGCGGGCGACCATGAACGGGTGGGTCTGGTCTTCGTCGCGGCGCTGCTTCGCGAGGTCGCCGAGCACCTCGTGCATCTTGTCGGCGTACGGACGCGCCTGGAGGGCGCGGGACTGCGAGCGGCGCATCTTCGAGCCGGCGACGAGCTCCATCGCCTTGGTCACCTTGGCGATGGAGGTGACGGAGCGGACACGGCGGCGGATCTGTCGGATTGAGGCCATGGTGGCTGTTCGCTCTTCGTTCTGGCGGAGAGGTCTGAAGACCTGTCCTTACGAGTTGCTCGTTCGTCCTTCGTCGGGGCGCAGCTAAAAGCTACGCGGCTACATCTGCTCGTCCGTCCTTCGTCGGGGCGCAGCTAAAGCTGTGCGGCTACATCTGCTCGTCCGTCCTTCGTCGGGGCGCAGCTAAAGCTGCGCGGCTACATCTGCTCGTCCGTCCGTTGTCCCGTTAGTACGGGACGGTGTCCTTGAACTCCTTGAGGGCGGCGGCGAGCAGGTCTTCGATCTCGGGCGAGAGGATCTTCTCCTGCTCGATCCTGGCGGAGAGCTCGGGCTTGTTGCTGCCCATGAAGGCATGGAAGGCCTGCTCGAAGGCCATCACTTTCTCGACGGGCACGTCGTCGAGGTAGCCCTTGTTGAGCGCCCAGAAGGTCTCGACCTGGGCGGCCATCGACAGCGGCTCGTACTGCGGCTGCTTGAGGATCTCCTGGGCGCGCTGGCCGCGTTCGAGCTGGCGGCGGGTCGCGGCGTCGAGGTCGCTGGTGCCGAACTGGGCGAAGGCCTGGAGCTCGCGGTACTGCGCCATGTCGATGCGGAGCTGGCCGGCCACCTGGCGCATGGCCTTGCGCTGCGCGGCGCCGCCGACGCGCGACACGGAGATGCCGGCGTTGATGGCGGGGCGGATGCCGGCGTTGAAGAGGTCGTTCTCGAGGAAGATCTGGCCGTCGGTGATGGAGATGACGTTGGTCGGGATGTAGGCGGAGACATCGTTCGCCTGGGTCTCGATGATCGGCAGGGCGGTGATCGAGCCGCCGCCGTACTCGTCGGTGACCTTCGCCGCGCGCTCGAGCAGGCGGCTGTGCAGATAGAAGACATCGCCGGGGTAGGCCTCGCGGCCGGGGGGGCGGCGGAGCAGGAGCGAGACCTGGCGGTACGCCCAGGCGTGCTTCGAGAGGTCGTCGTAGACGATGAGGACGTCCTTGCCCTGTTCCATCCATTCTTCGGCGATGGCGCAGCCGGAGTACGGGGCGAGGTACTGGAGCGCGGCCGACTCGGACGCGGTCGCCGAGACCATGACGGTGTGTTCGAGCGCGCCGAACTTTTCGAGGGTGGCCATGGTCTGCGCCATCTTCGCGGCCTTCTGGCCGATGCCGACGTAGATGCAGAGGAGGTCGCCGCCCTTCTGGTTGATGATGGTGTCGATGGCGATCGCGCTCTTGCCGGTCGAGCGGTCGCCGATGATCAGCTCGCGCTGGCCGCGGCCGATGGGGATCATGCCGTCGATGGCCTTGATGCCGGTCTGCACGGGCGTGTCGACGGACTTGCGGGTCGTGACGTCGGGGGCGATGCGCTCGACGGGGCGGGTCTTCGTGGTGGCGATGGGGCCCTTGCCGTCGATCGGCTCGCCGAGCGCGTTGACGACGCGGCCGAGCATGGCGTCGCCGACGGGGACCTCGACGATGCGGCCGGTGGCGCGCACCTCGTCGCCTTCCTTGATGTCGTCGTAGGCGCCGAGCACCATGATGCCGACGCTGTCCTCTTCGAGGTTGAGGGCGAGGCCCATGACGCCGTGCTCGAACTGGACCAGCTCGCTGGATGCGACGTTCGACAGGCCGTGCGCGCGGGCGATGCCGTCGCCGGCCTCGACGACGGTGCCGACATTGACGGCCTGCACCTCGGCGCCGAACTGCTGGATCTGCTGCTTGATGATGCTTGCGATCTCTTCGGACCGAATTGCCATCGTCTACCTCATGTGCCGTCACCTGACGGCTCTTGCCAATTCACCGTTGAATCAGACTAACTTCCGCACCGCATCAAGCAGTCCTCATGATGACTGCACCGGGCGGCGCGGGCTGGAAAGCCCGCGCTACGAAGGAGACTGCTCCGGCCTACCTTGCCGCCCCTTCGAGACTGCGCCGGAGCGCCTTCAGCCTCGTCCGCGTGCTGCCGTCGATCAACTGGTCGCCGATGCGCGCCACGACGCCGCCGATGATCGCGGGGTCAACGACGGGCACGACGTCCACGGTCTTGCCGGTGATCGCCGAGAGGCGCGCCGCCACAGCGCCGCGCTCGTCGTCGCTGAGCGGCACGGCCGTCGTGACGAGCGCGTGGGCGATGCCCCTTCGCTCGTCCACCTGTTCGCCGAAGATTGCCATGACGTCCGGCACGAGCGCGAGCTTGTCGCGGTCGTTGAGCAGCCGCACGAGGTTCAGCGCCCCGGCGCTGACCTGACTCTGGAGCCCGGCCGCGAGCAGGCGGAGCTTCTCTTCGCGAGGGACGCGCGGGCTGGCGAGGATCTCCGCGACGTCCGGCTCCTGGGCGAAGGCGGCGATGACCCCCAGATCTGCCGCCCAGCGGTCGAAGGTCTCCTCCTCATCGGCGAGGTCGAAGACGGCCTGCGCGTAGCGGCGAGCCGAAGGCGAGCGTGCCGCCATCCTAGACCGTCCCCTTGAATCGTGACTCGGCGAGCGCCTCATCGATGAGGCGGCGGTGCTGGTTGCGGTCGAGCGACGAGTTGATCACCTTTTCGGCGGCGGCGATGGTCGTGTCGGCGAACTCCTTGCGGAGCTCGGCGATGGCGCTGTCGCGTTCGAGGTGGATCTCGTTGCGGGCGCGGGCGAGCAGCGCCTCGGCGTCGGTCTGGGCCTGGGCGCGGGCGTCGGCCTGGATGCGCTGCGAGATCTCCTGCGCCTGGGCGACGAGGGCCTGGCCCTCGCGGCGGGCGGCCTCGATCTGGTCGTGGACCTGGCGGCCGGACTCGGCGGCCTTCGTCCGCATCTCTTCGGCGGCGGAGAGGCTCTCGCGGATGCGCTCGCGGCGCTCGTCGAGCATCTTCATGAGCGGACCGTAGGCGACCAGCCGGAGGACGACGAGCAGGATCGTGAAGTTCACGAGCTGGCCGACGAGCAGCGGCAGGTTGATGCCGAGATCCGCGATCCCCAGGATCAACATAGGCACCTCCGGGGAGCGGCGGGCGGCGATGGCACCGGCGTCCCCCAGTCTCTCTCTTAGAACACGAAGCCGATCATCACGGCGACGACGAGGGCGTAGATGGCGACGGCCTCGGCAAACGCGATGCCCAGGATCATGTTGGTCTGGATGACGGACTGCGCCTCCGGGTTGCGGCCGAGGGCCTCCATGGCCTTCCCGGTGAGCATGCCAATGGCGATGGCCGGCCCGGCGCCGCCGATCCCGATCGCGATGCCGGCGCCGATGTACCTGAGGCCGGCGTCCGTAAACGCGAGCAGCGGCAGAACTGTTGCAATGTCCAATTCGGATTCCTCCTGTTTGCGCCCGCATCCACGGGCCCCAGCCGACCGTCGTTTCCCGCGATAAGCCCGCGCGCGCGGGCGTCCACCCTAGTGCAGCGCGGTCACCTCCACAGGTTCGTGCTCGCCGTGATCGTCATGGGTGCTCACGGCGAGCACGCCAAAGACGAGCGTCAACATCGCGAAGACGAACGCCTGGATCAGCCCGACGAACATCTCGAGGCCGTAGAACGGGAGCGCCACGACGAACGGCAGGAGGAACGTCATGACGAGCAGCAGGATCTCGCCGGCGAGCATGTTGCCGAAGAGCCGGAAGGTGAAGCTGATCAGGCGCGCCAGCTCGGCGATGAACTCGAGGACGCCGACGAAGAAGTTGATCGGGCTGCTGATGTTGAAGAACTTCTTCATGTATTTGAAGGCGCCGAGCGCCGTGATCCCCCAGAACTCGACGAAGATCGCCGACATGATGGCGATCGAGAGCGGCGAGTTGATGTCGGTGTTCATGCTGCGGAAGTAGGGCGCGATGATGCCCAGCTCCTTGCCGCCGGCCTTGAGCTGGCCGAGCGCGGCCTCCGACTGGCCGACGAGGCACTCGGCGTAGTGGTGGTCGCCCGGGCCGGCGCCGGCGCCGGCGCAGGCGGCTGCCGGGTCGGCGACGCCCACATGCTCCTTCTTCTGGAGCGACTCGACGATGGCGATGGCGCGCTGGCCGAGGATGCAGTCGGTCTGCTGCTTCGCGCGCTCGGCCGGCGGCACGCGGCTCTGGGAGGCGGGCGGCGGCGTCAGGTCGAAGGTACAGGGCGCCGTGTTGACGTCGAACGAGATGGTCTTCTGCGCGGGCTTGATGAGCGCGATGCCGGCGGACTTCGACATCACGAGCGCTTCCTTGCGGAACTCGTGGGCGGAGACGGGCTCGACGGCGCCGATGGCATTGAAGAACGGCAGCAGCGCCATCCAGTTGGCGACCCAGATGAAGATGAAGATGGTCATGAAGACGGGGAAGAAGCGGCGGCCGTTCTTTTCGCCGGCGGTGCCGATGCAGAGGTTGTATCCGGCCTCGAGCACGGACTCCGCGAGGTTCTGGATGCCGGCCGGGATGATCGACAGCTTCCGCGTGGCGAGCCAGGCGATGACGATGAGGACGATGACGGCCGCGACGGCCGAGACGTAGGTGTTCGCCAGGGGGAAGGGGCCAAGGGTGGCGAGCGTCTCGGCCTTGATCTCGATGATGGGCTTCGGGCCGCGCATGAAGAGGAAGCCGACCAGCAGCAGGACGAGGGCGCCGACAACGGTGAGGATCGTCTTCGGGTTCTTCAACTAGCTCTGCTTCTTCTTTGCGGCATCGTCGTTCCAGCGCTGGATGTCGGCGATCGTGTCCATGAGCATGCGATAGCCGCCATAGAAGGCGGCCAACAGTCCGAGCGCCAGGCCAGAGAGTGTCAGAATCTTACCGGTATCGAACGCCTTGTCCAGGAAGAACCCGCCGACCGTCCCGCCCGCGATACAGACCGCGACGTAGGACCCGAGACCGAGGAGCTGGACCGCGGGGGTCAGGCGCACGAGCACGCCTCCGCTTCGGACTTTGCGAATCCTATCACATAGTCAGATCGACGATCAACGTGATTTTTTGCACGAACGGGCGGCAGCCCCAGACCTCGCGCGCCGACGTAGTATGGGTCTTCGCCCATGGTGGTGCAAGCGCGGTCGGCGGAACAGGCTGTCGGCCGCTTGCCGGGCGCTGGAGGGTGGAGGGTGGAGGGTGGCGCGAGGCGCGAGGCGATTAGCTCTTGCGCTTGTCGAAGTCGTCGAGGTCGAGGCTCTCGATGAAGTCCTTGAAGGCGGACATGCGTTCGAGCTCGGCCGGGTCGATCTTGGCGGGCTGGTCGGAGTGCTCGAGGGTCTCGCCGTCCTTGTCGAGCATGACGCCGGCCTTTTCGAGCACGTTCTCATCGGCGAAGATGGGCACCTTGACGCGGACGGCGAGGGCGATAGCGTCGCTGGGTCGGGAGTCGATCTCGAGCGAGCCGCCGTTGACGTCGAGGACGATGCGGGCGTAGAAGGTGTCGTTGGAGAGGTCGTTGACGAGAATGTGGTTGACGTGGGCGCCGAGCGTGTCGATGACGGAGCGCAGGAGGTCGTGGGTGAGCGGGCGGGCGACGGCGACCTCCTGGAGCTGGACGGCGATGGCGTCGGCCTCGGCCGGGCCGATCCAGATCGGCAGGTAGCGGTCGGACACCTTGTCCTTCAGAATCACCACCCGCTGGTAATTCATCAGGCTGACCCTGATACTCTCGATCGTCATCTCAACCAAGCCGCGAACCTCCACCAACGCGATTTCAGTCTAGCTACGGCTCGCTCGCGGTGTCAACGAAACGCCGCCGGGGCCGCCGGTCATGGCGCGGCGCCCGGCGCCGGTGGCGGGCGCCCCTCTTTCGACCATCGCATCTCCAGATAGACGCTCACCCCCGCGACGCTGGCCATCGCCATGGCGATGGCGAACAGCACGGGGCTGACACCGAAGATATCGGCAACCGAGCCGGCGACGATGAGGGGGAGGACACCCACGGCGTTGGCCAGGACGACCTGGGCGGCGAACACGCGGCCGCGCATCTCGAGGGGTGCGCGCTCGTGCAGGACGGTCTGGGCAGGCGCGTTGACCAGCGCGTATGTGAACCCGAGCGGCCCGGCAAAGGCCATCGTCATCAGGACGAGGATCGAGAGGCCACCGGCACGCTGCCTGCCGAAGGGGTTGAGCGACTCGGTCTGTTTGAGCAGGATGGCGATCGGCTCGATGAGCCCGAGCGCGACGAGGCAGAGGGCGAGCCCGAGCAGACCGATGATCACCGTACGGTTCTTGCCGAAGCGCGCGACGATCATCGGGAGGGCGCGCAGGCCGAGGATGGCGCCGACGCCGACGGGCGCGAAGATGGTCACGGCCTTGTCCGGCGCGACCTTCAGGATGGCCTGCATGTAACGCGGGACGAGCACGGCGAACAGCAGGACCAGCGAGCTGCCGGTGGCGTAGTGGACGAGGGCGAGCGCGGCGACGGCGTCGCGCTTGAGCGTGCGCAGCGTCTGGACGTAGTCGCCGCCGGCCTTGCGGATCTCGCGCCAGGCGGGCAGCTTGCGCTCGCCGTGGAGGGCGTCCTCCTCGATGGGCGGGAGCAGCCACGCGCAGCCGACGGAGATCGCGAACATGGCGGCGGTGAACGTGAAGACGCCGACGGCGCCGACCGTCGGCAGCAGGATGGGGCCGAGGAAGATCATGCCGATGAGCTGGGAGCCGGTGACGGCGAGGCTGAACATGCTGTTGGCGGCGATCAGCTCGTCCTTCTTGACGACAAAGGGCACGGTCACGGCGTCCGTCGTGCCGAAGAACTGGCTCGCGGTCGAGAAGAGGATGCTGATCGCGATGAGGCCGGCCACGTGGTCGCGCGAGAGCAGGAAGAGCACCGCGAGCAGGCACCGCGCGGCGTTGGTGTAGACGAGCAGGAGGCGCTTGCTCCAGACGTCGACGATGACGCCGGAGAAGACGCCGAAGAGGACGGAGGGCACGACGAACGCGAGGACGAGGAGCGACGTGTAGGTCGAGCCGTGGGTGAGCGAGGTGACCAGCACCAGCAGCGTAAACAGGATCGCGTTCTGCGCCGACTGCGAGATGAGCTGCGCGAGCCAGAGCAGGAGGAAGTTGCGGTTGGCGAGCACGGGACGGGGCCGTGGGGGAGGCGGACGCTTGAGGGTGAGCGGCGGCGACCCGTTCCGCACCTAGTACGCCATCCGGGACGGCGCGGCGATGTTGCGCGCGGCGTAGAAGAGCGCGAGGAAGCCACAGCCGAGCCCCACCAGGAAGAACACGGAGGTGACGCCGAGGGCATCGGCGAGGAGGCCGGCGAGCAGGATCGGCGGGATCGATGCCAGGTTTGTGAGCACGCTCTGGGCGGCGAAGACGCGGCCCTGCATCTCGTGCGGTATGCGCTCGTTGACGACCGAGCGTCCGACGATGCTGAGGAAGGTGTAGGCGAACGCCAGCGCGGCGGCGAGCACGGCGGTGATGACGATGCGCGCGGCCGTATCGCCGGACGGCCCCGTCCCGAACAGGCGGAGCGGGTCGGCGCCGCTCAGCGCCGCGCCGAGCGCGCGGATGAAGGCGAGCAGCATGACGCCGGACACGAGCGCGCCGAACGAGAGGCCCATCGTCCACCACGGCGAGTAGCGGCCGGCGACGCGGCGCACGATCCGCAGCGCCAGCCAGATGCCGACGGCGGCGGGCGTGGCGACGAAGATCGCATTCTCCGAGTTGATGCCGAGCACGCTGGTGGCGTAGCGGGGGAGCAGCGTGACGACGACGAGCGACGTCGTGCTCGCCAGGACGACCATGACGACGGCGATGTAGGAGACCGAATCGGCGGAGAGGCGGTCCCACGCCTCGGCGAAGCGCTCGCGCGCGTCCTCGATGGAGAGGGGGATCTGGCGCACAGCGCCGCCGAGGCCGGGGACGAGCATGAACTCGAACGCCGCGGCGAGGAACATGACGGCGCAGACGAAGGCGAGCGCCTCGGCGCCCACGGTCTTGAGGAACACCGCCGGCAGCACCACCAGTCCGGCGAGCTGAGAGATCAGCCCGCCGAGGTTGTTGAGCGAGTTGGCGGCAGTCAGATCGCCGGCGGGGACGATCGCCGGCAGCGACGACGACTCGGCCGGGCCGGAGAGCTGGGACGCGACGGCGAAGAGGACGGCGATCACGTAGATCGTCATCACGTTGCCGGTGGAGAGCGCCAGCAGCACGCAGAGGGCGGCGCGGGTCAGGTTCGTGCCGGCGAGCACGACGCCCTTCGGCATGCGGTCGACGAGCACGCCGGAGAACGTGCCGAGCAGGGCCGTGGGCGCGATGTAGGCGACGACGAAGAGGCTGCTGAAGAAGCTCTTGCCCGTGGCGTTCACCACCAGGATGAGCATGGTATAGACGATGGCGTTGACGGGCGTGGCCGAGAGCAGTCTGGCGATCCACAGGCGGCGGTACGCCTCGTTCTCGAAGAGCGTGCGCTCGCCGACGAGCGCCGAGAGCCGCATCATGGCGGTGCGCGTGTGGGCCATCAGTCACGCTCCAGGGCGATGCGCACCTGTTCGGGGTCGGGCTCCGGGCCACGGGCGACGAACGCCTTCAGCCGCTTCTCCAGCACGCGGCGCTCGAGCAGGACGCGATGGCGGCAGGTGGTGCAGCGGAGGCCGATGTCGGCGCCGAGGCGCACGACCTCCCACTCGAAGCCGCCGCACGGGTGGGGCTTCCGCAGGCGGAGCAGGTCGCCCATGCGAAAGTCGACGATCTCGCCCATCGCTCAGGCCTTCGCGGTGATGGCGTCGCGCTCGCGATTGATGGCGTCACGCAGGCGCAGCGCCTCCGCGCGCGCGGCGGCGGCGAAGTCGGGCCCGCGCGACGCGTAGGTGACGCCGCGCGAGGCGCTGATCAGCATGCCGCGCCCGTGCGCGTCGATGCCGGCACGCACGGAGGCGGCGAGATCGCCCTGCTGGGCGCCGATGCCGGGCACGAGGAAGGGCATCTCGGGGCAGATCGCGCGCAGGCGGCGCATCTCCTCCGGGTAGGTGGCGCCGACGACGAGGCCGACGTTCCCGAGGCGGTCCCAGGCCATCGCACGTTCGGCGACGACCTCGTACAGCGGGCGCGTCGTGCCGTCGGGCTGCCGGACGGGCAGATCCTGGAGGTCGCCGGCGCCGGGGTTCGACGTGCGGCAGACGACGATCGCGCCGTGTTCCGCGCGCTCGGTCCACGGCTCCATGGAGTCGCCGCCGAGGTAGGGGTTCACGGTCGCGGCGTCGAATCCCAGGTCGTCGAAGATGGCGGTCGTGTACGCGCGCGCGGTGTGACCGACGTCGCCGCGCTTCGCATCGGCGAGGGTAATGATGTGCGGCGGGACGGCGGCGAGCGTGCGGCGCAGCGCGGCGTAACCGCGCTCGGGGCCGAGCGCCTCGTAGAATGCGAGGTTGGGCTTGTACGCGCAGACGAGGTCACTCGTCGCCTCGATGATGGCGATGTTGAAGGCGGCGACGTCGTCGACCGGCATGCGCGCCGGGTCGGGGTCGAGGCCAATGCAGAGCAGGCTGCCGCTGCGCGCCCACGCCGCCTCGAGCTTGCGCCTGAACGTCAGATCGCCGATCGCGCCCACCTTCAACCATCTCCCGCCGGCAGCGCTGCGCCCGCGGCTTCGAGCCGCGCGCGTACGGCCGCGAACGCCGCTTCGTCTCCGCTCGTAAGGTACAGCACGCGGCCGCCGGACGCGCGCCGGTCGCGGGGCCCGAGGCCATCGAGCACGCGGACGACCTGGCGGGCGACGGCCGCCGACGGCTCGATGACGAGCACGCCATCCCCGGCTTCTTCTTCGATCATCGGGCGCAGGAAGGCGTAGTGCGTGCAGCCCAGCGCCAGCACGTCGGCGCCGGACGCGCGCACCGGCGCGACGTATGCGCGCACGAGCGCGCGGGTCTGAGGGTCGTCGATGGCGCCGGCCTCGACGCGCTCGGCGAGGCCGGGCGCCGGGATGGTCTGCACCGCCACCTCGGCGCCGTAGCGGTCGATCAGCGCGGCGAGCTTCGGGCCGCGGGCGGTCTGGGGCGTGACGAGCAGGGCGACCTTCCCGGCGAGCGTGCGCCGGGCGGCCGGCTTGAGCGCGGGCTCCATGCCGACGAAGGGGACGTCGAACGTCTCGCGCAGGTATCCGATGGCGGCGCTGGTCGCCGTGTTGCAGGCGACGACGATCAGCCGGGCGCCGCGGTCGAGCAGGATGCGGGTGACGGCGGCGGCACGCTCGCGGATCTGCTCGGGCGGGCGCGAGCCGTACGGAAAGTACGCGGAGTCGGCGTAGTAGAGGATGTCTTCGCCGGGGAGGAGGCGGTGCGTCTCGAGGAGCACGGCGAGACCGCCGACACCGGAGTCGAACATGCCGATCGGGGAAGCAGGATGGGCCATATGCAGGGAGATCGTACGGGCGCGCGGGGCGGCGCGTCCAGCGGCGGGCGGGCGCCCGGCGGGCCGGGCCCACGTTAAAGATCAGCAATCTATCCGAAAACGCGGGAGATCGCTGGCGCGGCGCGCTATGCTGGAGGTGAAGCTGAACGGGAGATCGAGGGACATGCCAGACCTGGGCGTACCTGAACTACTGATCATCGCGGTGATCGTGCTGCTGCTCTTCGGTCCCGGCAAGGCGGCGGACATCGGCGGCTCGCTGGGGCGCAGCATCAAGGAGTTCCGCAAGGCGACGCGGGACGACGAGGAGCAGCCGGGCCAGACGCAGGCATCGACGCTGCCGCCCGCTCAGGGTTCGCAGCCGGCCGCCGCGAACAGCGCCGTGCGCCACTGCATCGAGTGCGGTGCGGGCGTCGCGGACGGGCAGAAGTTCTGCAGCAACTGCGGCAAGCCGGTGGCGGCGGCGGCCGCGCAGTAAGCGCCGCGCATCCATCACAACGGACAGGGGCGCACCCGTCTCCCGGGTGCGCCCCGTTTCTTGTCCCCCTGGTCAAGCGCCCCCGACCGGCGCGCGGCAGCGGTGGCAAGCGCTCGTGCGACAGCGGCGAACGGGGCCCGCGGCCGCGCAGACGATGGCGCACCGCCACCAGCGCTACCCGTCGGCGCCGAGCGCCTCGATGACGGTGTTGATGTCCTTGTCGCCGCGGCCGGAGAGGCCGAGAAGGATCAGGGCGTCCTTCGGCAGCGTCGGCGCGAACTGCGCGACGTAGGCGATGGCGTGCGAGGGCTCGAGCGCGGGGATGATGCCCTCGGTCTCGCTGAGCAGCTTGAAGCCGGCGAGGGCTTCCCGGTCGGTGATCGCGACGTACTCGGCGCGGCCGCTGTCCTTGTAGAAGCTGTGCTCGGGACCGACGCCGGGGTAGTCGAGGCCGGCGGAGATGCTGTGCGCCTCCTTCACCTGGCCCCACTCGTCCTGCAGCAGGTACGACTTCGAGCCGTGCAGGACGCCGGGGCGGCCCTTCGAGAGCGTCGCGGCGTGGCGCTCGGTCGAGAGCCCCTCGCCCGCGGCCTCGACGCCGATGAACTTCACGCTGGCGTCCTCGACGAACGGATGGAAGAGGCCGATGGCGTTGCTGCCGCCGCCGACGCAGGCTATGGCGTAGTCGGGGAGGCGGGCTTCCGCTTCGAGGATCTGCGCGCGCGCCTCGCGGCCGATGACGGACTGGAAGTCGCGCACGAGCTCGGGGTAGGGGTGCGGGCCGGCGGCGCTGCCGATCAGGTAGTAGGTATCGCGCACGTGCGTGACCCAGCCGCGGATCGCCTCGTTCATCGCGTCCTTCAGGGTGCGTGAGCCGCTCTCGACGACCTCGACCTTCGCGCCAAGCAGCTTCATGCGGAAGACGTTGAGCGACTGGCGGCGCACGTCTTCGGCGCCCATGAACACGGTGCACTCCATGCCGAGCATCGCGCAGACGGTGGCGGCGGCGACGCCGTGCTGTCCGGCGCCGGTCTCGGCGAAGACCTTGCGCTTGCCCATGCGCTTCGCCAGCAGGCCCTGCGCGATGGCGTTGTTGATCTTGTGCGCACCGGTGTGCGCGAGGTCCTCACGCTTGATGTAGATGCGCGCGCCGCCGAGGCGCTCGGTGAGGCGCTCGGCGAAGTAGAGGGCGGTCGGCCTGCCGACGTAGGTGCGGAGCAGGTGGTCGAGCTCGAGGCGGAAGGTCTCGTCGTCGCGCGCCTCGTGGAAGGCAGCGGTCAGCTCGTCGAGCGCGACCATCAGCGTCTCGGGGACGTAGCGGCCGCCGTAGGGGCCGAAGTGGCCGAGGGCGTCGGGGAGGGTGGTCATGGCGTGGGCATCCCTTCAAACGATGCGTCGAGTCGGGCCCCAACGAGCCGTAAGGACGGGTCTTCAGACCTGTCCGTCTCTCCGTGGGCAGCGATCAGGTCTCGCGGACCCGAGGACGGCCACGCATCGACCGTGTCGACCAAGCCCGCGCGCACCGGGTTGCCGAGGATGTATGCGGTGTGCGCGTCGAGCGGCTCGTCGGGCCGGACAACGTGATCATAGTAGCTACGATGCCACAGAGTGAGCTCAGTGGCCTGTTTGAATCTGAACCCCAACTGTTGTTTGAAGCGATGCGCGAACCGACGCAGGTCTGAGCCGAGCGCCGCATCACCTTCGACGAGCACGTGGATGTGATCAGGCATGACGCAGTACGCTTTCAGGCCGAATCCCGTACGCGTCGCGGCGCCGGCGAGTTCGGCGGCGGCTGCTTCGGCCCACGTGGGATCCGCGAAATGCGCCGCTCGGCGATCGGTGAGAAAGACCACGTGATAGGCGTGACCGCCGGTGTAGTCGAAGCCGCTCAGTCTCGGCGACGGTCTGCGCCGCGGGTAGCTGGTGCGCCTGGTACCGACTGGTGGCCGCACGCGAGAGACGGACAGGTCTAAAGACCTGTCCTTACGGGAGGGCGAACCGGTGGCATCGTCACTGCCCCGGCCGGTGGGGCGGATCGCCGACGGGCCGGAGGGGCCTGAAGGCCTGTCATCACGGGCGGCCGTGTGCGACCGCGGAGGCGGTGCTTCGTGCTTACGCTCGTGCCGCATCATCCTGCCTCCCGCACGGCGCGGACGAAGGCGGCGATCTTCGCCGGGTCCTTGGCGCCGCCGGTCTCGACGCCGCTCGAGACGTCGACGCACCACGGGTGCACGTCGCGGACGGCGGCGGCGACGGTGTCCGGCGCCAGGCCGCCGGCGAGCCACAGGGGCATGCGCGCCGCCAGCGCGCGGGCGGGCGCGCGGTCGCCGGGCGTGCCCGTGCCGCGGCTCGGGTCGAGCATGACGGCGAGCGCGGCGTCAGGCTCGATGCGCCGCATGATGTCGTCTGTACCCATGCCGTCGCGCTGCCGCACGACCTTGATCGCCTGGCGGTTCGCGAGCAGGCAGTCGCTCCACGGCTCGTCGCCGCTGAGCTGCACCAGGTCAAGGCCGACCTCGTCGGCGATCTCGTCCACATCCTCGATGGGCTGGTCCTCGAACACGCCGACGACGAGCGGCCGCTTGCGCGCGAGCAGGCGGTCGAGCGCTTCGGCGCCGTGGGCGAACCACGCCTCGACGCTGTCGAAGCGCACGCGATGCGAGGGAGGCGGGTCGCTCTGCTCGACGTCGCGCAGCGGCTGGCCGACGGCGGCGGCGATCTGGGCCGCCTCCTGGAGCGCGACGCGGCGGCGGCTGTCGGCGAACATGATGCCGATGAAATCGGCGCCGGCTTCGGCGGCGGCGACCGCGTCGGCCACGCGCATGCAGCCGCAGATCTTGACACGCGTCATGGGCCCTCACCCCCCGGCCCCCTCTCCCAAGATGGGAGAGGGGGAGCGGCGCGCGCGGCGCGCGCCAGCGTGCTCTTGCCGCTGCCCGGCTCGCCGTGCATCTGGACGACC